>Ga0164243_10015120_pt1 | contig 10689 bp, 8 predicted proteins | sample OricompcompostOP_FD_108781 | JGI IMG/M metagenome (GOLD analysis project Ga0164243, IMG submission 108781) | Organic Plus compost microbial communities from Emeryville, California, USA - Original compost - Organic plus compost (OP) | ecosystem: Engineered > Solid waste > Mixed feedstock >...
CGACCGCGGTCAGCAGCGGGAAACCGACGACCACTCCCAGCGCCACTACCAAGAGGGAAGGAAGATCCGTTCGGCTTGGCTTCCTTTCGCGAAAGGCGAGAAGCAGCGCCAGGCCCAGCATACCGGCGATTGCCGCGCGGGCCACCGTCAGGAACAGCGGGTCGAAATCCATCACCGCAACCCGCGTAGCAGGCAACGACCCGCTGAAAATCAGCACGCCCAAAAATCCGTTGACCCAACCTCTTGCCGCCTTGTCCATCGCACGCTCCAAAATTCGTCTCCCCTATCGGATGACCCCAGTGGCGGCGCCAGAGACAATGCAATACAATTCTGCGAAACTGTTATGGTGCAAGAGACAGTACGGATGGATCAACGGCTTACGGCAGACAATCACGGGAGCACACGTGTTGGTGCGATCATGAGGACCATCAGGAGCCGCATCGCCGCGCGCAGTCTGGCCCCGGGGCGCACGGCTCCCTTCCATCCGCGCCCTTGCCGGCGCCATGCAGGTGTCGAAATCGACGGTGGTGGAGGCTTACGACAGGCTCGCCGCCGAAGGCATCATCCGCTCGCGGCCCGGCTCCGGCTTCTATGTGGCAGCTCCCCTTGCGCCCCTATCGCTGGCGGAGATCGGTCCAAAGCTCGATCGGGAAATCGACCCGTTCTGGATTTCGCGTCAATCGCTCGACGCCGGAGAAGAGATCCTGAAACCCGGCTGCGGCTGGCTTCCGGCATCCTGGATGCCCAACGAGGGATTGCGGAGGGCGTTGCGGGCGGTCGCGCGCGCAGACGATGCCACACTCGCAGACTACGGCACTCCGCTCGGCCTGCCAGCGTTGCGCGAGCTTCTGGCGCGGCGGATGATGGAGCGCGGCGTCGAAGCCTCGCCCGAACAGATCATCCTGACCGAATCGGGAACCCAGGCCATCGACCTGCTCTGCCGTTTCCTCATCGAGCCTGGCGACGCGGTCATCGTGGACGATCCCTGCTACTTCAATTTCCACGCCCTGCTGCGCGCCCACAGGGCCAAGGTGATCAGTGTGCCTTATACGCCCAACGGTCCGGACATAGAGCTTTTCGCGCATGCGGTGGGCGAGCATCAGCCCCGGCTGTACATCACCAATTCCGCGCTTCATAATCCCACTGGCGCCGTGCTCGCGCCGGTCACCGCTCACCGGCTCCTGAAGGTAGCGGAACAGGCGGGGCTCACGATCATCGAAGACGATATCTTCGCCGATTTCGAAGTGGCTCCCGCGCCAAGGCTCGCCGCGTTCGACGGCCTCGAACGCGTCGTCCATATCGGAAGTTTTTCCAAAACGATTTCGGCGGCGGTGCGCTGCGGCTTCATCGCCGCGCCGCAAGGCTGGATCGACGATCTCGTCGACCTCAAGATCGCGACGAGCTTCGGCGGGGGGAGGCTTTCAGCGGAACTCGTCCTCTCCCTGCTCAAGGACGGAAGCTATCGCAAACACATGGACGCGCTGCGCCAGCGTCTCGCCAAGGCGATGGAGAAAACCATCGCCCGTCTGGGAGTGATGGGCATCGAGCCATGGATCAGGCCGCAAGCCGGCATCTTTCTATGGTGCAGATTGCCCGACGGGCTCGACGCGGCAGCGATTGCCCGCAGCGCGCTTGCCGAGAACGTGGTTCTTGCTCCAGGCAATGCCTTCAGCCTTTCCCACAGCGCGGGCAGCTTCCTGCGCTTCAACGTCGCCCAGTCCTCCGACGAGCGCATTTTCAAGGTACTAGAAAGCGCAATGCGGAGTTAACCCCGCTACACCGGTGCGAATACGGAAATCGCCTTCGGATGGACTTTGAAGTGAGCCGGAGTCGACGTGACGATCTCGCCATCTGCGTTCACCGGCATGGGCTTTTCCGTCTCGATTTCGAATTCCACGCAGCGCGCGGTGCGCACCTCCTCCCACGCACCATGGGTGCCGGAGCGGAAGGAGCGCAGCATCAGGGCCAATTTCCAGAGATTGGTCATCTCAAGGCTGTAGAGGTCGAGATGACCGTCATCGATCTCTGCAGATTCCTCGATGACGTTGCCGCCGCCGTAGTGGCGGCCATTACCCACGGCGATCTGGTAGGTCTTCACTCTGATCGAGGTTCCCTTCTCGACGATCTCAGCACTGAACGTGTCTGCCTTCGCCAGGACCTTCATCGCGGCCAATGCATAACCAAGCCTGCCGAAGCGCTTCTTCAGCGCGGGATCGAGACCATTGGCGAGCTCGCTGCTCAACCCGATGCTTGCCACGTTGAAGAAGGCGTGGCCATTGACCGTGCCGGCGTCAATCTTCCGCGTACGGCCGCGAACGATCACGTCGGCTGCTTCGATCAGGTCCATGGGTATATGAAGCGTGCGGGCGAGATCATTGGCCGTTCCCATGGGAATGATGCCCATCGGGAGGTTGCTTTCCATGACGGCAAGACCGGCGGAAGAAACCGAACCGTCTCCCCCGCAGACGATCACCATGTCGGCCCGGTCACGCAGCCGCACGATGTCGCGTCCGATCTCGGGCAGCGCCTCGAAAGACTCGACTTCCAGGGCGAGACCGCCGGCCTTCAGCCGCGCGATCACCGGATCGATGGCCTCGCTTCCACGCCTCGCCTTGCGGTTGACGAGGAGAAGCGCGCGTCTGGTCACGACTTCGTTCATCTGAAATCCGGTCGACATATCCATGGCGAAGCGCAAATAGGGCGTCCGAATCCAGATTTCGACTGCAACAAAGCCGATTTCAGGACGCGCCGGATTAAATCTTCGTAATACGGGCTTCGGCGCCTCCCTCCCGCAACCGTGATCGACGACCGATGCTTCGGCTTTCGGACTAGTCGCTACTCCACACCGCCGCGTTCGCCTACAGGCAACTACTTCCGCCCCTACTAAAGGAGAAGCTTCCTACGCTCGGCGGCGCTCGCGGCAGCCTATGGATGTTTTCTTATTCAGGAGCGCGTATGCTAAACTGCGCTTCTATCCACCGCGTTTCCGCCGGGCGGGGATCAGGCGCTTCTTCGGTGACATTTCCACCAGAAGAAGGCGCAGCAAGAGCGAGCGGAGGGGCTTGGGCGGGTGAGCGCTTCTGATGAAGCGCGATACCGACGAAATCGGAAACTTCCAGATGGGCGTCATTCCAGTCATCATCAGCGGCGGTGCAGGCTCGCGGCTTTGGCCTCTTTCGCGCGAAGCATACCCCAAACCATTCATCCAGCTTCCGGACGGCAGCACGCTGATGGGCCGGACCTATGAACGGGCGGCCAGGCTCCCGGGCATCGAGCATGTCGTGACGGTAACCAATCGCGAGCTCCTGTTTCTCGCCTCCGATGTCTATGCGGCCGCCAAGGCGCCGAAGCTCCAAAACACCTTCCTGCTCGAACCCGTGGGGCGCGACACCGCGCCGGCGGTCGCGCTGGCCACCGTTCACGCGGCCGAAAGCGAAGGAGCGGATGCCGTCCTTCTCGTCTTGCCGTCCGATCACCTCGTCAAGGACGAGCAGGCCTTCACCGAAGCCGTTTCCAGGGCTGCAGCCCTCGCGCAAGGCGGCCGGATCGTCACCTTCGGCATTGTCCCGGAACGGGCGGAGACAGGCTATGGATATATCGAGGTGCAGGGTGAGAACGTGCTGCGCTTCATCGAGAAGCCCGATGCAAAGCGTGCAGCCCAGTACGTGGCTAGCGGCCGGACATACTGGAACTCCGGCATGTTCTGCTTCTCGGCAGGCACGATGCTGACGGCGATGCAACAGCACTGCCCGGACGTGCTTGCCGGCGCCCGGCGAGCCTATTCAGCCGCGCGCAAGAGCGAATCGGAGGATCGGACGATCTTCGAAGTCGACCGGCGAAGCTTCGAAGCCACCCCCGCTATTTCTTTGGATTATGCGGTGATGGAAAAGGCGGAAGGCGTCGCCTGCGTGCGCGTGGACTGCGGCTGGTCCGACATCGGATCCTGGTCGGCCATTGCGGATCTCGTCGAGCCCGATGAAAGCGGGAACCGGGTGACGGGCGAGGTGATCGTCGAGGGAGCGCAAAACTGCTTCGTCCATTCGGAGGACAGGCTGGTCGGGCTGGTCGGCGTTTCCGACCTCCTCGTCATCGATACGCCCGACGCACTTCTCGTCACGCGCAAGGACAAGGCGCAGGAAGTAAAGCACGTCTACAACCGCCTCAAGGAACAGGGGCACGAGGCAGCGAAGCTGCACCGCACCGCTCATCGTCCATGGGGAACTTATACGGTGCTGGAAGAAGGCGATCGCTTCAAGATCAAGCGCATCGAGGTGAAGCCCGGCGCGCGGCTCAGCCTGCAAGCACACCATCACCGTTCCGAGCACTGGGTGGTGGTGAGCGGGACGGCCCGCGTCACGAACGGCGACCAGGACATCCTGCTTGCCACCAATCAATCGACCTACATTCCCTGCGGATACAAGCACCGACTCGCCAATCCGGGCATCCTGCCGCTCGTACTCATAGAGGTGCAAAGCGGTGACTATCTCGGCGAGGACGACATCGTACGATTCGATGACGTTTACGGACGCTCATAAGCCCGCACGCCGGCATCTGAGTGCCACCGATCCGGCGCGCCTGTACAATCTCGAATTGAGCAATCAGGCGCCCTTCAGCCCTGCTGAGGAAGAATTTCCATTTTTCTTCAAATTATATCTACAACCTATTTGTGCATAAGCCACACGCCGGGACATAAGTGGTCCATCAAATCGAGATTGCATGAACAGGGGCGACCCAGAATGAACGGCGGGATAACGGCTTCCGAAATGACCACAACAGCGTTGGCAATATCCGCTGCGGCAGGCCTTCAGCTTGCAGGGGAACAACCACAATCACCGAGATCATCCGCTCCGCCGCAATGCCTTCCAGCTCCCTGGCTGGTCACCGCCATGCCTGCGGACCAGCGGCAGCCTATAGCCGGTCCTCCCGCCCCCCGGACCGGCTTAGCCCAAGGTCCCGTCCTGCGCACCCGATGTTGCAGGCGGGACCTTGGGACCCGGTACAACCCGCTCTGAAAGCTCGGCTTCAACGCTGGGCAGCGGCAAAGACATAGCTGGTCCTCCCGCCCCCCGGACCAGCTTGTCCAAGGCTCCGCCCTGCACATCCAATGTGCGGGCGGAGCCTTGGGAACTTGTCAATATTGCCTGCTCAAGGACGCTCCGCACTATCGGCCAGAATGCATTCGCATGTATGGTTCGCCTGTCTCGAAAGCGGACGGTGACCCATGAACCCAACGAGCATCGCGCTCCTCTCCCTTTCCACCGTGATCTTCCTTGCGGCAGCGAGCTCCGCCAAGAACTGGGCGCTCTCGAACAACAGCTGGTTTTGGATGGTCCTGACGCTCGGGCTTTACACGATCGGCAACCTGATCATGTTGCGGCTGATCAGGGATGTCGGCATGGCCGTAGCCCTTAGCCTTTCCGCCGTGGTTCAGCTCATCGCGGTGAACACGGTCGCACTCATCTTCTTCGGCGAGCGCGTAGGGCCCGTCCAGGGCGCGGGCCTCGCCCTGGCGGTCATCGCCGTCGCGATGATCACGCTCCCGCAGGGGCAGTGAAGAGGCTTCGCTACTCCTTCACCGCCCCGGTCATCGACGAAACGTAGTAGTCGACGAAGAAGGAATAGAGGATCACGACGGGAAGCGAGCCGAACAACGCCCCGGCCATCAGCGCGCCCCATTCGAAAATGTCGCCGCGAACAAGCTCCGTCAGCACGCCCACCGGAACCGTCTTGTTCTCCGAGGACTGGATGAAGGTCAGCGCGTAGATGAACTCGTTCCAGGAAAGCGTGAAGGCAAAGATGCCGGCCGAGATCAGGCCGGGAACGGCGAGCGGCAGGATGATCTTGGTGAGAATCTGCCATCGCGACGCGCCGTCCACCAAGGCGCTTTCCTCAAGCTCGAAGGGGATCGAGCGGAAATAGCCCATTAAAAGCCAGGTGCAGAACGGAATGAGGAAGGTCGGATAGGTGAAAATGAGCGCCAGCTTGGAATCGTAGATGCCGAGCTTGAAGACGATGTAGGCGAGCGGAATGAAGAGAATTGAAGGCGGCACCAGATAGGCCAGGAAGATCAGGAGGCCGACAGGCCTGGCACCTGTGAAGCGAATGCGCTCGATCGCATAGGCCGCGAACACGGAAGCCGCGATCGACAGCACCGTCGAAGCCACAGCGACATACATGGTGTTGATTAGCCAGCCCGGATATGAGGTCTCGAAGAAAAGGTAGCGTATGTGTTCGAGCGTCGGCTGCACCACCCAGAATGGGCTGTAGTTGTTATAGTCCGTGAGCTGCGCGTTCGGCTTTATGGCGGTGATCGCCATCCAGTAGAACGGAAAGAGCAGCACGAACACGAAGAGCGCCAGTGGCAAATAAAGCACCACGACGCGGCGCGGCAGCTTGTTGAGATAACTCATTCCCTCGCTGGCATCGGTGATGACTTCGGCTTCGGAGCGGGCCTGCGCATTCATTTTCCGCCTCCTCAATCCTGACCGCCCTGCTGCCATTTGCGGCGTTGCAGGCCGAAGAAACTGAACAAGATGGCAGCGAGCAGGAAGGGGATCATCGCAACCGCGATCGCCGCCCCTTCGCCGAGTTGGCCGCCTGGAATCGCGCGCTGGAAAGAGAGCGTCGCCATGAGGTGAGTGGCGTTCACGGGCCCTCCTTTCGTCAGCACATAGATGAGCTGGAAATCGGTGAAGGTAAAAAGCACTGAAAACGTCATCACCACGGCTATGATCGGCGTCAAAAGCGGCAAGGTCACGTAGCGGAAGCGCTGCCAGCCCGTGGCGCCGTCCAGCGACGCCGCCTCCTGCAACGATTGCGGGATCGTCTGCAGGCCCGCGAGCAGGCAGATGGCGACGAATGGAATCCCGCGCCAGACATTGGCGGCGATGACGGAGGCGCGCGCATTGTTCGGCGTGCCCAGAAAGTTGATGGGGCTGTCGATGATGCCGAGTTGCATCAGCACCCAGGAAAGGATCGAGAACTGCGAGTCGTAGATCCACCAGAAAGCAAGCGCGGAAAGCACCGTCGGCACCACCCAGGGCAGCAGAATGATCGCGCGGAAAAAGGATTTGAGCGGCAGCTTCTCATTGAGGAGCAGCGCCAGCCAAAGGCCGAGGCCGAATTTCAACACGGACGCCACGATGGTGTAGAGCAGCGTGTTGAAGACCGATAGCCAGAAGACGCCGTCGCGCGCGAGGAACTGATAATTCTCAAGGCCGATGAAGATGCCCTCTCGGCCAATGCGCGTATCGGTGAAGCCGAGCCAGACGCCGAGGCCGAGCGGATAAGTCAGGAAGCAGATCAGAAAGACCGCCGCCGGCAGCATGAAGAAAAAGGACAGCACATTGCCGTTCTGCATTGCACCGGCAAGACTGAAGCGGGTGGGTTCGGACGATACGATCGAGGACATCGCGTTCTCCGGGAAAGGGAATATCTGCGCACCGGCGCTGGAAACGCCGGCGCGCACTGATCGGGCATCCGCGAGAGGAAGTGCCGCGCTAGATCCGGTAGTAGCGGTTCGCCCTCCTTTCGGCCTCGGTCGCTGCCTCCTCCGGCGTCATCTGGCCGGTGACCGCAGAAGCGAACATGTCCACCAGCACGTAGTCGGCCATGGTCGCCGCCGAGGCATAGCCGAGCGGGCCGGCATAGCCGTTGGGCCGGAGCGTCTCCGAAGCGCGCGCATAGGGCGCGTGGATCGGATCCGCCTTCCACACGGGATTGTCCGCGAAAGCCTTCAGAGGCTGGCAGCAATAGGCACTGGAGCCCTCGATCCAGGCGTTCATCTGATCGGCCTCCATCATGAATTTGATGTAGGCTTTCGCGGCTTCCGGATACTGGCAGTGATTGAACAGCAGGAGAGAGCTCGTCTGGTGCAACTCCACGCTCTCGCCTACCGGGCCGACCGGGAAGTTGGTCGTGCGGATATCCTCCGCTATCTCCGCCAATGCGGGGTCGTTCTTGGCCGCATAGTAGAGCGACACGCCGTTTGCCGTCAGCGAGACCTGACCCGCGAGGAAGGCGCGATTGTTGTTGATATCCTGCCAGCTTTCCGTCCCGGGGATGAAGGTTTCGTAGAGCTGTTTGGCGTAGTTGATGGCAGCGATCGTCTCCGGGCTGTTGATCGTGACGGTGTTGTTCTCGTCCACCATCTTCCCACCATGGCTCCAGAGCAGCCAGTGCGCATAATTGTTGCCGTCGCCCACCGCCTTGCCATGCGGGAAGCCGGCGGGCGTGCCCTTCGCCTTCAGCGCCTTGCAGAGCTCCAGGAAGCCTGCCGTATCCTTGGGGAATTCGCTGAAGCCGGCCGCCTGCATGTGACTGTCGCGGTAACAGATGGCGTTGCCGATCGCCGTCAGCGGCATGGCGATGAACTGGTCGCCGCGCGCGGCGTAGCCACGCACGCCGTCATACCAGCCGCCATATTTGTCGCCGAGGTAATTGGCGAGCTCCGTCAGGTCCACCAGCTTGTCCGGATACTGGTGCGCATCGTCGAACCAGCACATCACCATGTCGGGTCCGCTGCCCACATTGGCGGCGACCGCCGCTTTGGGCCGGATGTCCTCCCAGCTCTCCTGGTCGATGCGCACCTCGACCCCGGTCGCTTCGGTGAACTTCTTCGTGTTGGCGATCCAGGCCTCCTCGTCGCCTTTCACAAAAGGTACCCAGCGCAGGAGCCTGAGGCTCGCACCTTCTTCCGGCGTATAGGTCGGCTCGGATTGGGCAAATGACGGGCGCAGGCCCAGGGCGCTTAAGCCCGCCACCCCGGCCAGCCCCGCCGTGGCGGTCAAAAAATCGCGTCTCTTGATCGTCATAGTCTCCTCCACATGGTTCCGGGACATCGGTCGACCCGGCATCCGCCGTCCCGATTAGCGGACACCGACCGTTTCAGACCGAATCCAGGATGCCCTCTTCCTCCGCATCCCGACTGGTCCTGCTGATGCTCCTATGCCGAAAGCCGCCTGCCCGAATCCGCGTCGAACAAATGGACGCGATCCGCGTCGATCGCGACATTAATGAGTTCGCCCGGGCGCGCTTGAACCCGCTCGCGGAACACGCAGTTTATTTCTTCCCCGCCGAGTTTTACCATCATGTGTGTCTCGTAGCCCGTGGGCTCGATCACGACCACCTCGGCCGGCAAGCCCTGCGGATCGAGGCTGATGAATTCAGGCCGCAAACCGTAGACGAGATTGCGCCCGACCGTCTCGGGACCGTGATCGGCGACCGGCAGCCTGGTTCCGTCCTCGGCCACGAAGCTTTTGCGGTTCTCGGTGTCGATCTGCCCCCTGATCATGTTCATGGCCGGCGAGCCGATGAAGCCCGCGACGAACAGGTTGGCCGGCTTGTCGTAAAGGTCCAGCGGCGCGCCGATCTGCTCGACGATGCCGTCATGCATGACGACGATCTTGTCGGCCATTGTCATGGCCTCGATCTGGTCGTGCGTCACATAGACGGTGGTGGTCTGCAGGCGCTGGTGCAGTTCCTTGATCTCCGCCCGCATAGCCACGCGCAGCTTGGCATCCAAATTGGAAAGCGGCTCGTCGAACAGGAAGACCTGGGGGTCGCGCACGATGGCCCGTCCCATCGCCACACGCTGGCGCTGACCGCCTGAAAGCTGGCGCGGATAGCGGTCGAGCAGCTTGTCGAGGCCCAGGATATCGGCCGCCGCCTTCACGCGCCGCTCCCGCTCCTCCTTGGGCGTGCCCTTGAGCTTCAGCGAGAAAGCCATGTTGTCGGCAACCGTCATATGCGGATAGAGCGCGTAGTTCTGGAACACCATCGCGATGTCGCGATCCTTCGGCGGCACGGCGTTGACCACGCGCTCGCCGATACGAATCGTGCCGGCGGAAATGTTCTCAAGCCCCGCCAGCATGCGCAGCAGCGTCGACTTTCCGCACCCCGAAGGGCCGACCAGGATGACGAACTCGCCATCCTCGATCCCGATATTCACGCCTTTGATAACGGGGACCGCCCCGAAGGATTTCTTCACATCAACGAACTGGACACCTGCCATATTTCTCCTCCCTAAGCCCCGTACCTGTTACCCTCTTCCGACCAGCGGCATTTTCGAAGCCATCACCGTCATGGTCAGCACATTCGCATCAAGCGGTAGGCTTGCCATATAGACCACGGCTTTTGCGATATGGGCAACCGGTATGGTCGGCTCCATAGCTACCTCACCATTGGCCTGCAGCACACCGACGCTCATCCGGGACGTCATGTCGGTGGAGGCGTTGCCGATATCGATCTGCCCGCAGGCGATGTCGAACGGCCGCCCGTCAAGCGCGGTCGATTTCGTCAATCCGGTGATCGCATGCTTGGTGGCCGTATAGGGCGCCGAATGCGGTCGTGGCGTGGTCGCGGAAATCGAGCCATTGTTGATGATGCGCCCACCCCTCGGCGTTTGCGCCTTCATGAGGCGAACGGCCTGCTGCGTGCAAAGGAATGCGCCCGTCAGATTGGCTGCGAGGATGGCGCTCCACTGCTCGAACGTGATCTCTTCCATCGGCACGGCCGGCAGGTTCATGCCGGCATTGTTCACGAGAAGGTCGAGCCGGCCGAACCCGCTCTTGATTTCGCCGAACAGCGCCTCGACCGACGCCGGATTGCCGATGTCGGCGGGGACTGCCCGCACGATCCCTCCCGTTTCCGCGGCTATCTCGCGTGCGGCCGTCTCCAGGAGTTCGGCCC
>Ga0164243_10015121_pt1 | contig 10689 bp, 13 predicted proteins | sample OricompcompostOP_FD_108781 | JGI IMG/M metagenome (GOLD analysis project Ga0164243, IMG submission 108781) | Organic Plus compost microbial communities from Emeryville, California, USA - Original compost - Organic plus compost (OP) | ecosystem: Engineered > Solid waste > Mixed feedstock >...
AACGAGCCCTTCGAGCGGATCCGGCCCGGCGAGGTCGCCGCGATGGACTACGTCTACGCCCACGACAAGCCGACCGTACGGGTGCTGTGGCTGAGCAACGACACGGTCGACAACGTCACGCCGGCCATGCCGTGGGGCGCGCGGGACATGGAGCGCGTCACCTACGTGCCCACCCTGGCGCCGACCGATCCGGTGCTGGTGTCGGGCCTGGTCAAGGCGCTCAAGGACGCGGGTCCGAACTCGTATCTGATGGTCAACCGCGGTCAGGTCACCTTCCTGCGGCTGGACATGGGCTATTCGTCGACCTGGGAGACCCGGCTGCTCGAGAACCTGGACCGCAGGCCGGAGCTGAAACGGGTCTTCACCAACGCGGACGTGACGATGTACGCGCTGCGCGAGCAGCCGGCGGGCGCGGTGCCGAAGGCCGATCCGGGGCCGATCGGGCCGCAGGTGACGTGGACGCCGTGGTCGGTGGTGGGCGGAGTCGCGGCGGTGGCGCTGATCCTGCTGCTGGCGGCCCGGGAGGTCGTGCGGGTGGCGACCGTGCCGAGCGTGCGGCAGCTGAGATGGTTGCAGAGCAGTTTCTGGTTCTCGCTGCCGCTGCTGGCGGTGCTGCTGGCCTCGCTGGTGCAGCGGTTCCTGACGATCAAGTGAACCAGGTGACCGGGGTCGGGTGGCTCAGCGCTCGAGCCACCTGACCTGGTAGGCGTGCAGGGCGACCTTCCTGCCGTCGACCCGGACGCTGATCTGCCGGTCGCGAGTGTTGACGACCAGCGCGGTGTCGTCGGTGGCCAGCACCCGCACGCCGTCTCCGTCCACGGGCACCCGCTCGAACCGGGTGCCCGGCCCGAACTCCTTCCCGAACCGGGAGAGCAGGCCGTACATGGGGAGTTCGGCGCCGCCGCGCGCGGCGTCCGTCGGCGTCCACAGGCAGCCCGCGCAGGCGGTGCCCTTCTCGTTCTCCGGGTTCCAGTAGAACGCGGAGGTGGTGCCGCCCTCGGCCAGCGCGATCAGGCCGGTGGCGTGGACGGCGACCCTGCGGGCCTCGGACCAGCCCTCGCGTTCGTCGTCGCCGTCGGCCGGCTCGACGTAGTACTCGGCCCACCACAAGGGCAGGTCACCGGTCTGCTCGCGCACCCAGCGGCTGACGTCGGTGAACTTCGCCGTGGCCGTGAACTCGTCGGGCAGCAGCTCGTCGTCGCGGGTGTAGCTGGAGCCGTCCACGACGACGAAGTCGGCGCCGGCCTTGTGCTCGTTCCAGTACCGGAAGGCGTCGACGGTCCGCCGGTCGAGGGCGCCCCACGGGCCCGTGAGCGCCCTGGACGCCTCGTGCGCGCGGGGGTCGACGCTGTCCATCACCAGGTAGGGGCCGCCCACCATGATGTCCGGGTCGACCTTCTTCAGCGCCCGGTAGACCAGGTTGTAGAGCTTCGTGTAGCCCTCGTGGTCCCAGCGGGCCTCGGCGTCGTTCCAGAACCCCTTGAACTCGTTCCAGACGACGAAGTGCCGTACGTCCGGGTAGCGTCTCGCGACCGTCGCGGCGAGCGCCGCGTAGTCGTCGTAGTGCTCGGGGTCGGGCGCGGTCTCCAGGGCGGCCTGGCTCCAGTCGGTGGCGTCGACGCCGGGCTCGCCGCCCTTCATCCAGTCCGGCGCGCAGCACAGGGTGACGACGGGGGTGCCGCCGGAGGCGCGCACGAAGTCGATGCGCCGGTCCATCGCCTCGAAGTCGTAACGGCCGCGCACGGGCTCGGGGTTGTCGGCGCCCCAGCCCATGAGGTGCTGGATCTGCGGCAGTCCGCCGTCGCCGGCGATCCGCCGCTCGACGCGTGCGACGGCGGCCGGGGCGCCCTCGTCGGCGCTGTGCTGGGTGTGGGTGAACCCCCAGCCGACCTCCGGGTCGCGCGCGTACGGCGCGGCCGTCGGGGTGCCGTGCACCTTGTCGCCGTCGCGTGTGGTGCCGTCGGTGTCCACGCCGTTGCCGGGAAGTGTGCTCAGGAGGGTCACGATCAGCGCCAGGGCCGCCGCGCCCACCCCGAGCAGCGCGGTGAACCGCCACCGCCGTGCCCCCGAATTCCACCCATGACGTCCCATCAAGGACAACGGTAACGGGGGTGCCCGCCCCCTGGGCAGGTTTCGTCGGCACGAGGTGCCACGACGGGACGCGACGGGGAAACCGGGTGCACGCCGACCCCTGGTGACGGATCATGGCCGCATGTCTGCGAACCCACACGACGCTCTGCCGATCCGGCTCAACGTCGACGACAGCGACTCGCCGTCCGACGTCGTCGACGCGCTGTTCCTCGGCCGCTTCGCGACGGGCGAGCAGCCGTACGCGCACGCGGCGAACATCGACCGTGTCCGGTCCGGGGCGACCCTGCTGCCGCCGGGCGCTCGGGTGCTGCGCGCGGCCCGCGACGACGACCGCAGCGCGACCCTGGCGGAGGGCGACGGCTGGACGCTGCTCGTCTCCCGCTGGAACCGCGGCGCCGACGTCACCGTGACCGCCACCAGCGAGGAACTGGCGGCGCGGGTGCTGGGTGAGGCGACCGACGGCGCCGCCGACGAACCCGAACCGCAGCCGGAGAACGTGACCATGGGCTTCTGGTACGTCTCCCCGCGGCGCGGCCCGCACCGCACGACCCGGCAGATCTCCGCGGGCACCTGGGAGGAGGTGCGGCCCAACTACACGGCGCCGGTGGCGGACGCGATGGACCGGCTGATGAAGACGACGCCGGAGGACATCGCGGGCCGGCTCCTGCTGCTGCACGGCCCGCCCGGCACCGGCAAGACGTCGGCGCTGCGGACCCTGGCCCGCTCGTGGCGGGACTGGTGCCAGGTGGACTGCGTGCTGGACCCGGAGCGCCTGTTCGGGGACGTCGGGTACCTGATGGACATCGCGATCGGCGAGGACGACTCCACGGGCAAGGGCCGCTGGCGGCTGCTGCTCCTGGAGGACTGCGACGAACTGATCCGGGGCGAGGCGAAGCACACGGCGGGGCAGGCCCTGTCGCGGCTGCTGAACCTGACGGACGGGCTGCTGGGCCAGGGACGCAACGTCCTGGTCGGCGTCACCACCAACGAGGACCTGGAGCGGCTGCACCCGGCCGTGGTGCGCCCCGGCCGCTGTCTGGCCCGGATCGAGGTGGGGCCGCTGACCCGCGCGGAGGCGATCGGCTGGCTCGGCACGGACGACGGCGTGGGCCGCGAGGGCGCCACCCTGGCCGAGCTGTACGCGCTGAGGCGGGGCACCTCGCCGACGTCGCTCCCGGACCCGCGGGACGGCGCCGACGCCGGTCTGTACCTGTGATGTACGCCCTGGGTGCTTTGATGGATGTATGACCTTGTTCGTCGGCACCTCGGGGTGGCAGTACCGGGACTGGCGGGACGTCCTGTACCCGGCGGACGTGCCCGTGCGGCGGTGGCTGGAGGAGTACACGGCCCGGTTCGCCACGGTCGAGCTCAACAACGCCTTCTACCGGCTGCCGTCGCGCGAGAACTTCGAGGCGTGGCGGGAGCGGGTGCCGGGCGACTTCGTGGTCGCGGTGAAGGCGAGCCGCTATCTCACCCACATCAAGCGGCTGAAGGATCCCGAGGAGCCGGTGCACCGGCTGATGACCCACGCCGAGGGCCTCGGCGACCGGCTGGGCCCGGTCCTGCTCCAGCTGCCGCCGACGCTGCGCGCGGACACCGGGCTGCTGGACGCCTGCTTGGCCTGTTTCCCGGCCGGTGTCCGGGTCGCCGTGGAGCCCCGGCACGACAGCTGGTGGACATCCGGCACGCGGGACGTGCTGGAGGCCCGGGGCGCCGCCCTGTGCTGGGCCGACGTGGAGTCGCGTCCGGTGACCCCGCTGTGGCGCACCGCGGACTGGGGGTACGTCCGCTTCCACGTGGGGCGGGCCCGGCGCTGGCCGCACTACGGCCGGCAGGCGCTGGAGACCTGGGTGCGGCGCCTTTCCGGCACCTGGTCCGCGGGCGAGGACGTGTACGCGTACTTCAACAACGACCCGACGGGCGCGGCGGTCGAGGACGCCATGACGTTCGCGCGGGCGGCGCGCAGGGCGGGCCGGGAGCCGACCCGTACGCCGGAGCGTCTGCTGCGCCCGGCGGCTCAGTCCTCGTAGGCCGCGCGCAGCGCGTCCCGTACGGCCTCCAGCGCCGCGTCCTCGCCGAGGCCCAGCCGGCGGACCCGCTCGGCGTACGCCTGGGCGGCCGACGCGGCCTCCCGTTCGGCGGCCGAGCCGGCGGCGGCCACGAACGTGCCGTTGCGTCCCCGTGTCTCGATCACCCCGTCGTTCTCCAGCGCCCGGTACGCCTTGGCGACGGTGTTGGCGGCCAGCCCCAGGGACTGGGCGAGCCCGCGCACGGTGGGCAGCCGGTAGCCCACCGGCAGCACCCCCGACCGTGCCTGCTCGGAGATCTGCGCCCGCACCTGCTCGTACGGCGCGACGGCACTGTCGTCGATGTGGATCTTCAAGGTCACAGGCCGATTGTCCCGTACCCGCCGGAAAATGAGAGGCGCCCCCGGCAGGTCCCCGTCTAGCGTGCGCGCCATGACCGTGATCGTGCGCGACCTCCGCATCGAAGACCCCGGCGACGTCGGGCGGTTCGTCCACTGCCGGCACCTCGCCCTCCCGCACATGCTGTGGAACGGGGACGCGGTCCGTCACCATCTGACCCACACGCATCCCGACGCCCACTACCGCTGTCTGGTGGCGGAGGAGGACGGCGAGACGATCGGCACGGCCCAGACCGGGCTGGCGTACGACAGCCCGGAGCCGGGCCAGGGATACCTCAACATCTATGTGCGGCCGGACCGTTCGGGGCGGGGCGCGGGTGGGCTGCTGGTGCGGACCGCCGAGGAGCACCTGGCGGCGCGGGGCGCGACCAGGCTGTTCTCCTGGGTGCTGGACGAGCCGGGGCATCGCGCGTTCGCCGGGCGCCGCGGCTACCGGCCCAGCCGCTCCGCCCACTTCCTGCGCCTGGACCTGGGCGGCCCCCTGCCGGCGCTCCAGGACCCGCCGCCCGGCGTGGAGCTGCGCACGGCCGCCGACTTCGCGGACGACCCGCGCCCGCTGTTCCTGCTGGACGCCGAGGTGACGGCGGACGAACCGAGCGACGTGCAGGCCGAGTTGACCGACTACGAGGGGTGGCTGTCGGAGACGTGGCGACATCCCCTGCTCGATCCCGGCCTCACCTCGGTCGCGGTGGCCGGTGGCCGTCCCGTGGCCTTCAGCCTCGCCCACACGGACGGCACGACCCGCTACGCGACGGCCATGACCGGGACCGCGCGCGCCTTCCGCGGGCGGGGCCTCGCCCGGCTCGTCAAGACCCACTCCCTGCACCGCGCCCGCGCCGCGGGGTACGAGGAGGCACTGACCGGCAACGACAGCGACAATGCGCCCATGCTGGCGATCAACCGCCGGCTCGGGTACGAGATCCGCGCGACGGAGGTGCGGCATGTCCGCGAACCCGGCTGACCGGTCCGTCCGGCTGGACGTGGTGCTCGTCAAGGCGGGGCGTACGAAGATCCGCTATGCGGCGGAGCTGCTGGACGACGACGGCGTCCGGGTCGTCGTCCGCGCCCCGTGGGCGGGCTCGGGGGTCCGCGACTTCGGCTTCGTGCGCTTCGAGCCGGGTGACGTCTTCACCGAGTACTACTGGCGGGACCGCTGGTACTCGGTGAAGGAGGTCCGCGCCGCGTCGGGCGCCCCCAAGGGCTGGTACTGCGACGTCACCCGCCCGGCCACGCGGTCCGGCGGCGAGCTGGTGGTGGAGGACCTCGACCTGGACCTGTGGTGCTCGGCCGACGGGGCCGAGGTGCGCCGGCTCGACGAGGACGAGTTCGCCGAGAGCGGTCTGACCGAGGCGGACCCCGAGGCCGCCGCCGCGGCGGTCGCCGCCCTGGACGAGCTGGAGGCGCGCGCGAGGGGCGAGGGCGGCCTGGAGTCGCTGCTGCGGTAGGCGGCTACGGGACGGCGACGACCGCGTACCGCTCGTCGCTCACGGCCTTCCCCCACAGCCGGGGGTCGCCCGACAGATGCTCCACGCGGGCGTCCCCGGCGAGGGGCGCGAGCAGGGCGGTGAGCCGGTCGGCCGGTATGCCGACCGGGCTGACCGTGCCCCACACGCCTTCCACCAGCACCAGCCGTCCCCCTGGCCGCAGCAGCCCCGCCCAGTGCCGCAGCACGCGCGCGGGGTCCGCCAGCGTCCACAGGACGTGCCGGACGAGCACGACGTCGAAGCGGTCCTCGCCGACCGGCGGCGCCGCCGCGTCACCGACGAGGAACACCGCGTCACGCCCGGCGAGCTTGGCGCGGGCGCGCTCCACCATCGCCGGGGACAGGTCCACACCCGTCACCCGGTGTCCCTGCTCGGCCGCGAGCAGCGACAGGCTGCCGGTGCCGCAGCCGACGTCGAGGACGTCGCCGGGGCGGGCGGGCAGCCAGGAGCGCAGCCGGTCCGCCCACGCCTGCCGCACCTCGGGGTCGCGCAGTCCGTGGTCGGGCTCGTCGTCGAAGGCGGGCGCGGCGGCGTCCCAGTCCGTGTACACGCTGCTGAGAGGCTGTTCACCGTTGGTCATGGGCCCATCGTGACACCCGCCACTGACAACGGGATTCGTGACGGCCGCCACTGACAGGACCTGCGGCGATGAGGAACTCTCCCCGCACGCGTCTACCTCCGTGCCGAACGCGGAACACGGTAGGCACTGCACTGAAGGAGGCAGCCATGCGCCGGACAACCGTGCAGAAGCCCCTGAAGAAGTCGGATGCCCGCAGGGTCCGCGAGGAGGCGGACCAGTCCCCGTCGGGACGACCCGAGATCCGCAAGGACATCGCCCGCACCTGGTGGCCGGAAGGCTGAGACGCCGCGCCGTCCGCCCTGCCGGACCGGATCAGCCGAGCCGCTTGCGGTAGTGCAGGCGGTCGTAGGGCCCGCTCACGCGCCGCTCGACGACCTCGTAGCCGTACTTCGGGTAGATCCTCTGGTTCTCCCACATCATCGCGTTGGTGTGGAGCCTGACCTCGGGCAGCCCCAGCGCACGCGCGTGTGCCTCGACGAACCGCAGCAGCCTTCCCCCGACGCCCTGTCCCTGGGCGTCGGGGTGCACGGCGACGGTGTCGAGGTACAGGTGGCCGGGGCGCGCCTCGACCACGACCAGGCCGGTGACGGGCCGGCCCGTCACGTACACCTTGCCCGCGGCCACGTCCGCCGCGTGGTCGGCCTCCATGGGCACGGGGACCACCCCGATGCGCTCGATGTACGGCGTGAACGCCGCGTCGGTCACCGCCTTCACGGCAGGCACGTCGGCGGCGGTGGCCGGGCGGATCAGCTCGCTCGTCATGGGACGACGGTAGCTACCTGATCCCAGGCTGAGCGGTTCCTTAAGGCGGCCCTAAAGATCGCCGTCCGCCCTCTCCGGCAGGCGATTTCGGTGCGCGTTCGGGCTAACTTCTGATCGCCCCCACGGGATTCACCCCCTGCACCAGGCCCTTGAGGAGATCCGCCATGCCCGCACGCCGCAAGGCCGCCGCCGCCGTCGCCGCGCTCGGTCTGACACCGCTCGCCCTGACCGCACTCTCCGCCGCGCCCGCCTCGGCGCACGGCTCGATGGGCGACCCGGTCAGCCGGGTCTCGCAGTGCTACGCGGAGGGCCCGGAGAGCCCGAGGTCGGCCGCGTGCAAGGCGGCCGTCGCGGCCGGCGGCACCCAGGCCCTGTACGACTGGAACGGCATCCGCATCGGGGACGCGGGCGGCCGGCACCAGGAGCTGATCCCCGACGGGAAGCTGTGCAGCGCGAACAACGAGGAGTTCAAGGGGCTCGACCTGCCCCGCGCGGACTGGCCGGCGACGAGCGTGCAGAGCGGGCCGCACACCTTCAAGTACCGGGTCACGGCCCCGCACAAGGGCACCTTCAAGGTGTACGTCACCAAGCCGGGCTACGACCCGTCGAAGCCGCTGGCCTGGGGTGACCTGGATCTGGCGCACCCGGTGGCGAGCGCCGTGGACCCGGCGGCCGAGGGCGGCTTCTACACGTTCTCCGGCACGCTGCCCGAGCGGTCGGGCAAGCAGGTGCTGTACGCGGTGTGGCAGCGCTCGGACAGCCCGGAGGCGTTCTACTCCTGCTCGGACGTCACCTTCGGCGGAAGCGGCGGGAACGGCGGCAGCGGCGGCACCGCGGGCGGCGGGTCCACGGCGGCTCCGGAGTCGTCGCCGGCGCCGAGCGCGTCCGCGCCCTCCGAGGAGCAGATCGAGGCCGGCACGGAGAAGTCGACGGTCGAGCACGGCGGGCACGGGGACCAGGACGCCCGCACGTCGGCGGAGCCGGCCGCGGCCGGGGCGACACCGTCCGTCGCGGCGAACCGGCCGAAGGCCGCGAGCGCCGGGGAGAACCTGGCGGAGACGGGAGGGGACGCCTCCACCGGGTATCTGGCGGTGGGCGGGGCGGCCACGCTGGCGCTGGGTTCGGCGCTCCTGTTCGCGTCGGTGCGCCGGCGGGCGGCGGGCGGCGCCCGGCGCTGACCCGGGACGCCCCCTGGATTCCGGGGCCTGAACGGCGGCTCAGGCCGGTCAGGCCCCGGCGGTGTGTCCGCGGTCGGCCGCCGGGGCGGGGTTCGAGAATCCCGTCCGGCTCGCTAGCCGATCGCGGACGCGCAGGTGGTCGGGGTGGCGTGGGCCGGGTCGAGCGCGTTGGCCACCTCGTGGAAGGCGATGCGGTCGGTGAGGCCCACGAGGGCGTGTTCGGACAGGTCGAGCACGCACTTGTCCTGGATGAGGACGTTCTTCACCGAGGAGCCGGACAGGAACTGGGTGCGGTACGGGGTGACGACCTCGTCGTACTTGGTGGCGATGACGGTGTAGCGCACCCCGGGTACGGTGTCGCCGCCGGCGTTGAGCCGTTTCATGAAGTCGGACCCGGCGACCTGCTGGGCGAGGGCGGGGGTGGCTGCGTTCAGGAGGTCGCCGGCGCCGGGGAAGTACGGCAGCAGGTTGGCGAGCCCGGACAGGGTGGTGCCGTGGTTGTTGGGCGCGATGCCGACGAGGGCGTTCACCTTCGGGGCGCCGCCGAGGAACTTGAGGTAGTAGCGGGGCATCATGCCGCCCTGCGAGTGGCCGACGAGATCGGCCTTGGCGGCGCCGGTGGCCGCGAGCACCTTGTCGACGAAGGCCGAGAGCTGTTCGGCCGACTTGTCGATGGGGCCGAGGGCGTGGAAGAGCGGCACGCCGGGCAGCTGCCCGTAGTCGAGGGAGAAGACGCAGTAGCCCCGGTGGGTCAGGTAGGGCGCGAGGAACAGCCAGTTGTCGACGGAGTTGGCGAAGGTGCCGTGCACCAGGACGACGGGGCGGGGGTGGGCGGCGGAGGGCTTGCAGGAGTAGTCGTTCCAGCCGCTGCTGGGTGCCGCCGCCGTGGGGGCGGCCTGGGCGGCGGTGGCGGGGACGACGGCGATCGCGGCGGTCAGCAGCAGTGCGGCCAGCGGTCTGAGCACTCGTTTCTTCCAGGGCAGCATCGGGTGATCTCCTCGCGGCTCAGGGGGAGGTGCGACGGCCTTGCGCCCTGTGATCCGGATCACGAAGGATGCTGTTCACTCGTCAAGTTACGGGCGAGTAGCACTCGGTGGGAAGTTACGCGTCGGTAAAAACTTCCAGTGGTAGCCGGGGATCTGATAGAGGCCCCTGACAGACCGTCACCAACCGGGACGGACCGGCCCGCCGGAGGCGATGCGTGTCAGTCCGTGCAGCAGGGCCCGCAGCTCCCCCTCGCCCAGCCGAGCCGCCCAGGCCCCCACGGCCTCCGCCGCCGCCTCCTCGACGGCGCGGGTGCAGGCCCATCCCCGGTCGGTGAGCACGATCAGCCGGGCGCGCGCGTCACCGGGGTGCGGCCGCCGCTCGGCGTAGCCCTTGCGCACGATCTCGTCGACGAGCTGGCTCGCGGCCTGCTTGGTGACCCCGAGATGGGCGGCCAGCTCGGTGACCGTGGCGCCGTCCGGGGCGAGCCGGGCGAACGCGAACCCGTGCGCGGGCCGCAGCCCCTCGAAGCCCCGGGCGACCACGCCCTCGTGGATGCGCCGGGTGAGGTCGCCGGCGGCGGCGAGCAGGGCGGCGGACAGGGCCATGGCGTCGGAGTTCTGCACGCAGGCATTGAAACACCCTTGCGCAATCAGTCAAGCAGCTTGACCATATAGTCAAGAAACTTGACCACCATGAAGGAGTCCGTCATGCCCGTCGTCCGTCCGTCCGACGCCGTGGTGCACGAGATGCACGGCGCCCGCTTCGTCTCGTACGCCACCCCGCTCACCGGCAGCCGAGAGCTGTGCGCCTGGCGCGGCGAGGTGCCGGCCGGCACCCGCGCGCCCGCGCACACCGTCAGCAAGGAGGAGATCCTGCACGTCCTCGACGGCGAACTGCGCGTCACCCTCGACGGGGAGACGGCCCACGTCGGCGCCGGCGACACCCTCATCGTCAACGCCGGCGCCACCCTCACCGTCGAGAACCATGGCGCGCGTCCGGCGATCACCTGGGTGACCACGCTCGTCGGCCTGGAGGCGGAACTCACGGACGGGACGCGCATCGCTCCCCCGTGGGCCCGCTGAGGGTCACGCGGCCAGCGCCCCCGGCACCACCGCGCGCGCCCCGAACTTCGCCCGCACCCGGTCCGCGACCTCCTCGACGCGGCGCGCCTTCTCGTCCACG
>Ga0164243_10015123_pt1 | contig 10688 bp, 8 predicted proteins | sample OricompcompostOP_FD_108781 | JGI IMG/M metagenome (GOLD analysis project Ga0164243, IMG submission 108781) | Organic Plus compost microbial communities from Emeryville, California, USA - Original compost - Organic plus compost (OP) | ecosystem: Engineered > Solid waste > Mixed feedstock >...
TCCACGGCGGCCGTGCGCGGCAGGGTGCGCGGCAGCAGGCTGCGCTGCAGGGCGAGGGCGGTCTCCCGCTCGCGGGAGTAGCGGCGGGCGTTGTCGATGCAGACGGCGGCCCGGGCGGTGACGTCCTCGGCCAGCAGCACGTCGTCGGCCGTGAAGCCGGCGGGCTGCGCGAAGCGGGTGAAGACGGCCACCCCGAGCGCGATGCCGCGGGCCCGGATCGGCACCGACATCGTGGAGTGGATGCCCAGCCGCTCGATGAGCCGGACCCGCCCGGGGTCCCAGGCGAACCACTTCTCCATGTCGCCGGACGCCTTGGCCACCACGATCGCCTGCCCCGTCAGCAGGGCCACCGCCTGCGGGGAGGCGGCCGGGTAGACCTCGCTGTCGCCGACGGCGGACAGCGCCTCGGGTTCGGACGGGGTGAGCGAACGGTGGGCGACCCGACGCAGCGCGACGGGCACCTGCGGCGGCCCGATGGGCAGTTCCGCGTCGGGCTCCGGCGGGTCCACCAGCTGCACGCTGACGAAGTCGGCGAGGACGGGCACGCAGACGTCGGCGAGTTCCTGCGCCGTCCGGGTGACGTCGAGCGTGGTGCCGATGCGGGCGCCGGCCTCGTTGACCAGCTGCAGCCGCTGCCGTGCCCGGTACTGGTCGGTGAAGTCGTGCACGGCGACGCACACCCCGTGCACCCGGCCGTCGGCGTCGGTGATCGGGGACAGGCGGGCGAGCCAGGCGCTCGTGCCCCCGTCGCCGCCGCGGGCGTAGGTGCGCACGTCCTGGCCGCGGCCGGTGCCGAGCACCTGGAGCATGTGCTCCTCGATGTCGTCGCTCTCCGGCCGGCCACCGATCTCGGGCAGGCGCAGGCCGCGCAGCCGCTCGCCGGGGGCGCCGAGCAGCTGGGCCATGGCGTCGTTGACCGCGTGCAGACGCAACCGGTCGTCGTAGATCGCCACGGCGCACGGCGACTGCACCAGCCGGGCCTGCGCGAGCGGATCGTCGGGGTCCTGCACGTCGTCGCCGCGCAGCGGGCAGACGACGAGCCAGTCGCCGCTGCCGCCCTCGGCGGGCTGCCGATGGGCCAGCACCCACACCGACACGGCGTGCCCGTCGCGGTGGCGCAGGGGGAGTGTGCCGCTCCAGCGGTGCTCCTCGGGCGGGCCTACCCGGGCGCCGTCCGCCAGCAGGGCGGCGGCGGGCCGGGCGAGGACCTCCTCCGGCGCCCAGCCGAGCAGGCGGCGGGCGCCCTCGCTCCACTCGACGAGGACTCCGTGCTCGTCGACGACCGCCCGTGCCGTGGCCGCCTCGTCGAACGGATACGCCGGTCTCATCGTGGCCACTCCATCGCGCACACTCACAGTGATCACGGTGATCAGGTGTGTCACTTGCGTTCCAGCCTAGTGGGTGGCGACGCCGCGCGGCCGGTGGCCCCCGCCGGGAGGACGGCGATCCGGCGCACGGCTCGCGGACCGGATCCGGCGCACGGTCGGCGGGCGCGTTCCGACGCACGATCCACGGACCGGATGCGGCGCACGACCGGCGGACGCGATCCGGCGCACGATCCACGGACCGGATCCGACGCACGGCTCGCGGACCGGATCCGGCGCACGACCGGCGGACGCGATCCGTTCGCACCGCCCGCGGACGTGATCCGGCGCGCCGCCCGCGGACGCCCCGGTCCGCCGATGCGCGGTGCGGCGCAGAAGGCACGCGCCGCACCCTTGACGATCGCCTGCGTGAACGCGTCAGAATCTGTTCGGTCTCGATGACTTGTGATGAATTCTGATCCCCGGTGGGGGAACGAAGGAGAGCCGCCATGACGGTCACGCGCAGATCGGTCCTCATCGCGGGCACGGCGGCACCGGCCGCGGGAGTCCTCCTGGGCGGCCCCGCGGCCCTGGCCGCCGAGGCCGGGGACGCGACGGGCCGCGTCCCCGGCCGCCGCACGGTCCCCCTGCGCGACGGCTGGCGCTTCGCGCTGGTGAACCCGGGCGGCATCACCGACCCCACCGGCGCGTTCGCCGACGCCGCCGACCCCGCGCACGACGACTCCGGCTGGCGGCAGGTGGCCGTCCCGCACGACTGGAGCATCGAGCAGACCCCCACCACCGAGCACGGCACCAGCAGCGGCACCGGCTTCCTGCCCGGCGGCCTGGGCTGGTACCGGCTCTCCTTCACCCTGCCGCGCTCCTGCGCCGGCAAGCGGATCTCGGTGGAGTTCGACGGCGTCTACATGGACTCCCACGTCTACTGCAACGGCACCGAGGTGGGCCGGCACCCCTACGGGTACACCGGCTTCGCCCTCGACCTCACCGACCTGGTGCACACCGACGGCACGACCGAGAACGTGCTCGCGGTCAAGGTGCAGAACCAACTGCCCAGCAGCCGCTGGTACTCCGGCAGCGGCATCCACCGCGAGGCCCGCCTGGTCGTCACCGACCCGGTGCACGTGGCCCGCTGGGGCACCTACGTCACCACCCCGCAGGTCAGTGCCGACCGGGCCGTGGTCCGGGTGCGCACCGAGGTGGCCAACGACTCCGGCGCGGCGGCCCGCGTCGAGATCGCCTCGACCGTGCTCGACCCCGACGGCCGTACGGTCGCCGAGGCCGCCTCCACCGTCACGGTCGACGCGCACGGCACCGGCTCCCCGACCCACGAACTGACCGTCACCCATCCGCGGTTGTGGGACTTCGACACCCCCCACCGCTACACGCTCCGCACCGAAGTGCGCCTCGGCGGCCGCACCGCCGACACCTACGACACCGTCTTCGGCATCCGCACCTACCGCTTCGACCCGGACAAGGGCTTCTCGCTCAACGGCACCCCCACCAAGATCAAGGGCGTCGACCTGCACCACGACCAGGGCGCGCTCGGCGCCGCCGTCGGCATCGACGCCGTGCGCCGGCAGATGACCCTGATGAAGTCCATGGGCGTCAACGCCCTGCGCACCTCCCACAACCCGCCCGCCCCGCAGCTGATCCAGGTCTGCGAGGAACTCGGCATCGTGATGATGGTGGAGGCCTTCGACTGCTGGCGCACCGGCAAGAACCGCTACGACTACGGCCGGTTCTTCGACGAGTGGTGCGAGAAGGACGCAACCGAGATGGTGCGCGCCGCCCGGAACTCGCCCGCCGTCGTGCTGTGGTCCATCGGCAACGAGATACCCGACTCCACCAGCACCGCCGGCCTCGCCATGGCCGACCGCATCATCGCCGCCGTCAAGGCGGCGGACGACACCCGCCCGGTGGTCATCGGCTCGGACAAGTACCGCAGTCTGCCCAGGAAGGGCTCCGCCGCCGACCTGATGCTCGCCAAACTCGACGGACTCGGCCTGAACTACAACACCGCCAAGTCGGTCGACGCCCTGCACGCCGCCTACCCGCAGCTGTTCCTCTTCGAGTCCGAGTCGTCCTCGGCGACCTCCACCCGCGGCACCTACCAGGAACCGGAGCACCTGAACACCGGCGAGAACCACACCCCCGGCCGGCGGGCCACCTCCTCCTACGACAACAACCTCGCCTCCTGGACGATGAGCGGCGAGTACGGCCTGAAGAAGGACCGCGACCGCCCGTGGTTCGCCGGGCAGTTCCTGTGGTCGGGCATCGACTACATCGGCGAGCCCACCCCCTACGACGTGTTCCCGGTCAAGGCGTCCTTCTTCGGCGCCGTCGACACGGCCGGCTTCCCCAAGGACGCCTACCACCTGTTCAAGAGCCAGTGGACGACCGAGCCGATGGTCCACCTGGTGCCCATGACCTGGAACCACGCCGAGGGCGACGTCGTCGAGGTGTGGGCGTACGCCAACGTCGAGTCGGTGGAGCTGTTCCTCAACGGCCGCTCCCTGGGGGTCAGGAGGTTCGACGTGAAGCGGACCACCGACGGGCGCACCTACCTGGAGACCACCGAGGCCACCGGAGACGACAAGACCTTCACCGACGGCCCCTACCCGGGCAGTTACACCAGCCCCGACGGCAGCGCCGGAAAACTCCACCTGACCTGGAAGGTGCCGTTCCGGCCGGGCGAGCTGAAGGCGGTCGCCCGGCGCGGTGGGAAGGTCGTGGCCACCGACGTGCTGCGCACGGCCGGGCCGGCGCACGCCGTGCGGCTGACCGCCGACCGCACCTCGCTCGCCGCCGACGGCCGCTCGCTGGTGTTCGTCACCGCCGAGGTCGTCGACGCCCACGGCACGGTCGTCCCGGACGCCGAGCACCTGCTCACCTTCGACGTCGCCGGCGGCTCGCTCGCCGGCGTGGACAACGGCCGCCAGGAGAGCGCCGAGCGCTACCAGGCGAGCACCCGCACCGCCTTCCACGGCAAGGCGCTCGCCATCGTCCGCTCCGGCACCGGGGCGGGCACCCTGAAGGTGACGGCACGGGCGGACGGACTGCGCACCGGCACAGTGACCGTGCGCACCACGCCCGCCCGCTCGGTGGCCCGCACCCCCGCCCCCGCGTTCGGGCCGGACCACCCCGAGCCGCCCGCCTACCCCCGCGCGGACGCCAGTTTCTCCGGCCGACCCGACACCCTGCCCGCCGCCATGCTGGACGGCGATCCGGCCACCGGCTGGTCCAACGCCTTCGTCAAGGCGGCCACCGCCCTGCTGCCGGCCTTCGACGGCGCCCGCCCCGAGGACTGGGTCTGCCTCGACTTCGGCCGGACGCGCACCGTCGACCGGGTGGCCGTCTCCTTCACCGTCGACGCCACCCACGCGCTGCCCGCCGCGGTCGAGGTCGCGGTGTGGAACGGCCGTCGGTACACGCCGGTGACGGGCGCGCGGACGGCCTGGGCCGACGCCTCCGACGAGCCCACCGTGATCACCTTCGACGCGGTGCGCGGCTCCCGGATCCGCCTCACCCTCACCAGCGGCCGGCCGGGGAGCCCCGAGGGGGCGGTGCGGATCAGCAAACTGGAGGCGTAGCCCGCGCCGGCGGGCCCGCGCCGCCCGGCACCACCAGCGGCGCGGGCCGCCTGGCCCTTCGAGGACCACCGCCTTACGGCACGGGGTGACTCCAGATACGACCGCACCACCCCGGTACCGCCGTAATATCCCCCTGACCTGCGGGCATTTACGAGCGAGTACCCCGCGCGCTACCGTAGGGAGCATGCCAGCGCTCAACGTGGAGTTCAGTGATCGCGAGCTGGAGGACCTGCGGCAGATCGCCAAGGAACGCGGTACGTCGATGAAGGCGCTCGTGCGGGAGGCGGCCGCCGCGGACATAGCCCGGCACCGCGCCCTGCAGGAGGGCGCCGAGGCCTTCCGCCGGTTCTTCACGGCACACGCCGACGAATTCGCCGCCGCATTCCCCGACGACGAGCCGCCCACCAGGGGCGAGGGACGAGCCGCCTGACCGATGACCCCCGTCATCCACATCGACGTGCCCTGGCTGCTCCAGCGCCACGAGGAAGTCCTGCCGGACCAGCCCGCGGTCGACGACTTCTCCGCGCTGGTGGCCGCCGTCGCCCGGCACCGCGTGGACCCGCCGCGCCTGGGCGTGGACTCCGACCCCGCCTGGCGCGCCGCCGCACTGCTGCACACCCTCGCCGTGCTCAAACCCCTGCCGTCCGCCAACGCCCGTTTCGCGTGCGCGACGGCCGTGGCGTACATGTTCGTCAGTGGCGTCGGCATCGACCCGCCCTACGGCGCCCTGGTCGATCTCGCCCGCGACCTGATGACCGGCAAGACCGACGTCTACGGCGCCGCGGACCGGCTGCGTTCCTGGGAGATCTGACCGCCGCCCCCGCACACGCCTGACTTTCCGTCAACCGCTCCCTGACTTTCTGTCAACGGCGGTGAAGTCCTCCGGACGTCTTGTTGGGCGTCCGCGCGGTGTGCCAGGGTGAGCCACCCGCGAGGGGAGCAACGGCCGCGCACCCGCGGTGAGTCGGCGTTCGCGTGCGGTCGCCGGCCGCGTGCCCGGGGCCCGGCCGGTGCCCCCGCGGGTGGCACCACGACGGTACGCACCGAAGGAATCCACCCCGTGCCCACCCCCCACCCCCCGCGACCTTCCGTCCCGCCGCCCGGCGCGGCACCGGAGGAGTCCGACGAGTCGCTGGCCGCACGGCTCGGCGGCACCACGGACGCCGAGGCCGCCCGCTGCGCCGCCCGGCTGATCACCCGGCACTGGCACCCCGTCCACACCTACGCCACGATCTGTCTCGCCTCCACGGCCGAGATCTCCTCCCTGGTCACCACGGCCGCCTTCCACCAGGTCCTGGACCGCCTCGCCCTCGGCGAGCCGGGCGTGGCCCTGCGCCCCCGGCTGCTGGTCGCCGTGCGGGACACCGTCCGGCAGTGGGCGTCCGACGAGCAGATCGCGGCCGACCTGCCCGAGCTGCGCAAACCCGCCGGCGGCCGCGGCCTGCGGACGGCGGCCCTTCCGGCCCCGGACCACCGCAGGCTCGCCCGGCGCGCCTTCGCCCAGTTGTCGCCCGTGGCCCGCTGCCTGCTGTGGCACACCGAGGTCGAGGCCGAGCCGCCGGCCGTTCCCGCCGGACTGCTCGGCATGGACCTGGACACCGCCCTGCTCGCCCTGGAGCAGGCCCGCGAGCGGTTCCGCGAGGGCTGCGTGCGCGCCCACCGGGATCTCGCGCCCAGCGACGACTGCCGGTTCCACAACCGCCTGCTCGACCTCGTCACCCGGCGCGGCGGCCCCCTGCCGCCGGACATACGCCGGCACCTCGCCGCGTGCCGCTACTGCCGGGACGCCGCCGGTCAACTCCGCTCGGCCGAGCGGGAGGTGGGCACGCTTCTCGCCGAGGCGGTGCTCGGCTGGGGCGCCCGCCGCTACCTGGACTCCCGCCCCGGCCGCGCGCGGCGGGCCACGGGCACGGCCGGCCCGGCCCTCCGGCGCCGCCGCGCCGCCCGGCACGGCGGCCGGCGCAGTGCCCCCGGACTCGGGCCGCTGTCCCGGATCCCGTACTCCCGCGTCCTGTTCTGCCGCTTCCCGTTCTCCCGTGTCCCGCCGCCCGGCCGTCCGGAGCAGGCCGCGCGCACGGCCGCCGGGCTGGTCCTTGCCGGGCTGCTGGCCACCCTGCTCGGCGTCGCCCTGTGGCCGTCCGGCGGCGGGGACACCGCACCCGCCGCCTCCCCCGGCGCCTCGGGCACGCCCGCCACGGTCCCCGGGGCCGGCCGTCCCTCGACGCCCGCCCCGGCGCGGTCCGGCACCCCGGCGCCGCCGCCCGGCCCCGGCCTGGCCCGGCTGCGCAACGTCGCCACCGGCCTGTGCCTGGACATCCGGGGCGAGCCGGGGCCCGGCGCGGACGCCCGGCTCGCGGCCTGCTCGGCGGCGCCGACCCAGCAGTGGACGCTGGAGGCCGACGGACTGCTGCGCAGCAGCGCCGACCCGGGGCTCTGCCTGGACTCGCACGCGGATGCCGGGGTGGTCGTCCTGGGCACCTGCGCGGGCGGGGGCACCCGGCGCGGCCCGGACGTGCGCTACGACCTCACCGTGCGCGGCGAGTTGCTGCCCCGCTGGGACGAACGCCTCGCCCTCACCTTCACCACGGCCGCGCCGGACGCCGCCGTCGTCACCAAGGTCCGCGACCGCTCCACCGCCCAGCAGTGGGCGACCGACGCCGCCTCCCCGGCCCCGCTGTCGATCGCCGGAGCCGGCACGCGGCCGGGCCGGCCGCCCGCCCAGCCGGAGACCCACCGGCCGTCCGGACCGCCGGAGACCCTCACCTGAGCCGCCCGGGCCGGCTCCCGCGCGGGAGGGCGCACGGGAGCCGGCCACGGCACGTCCGCACCGGTCAGGCCGGGTCCGCCACGAGATCGCCGGGGCCCACCGTGGCCGGGGTGGCGTGGCCCGCCAGCGCCAGGGTCAGGTCGAACTCCGCGAGCAGGCAGCGGATCACGTGCTCGACGCCCGCCTGGCCGTCCAGGCCCAGGCCGTAGGCGTACGGCCGGCCCAGCAGCACCGCCCGCGCGCCCAGGGCGAGCGCCTTGAACACGTCGTCTCCGGTGCGCACCCCGCTGTCGAACAGGACGGTCAGCCGGTCGCCGACCGCCTCCACGACCCCCGGCAGCGCGTCGGCGGCGGCGACGGCCCCGGCCACCTGCCGGCCACCGTGGTTGGAGACCACCACGCCGTCCATCCCCGCCTCGGCGGCCAGACGCGCGTCGTCCGGGTGCAGCACGCCCTTCAGGACGATCGGGCCGTCCCAGTGCTCCCGCAGGAACGCCAGGTCCGGCCAGGTCTTGCCGGGGTCGGCGAACATGCCGACGAAGTGCAGCACCGCCGCGTTCGGGTCCTCGTCCACCGGCTTGGCCAGCCCGGCCCGGAAGGCCGGGTCGGTGAAGTAGTTGGCGGTGCCCACCCCGTGCAGGAACGGCAGATACGCCTGGTCCAGGTCGCGGGGCCGCCAGGCCAGCAGCGGCGTGTCCAGGGTGACCACGAGGACGGTGAACCCCGCCGCCTTCGCCCGCCGCAGGAAACTGCGGGTCACCTCCCGGTCCTTGGCCCAGTACAGCTGGAACCAGCGCTCGGCCTCACCCATGGCCTCGGCGACCTGCTCCATCGGCGTACTGGAGGCCGACGACAGGATGTACGGCACCCCCTGCGCCGCCGCCGCCCGCGCGGCGGCACACTCCGCGTCCGGATGCAGGATCGACAGCACGCCGACCGGCGCCAGCGCCAGCGGCGCGGGCAGCGCGCGGCCCAGTACCTCGACGGACAGGTCGCGCTCGTGCACGTCCCGCAACATGCGCGGGACGATCCTGCGGCGCTCCAGCGCCGCCCGGTTGGCGCGCGCCGTGCTGCCGTTGCCCGCGCTGCCCGCCACATAGCCCACCGGACCGGGGCCGAGCCGCTGCTCGGTCAGCTCCTCCAGCCGGGACAGGTCCGTGGGCAGCCGGGGCACCGCACCCGTCGTCCCGTTCAGGTAGATCTCGTACTGGAAGTCCGCCCAGTGCCGTCCCATGCAGGTCCCTCCCGCCGCTCACCGGTCGTGTGCTGCCCCGACCATACTGGTGAGTACGGACGCCTCGGCCCGCGGGGACGCGGAATGTTTCAGGCCGATTGCCGAGCGGTGGAAAACGAGCCATCCGGCCGGATCCGGTGATCCGCGGGCCCGTGGTTGCGCGGCGGGAACGTTCGAATTCCGTGACTTCGCGCCACTGATTCAATACGCAAGGTTACTGAAAGCAGTGGGTCCGATGTGAGTTTCCGCGGCGGAGTCGGCAGACTCCCGCTCGCCGCCCGGCACCGACCGTGCCGGGGCCGGCGCTCTCTCATCGAACCTGCGGAAGGAAGCACACGATGCGGACCACCGCGCGCTGGACAGCGACCCTCGGCCTGACGGCCACCGCCGTCTGCGGACCCCTCACCGGATCCGCCCTCGCCGCTCCCTCGGTCGCACCCGCCTCCCTGTACGCGCCCTCGGCCCTGGTGCTCACCGTCGGCCACGGCGACCGGGCGGCCACCACCACCCCGGAGCGTGCCGTCACCCTGACCTGCGCCCCGGCGGCCTCCGGCACCCATCCGGCCGCGGCCGAGGCGTGCGCGCGACTGCGCGCCGCCGACGGCGACTTCGCGGCCCTGTCGGCACCGGACGACGTGCTGTGCACCAAGGAGTACCGCCCCGTGGTGGTGACCGCCGAGGGCGTCTGGCAGGGCAAGCGCGTCTCCTACGAGCGCACCTTCGCCAACGAGTGCGTGAAGAACGCGTCCGCGACGAGCGTCTTCGCGTTCTGACAGACCGGGATCGCGCGGTTCCCGCGCGCCACGGCACCGGTCCCGCAGCTGGGGAGTGCGGGGCCCGGCACGGGAACGGCGGCGATCCCGCACCAGGGGCCGGCGGGCGGAGTGGGGCCGCCCGCCGGCCCCTGCATCAGCTCAGGACGGAGGGTCCTGGACCCGTCGGCGGTGGCTGGTGTCGCACCACGGGTAGCGCCGGCTGCGACGGCAGGTGCACAGCGCCACGCGGAACCGGTCGGAGCGGACCGTGGTGCCGTCCTCGAGCTCCACCTCGACCGGCCCGTCGACGAGGATCGGGCCGAGGCGCTGCACCCGCACCCGGCGGGGTGCGTCGGGACGGGCGCTGCCCGGCGGGTCACAGGGGGCGTTCGGCACGGATGACCACCAGCTCTTCCTTGTCGTCGGTAGGGGCCAGCAGCCCCCGCTCGCGCAGCCACTCCTGCCGGGCGCGCAGCACGGGCCCGAAGCCGATCCACCGGCGCCGCACCACGGCGGCCTTCAGGCCGGCCTCGCGCAGCAGGTCCAGGGTGCGGTCGGGGCCGCTGAGCACGGAATGCACCACGAGCAGCACACCGCCGGGGCGCAGCAGCGCGGGCGCCTGCAGGCAGATCCGGTCCAGCACGTGGCGCCCGTCGCATCCGGCGTCCCACGCGCGGGACCTGCCGTGTGCGGAGCCGGTGCCGGGCGCGGGAACGTACGGCGGGTTGGCCAGGATCAGGTCGAACGACCGCCCGCGCACCGGATCGAAGAGGTTTCCCCGCACGGCGCGCACGGCGGCCCGCTTGCGCCGGGCGTTGAGGCGGGTGGTCCACACCGCCCGCCAGGACACGTCCACGGCGGTCACCTCGGCACCGCGCCGCGCGGCGGCCAGTGCCAGTGCGCCGCTGCCGGTGCCCACGTCGAGCACCTGCGCGCCCGCCCGGACCGGCTCGCCCGCCAGCACCTGGGCCAGCAGTGCGGTGTCGTCCTGCGGGGCGTACACACCCGGAAGCAGCA
>Ga0164243_10015124_pt1 | contig 10687 bp, 9 predicted proteins | sample OricompcompostOP_FD_108781 | JGI IMG/M metagenome (GOLD analysis project Ga0164243, IMG submission 108781) | Organic Plus compost microbial communities from Emeryville, California, USA - Original compost - Organic plus compost (OP) | ecosystem: Engineered > Solid waste > Mixed feedstock >...
ATTTCACTTAAAAAAAATCCTTTGCGGGCTTTGCTTCTTATGCCTCTCTGCGTGAACCCTACTTGAGTTTTTTGAAGGCTTCCAGGCCGCATTTAAGCCATTCGGCGTATTCGTGGGCGTTTGGTGTGTAGCCAACAGGATGGGTCAGTAATTTTTCGTCAGGGCTTATTAATACGTAATAAGGCTGAGAGTTGTTACTGAAATTCTCTGTTTGCATGGTAGCGTATTTATCGCCGATAGTTTTGATCTCTTTCTTGAAACCATTGCCGGTAGTGAACAGGAATTGCTCATTTTCAGGCAGCAGTTTCCGGTCATCTACATACAAAGACACCAGGATATATTCTTTCTCGATCAAAGTTTTAACTTCTTCAGTAGGCCAAACATTTTCTTCCATCTTACGACAGTTAACGCAGGCCCATCCTGTAAAGTCGATCAGGATCGGTTTGTTTTGTTCCTTAGCCATTTTCAGCGCTTTCTCGTAGTCGTTCACCACGTTTGCTTCCACACCTTTAGCGGCATCCGTTCCGTAGATGCTGTAGTGCAAAGGCGGAGGAAAACCGCTGATCAGCGCCCTGTTAGCATATTTGGTGTTGGTAACGCCCGGCACCAGGTAAAGGGTGAATGCCAGGAAAAACAGCGCCAGCCCGATCCTTCCCTTACTCAGTTTCTTGATAGGGGAATCGTGCGGGAAACGCAGTATACCAAAGAGATACAGCGTGATGCAGATACCGATGATGATCCATACGGCAAAGAAAACTTCTCTCTTCAGGATACCCCAGTGCATAACCAGGTCGGCGTTTGATAAGAATTTCATTGCCATCGCCAGTTCCAGGAAGCCTAATACTACTTTCACTGAAGTGAGCCAGCCGCCTGATTTAGGCAGGGAATTCAGCCATCCTGGGAAAAGGGCAAAAATAGCGAATGGTAATGCCAGCGCGAAACCGAAACCGGCCATACCAACTGTTAACTGTATGGCGCCGCCATTGGTCGACAGCGATCCTGCCAGCAGGGATCCGAGAATAGGACCAGTACAGGAGAAGGACACTAACGCCAGCGTGAGGGCCATAAAGAAGATACCTACCAGGCCGCTTACACTGCTCTTCGAATCCACGCTGTTGGCCAATCCTGCAGGGAGGGTTATTTCAAACAACCCGAAGAAGGATAAAGCGAATACAATGAAGATGGCAAAGAAGATAAGGTTCAGCCATACGTTGGTAGAAATATTATTAAGGATTTCCGGGTTGATCGAATCCAGGAAATGGAAAGGCAAACTTAATAATACGTAGATAAGGAAGATAAAGAAGCCGTAAAGAATAGCGTTTGCCACTCCTTTCTTACGGTCTTTGGATTGCTTCGTAAAGAATGATACCGTTAACGGGATCATTGGGAATACGCACGGAGTGAATAAAGCGATAAAACCGCCCAGCATACCGAGGATGAACAGACCCCAGAGGCTTTGTTTTTTATCGTCCTGCGTACCGCTGCTGGTACCGCAATCATTTACCGGGTGTTTAAGATCGATAGACGATCTTTTAAGAGACTGAGCCTGGTCGGAAGATTCCTGCAATCCGGCTGCTACGCTGGCCAGGTTACCTGAATTATCCGGCTGGAATTTGAAGGCTTCTTCTTCCGGCCCAACCACTTCATCGCCTTTCAGGGCCATGTAGTTCACGCTTCCCTTTAAAGCGCCGGTCAGCGGAGCTGTCAGCTCTACTGTAACTTCCAGGTCTACCGTGTTCCGGAAAAACCTGATCTCAAGGTTATCGAAAAGCGCTTCTTTTCTTTGCTCCAGGTTCCCGGTTTCCTTAATGCCGGTAATATGAGCCACAGCGGCTGAGGCGCTGTCTAACACTACACGGGTGTTGGGATCGTCGTCGCTCATGGTAGTGGAAAAAAGCACCCAGTCTTTATCTACGGCTCCCTTAAGATGTAAAATGTATTCTTTATCAGTTTTCTTTTCAGCGGAGAACTGCCATTTCACAGGCTTTGGGCTGTTGTCTGTTGCCTGTGCAGATACGGTAAAGCAGGCAAAGACGGCTATTATAAAAGAAAGCAAATGCTTCATAAAGTCAATAGGCTTTAAATAATATCATGAAGAGTAAAAGAGAAACGAGTTCCTGTCGGGAGGAACTCGTTTCTACCATTATCGTTATTTTGCTGCGGATTCAAAATTACTTTCCTCCTACGCTCACCGCAAACTCTACTTCTTTTGGAGGTAAGCATTGGTGATCGTCGCAAACCATGAATTCAACGGAACCTTTCACCTTCGTAGCTGCTTTCCCTTTTACAGTCACTTTTTGTACGAAATCAACTGTTGATTCGTAGTATTTCAGTTCAGAATTGAAGTTTTTGTCGAAGTTCTTATGCAGTTTACCTACTTCTTCCACTTTACCCTGCGTTACGACCAGGGGATTTTTAGTAAATTTAAACGAGGTAGGAACAGGTCCTTCTCCAGCCTCCTGGGCGTACAGATGCCATCCTTTATCGATGGTAGCAGTGGCATGCACTTCGTAGGTGGTGGCATTCACTTTCTTAGCAGTAAAGCTCCATTTTACCGGATTCTCTATCTGCGCACTTGCCAGGATAGGCAGAGCGAACAAAGCCAGCGCGGTTAATAATCTTTTCATACTTTTCTTTTTTTAATTGGTTGGTTGATTTAATCTATTAATTGTTATTAATAAGACTTTGCAGTATCAGCTGTCCATCCGTATTTCCCAGGGCTGTGCTGGTAGCACGTTCAGGGTGAGGCATCATACCAAACACGTTTCTTTGTTTGTTGCAGATACCTGCGATGTTATGGATGGCGCCGTTAGGGTTAGCAGGTTCAATAATATTGCCAAACTCATCGCAATAGCGGAAGAGGATCTGGTTGTTATTGAAAAGTTCTTCCAGGGTGGCATCGTCGGCATAGTAACGGCCTTCGCCATGCGCAACCGGGATCATCAACGGACGGCCTACTACATCCTTTGTCAGGGAAGCAGAAGTGTTTTCGCTTTTCAGGTAAACATTTTTGCAGATAAATTGCTGGTGGCGGTTCTGTAATAATACGCCCGGTAACAGACCGGCTTCGCACAGCACCTGGAATCCATTACATACACCTATCACCCTGCCGCCTTTATTGGCAAATTCTATAACGCTTTGCATCATTGGGCTAAACCTGGCAATAGCGCCGCAACGCAGGTAATCGCCATATGAAAATCCTCCCGGCAATACAATACAGTCGGTTGTGCTAAATGCGCTCAGGTCTTTGTCCTTATGCCAGAGTTCTATTACTTCCTGCCCCAGATCATTGCGCAGGGAATCAATCATATCATGATCACAATTAGAACCGGGAAAGGTGACAACGCCAAATTTCATCTGAAAATGTTTTGTTTATGTGTGTAAATAATGCTTTAAATTGATCTTTTCCCGCATATTTGACAAGCCCGACAAAGCTACGGGGAAAGGACAAAATTACTTAGCCGTTCGCAATTTTCCAGTGCCGTTTGTCCTGTTTTAACAATTTACTGGTAATCAGCAGGTTAAAAAAGGAGTATCAGCTGAAATATTGCATAATAATTACATATGCAAGTGCAATAAAATGAATTATGTTGGCAAATGTATCGCTGGTGATCGACCAGAACACGTTTCCTGCAAACATACTCAGCGGCAATACTGCCAATACCCAGTAAGCAGGTGAAAAATGAATATTGAAGAACGGGACCAATATGGCTACCAGTACGTAAATGATCAATGCCGCCCATATCTTTCTGCCCTGGATCAGCATCTTCTTCAAAGGTCTTTGCAACAACAGCCATCCTACCACGAAAAAGAATACGCAGGCGATCATCGCCCCCCACACCTTATAATCGGTTATCAGGGGCAGGGATAAGCCAATGTTCGGGATCTTTATCAACAACGCTGTCTGGTTGGTAAGGAACAGGTAAGTGCCCATAAGATAGAGAGGACAGATCAGTCCCAGTATGGCAATGATCCATTCGGCCAGCCTGAACGCCCTCATGATCAGCATGGAGATCAGGAGCAACAGGCAGAAGATCACGGCAGGGAAATAGATCAACCCGCAGATGCCCAGGGCAAATCCGATATTAAATACCACATCCCTGGCTGAAGTTCGTGTATAGAGTTCAGTTATACTGGAAAATACCCATAACATGATCAGGTTTACCAGCAAGGCCGGAGAAAATATGTTCCAGCTTCCCAACATGGAAGTAAAGAGCAGGTAACACATAGCCGGCAGGTAGGTAGGCTTTGAAAACAGGCGATGGTGATTCACGATCCGGGTGAAGAACAGCGATTGCAACAACAGTAGCGACACTGCCAGGAAGGTGAAGAAAAGAGGGCTTGGCCCTACCACTGATTGCATCCATTGTACCAACAGGTGATATAACAGACCTTCCGATCCATCTGCCAGGAAGGTAGATGGATGCAGGAGATAAAAAAACTTAACCAGCAGCGTATATAATAACAGCAGCAATACCGTTAACGGATTGCCTGAACGAAAAAAGCGTATCACAGTGCAAAGGTGTGATTAAAAGTCAATTTTAGCAAAGCAAATATAATTCCTGTAAATACAAGGCACTACTACCGTGCGGCTGCTGATTTGCTTTCCATATCTTGGCATCCAGGTAAATCCTTTGTCGAGGTTTCGCAGTGTAGGCATGCGGTTAACTTTTCCGCCAGGGGCCAGGCTTACATCGGTAAGCATATAATTTCTCCTGTCCAGCTCATTGAACAGGAAACGCAATTCGCTGCCTACATTCACCATCATATAAGAAAGGTATAGATCGGCATTATCGTCGTACTGGCTCTTGCGCACAAAATTGCTCCACTGCATATTGCCTTCATCATCGAAAGACAATACGGCTACATTGTCGTAATGGTACCGCAAACCCTGGGAATTATTCCAGTAGTAAGGGTTGTAGTACATGGAAGAATACGGGGAATAGTAGTAGGGAGAATAGAATCCGCCGTATGGGCTTCCATACATATAATTCCAGCGGTTCCATGGCTGGTACCGGGAAGAAGTGGAGAAAGATTCGGCCGTGAGCAGGAAACCCCCGTTTGCGGTATTTATGATCTTGCGGATAAAATAGTCGTTAAATGCCGCGCTGGTGCTTGATTCTCCTTTGGCGTTCCCTTTCAGCTCATCGGAAAAGGGAATCGATTTCTCGTATACAGGCGTATGGGTACTGTAATCGTATTTATAGAGATATAACCCATCCACGTTGCCTCTCTTCTGTTTATAATAGAAAGCGGTTACCAACGCAGTATGCCGGGCGTTATCCAGTTTCATCTTCACCTCGTCGATCAGCTGGGATTTAAAGGTCATTGGCGATATTTCAAAACTGTCGACCAACGGACGTTTTACAACCATATTGCCGCTTACAACATAATCCTTGTTTGAAGTGCGTTCCAGTTTGTTGAAGATCAGGTCGCCGGCATTTGACAGGTTAAAATTGCTCAGGAACTGTTTCCTGGACTGCATAGGCAGTGAAAGGCGGCTGTTGTTCACCAGGTTCATTGAGCTGTCGTAGAGGAAAGTATAAAACACGTTATTATCTTCCTTATCCTGGTTGATCTTGTAAACCATGATTCGGTTCTTATCTTCTGAAACTTCCAGGGAATAGACTTTATTTTCTTTTGTGTACATGCCGATGCGGGTGGAGTCTATCATAACAGGGGCGTCGTAGAACTTGGCATCCGGCGTCATGGTGGCGCAGAAGCTGAATACGGCGTCTTTACGCTGGAACTGGTAGAACATAAGCACCTTGTTGGGATAGGCTACAAAATCCATAGAGATGACCTTGCGTGGAAGGAAGTCGAGCTTTACGCGGTCGGTCATTGTCATGCTATTATCGTATACAGATACAACATAGTCGCCTTTATCTGACTTATAAACCAAAATATTACCTGCTACCTTGCCAATAATTTCGAATTCGGTGCTTTTATAATCGTCTTTATCGGGCTCAGAATAAGTTATTTTCTGCGCTGTGGCCGCAGTTCCTGCCATTAGCATCAAAAAGAACAGTGACAGCGATAAACGGTATAGCATATGCATGTATAAATATGAATTTCAGAGCTATGAAGAATGTTGGCACATAGAATATGGACCTTTTTCAAACTTACATCAAAATTTGTCAATTTGGATCAGTTGCCTGTTGCTTTTACTTAAATTCCAAAACGACTGTTTTATTGTGTACTTTTATTAAAATTTTTTAATCGCAGGATATCAGGATGGAAACTGTCATTATAACCGGCGGAACGGGGCTTGTAGGGAGAGCGTTAACAGCATTGCTGCTTGAACGTGGTTACAGGGTGATCGTATTGACCCGCAAGCCGGAAGCCGGAAGGAACAAAGCTGTAACATATGCGCATTGGGACCTCAGGACCCAGGCGATAGACGAATCTGCTGTTCAGCAGGCCGATTATATCGTGCACCTGGCTGGCGCAAATGTTGGGGAAAAGCGATGGACAGAGGCAAGAAAGCGCGAGATCGTAGAGAGCCGTACCCAAAGCAGCGAACTGATTTATACCGCGTTAAAGACCATTCCCAATAAAGTAAAAAAGGTGATCAGCGCCTCGGCTACGGGCTACTATGGCGAATATACTGATCATGCATTCACAGAAAAAGACCCGCCGGCCACAGATTACCTGGGCAATACAACGGTGTTATGGGAACAGCATATTTCCAAAGTTGCCTCACTAGATAAAAAGCTGGTGATACTGCGTACAGGCATTGTGTTAAGTACGGAAGGCGGCGCGTTGAAGGAATTTTATAAGCCTTTGAGATTTGGTTTCGCGACCATACTGGGTTCGGGAGAACAGTTTGTGCCATGGATTCACATACATGACCTGGTGCGTATTTACTTCAGCGCCATTGTAGACGATAAGATGGAAGGGACTTTCAATGCCGTGAGCCCTAATCCTGTTACCAACAAGGAACTGATCCTCACGATGGCAAAAGTGGCGAAGGGCCGTAGTTTCATGACCACCCACGTACCGGCATTTGTGCTGAAAACGGCACTGGGAGAAATGAGCGTAGAAGTTCTGAAAAGCGTAAAAGCATCTCCAAATAAGCTGATGCAGTCTGGTTTCCAGTTTTCGTATCCCACCATTGAAGCGGCTATACAGCAGTTATTCAGCCGATAATACCTTGTGCAGCGCGGCGGCTTTTAACAGGCATTCTTCATATTCCTTTTCCGGATCGCTGTAGAAAGTGATCGCAGAACCTGTAGAATAGGACAGGTACTGCGCTGTGGCGTTATAAAGAATGCTCCGGATCACCACATTGAAATCAAAATCTCCTTCTGGGGTAATGTAACCAAGCGCCCCGGAGTAAAGCCCTCTCCTTGTTTTCTCGTATCGTTCGATCAGTTGCATTACGCGCAGCTTTGGGGCCCCGGTCATAGACCCCATGGGGAAAGTGGTGCGTATGATCTCAGTAAAAGGTACGTTTGCCGGCACTTTTGCAGAAATGGTCGAGATCATGTGATGCACATGGGCGAAGCCATAGATCCCGAATAATTCGCTGACTTCTACAGAGCCCTGCCTGGCGGTATGTGCCAGGTCGTTGCGTACGAGGTCCACTACCATTACATTTTCCGCCCTTTCTTTGGGATCGTTGTATAGCTGTTGTTGCAATTGCTGATCAACAACCGGATCAGGATCTTTGCGGCTGGTGCCTTTGATGGGCTGGGAGATGACATGTTCTCCTTTTTTCTGCAGGTAACGTTCCGGGCTGGAGCAGGCCATGTATTTGTCGTTCAGCCTGTAATAGGCGGCGAAGGGAGCGGGAGAATAGCTGTTCAGCCGCTGAAATAACGCAGGCGGATATACGACTGCGCCGGGGATAAAATTCTCCCTGCAGAAATTAACTTCGTAGCAATCGCCTTGTTGTATGTGATGTTGCAGCGCGGCAACAGCGTCCAGGTATTCCTGTTTGGAGAGGCGGTGCCGGACGGCGGGCAAAGGTTGGCGGCTGATGACGGGATCAGATGCCGGCGCCGACATGCAGGCATTAAAGATTTCCAGGGCGTTATTCCGGCTCAAATCAACTCCTCCTATGGCTACCCCTGTTTCAGTCAGCAACAGGACAAATTCGGGCTTAAAAAAGAAAAGATCGGGAAAACCCACGCCATCGAAATGCCGGGATTCAAGAGAGGCGGTTTCATTCTTCAGGTCATAGGCCAGGTGTCCGAAAAGCCAATCGTTATTGTTTTGGTGGAAGTCATGCAATGCCTGGAGGGCATTTCCGGCGGGAAGGCTGATAGCTTGCAGAGCGTTGACGGCCAATACCGCTTCGTATTGGCGCCATTGAGAGGAATAGTTGTTATTGTCCAAAAAACAACAAATGTTGAACTGGTTAGCCCAATTCAACATTTGCTGTTTAAATATCCTCCGATCATCAACCGGGAAAGTGTGAAAAATCCTGATAATAATCGAGTTTAATGCTTAAAAATCGTCATCATCGTCATCAAAGCGATCATTGAACAGATCCATATCTTTGAATTCATCGTCCAGGCCCAGGTCATCGTCGTCATCGCTTTTCTTGCTGCTTGGGCGACCACGTTTCCCTTTAGATTTTGGCATATCAAATTCCTCAAAATCAGGATCATAGTCATCCTCATCTTCTCCTTTTTCCCATGCGTCTTCTATATCATCATCCTCGTCATCGAAATCGTCATCGTCGTCATCATCACGACTTTTAGACTTTGATGCAGATTTATCTGATTTTTTTGAAGATTTAGAAGGTTTCAGATCTTCACTATCTTCATCATCATCGTCATCATCCTCCTCTTTCTTACGCTTGGCCGCGGCTTTTGGAGCGTCTTTTGCGGGCTTGGGAGAAGTAGTTTTTTTGGTCTCTTTCTCTTTATCAGATTTTGATTTCATAATAGGTTACCTTATTTCTTTGCCGTAAAGTTTTAATAGTTTTTTTTATTCGCCAAATTTTTTTTGCCGTTTTTTTTCCTTACTTTTTTGTTCCTACTTATCCAGGATCTGATCGCGTCCAGGTCCGTTGGAAACGTATTTCACAGGAATGCCCAGGTATGTTTCCACAGCAGTAACAAATGATTTCATTTCAACTGGTAACTCATTGAAATGCTTGCAAGTAGCTGTTTTCTCTGACCATCCGTTAAACGTTTCCCAGACAGGTTTTACGTCCAGTCCGTTCAGTTGGAATGGCATTTCTTTCGTTTGTTGTCCTTCAACTTCGTATGCGGTACAAGCCAGTACCTGGTCGAATTCGTCCAGTACATCGCTTTTTGTCATTACCAGTTGGGTAACGCCGCTCAGCATGCAGGTATAGTTCAGTGCAACCAGGTCAATCCATCCGCAACGGCGTGGACGGCCGGTTACAGCGCCGAATTCGTGGCCGGCTGCTCTTAATTTTTCGCCTGTTTCATCGTGCAATTCGGTAGGGAATGGACCGCTACCAACACGTGTACAATAAGCCTTGGTAACGCCAATCACTTCCTTGATCCATTTAGGAGCAATACCCAAGCCGGTGCAAACGCCGGCGGAGATAGTGTTGGAAGAAGTTACGAATGGATAGGTTCCAAAGTCGACATCCAGCATGCTTCCCTGTGCGCCTTCCGCCAGGATCTTGCTGCCGTTTTTCAGTTTATTGTTGATCCAGTATTCGCCATTTACGATATTCATGGTGCGCAGGAAAGGAATTGCATCAAAGAATTCAGCTTCCCAGGCAGCGATATCCGCTTCAAATTCGCTGATATCGTACTGGCACAGTAAATCTAAGTGTTTTTTCTTCAGTTTCTCATAGCGCTCTTTAAAATCCGGCGCCAGCACATCTCCAACCCTTAAACCGTTCCTGCCGGTTTTATCCATATATGCAGGGCCGATACCTTTTAAGGTAGAACCGATCTTATCATTGCCTTTTGCGATTTCAGACGCTTTGTCCAGCGCCCGATGGGTAGGAACGATGATATGCGTTTTTTCTGCGATAAACAGCTTTTTGGTCAGATCTACACCGAGAGCGGCGATATCTTCACTTTCTTTTTTGAAAGCCACAGGGTCTAATACCACGCCATTACCAATGAGGTTAATGGTTTTATCGTGGAACACTCCTGAAGGAATTGTACGTAATACTACTTTTTGGCCGTTTACGTAGAGTGTATGACCGGCATTCGGGCCACCTTGGAAACGGGCTATAATGTCGTATTTTCCGGCAAAATAGTCCACAATTTTACCTTTGCCTTCGTCGCCCCATTGCAGGCCTAACAAAACGTCTACCATAATGATTTAATTAATTATCGGAGGTTGTTGCATTAAAAAGAGTCGCAAAATTAAGGCGAATAATTACAAATACAAATTTTCGCCCTAAAGGAAGCGGTTTTAAATAACTGTGGCGCAACAAGGTAATTGTCCTGCAGCGCCACATTATTCATATATCCTGATAGTCTTAGCTTTCTTCCAGGCGTTGTACGGTTTGAATACCATCCAGCTTTTTAAGCCTTTCTACCAGCTCGTCCAGCTCTTCCTTGTCGTGCACGTATACCTTGATCAGGCCTTCGAACAGGCCTTCCTTGGATTCTATGCTGAGCGCGGAAATATTGATCTTCAGCTCACCGGAGATGATATTGGTGATCTTGTGGATAACCCCCACATCGTCCATACCGATGATCCGCATCCCTGTAAGGAAGGAGATCTCGCGGTTTTTCACCCA
>Ga0164243_10015127_pt1 | contig 10686 bp, 7 predicted proteins | sample OricompcompostOP_FD_108781 | JGI IMG/M metagenome (GOLD analysis project Ga0164243, IMG submission 108781) | Organic Plus compost microbial communities from Emeryville, California, USA - Original compost - Organic plus compost (OP) | ecosystem: Engineered > Solid waste > Mixed feedstock >...
ATCTCGTGGAGCGCGGGCGCGCACCGGTGTACGTCGTGCACTTCACCCAGGCGGCGGCCGTCGAACGCGCCCAGGCCCTGCTCAGCGTGAAGATCTGCAGCAAGGAGGAGAAGGCCGCGATCGGCGAGGCCATCGGCGACTTCCGCTTCTCCACCGGCTTCGGCAACACCCTGAGCAAGCTGCTGCGTTCGGGGATCGGCGTCCACCACGCCGGCATGCTCCCCCGCTACCGCCGCCTCGTGGAGCGGCTGGCCCAGCAGGGCCTGCTCAAGGTGATCGCGGGCACCGACACGCTCGGCGTCGGGATCAACGTGCCCATCCGCACCGTGCTCTTCGCAGCGCTCAGCAAGTACGACGGGCGCCGGGTGCGCCGCCTCCGGGCGCGCGAGTTCCATCAGATCGCCGGACGCGCGGGCCGCGCCGGCTTCGACACCGTCGGCTACGTCGTCGCCCAGGCACCCGAGCACGACGTGGAGAACGCGCGTGCGGTCGCGAAGGCCGGCGACGACCCCAAGAAGCTGCGGAAGATCGTGCGCCGCAGGCCGCCCGAGGGCTTCGTCTCCTGGGGCGAGAAGACCTTCACCCAACTCGTCGACGCCCCCGACGAACCGCTGCGCTCCCACTTCCAGATGACCACCGCGATGCTGCTCGAGGTGCTCTCGCGACCCGGCGACTGCTTCGCGGCCGTCCGCCATCTGCTCGAGGACAACCACGAGCCGCGCGATCGCCGGCTGCGCCACATCAAGCACACCATCGAGCTGTACCGGGGCCTGCGCGACGCGGGGATCGTCATGCAGCTCGACGAGCCCGACGAGACCGGCCGGCACATCGCACTGAGCGTCGACATGCCGGAGAACTTCGCCCTCACCAATCCGCTCTCGGCGTTCGCACTGGCCACCTTCGAGATCCTCGACCCCGAATCGTCCACGTACGCACTGGATGTCGTGTCCGTCCTGGAGTCGACCCTGGAGGACCCGCGACCGCTGCTCATCGCGCAGCGCAAGGCCGCCCGCGACGCCGCGATCGCGGAGATGAAGGCCGACGGAATCGAGTACGAGGAACGCATGGCGCGGCTGGAGGAGATCACCTGGCCGCAGCCGCTGCGCGACGAGATCTTCGCCGCCTTCGACATCTACCGGCGCGGACACCCGTGGGTGTCGTCGTTCCCGCCGTCGCCGAAGTCGGTGCTGCGCGAGATGCTGGAGAAGGCGATGACCTTCACCGAGCTCATCTCCGCCTACGGCCTCGCCCGCAGCGAGGGAGTGGTACTGCGGTACCTGTCGGACTGCTATCGCGTTCTCCGCCAAGGAGTCCCCACCAGTGCGGTGACCCCGGAGATCGAGCAGATCGTCGCCGATCTCGGCACCATGGTGCGCGAGGTCGACTCGAGTCTGGTCGACGAGTGGGAGGCACTCTCCCAGGCCGAGGCCGCGTCGGAGTGAGTCCCACGGGTCGACTCCGACCGGCCGGCGACGCGTGGGCCGGCCTCAGATCGGCCGCACCGCACCGGTGGCCGACACCAACCGGCCGATGATCTGCGCCAGCTTCCGGTAGGCCTCGTCGTGCCGCGCGGAGTTGCGGAACACCAAGCCGATCCGGCGTCCGGGCCGGGGCGGGGCGAACGTCGCGATCGCGAGGTCGCCCGACGCCGTCTCCGAGGCAACCGCGGTCTGCGGGATCAGCGTCACGCCCAGTCCCCCGACGACGCAGTGCACGGCGGTGGTCAGCGAGGCGGCCCGGGTCTGCCCGAGGTCGGGCCGGACGCCGGCGAGCGCACAGACCTCGAGCGCCTGGTCGCGTAGACAGTGCCCCTCGTCGAGGAGCAGCAGCGGCAGGTCCGCCAGCGCGCTGGGATCGAGCCGCTTCTTGCCCGCCAGGGTGTGCCCGGCGGGCAGCGCGAGCACGAAATCCTCTTGGTAGAGCGGCACTTCGACGATCCCCGGCACATCCAGCGGGAGTGCGAGCAGGGCGACGTCGAGGGTCCCCCCGCGAAGTTGCTCGACGAGACGTGCGGTCTGTTCCTCGACGACGCGCGGACGCAGGTCCGGCAGCTCGTCGGCGAGCCCGCGGAGAACTGCGGGCAGCACATACGGCGCGACGGTGGGGATGACGCCGAAGCGGATCGAACCGCCCAGGGGGTCCCCGGTCCCGGCTGCGGCGGCGGTGAATTCGTCGACCGCCTCCACCGCCGCGATCGCCTTCGGCAGGAGTTCCGTGCCGTCCGGGGTGAGGTGCACGCGACGGGTCGTGCGTTCCACCAGGGCGACGCCGAGCCCGGTCTCGAGCGCCGAGATCGCCTGCGAGAGCGACGGCTGGCTGACGCCGAGGTCGGTGGCCGCGGCACCGAAGTGCCGACGTTGCGCGAGGGCCACGAAGGCGCGGAGTCCGGCGATCGTCGGCTGATAGGTTCTATCGGGCATGGCTATCAGTATAGTGCTACTAATCACCTTTCGTTTTTTCCGAAAATCGGGCACGATAGTACTCGTACGCCGCGAAAGAACTTCGCGTGCAACTCAGGTACACCAATCCAGCTGAAGGAGCGACACATGGCCCTGCTCACCATCGGTGACCAGTTCCCCGCCTACAACCTCACCGCCGTCATCGGCGGCGACCTCAGCAAGGTCAACGCCCAGCAGCCCGACGACTACTTCACCACCGTCACCTCCGACGACCACCCGGGCAAGTGGCGGGTCGTCTTCTTCTGGCCGAAGGACTTCACCTTCGTCTGCCCGACCGAGATCGCGGCCTTCGGCAAGCTGAACGACGAGTTCGAGGACCGCGACGCCGTCGTCCTCGGCGCCTCGGTCGACAACGAGTTCGTCCACTTCCAGTGGCGTGCACAGCACGAGGACCTGAAGACCCTCCCCTTCCCGATGCTGAGCGACATCAAGCGCGAGCTCGCCACCGCCTGCGGCGTTCTCAACGCCGACGGTGTCGCCGATCGCGCCACCTTCATCGTCGACCCGAACAACGAGATCCAGTTCGTGTCGGTCACCGCCGGCTCGGTGGGCCGCAACGTCGACGAGGTCCTGCGCGTCCTCGACGCCCTGCAGTCCGATGAGCTCTGCGCCTGCAACTGGAAGAAGGGCGACCCGACCATCAACGCCGGCGAGCTCATGTCGGCCGGCGTCTGAGAGGAGACCCGATGAGCATCGACAACCTGAAGGAAGCCCTTCCCGAGTACGCGAAGGACCTCAAGCTCAACCTCGGCTCGATCAGCCGCACCACCGTGCTGAACGAGGAGCAGCTGTGGGGCACCCTGCTGTCGACCGCTGCTGCCACGAAGAACGCCAAGGTGCTCAGCGAGATCGCCGACGAGGCCGCCGACACCCTGTCGGCCGAGGCCTACAACGCCGCTCTCGGTGCTGCGTCGATCATGGGCATGAACAACGTGTTCTACCGTGGTCGCGGCTTCCTCGACGGCAAGTACGACGACCTGCGTCCCGGCCTGCGGATGAACATCATCGGCAACCCGGGCGTGGACAAGGCCCTCTTCGAGCTGTGGTCGTTCGCCGTCTCGTCGATCAACGGGTGCGGCCACTGCGTCGCCGCTCACGAGAACACCCTGCGTGAGGCCGGCGTCGAGCGTGAGGCCATCCTCGAGGCCCTCAAGGTCGCCTCGATCGTCGCCGGCGTCGCCCAGGCCCTCGCCACCACCGAGGTCCTCGCGAACGCCTGATCGAAAGCGTCACACGGCTTCTCCGGTGACAACGAGGCCCGGCTGCCAAAGGCAGCCGGGCCTCGTTGCGTTGTGACCGGTGTTCGGCCGGGAGAACCCGGCCCGGGGACTCAGCTCAGGGCGGCCCGGATCCGGTCGGCCAGCTCGCCCACCTCCGCGGTGGTCATGACGAACGCCGGGGAGATCTGGAGCGCGCCCTGACCGGCGGCGCGGGTGCTCACGCCGTGCTCGCGCAGCTTCAGCACCGCGGCGGGCGCGGTCGACGGGTCGGCGAGCTGGACCGCGGTCACCGCGCCCAGGCCGGTCCGCACCTCGGACACCGAGTCGAGCTCGGCCAGCGGGGACAGCGCCGCCGCGAGGTCGCCCTCCAGGCGCGTCGCCTCGGCGAGCAGCCCCTCTCGCCGGATGATGTCGAGGTTGGCCAGGGCGGCCGCCGCCGCGGCGGCGTGACCGCCGTAGGTGTAGCCGTGGCGGAACCACACGCCGCCGGCGAAGAACGGTTCGGCGACCCGCGGTGCGGCGAAGACCGCGCCCATCGGGACGTAGCCGCTCGTCAGGCCCTTGGCTGTGGTGATCATGTCCGGCTGCAGGTCGAAGCGCGCCGAGGCGAACCACGAGTCGCCGCCGATACGACCGAAGCCGGTGACGACCTCGTCGGCGACGAAGAGGATGTCGTGGTCGCGGCAGATCGCGCGCACCTCCGCGAGGTAGCCCTCGGGCGGCAGGTAGATGCCGCCGGCGCCGATGATCGGCTCGCAGAAGAAGGCGGCGATGTTCTCCGCGCCCACGCGCTCCACGAGACCCAGCAGGCTCTTGGCGTCGTCCCAGTCGACGTGCTGCACGTCGTGCATCAGCTCGCCGTAGCCGTCGTGGTTGAGCGGGATGCCGGCCAGCGAGGTGCCCGCCGCATGCATGCCGTGGTAGGCCTTCGTGCGGCTGACGACGACGCGCTTTTCCGGCTTGCCCTGCTCGACCCAGTAGCGGCGCGCGAGCTTGACCGCGGTGTCGATCGAGTCGCTGCCGCCGGAGGTGAAGAAGATCTTCGACCCCGGCACCGGCGCGATCTGCGCCAGCTCCTCGGCGAGCCGAAGCGTGACGTCGCTCGCGATGTCGCCGAAGTTCGAGTAGTGCGCGATCGAGGTCAGCTGACGCGAGACCGCCTCGGCGATCTCGGTGCGGCCGTGGCCGATGTTGGTGAACCACAGGCCGGCGGTCGCGTCGAGGTACTCCTTGCCGTCCCGGTCGTAGATGCGGGTTCCCTCGCCCCTGGTCACGACGAAGGGGCCGTTGGCGGTCACGGCACCCATGTCGGCGAAACCGTGCCAGAGCGCTCCCGAAGATTCAGACATGCCCATCATGATGCCGGGCGAGGTGGGAGCGCGGCCGACCGCCCCATATCCTGGGAGCATCATGCCGGTTCATTCCCCAGCCACCTCGCCGTCCCGCTCCGAGGTCCTGCGGTCGCTGCGAGAGGTGGGGATCGCCGACGCGCACCGTCTGCGACGCCGCGTCGATCAACTCGGCCGAGACCCCGAACCGGAGAAGTGGGCGCGGATCGTCGCCGACGTGGCGAAGGCGCAGCAGCGTATCGAGCGCCGCAAGGCGACGGTTCCCGAGCTGACCTTCCCCGACGAACTGCCGGTCTCCGCGGCACGCGAGGAGATCGCCGAGGCCATTCGCGACCACCAGGTCGTCGTGGTGGCGGGCGAGACCGGCTCGGGCAAGACCACGCAGCTGCCGAAGATCTGTCTCGAACTCGGTCGCGGCATCCTCGGGACCATCGGACACACCCAGCCCCGCCGCATCGCGGCCAGTTCGGTGGCCAAGCGCATCGCCGACGAGACGGGCACCGAACTCGGCGACGCCGCCGGCTACTCGGTGCGGTTCACCGACCGGTCCGGCGCCGACACCCTCGTGCGGGTGATGACCGACGGCATCCTGCTGCGCGAGATCGCCACCGACCCGATGCTGCGCCGCTACGACACCCTCATCATCGACGAGGCGCACGAGCGCAGCCTGAACATCGACTTCATCCTGGGGTATCTGCGGCGGCTGCTCCCCCAGCGCCCCGACCTGAAGGTGATCATCACCTCGGCGACCATCGAACCCGCCCGGTTCGCACGGCATTTCAGCACGCCGGAGAACCCGGTGCCGGTCATCGAGGTGTCCGGTCGCACCTATCCGGTCGAGATCCGCTACCGCCCGCTGAGCCTGTCCGAACGGCCCGACACCGGCGACGAGGACGGCGGCGGAGAGCATGCCGATCTCGACCAGATCCAGGGCATCGACGCCGCCATCGACGAGCTGTGGGCGCACGAGCGCGGCGACATCCTGATCTTCCTGCCCACCGAGCGCGACATCCGCGAGACCGCCGACGCGCTCAAGCGGCGAACGCTCGGAGGACGCCGCGGCGGCGCCGAGATCGTGCCGCTCTATGCCCGCCTGTCGATCGCCGACCAGCAGAAGGTGTTCGCCCCCTCCGACGGACGCCGGATCGTGCTGGCCACCAACGTCGCCGAGACCTCGGTGACCGTGCCGGGCATCCGCTACGTGATCGACACCGGCACCGCCCGCATCAGCCGTTACTCGATGCGCACGAAGGTCAATCGCCTTCCCATCGAACCGATCTCGCAGGCCAGTGCCCGCCAGCGCGCCGGTCGGTGCGGCCGAGTCGCACCGGGCGTGTGCATCCGGCTCTACAGCGAGAACGACTTCGAATCGCGTCCGGCGTTCACCGACCCGGAGATCCTGCGCACCAACCTCGCCGCCGTCATCCTGCAGATGACCTCGCTCAAGCTCGGTGAGATCGCCGACTTCCCATTCGTCCAGGCCCCCGACGAACGCGCCATCCGCGACGGCATGGCGGTCCTCACCGAGCTCGGGGCGATCAAGCCGGGACGCGACGGCACTCCCCCGCGCCTGACCGCGATCGGCCGCACGATGTCGCGCATACCGGTGGACCCGCGCATTGCCCGCATGCTCATCGCGGGCCACGATCTCGGGTGCCTCGACCACCTCCTGGTCATCGCGTCGGCGATGAGCCTGCCCGACCCTCGCGAGCGCCCCGCCGAGCACCGGGAGGCCGCCGACGCCCTGCACCGGCGCTTCGACGTCCCCGGATCGGATTTCCTGGGCTACATCGAACTCTGGCGACATCTCACCGAGAAGCGGAAAGAGCTTTCCAACAACCAGTTCCGCAAGATGTGCGAGCGCGAGTTCCTGCACTACCTGCGGATCCGCGAGTGGCAGGACCTGCACCGGCAGCTCACCGACATCGTCAAGGACCTCGACTGGCAGGTGAGCCCGCCCGGGGCCGAACCCGGCGAGGTCGACGCCGACTCCGTCCACCAGGCGATCCTGTCGGGCCTGCTGTCGAACATCGCCGCGCGCAACACCGAGGGCCGCGAGTACACCGGCCCCCGCAACACCACCCTGATGATCTTCCCGGCGTCGCCGCTGGCGAAGAAGCCGCCGGCGTTCATCATGGCCGCCGAGATCCTCGAGACCTCACGCCTGTTCGCGCACACGGTCGCCGGCATCGATCCGCTCTGGGCCGAGAAACTGGCCGGTGATCTGGTCAAGCGTTCCTACAGCGAGCCGCACTGGTCGGCCAAGCGCGGGGCCGCGATGGCCTACGAGCGGGTGACGCTCTACGGGGTCACCCTGGTGGCTCGCCGTCGCGTCGACTACGGGCCGGTCGACCCGGTGGTCTCGCGCGAGCTGTTCATCCGGCATGCCCTCGTCGAGGGCGACTGGACGACGAATCATCCGTTCTTCGAACGCAACCGCGCGCTGCTCGAGGCCGCGTCCGACGTCGAGAACCGCACGCGGACGCGCGGTCTGGTGATCACCGAGGACCAACTCTACGAGTTCTACGACAAGCGCATCGGCGCCGAGGTCACCTCGGCCCGCCACTTCGACACCTGGTGGAAGAAGGCACGTCGAAAGAACCCCGCGCTGCTCGACCTCAAGCCCGAGGACGTGGCGTCAACCACCTCGGTGGCGCCCACCGACTACCCGGGCGCCTGGCAACAGGGCGACACCCGCCTGGAGTTGCGCTATCGCTTCGAGCCCGGAGCGCCCGACGACGGCGTCACCGTGGTGATCCCGCAGGCACTGCTGCCGCATGTCCGGCCGGTCGGTTTCGACTGGTCGGTGCCCGGCATGCGCTCCGAACTCGCCACTGCACTGGTGAAATCGCTGCCCAAACGTCTGCGCAAATCGATGTCGCCGGCGCAGCAGTTCGCCGACCTCGCACTCTCCCGGCTCAAGCCGCGCAGCGAGCCCCTGGTCACCGGGCTGGCGCGCGAACTGTCGGCGATCGCCGGGATGACCGTCACCCCGGCGGATTTCGACACCGGCCGCATCCCCACCCACCTGCGGATGCACTTCGCCGTCGTCGACGCCAAGGGCAACGTGCTCGCGCGCTCGGACGAGCTCTCCGAGTTGCAGCGCACCACGAAGACCGCCGCGCCGAAGACGGTCAAGAAGACCCTGTACCGGGAGTGGACCGCCGACGGCATCGGCACCCTCCCGCCGGAGAAGACCGTGAAGGTCGCCGGGCAGCAGCTCACCAGGTATCCGACCATCGACGCGGTCACCGACGACGCCGGCCGCACGCGCGGTGTGGTCGTCGTCGACGCCGCGTCCGAGCAGGTCCGGGACCGGTTGCTGCGCAGGGGCATCGTGGCTCTTCTCGATCTCGCGATACCGCCGCTGCAGCGACGGATCGCCGGATCGCTGGGTTCCACCGACCGGCTCGCGCTGAGCCAGAGTCCGTACCCCGATCTCGACTCGCTGCTCGCCGATTGCACGCGGCGTTCGATCCGCGACACCGTCGAGGCGCTCGATCCGTCGGCTCTCGCCGGAATCCGGTCGCCGGAGGCGTTCCGGGCGTTGGCCGAGAAGGTGCGTCCGCGCGTCGCCGAGGCCGCGCCCGCCTACTTCGATCTCGCCGTCGAGGTTCTCCGCCGGGTCGCACCGGTGCGCGCGGCGGTCGACCGCCACGCCGGCTCGCTGGCCGCCGACGACGTCGCCGAGCAGCTCGACAACCTCGTCTTCGACGGATTCGTCGGCGCCACCCCGCGTAGGCATCTGCAACACGTCCCCCGCTACCTCGAGGCGGCACAGGCCCGACTACAGGCCCTGCCCGCCTCGGCGGCACGGGATCAGGCCGGAGTGGCCGTGGTGGATCGGGTGACCGAGCGCTGGGCACAGCGCCTGACGCAGGTTCCCGAGCATCGCCGGGACCACGTCAACGAGGAAGCGCAGTGGCTGGTGGAAGAACTCCGCGTGAGTCTGTTCGCCGAGCGGCTCGGCACCGCCTATCCGGTGTCGGAGAAGCGGGTCCTACGAACTCTTGACCGACTCGGCTGACTCCCTGGCCGACCGGAGATCGTCGATCTCGCGCTGGAAGTCGTCGATCGAGTCGAATGACCGGTACACGGACGCGAACCGGAGGTAGGCCACCTCGTCGAGGTCGCGCAGCGGCTTCAGGATCGCGAGACCGACCTCGTTGCTGGGGATCTCGGCCGAACCGCTGGCCCGGACCGTGTCCTCGACCTGCTGGGCGAGCTGCGCCAGCGCGTCCTCGGCGACATCGCGTCCCTGGCAGGCACGCCGCACACCGCGCATCACCTTCTCGCGGCTGAACGGCTCGGTGACGCCGTTGCGCTTGACGACGGCCAGAACCGCGCTCTCCACCGTGGAGAACCGGCGGCCGCATGCGACACAGGAACGACGACGCCTGATGGCCTGTCCCTCGTCAGCGACACGCGAGTCGATGACCTTGGTGTCGTCGTTCTTGCAGAAGGGGCAGCGCATCGTATCCTCACGCGGGTCGCGGGACCTCTCGGCGCCGGCGTTCGCCGCGTCGGGCCGTGTCTCGGCCGGTCCCTGTGACATCGAGGATACCGTCGGGCCTATCGGTACCTCGGCGTCAGGAGTGGCTGACCGACGCGAAGACCGCTCGACGGCAGGTCGTTCAGTCGGATGATGTCCTCGACGACCGCCTCACGCGGCAGGTCGGGCGCCACCCGGGCGGCGATGCCGGTGAGCGAGTCACCCGAGCGCACGTGCACCACCTCGGTGCCGACCGCCGAAGGCGCGACCGACGCCGCGTAGTTCTGGCCGACGACCGACAGCACCCACACCGCGAGTGCCAGGCCGACCCCGGCGAGGATCGCGACCGCGGTCCGGCGACGACGGCGGATCGCCGCCGGCGGCGCGACGCGCAGCGCGCGATCGTCGGCATCCACGCGCGCCGGGACGAGACCGCGCCCTCGCGTGCCGACCGGCGACGCACACCGCGTCGCGGCGATCCGGGGACCGTAGATCACCGACTCCGGTGCGGGTCGGTTGTCGGCGGCCCGGTTGTCCGCCGGGCGCCGGCGCGGGACGGCGCGACGACCGGGAACGACGCGATCGGCGTCGCCGGGGACGAGGCGGGTGCGGCCGGTACCGGCGCGCACGACATCGGGGCGCGGGGTGTCGACGCGGATCGGGTCGGCGAGAGTCGCGGTGCGCATGGGGCCCTCCGGTGTGGTCGGTCGAACCGGGTGTTCGAACCGTTCGACAGTCGATCACCTGTTCGATGAACTGATGTTCGATTTCTACCACGCGGCTCCGACAATGTCTCGCGACACGTCGAACAAATGTTTGATGCGGGCGGGATCCTCGGTTAGGCTCGTCCGCAGTCGAAGCCATCTACCAGCACGTTCGGAATCGAGAGGAACCCGACCATGAGCGATGACGGCGGTAAGCGCACTCCACCGCGGGGCGCCGACGAGCCCGTCAGCCCCGAGGACATCGTGGCTGCGGAGGCCTCCCTCACGCCGCGTCAGCGCGGCGTCCTCGAGGTGATCCGCAAGTCGGTGCGCGAGCGTGGCTACCCGCCGAGCATCCGGGAGATCGGCGACGCGGTCGGCCTCACCTCCACCTCCTCGGTGGCCCACCAGTTGCGCACGCTCGAGCGCAAGGGACTCCTCAAGCGCGACGCCAACCGTCCG
>Ga0164243_10015128_pt1 | contig 10686 bp, 9 predicted proteins | sample OricompcompostOP_FD_108781 | JGI IMG/M metagenome (GOLD analysis project Ga0164243, IMG submission 108781) | Organic Plus compost microbial communities from Emeryville, California, USA - Original compost - Organic plus compost (OP) | ecosystem: Engineered > Solid waste > Mixed feedstock >...
CTCCAGGAGCCCGGCCAGCCGCTCGGAGTCGTGCACGTTCATCTGGCACCCGTAGGTCCGTACCTCGTACGTGCGGGCGCCCTGCTCGGTGACAGTCATCGCACAGACAAGGGTAGGCGCTCGCCGGACTCGGCGGCGCCCGGACGCCCGGTGGGGCCGGGAAGGCGCGGTGAATCCACGGTGAAACCGGCGTACGCAATCTTTGCCGTGAAACGCGCCAAATCGGGTCTGTGCCCTTAACAAGGTGCGTAAACGTGCCGTGATCGGATCGGTACCAGGAGGTTAGTGACCCTTGGCCCTCTCCCACCTACGTTGTTGACCATGACGGAGACCGGGGAGCGGACTCCCCTTGTCAGGCTTGAAGGAGTTAACAAGTACTTCGGGGACTTGCACGTCCTGCGCGACATCAACCTCACCGTCGCGCGCGGCGAAGTCGTTGTCGTCATCGGCCCGTCCGGCGGCGGCAAGTCCACGCTGTGCCGGACCATCAACCGGCTTGAGACGATCGACTCCGGCACCATCACGTTCGACGGCAAGCCGCTGCCGGCGGAAGGAAAAGCGCTGGCCAGGCTGCGGTCGGACGTGGGCATGGTGTTCCAGTCCTTCAATCTGTTCGCACACAAGACAATCCTGGAGAACGTCACGCTCGGCCCGATTCGGGTGCGCAAAATCCCCCGGCAGCAAGCCGAACAGCGTGCCATGGAGCTGCTCGAACGGGTCGGCATCGCCGCGCAGGCGTCGAAATATCCCGCCCAGCTCTCGGGCGGGCAGCAACAGCGCAGCGCCATCGCCCGCGCCCTGGCGATGGACCCCAAGATGATCCTCTTCGACGAGCCCACCTCAGCGCTCGACCCCGAGATGGTGCAGGAGGTGCTCGACGTCATGATCGGCCTGGCCGCCGAAGGCATGACGATGATGGTCGTCACCCACGAGATGGGCTTCGCGCGCCGGGCGGCGCACCGCGTCGTGTTCATGGCCGACGGCCAGGTCGTCGAGGAGAACACGCCGGACGAGTTCTTCACCAGCCCGCAGACCGACCGGGCGAAGGACTTCCTCTCCAAGATCTTGACGCACTGAGTTGTCGGGGCGACCGGCCTCCATCCAGAGAATGAGGTAACGCACATGCGAGTACGACGTTTCGCGATGGCGCTCACCGCCGCCAGCGCGCTCACCCTGGGCCTCGCGGCCTGCGGGGGCGGCGACAGCGGCGGCGGCGACACCGCGGCAACGGCCGGTGACGGCTCACTGGTCGACAAGATCAAGAACAGCAAGCGGGTCGTGGTCGGCACCAAGTGGGACCAGCCCGGCCTCGGCCTCAAGGCGGGCGCCGGCGAGCCGGAGGGCTTCGACGTCGACGTCGCCAAGTACATCGTGAAGGAACTGGCCGGCGGTCAGGACGTCGACATCGAGTGGAAGGAGTCGGCCTCCTCCAACCGTGAGGCGTTCCTCGCCAACGGCACCGTGGACATCATCTTCGCCTCGTACTCCATCACCGAGGAGCGCAAGGGCAAGGTCACCTTCGGCGGGCCGTACATCATCGCGCACCAGGACACGATGGTGCGCGCCGACTCCGCCGACATCAACAAGGCCACCGACCTGGCGGGCAAGCGCATCTGCCAGGCGGCCGGCTCCAACTCCTACAAGCGCATCACCGAGCCGCCGCCGGACGGTCAGCTCAACCTCGACGCCGAGCTCGTCGGCGCGGCGAACTACTCCGAGTGCATGGCCAAGTTGAGCGGCAACAACCTCGACGCGGTCACCACCGACGACCTCATCCTGGCCGGCTTCGCGGCGCAGGGCGGGGGCAACTTCAAGATCCTCGGCGACCCGTTCACGGACGAGAAGTACGGCGTCGGCCTGAAGAAGGGCGACACCAAGACCTGCGAGGCGGTGAACGCCGCGATCGCCAAGATGTACAGCGACGGCACCGCCAAGACGTTGCTGGACAAGTGGTTCGGCAAGACGCAGGGGCTGCAGCTGCCCACGGAGGCGCCGCCCGCCGAGGGCTGTTCCTGACCGACTCGCCGTTAACGCACGGTCGGCGGCCGGGGCCCGGACTCCGGGTCACCGGCCGTCGCCGTCCCCACCGGGTGGAGCACGATGGACGAACTCATAAAATACGCCCCGGATCTCGCCGTGGGCTTCCTGCACAACGTGCAACTCGCCGCCTTGTGCGCGGTCTTCTCCCTGATCCTCGGCACGATTCTGGTCGCGATGCGGGTGGCGCCGACGCCCGTCCTGCGCGCGGCCGGCGCAATCTACGTCAATGTCGTGCGTAACACCCCGCTGACGCTGGTGCTGGCTTTCTCCGCGCTCGGCCTCAGCGACACCCTCGGGCTGGTGTTCTCCCAGACGCCGAGCACCAACAGCTTCTACCTCGTCGTGCTCGGCCTGTCCGCCTACACCGCCACGTTCGTCTGTGAGGCGCTGCGCTCGGGCATCAACACGGTGCCGCTGGGGCAGGCCGAGGCGGCGCGGGCGATCGGGCTGACGTTCTTCCAGTCGCTGCGGCTGATCATCCTGCCGCAGGCGACGCGGGCCGTCATCGCCCCGCTGGGCAGCGTGATGATCGCGATGACGAAGAACACCACGGTCGCGATCGCGGCCGGTTACCTCGCCGAATCGGCCTTCGTCATGCGCGACACGTTCGACGACACCGGCGTCTCGATCCCGATCTTCCTCGGCCTGGTCGTCGCGTTCATGGCCGTGACCCTTCCCATCGGGTTCTTCACCGGATGGCTGGCGAAGAGAATGGCGGTGGCACGATGAGCGCGCAGGCGAGCGTCCTCTTCGACACGCCCGGGCCGCGGGCCCGGCTGCGCAACAACATCCTCACGCTGCTCGCCGTGGTGGCGCTGCTGGCCGTGGCGTGGTTCGTGTACGTCAAGTTCGATGAGAAGGGCCAGTGGAGCCCGGTGCTGTGGCAGCACTTCATCGAGGCGAAGACGTGGACCGACTTCATCATCCCCGGGCTCATCGGCACGCTGCAGGCCGCCGCGCTCGGCTCGGTGTTCGCGCTGATCTTCGGCGCGGTGTTCGGGCTGGCCAGGCTGTCGGACCACTGGTGGCTCCGGATCCCGGCGGGCGTGATCGTCGAGACGTTCCGGGCGATCCCGCTGCTGCTGCTGATCTTCTTCCTGTTCTTCCTCGCGCCGAGCGTGCTCGGCGGGGGCGACTACACGCTGGCCGCGCTGGTGGCGGGGCTCACCCTGTACAACGGGTCGGTGCTCGCCGAGGTGGTGCGGGCCGGGGTGCTGGCCGTGCCGCGCGGGCAGTCCGAGGCGGCGTGCGCGATCGGCCTGCGCAAGACCGGCGTGTTGTGGCTGATCCTCATCCCGCAGGCGATCACGGCGATGATGCCGGCGATCGTCAGCCAGCTCGTGGTGCTGCTGAAGGACACCGCGCTCGGGTACATCATCGCCTACCAGGACCTGCTCAGCATGGGCTTCCAGATCCTGCCGGCGAACTACTTCGGCACCCGGGTGAGCAGCGCGATCGTCATCGGCATCGTCTACATCGGCCTCAACATGGCGCTCAGCGCCCTGGCCCACTGGCTGGAGGGCCGCAGCCGCCGCAGCCGCAAGACGAGCGCCAAGCCCGTCGCCCCGCCCGGCTCCCTCCTGGAAACCGGCGCCGCGAGAATCTGACCCGCCCACGGCCCGACCCGCACATCGTCCGGGAAAGACCCTCCCCCTCCGCCCCCAGGGCATCCGGCCGACCGGCCACGCCCTCGGGGCGGTTTCGCTCCCCGAGCCCGTCGGCGGGCGACCCGAGCCTGCCGACGGGCGACCCGTGTGCCTGGGTGGACGATCGAGGAAATGCCGGCCGCCGCATCAAGCCCCGCGCGGGTCCGATCGTGCCGGCGGACATCCCCGACTCGGCCAGCGGCGAACCGGAACACGCCGGTACGCGGCCCTCCGAAGTGTCCGAGGGCGATCGAAACATCCCTATGGCGGCCTCTGGGCGTTGCTGAACACCCCACAATGTGTCGGTGAGCGCCGCGATGTGTCCGACGGCGAGCCGAGACATGCGGACGACGGCCCCGGACGCGTCCGTAGGAGAGCCGAGGGTGTCAGCGGGCGAACTCGGTGGCGCGGGACTCACGGACGACGGTGATGCGGATCTGGCCGGGGTAGGTGAGCTCCTCCTCGACCTGCTTGGCGACGTCGCGGGCGATGACCTGGGCCTGGATGTCGTCGACCGAGTCGGGCTTCACCATGACCCGGATCTCCCGGCCGGCCTGCATGGCGAAAACCTTCTCCACGCCCTCGTACGACTGGGCGATCTCCTCCAGCCGCTCCAGCCGCTTCACGTACGCCTCGAGGGACTCGCGGCGGGCGCCCGGACGGCCGCCGCTGATCGCGTCGGCGGCCTGGGTGAGCACGGCCTCGACCGTGCGCACCTCGACCTCGTTGTGGTGGGCCTCGATCGCGTGCACGACGTCCTCGTGCTCGCCGTACCGGCGGGCGATCTCCGCGCCGATCATGGCGTGGCTGCCCTCGACCTCGTGGGTGAGGGCCTTGCCGATGTCGTGCAGGACCGTGCAGCGCTTCAGCAGCATCGGGTCGAGCCGCAGCTCGGCGGCCATGATGCCGGCGATGTGCGCCGACTCGATGAGGTGCTTGAGCACGTTCTGCCCGTAGGAGGTGCGGTAGCGGAGCTGCCCGAGCAGCGTGATCAGCTCCGGATGCATGTCGGTGATGCCCAGCTCGACGAGGGCGTCCTCACCGGCGCGCACGCACAGGGCCTGCACCTCGGCCTTGCTGCGCTCGTACGCCTCCTCGATGCGCTGCGGATGGATCCGGCCGTCGAGGATGAGCTTCTCCAGGGTGAGCCGCGCGGTCTCCCGGCGTACCGGGTCGAAGCAGGACAGCAGCACGGCCTCGGGCGTGTCGTCGATGATCAGGTTGACGCCGGTGGTGGACTCGAACGCGCGGATGTTGCGGCCTTCGCGCCCGATGATGCGGCCCTTCATCTCGTCGCCGGGCAGGTGCAGCACCGAGACCACCGACTCGGCCGTCTGCTCGGTGGCGACGCGCTGCACCGCCAGCGTGACGATCTTGGTGGCGCGCTTCTCGCCCTCCCGGCGGGCCTCGCTCTCGATCTCCCGTACCAGCAGCGCGGCCTCGCGCTTGGCCTGGTTCTCGATCGTCTGGACGAGCTCGTTCTTGGCCTGCTCGGCGGTGAGCCCGGCGACGCGCTCCAGCATCGCCCGGCGCTCCTCCTCCATGCGCTCCAGTTCGGCGCGGCGGTCGGCGAGCCGGGTCTCGGTCTCGGCGAGCTTCCTGGCCCGCTCGGCCTGCCGCCGGGCCTCCTCGTCCAGCCGCTGCTCCCGCTCGGCCAGCCGGTTCTCCCTGCGCTCCAGGTCCGCCCGCAGTTCCTTGAGCTCGGATTTGAGGACCCGGGTCTCCTCTTCGACCTCTTTGCGCATCTGCGCCACGGTCTCCGCCGCGGCCTCGGACTTGCGGAGAATCTCCTCCGCGTCGTTGTTCGCCTTGTCGCGGATCTGGGCGGCCTCGCGGCGGGCCTCCTCCAGCTCGATGTGCGCCTCGGCGAGTTGCTCGGGAGAGGGGGACGTGCCTGTTCGACGGTCCACGCCGGTACGGCGGACCAGTACGACGAGTGCGGCAGCCGCGACGACGGCAAGTAGGAGAACAGCTACCGTCAGCGCGATGTTGCCCATGCGCCCACCCACTCCTCGCGTCTCGATATCGTCACGCGAGGGGCCACACACGCACAGTGACAAACCGCGGTGACACTAGGCGGACACCACGGCCTCCAGGCGTGGCCTATCGACCACCTGGGCCCGACCGCCAGGCGAAAACAGCCTTCTTCGTCCGTTGCTCACCGTTATGGCAATCCGCACTGCGCGGAGTAACTCCTCACTATGGTCGAGATTAGGTGTCAATGAGGCAACGAGCAAGCCACAGCCAGGCAAAGTCAGGCTACTGACGGCCCCCGGTCACCCCGATAACCCCCAATTTCGCCACTCAACAGCATATTTATCCCCAACCTAAATCCCTCAACCCAACCGCGCCCCACTTGTGAGCCCTCCTCACCGCCCCCGACCTCCACACTCACCGCCCTACCCACTCAACCCCACCCGGAGCCACACAGCCGATCACCGAAAACCGGCACCCTCCGGCAACGCCCTCCCACCGACCCGGCAAGACGAGGACGAACTCGCCCGGCTGAACGCCGGTCCCAACGCCACACGCCCACAAACGGGAAGATCCCTCTTCCTCCCCATCGCCGTATACAACCCGCGCCCCCCTGAGCACCTTCCGGCGGAAGCAGGACAACGCGCCAGCAGGACGAACACCCACCCCGAGCACGAATCGCGGCGGCGCACACCCGTCACCTCGCCTGTGTCTCCCGACGCCCAGGCCGATCGCGTTGACAGGATGGACTCCCCGCTCTGAACGGGGACCACCGGCTGCGCACACCCATCAGCTCAGCCCATCCCAGCGACCCGGCCCCACCACCCGGTCGGGCCGACAGGACTACCTGACCCGCCCGGAGCGGGGATCGTCGTAGCCCTCGGAGGCGAAGGCGTCGGAGGTGAAGGCGTCGGGAAGCAGGTCGTCGGCGGAGGCCTCCTCGAGGATGGCCCCTTCCAGGGAGTCCAGGTCGAGGGAGTCGTCGTCCGGATCGCCGGGGCCGAGGGCCTCCGACTCCCGCTCCGCTTCCAGCGCCTCGCGGACCACGCGGAATGCCATGCCCGGCGGGTAGCCCTTGCGGGCGAGCATGCCGGTCAGGCGGCGGGTGCGGGTCGCCACCGGGAGGTTGCGCGTGGAGGCGAGGCGGCGGGCGACGAGGCGGCGGGCGGTCTCCAGTTCCTCCTCGGGGTCGAGGTGGCTCACGGCGTCGCGGACGGTGTCGTCGGCGACGCCGCGGTTGCGGAGTTCGGCGGCGAGGGCCTTGCGACCCAGGCCACGCCCGGCGTGCCGGGAGGTGACCCACGCCTCGGCGAACGCCTCATCGTCGATGAGCCCCACTTCGCCGAAGCGTTCCAGCACGGCCTGCGCCGCGTCCTCGGGCACGCCGCGACGCCGGAGCGCGTCGGCGAGCTGTGCCCGGGTTCGCGGCGCCGCCGTGAGCATGCGCAGGCAGATGGCGCGGGCGACCGCCTGCGGATCGGCGTCGGGCCCCAGGCTCGCCGCCGATCCCTCGGTCGGTCCGTCGGGCGGCCACCCCCCGCCCCCGCGTCGGCGCTGTCGCCGCCGGGGGCCCGGGGTCGCTTCCGCTGACATGTCCGGCCCGATCAGACGTCACCGGGCCTGGGCGCGGCGGACGCCTTGGCGCCCCGGGCGGAAGCGGCGGCCGGGCGGCCGGTCGCGGCGGCGGAACGGGCGGACGAGGCGGCCGCGGGCGCAGCTCCCGATCCCGGCGCGGCGGCCGGAGGCTGGGCGGCCGGCGCGTCGATGCGCGGCCCGACCCCGAGCTTCTCCTTGATCTTCTTCTCGATCTCGTTGGCGATGTCGGGGTTGTTCTTCAGGAAGTTGCGGGCGTTCTCCTTGCCCTGCCCGAGCTGGTCGCCCTCGTACGTGTACCAGGCGCCCGACTTGCGGATGAAGCCCTGCTCCACCCCCATGTCGATCAGCCCGCCCTCGCGCGAGATGCCGACGCCGTACAGGATGTCGAAGTCCGTCGTGCGGAACGGCGGCGCCATCTTGTTCTTGACGACCTTCACCCGGGTCCGGTTGCCCACCGGCTCGGTGCCGTCCTTGAGCGTCTCGATGCGGCGGATGTCGAGGCGCACCGAGGCGTAGAACTTCAGCGCCTTGCCGCCGGTGGTGGTCTCCGGGCTGTTGTGGACCATGACGCCGTCCACGAAATAGTTGTGCGTGCCCTCCACCTCGATGTCGAACTTCTTCATCGACCGGGTCCTCGGCTTGACGCGCACGTCCAGGATCTCGGCGGGCACCAGCCGCTGCTCCGCCTCGGCGAACTCCGGTTCGACCGCGAACCGGCCCTGGAACCTCGGCAGCAGCTTGTAGGCCATCGAGGGGTGCACGTACGGCGCGATGAGCTCCTGGAACCTCGCCGACGACGCGGTGTCGAACTGCAGCACCGCGACCTTTCGCGCCCCTCGCAGGCCGAGCTTGACGTTCAGCCCGTAGGTGTCGCAGAGGTGGTCGCGCAGGCGCTCGCGGGAGCCAGGGCTCATCGCCTCCACGCAGATCTCGATCCGGCCGGTGCCGCCTTCGGTGCGCTGCTGGACGCCCTTGGAGCGAACGGTGAAGCCGCCGTCGTCCATGTACCACACGGCGAGCGCGAGCGGGGTGAGCGCCTTGAGGTAGTCCCACGTGAGGTGCTTCTTGCCGTCGCCGAAGTAGACGACCCGGTGAAGCTCGTCGAGCTCGGGCAGCGGCGTGAAGTCCGCGAACACGGCGCCCTTGGCGTTGGTGGACCTGGCGTGCTTGATGTTGCCGAGCAGGGAGCACTTCCAGTCCAGGTAGGCCTCCTGCTTCGCTCCGTGCCCCATGCGGAACCGCACACCCGTGCGGCCCTTCCGGTTGGGCGACAGGCTGCCGTCACCCATCAGGGAACCGAGGACCACCTGCCACTGCTGGTCGCTGAGCCGGTGGGTCTCCATGATCATGACGCGGTCGCCGGCGATGAGCTCGCCGGCCTCCCGCCAGCCGCCGGGCGTCCGGATGAGGTGGTTCTCCGTGGCGGCGAACCGCGCCTTGCCGTTGCCCCCCGACTTGGCGACGGTGAACTGCAGGAACCGGTCGGCGTCACCGTTGTCGAACCAGTTCGTGACGCGCCGCGGCACGACCTTTCCGGTCTCGGGGTCGTAGGAGAGGACCTCGACGTCCATACGCCGGTTGACGATCTTCCCGATCTTCTCCTGCGTGCCGTCCGCGAGGGTGACCCGGGTCGAGTAGGACATGCACCCGAACATGACGCCGACCTTCTCGCGGAGCTGGTTGATGAAGATGGCGGTGGTGCGGGTCTGGTTGATCGCGCCGGTCAGCTTGCGCAGCGCCTGGGACATGAGGCGGGCCTGGAGGCCGACGTGGCTGTCGCCCATCTCGCCCTCGATCTCGGCCTTGGGCACCAGGGCCGCCACCGAGTCGATGACGACGATGTCGATCGCGCCGGAGCGGATCAGCATGTCGGTGATCTCCAGCGCCTGCTCGCCGGTGTCGGGCTGGGAGACCAGCAGCGCGTCGGTGTCCACGCCGAGCTTCTTGGCGTACTCGGGGTCGAGCGCGTGCTCGGCGTCGATGAACGCGGCGATGCCGCCCGCCTTCTGCGCGTTCGCCACCGCGTGCAGCGCGACGGTCGTCTTACCCGAGGACTCCGGGCCGTAGATCTCGACCACCCGGCCCCTCGGCAGCCCGCCGATGCCCAGCGCGATGTCCAGGCCGATCGAGCCGGTCGGGATCACCTCGACGGGGGCGCGCGTCTCGTCGCCGAGGCGCATGACTGAGCCCTTGCCGAACTGCCGCTCGATCTGGGCGAGCGCGGTTTCAAGGGCCTTCTCGCGGTCGTTGGCTGCCATGGATGCCCCCTGTGAGGGTTGTGGGTCCTGTCGGTCACCAGCAAGCTATGGGGTGCCGCCGACAATTTCCCGGCGAGACTCGCCCGTCCGCACGGTGACTCTTCTCTGCGGCGGTCACCTCAGCATAGCCGAACGACTGTTCGATCGTCAGTCGAACCACGCCGTCGCCCGCGACTCGTCACCGCGTACGATCGCCCCTCCCCCAGGTCGCCGACCGGCCGCTCAGCGCAGCCTCGGGTCGACGTCGGTGGCCGCGCAGACCGCACGCCAGACGTCCTTGGCCGACTCCCCCTCGGCCAAGGCCTGCACGACCGTACGGTGACCCAGCTCCGCGATCACGAAGTCCCTGGCCCACGATTCGGCGTAGGTCTCGCCGAACTGCCGGTGCATGCGATTCCAGAACTCTGTTAAACGCACCACTCAAGTATGAGACGCTCCGAGCGATGGGCAGGACGCCGCCACCCCCGAGGAGGTCCCCCATGAAGAAGCTCACCCGTGCTCAGCGTCTCGCGCACCGGGCCAAGCGCCGCCTGCTGAAATCCCGGAGGCTGCAGGCCGAGCAGCAGGCCCGCCGGGAGCGCCGGGAGCGCAAGCACGGCGGCACCGGCTGACGCCGCGACGGCCGACGCGGGGACAGCGGCCGACACGGATACGTCGCGCCGAGACCGGGACACCGGACCGGCCCGGCGCGACGCCCAGGCGAAGCACCGCCTGCCGAGGTCCCGAAGGTCGCGGGCCAGACAGCGAGCCCAGCCGGGCACGCCATCCGCCGGAACGCCGGGAGCACAAGCACGGCGGCACCGGTTGACACCGCGACGGCCGACGCCGAAGTGGCGTCCGAGGCGAGACAACGGCCGCTGCGGAGACGACGGCCGACGCGGAGGCAGTGGCTGCCGCGGCGGTACGGGCTGAAGCCTGAGTACCGGCCCGGCCCGGGTACGGCTCCAGCGCTCGGCGAGGTGGGCCGGCGGCGGGCCGGCGTCCGCGCTCCAGGCGTTCGCCTGATCGTCGTTTCGGCAGTTCATCGCGGTGCCGGTCCGGGCCGCGGGGGAGGCTCGGCCGACCGGAACTGTCGGTGCCGGCAGGCATGATGGACGCATGGTGCTCGACCACTTCAGTACGGTGACCAGGCGCTGGTTCGAGGGCGCCTTCGCCGAGCCGACTGCGGCGCA
>Ga0164243_10015129_pt1 | contig 10686 bp, 10 predicted proteins | sample OricompcompostOP_FD_108781 | JGI IMG/M metagenome (GOLD analysis project Ga0164243, IMG submission 108781) | Organic Plus compost microbial communities from Emeryville, California, USA - Original compost - Organic plus compost (OP) | ecosystem: Engineered > Solid waste > Mixed feedstock >...
CGCCGCGGCTGCCCGGATACCAGGCCTCCAGAATCGCCGCCACGCGTCCCGACCATGGGGTCAGCACCGGCCCGCCGGTCTCGAGCACCACGACTGTCTTCGGATTGGCCGCCGCCACGGCTTCGATCAGGGCGTCCTGCGCGCCCAGATCGATCGCATAGTCTTGCGACTCCGCGGTCCACTGCGTCGCGAAGACGATGGCGACGTCGGCCGCCTTCGCCAGGCGCGCCGCTGCGGCCGGATCCTCGCCTGAAGCGAACTCGACCTTGGCGCCGGCCCGCCGGGCGATCGCCTCGAGCGGCGCGCCCTTGTAGAAGACCGCCGGTCCCGGCCAAGTCTTGGGCCCGACGCCCTCCACCACGTTGCCGCCGCGCGCGTACACCTGGGCTGATCCGCCGCCGGACAGCACGCCCTTGTCCGCATGCCCGCCGATCACGACGACCTTTGCGCCGCGCTTCAGCGGCAGGATCGCGTCGGCGTTCTTCAGCAGGACGATCCCCTCTTCCGCGTCCGCCTGGGCGATCGCCTCGTGGGCCGCGAAGTCGATCGGCGCCAGGGTCGGCGGGTTGTCGAGCGCGCCGGATGCGAAGAGCGTCCGCAGGATGCGGCGGGCCATGTCGTCCACCCGCGCCTGAGGGACCTCGCCCCGCTCGACGGCGGCCTTCAGCTTGTCGAGGAAGTGGTATTCGCCCTTGCGGTTGACGCCGGTCTCCTGGTCGAGGCCGTGGTTGGCCGCATCCGCCGTGCTGTGGGTCCCGCCCCAATCGCTCATGACGTAGCCCGGCCAGGCCCAGTCGCCCTTCAGCACCTTGTTGAGCAGCCAGTCGTTCTCGCAGGAGAAGACGCCGCCCACCTTGTTGTAGGCGCACATGACCGACCCCGGCTGGCCCTGTTCGATGGCGATCTGGAAGGCCATCAGGTCGGAGGTGCGCGCCGCCCCTTCATCGATGACCGCGTCATAGATGCCGCGGCCCGTCTCCTGATCGTTCAGGGCGTAGTGCTTCACCGTCGAGACGATGCGGTTGGATTGGATGCCGCGGATCATGGCGCCGGCCATGGTTCCGGCCAGCAGCGGATCCTCGCCGCCATATTCGAAGTTTCGGCCGTTCCGGGGCTCGCGCAGCAGATTGACCCCGCCGGCCAGCATGACGTTGAAGCCGGAGGCGCGCGCCTCGGCCCCGATCATCGCCCCGCCTCGCTCCGCGAGCTCGGGGTTCCAGGTGGAGGCCGTGAGGATGCCGGCCGGCAAGGCGGTGCGCTCGAGCTCGAGGGGCGCCTTGCCCTGAGTGGCCACGCCGCTGCCGGCGTCGGTCTGCCACTGGGGCGTGAGGCCCAGCCGTGGGACGCCCGGCACGAAGCCGGCCGACTGGCGGCGGGCGAGCGGATCGGCCTTGAAGCTGTTCCACGGCTGGTCGACGCCGAAGTAGCCGGTGAGGATCAGCAGCTTCTCGTCCTGCGTCATGGCCCGGACGAGGAGCTCGGCGCGCTGGTCTGGCGTCAGGGCCACGTTGGCCCAGGGACGCGCCGGCGCCGCGGCTGCCGGCGCCTGCGCCACCGCCGGATGGAGGGAGGTAAGAGCCAGGGCCGACGCAAGCGCGACCCCCTTCAAAGAGATCGGCATGGCGTCCTCCCGACAGCTTGTTGGTGTTCCGTGGGCGCAGCCTAGCGCCGGCGCGACAGCGTTGTCACCAAGCCAGATCCGTCGGAGCCGAAGCTGCGCCGTTACCCTTCAAAAGATTAACGCACCCGTCAGATCGCGGCGGCCAAGTGAAAAAATTATGGCCGCTTCAAGGCGACAATAAGCTCAAGCTTTCCAACAGCTTGGCTGGCAAATATCTGAATTCATGTAGCTTGTAGCGCGGCCGTGAACGGAACCCGCTTGGTTAAGCTCTGTTTCTGTCGCGATCGGCGCCGGGTGGGCCGGAGCCGAGCGCTACAGACCCAGAGGACCTCCCATGACCAAGGCCTATGCGGCGGCGCAAGTCCGCCTGAACCAGCTGAAATCCCGTCTCGGCGGCCTGCGCAAGGACGACTCCGGCGCCGCCCTCGTCGAGTACGCCATGGTCGTCGGCCTGATGGCCGTGATCGCCGCAGCCGCGCTGAAGGCGTTCGAGCCGAGCATCACCGGCGCCTTCACCAACATCGGCAACGAACTCGCCAAGAACACCACCAAGTAATCCGAAGCGGGGCGAACATGCGCAGCGTCGGCCTGGTTCTCCTGGCGTTCTCCGTGGTGATCGGCGGCGTCGCCGTCTGGGGCCTCCGCAGCCTCAGCGGCGCGCAAGCTGCGCCGGCGCCTGTCTCGTCCCTGACCGGCCGGACCCAGGTGGTCGTGGCCGCCAAGCCCATCGGATTCGGCGAGCCGATCGACGCCGCGGCCGTCAAGTTGCAGCCGTGGCCGGAAGGCGCCGCGCCTGCCGGAGCCTTCCGGTCCGTCGCCGAACTGACGGCTGGCGGCGTGAACCGCATCGCGCTCGCGCCCATCGCCGCCAACGAACCGATCCTGCCGCAGCGCATCTCTGGCCCCGGCGGCCGCGCCACCCTCTCCGGGGTGATCCGTCCGGGGATGCGGGCCAGCACCATCCGGGTCGACGACGTCATGGGCGTCGGCGGCTTCGTCCTGCCGGGCGATTTCGTCGATGTCCTGGTGACCCGCTCGGAGGGTGAGGAACAGCAGGTCGCGCGCTCGGACGTCCTCCTGGAAGGCGTGCGCGTCCTGGGGGTCGACCAGCTGGCCGACCAGAGCAAGGACGAGCCGGTGGTGGCCAAGGCCGCCACCATCGAAGTCACGCCGGCGCAGGCCCAGAAGCTCGCCCTCGCCGGCCAGGTCGGAACCCTCTCTCTGGCGCTTCGAAGCGCGGAGGAGCCCCTCGCCCGAGGCGCGGCAGGCGCCCAGCGGACCGTTCGTACGGCCGATCTGACCCTGGCCAGCGCGCCAGCCCCTGCCCGTACGCGTCCGGTCCGCACGGTTCGCCGCGCCGCGCCGCAGGGTCCCAGCATCCAGGTCTGGCGGGGGACCGAACAAGCCCGCGTTCCAGTCAGCCGCGAATAGCCGCTGATCTTCCGGGGGAGACAGATGAAGAGCACCAAGAGGTCGGCGGCGATGCTTGCACGAGGCGCTCTCAGCGCCCTGGCGGCAGGCCTTGTCCTGGCCGCGCCGGCGCAGGCCGCTCAGACGTCCAAGTCCAAATCCGATGGTCCGGTCCGCACCGTGACCACGGACAGCTCCGGCTACGGCGGCCAGGTCGCCCTGCCGGTCGGCGGATCCAAGATCCTGCGCTTCGGCCAGGCAGTCGGCCGGGTGATGGTGAGCGACCCGAAGGTCGCCGACGTGGTGCCCCTGAGCGACAAGACCATCTACGTCCTGGCCAAGTCGCCCGGCGCCACAAGCCTGCTGGTCATGCCCTCGGGCGACGGCGCGCGGCCCATCGCCGCCATGGACCTGCGGGTCGGCTTCGACCTCGAGGCGCTGAAGCGCGCGTACGCCGAGATCATGCCCGGCGAGGACGTCACCGTCTCCGGCGAAGGCGACGGGCTGGTGCTCAGCGGCCTCGTTTCCTCCTCCGCGGTGGCGGCTCGCGCCGCGGCCCTGGCCGAGCGTTATGCGCCTCAGAAGGTGCTCAACCTGATGAGCGTTCGCGGCGCCGAGCAGGTCATGCTGTCGGTGCACGTCGCCGAGGTGCAGCGCAGCGTCCTGAAGCAGCTTGGAATCACGACCCTGCAGGGCGGCTGGACGGACGCCGGCGGCGTCTGGGATCTGGCCCCGCTGGTCAGCAATCCGGACGCCCTCGCCAACATCTTCGGCCATACGGAGATCGGCGAGAACTTCACCATCGAAGGGCTCTTCGAAGCGCTGGAACGCAAGGGCTTCGCCTCCACCCTCGCCGAGCCGAAACTGACGGCGCTGTCGGGGGAAACCGCCACCTTCTTCGCCGGCGGCGAGTTCCCCGTGCCGGTGCCGCAAATGCAGGGCGTCGGTCAGATCCTGCTGACCGTTGAGTACAAGCCCTACGGCGTCAGCGTCGGGTTCACGCCCACGGTGCACGGCGACACCATCAACCTGCTCGTTTCGCCTGAAGTCAGCGCGCTGGATCGTGAGAACAGCGTCCAGCTTCAGGGCTTCCGAATTCCAGGCATCACCACTCGCCGGGCCAAGACCACCGTCGAGCTGCGCAACGGGCAGAGCTTCGCCATCGCGGGCCTAATCCGCCGGGAGTTTTCGGACAGCCTCCGCGGCGTTCCTGGCGCGGCCAGCCTGCCGATCTTCGGAGCCCTGTTCCGTTCCACCGCCTATCAGAACAACGAATCCGAGGTCGTGATCATCGTCACCGCTCACCTGGCCAAGCCGACCGACCGCAAGCAGCTGCTCCTGCCGACCGACACCGTTCAGGCGCCGAGCGGGGCCGAGCTGCTGCTCACCAACACCACCGACAAGCCCAAGTCCGCGCCAAAGGCGCCGGGAGCTGTCCAATGACCCGCCTTCTGATCCTGCCCGTGTTGTTTGGCCTGGCCGCCTGCACCACGCCGCTCGACGCGCCCCTGTCGCCGACCCTTGGCCAGGCGGTGGCGAGCATGGACGTCCAGATCATTCCCGCCCCGGCGGACGACAGGCCGCCGGAGAGCTCCGGCGCCCGCGGCGTCGCGGCGATCAAGCGCTACGAAACGGGCCGGGTGAAGCAGCCGCGCGGCGCCGGCACCTCCGAGATCGGCATGGTGCAGGCTTCCGCCGACAGCACGTCCAGCACCGGAGAGGGAACAGCGCCGTGAAAGCCGAGCCCGAAATCCTGCTGATCGGCCTGGACTCCGGGCAGGCGGACACGGTCCGCGCCGCCGCCCGCGAACTCGGCAAGTTCCGCATCGAGACGCTCCCCAAGGCGCCCCTCGCCTCCTTCCACGTCGAGGCCTTGGACGCCACAGCGGTCGTGGCGGCGGTCGACCCCGCTCAACCCGGCGCGTTGGAGGATTTCCACCGCCTCACCCGGGTCCTGCCCGAGCGGAAGGTGATCGCCGCCGCCGCCCGGCCCAGCGGCGAGGACGTGCGACGGCTGTTCCGCGCAGGCGCGGCGGACGTCCTTGCGACGCCCATCTCCGTGGAGGCGATGCGGGTCAGCCTGTCCGAGCTGCTGCGCGAGCAAACGGGCGCGGTCACCGGCCAGGGCCGGATCATCTCGGTGCTCAAGACCGGCGGCGGCGCCGGCGCGACCACGGCAGCCCTGAACATCGCCGCCCTGATGGCGGGCGCCGGCGGCAAGCGGCGCCAGCCCCGGCGCAGCACGGCCGTCCTCGACCTCGACGTCCAGTTCGGCGACTGCGACGTGGCGCTCGACCTTCAGCCGCGCAGCACCCTGGTGGACGTCCTGCGCGCCCAGGGCCGGGTTGACGCGCGCTTCCTGCAGACGGTGATGACGGAACACGCCAGCGGGCTGAAGCTGCTGGCCTGCCCCTCGTCGGTGGTGCCGCTGGATGCGGTCACACCGGAGCTGGCGCTGGCCCTTCTCGACCACGCGGCGAGCGCCTTCGAGCGCACCTTCGTCGAGCTGCCCGCCGCCTGGAGCGACTGGACCTTCCAGGTGCTCGCCCGCTCGGACGTCATTCTCCTCGTCTCCGCGCCGACCGTGGCCGGAGCCCTTGGCGCGCGGCGGGTGCTGGAAGCCCTGAAGGAGGCCAAGGTCGACCGGCCGGTCTTCTTCGTCCTGAACAAGCTGAACGGCGTAATCGACGCCTTCGAGAAGCCGGCCCGCATCGGCAAGACTCTCGACATGGGGGTGGACGCGGCCCTCGCCTGCGATCCCGCCGCCGTGAAGGCCGCCGATCGCGGCAAGCTGGTGGTCGAGGCGTTCCCCAATGGCCGGCTGGCCAAGGATCTGGTCTCGGCCTCGGCCAAGCTGGAGCGGCGGCTCGCCGCCCTCGAAACCGGCCGCGCGGTCAGCGAGGTCGGCGCATGAGGCTGTCCTTCGCCCCGGCGGCGCCGGCGCGCGCTGGCGTGCGCTACGAGGCGCCGGAGCCGCGCAGTTTCGAGCCTGCGGCCAACGCGCCGCGTGACGACGCCTACTTCGAACTAAAGACCGACATGCACCGGCGGCTCATCGAGCGGCTGAACCTCGCCGGCCTTCAGAACCGCGCGCCGGAGCAGGTGCGGGCCGAGGTCTCCGAGCTCGTTGGGCTGATCCTCAAGGAGGACGCCCGGCCGCTGAACGAGACGGAGTCCGCCCGGCTGATCGACGACCTGATGCACGAGCTCCTGGGCTTTGGGCCCCTCGAGCCGCTGCTGCAGGATCCGGACATCTCGGACATCCTCGTGAACACGGCGACCGAGGTCTACGTGGAGCGGTTCGGCCAGATCGAGCTCACCGACGTGCGCTTCGCCGACGAGCAGCACCTGCTGCGGGTGATTGAGCGGATCGTCGACAAGGTCGGTCGCCGGATCGATGAGAGCCAGCCCATGGTGGACGCCCGCCTGCCGGACGGCAGCCGGGTGAACGCTGTCGTGCCCCCCGTCGCGGTGGACGGCGCCCTGCTTTCCATTCGCCGTTTCGCCCGCGTGCCCTACGACATGGGACGGCTGGTGGCGACCGGCTCCCTCGATCACGCCTGTTCGGACATGCTGACGGCCATCGTCGCCTGCCGGCAGAACATCCTGATCAGCGGCGGCACGGGCACCGGGAAGACGACTCTGCTCAACGCGATGTCCACCGGCATCGGCGCACGCGAGCGGATCGTGACCATCGAAGACGCAGCCGAGCTGCAGCTCCAGCAGCGTCACGTGGTGCGCATGGAGACGCGGCCCGCCAACATCGAAGGCCGGGGCGAGATCACCCAGCGCGACCTGCTCAAGAACGCCCTGCGCATGCGGCCTGACCGGATCATCATCGGCGAAGTGCGGGCCGGCGAGGCCTTCGACATGCTCCAGGCCATGAACACCGGCCACGACGGCTCAATGGCCACGGTCCACGCCAACACCCCGCGCGACGCCCTGGCCCGTCTCGAGCAGATGGTTTGCATGGCCGGCCTCGACCTCCCGCCCCGCGCCATCCGCAGTCAGATCGCCAGCGCCATCGACGTGGTGGTTCAACTGAAGCGCTTCTCCGACGGCTCGCGGCGCGTGGTCAGCGTCTCCGAGATCGACGGGATGGAAGGTGACGTGATCACCATGCAGGAGATCTTCCGCTTCGAGCAGGCAGGGCTGAGCGACACGGGGCAGGTGCTCGGGCGGTTCGTCTGGACAGGCCTGCGGCCGAAGTTCTTCGACGCCTTCAGGGCCAACGGCATCCCGCTGCCGGACGGCATGGCGGCCTGAGATGACCGCGACCGCCTCCGCCCTGCTCTATCTGCTGGTGATCGTAGCGATCGCGGCGGCGGTCCAGGGCGTCTGGCTGACGGTGCAGGCGTTCGCCGGCGAGGGTCGGACGATGACGCGGCGGATGAGCCGCGCGAGCCGGTCGGCCGAAGAGCCCGGGCGCCTCGATGAAGCACGCAGCGCCTCGGATCGATTTCTGGACGCCCACGCGCCGTGGCTGCGCGCCCGCCTCGTCACCGCGGCCGCCCCCTTCAGCCCGACGCAAGTCGCCCTGGGCGCCTGCGCGCTGACCGTCGTCTTCCTGATGTTCATGCGACTGATGGGGCTTCCCGTAATCGTCGCCCTGGCGGGCGCGGCCTGGGGCGGTCTGGCCGGCCCCTTGCTGCTCCTGTCCTTCCTCGCTGCACGGCGGCGTAAACGCTTCCTCGCCCAGATGCCGGCGGCCGTGGACCTGATGGCCCGCAGCCTGCAGGCGGGGCACCCGGTGACCACGGCCATGTCCGTCGCCGCGCGCCAGATGCCCGATCCGATCGGGCCCGAGCTGAGCCAGGTGATGGCGGCGATGCAGGCGGGTCTCGACCGGGACACGGCCCTTCGGGCGCTGCTGCGCAGGTTCCCGATCCCCGAGCTGCGCATGTTCGTGGCCTCGCTGGAGGTCACCCGCGAAACGGGCGGCAACCTTTCTGAGGTTCTGCTGAAGCTCGGAGACGCGCTGCGCGCCAAGGCACAGCTGCGCAAGAAGGTCAGCGCCATCTCCGCCGAGGGCCGCATGACCTTCTGGGTGGTGGTGGCGTTGCCGCCGCTGGTGGGCGGCGCCCTGACCCTCCTGAACCGCGAATACTATACCAGCGTCATGTCGGATCCGCTGTTCTGGCCGATGATGACGATCCCGCCGGTCCTGCTGGTCCTCGGCGCTCTGGTGATCTGGCGCATGATCAACTTCCGGATCTGACGATGGAGCAGCTGCTTTTCATTGGCCTGGCTCTTGTCGCGGCCCTCGGCATGGCGGCGGCGGCCGGCGCCATCCTCCTGGCCGATCACGGGTTCAACACCCGCCTCGCCGCGCGCCTCGCCCCGCCCGCCGAAGCCGCGCCGGGGCTGGCCCGCCGCCTCGCCCCTCACGCCTTCCAGCTCCTGACCCGCTGGGGAAAGGCGGCGGGAAAGGGCGCGCTCGAGGATGACCGCCGGGAGGTCTTGCGCGGCCGCCTTGTCCAGGCCGGCTTCTATTCCGACCGGGCGGTGGAGACTTTCTTCGGGATCCGCGTCGCCGCGGCGGCCGGCCTCATACCCGTCGCCTTGCTCGTCAGCCTGCCTTTCAATCTCGAGGGCATGCTGAAAATCCTGCTGCCGGTGGTCACAGGCGCCAATCTCGGCTTCCTGCTGCCCAACATCCTGCTCGACCGGCGGATCGCACAGCGCCGCGAGGCCATGCGCCTGGGCCTGCCCGACGCCGTGGACCTGATGGTGGTCTCGATCGAGGCCGGCGCGACGCTGAGCGCCGCCGTCCAGCGCCTGGTGCGCGAGTTCGGCGAGTTGCACCCGGTCGTGGCCGAGCAGTTCAGCCTGCTGCTCACCGAGATCCAGGCGGGCGCCAGCCGCGCGGACGCGCTGCAACGCATGGCCCGCCGCTCGCCGAGCGAGGAGGTGGCCAGCCTCGTCGCCATGCTGATCCAGTCGGAATCGGTGGGCTCGAGCCTGGGCGGCGTGCTGCGCGTCTTTTCGGACGAGCTCCGCAAGGCCCGCTACCTGGAGGCCGAACGCAAGGCGGCGGAGCTGCCGGTGAAGCTCGCCTTTCCGCTGGTGCTGCTGATCTTCCCGTGCCTGGTCGCCGTGATCTTCATCCCCGTGGCGATCCAGCTGCTCCGCACGCTCTCGCAGGTGGGCGGCTGATGCTGGCCCTGGCGGTGTTCTCGCTGATCCTGGTCATCGCCGCTCTCTGGGACGTGGCGAGCTTTCGGATCCCGAACGCCCTGCCGGCCGCTCTCGCCCTGGCGGCGCTGGTCTTCGCCCTGCCCGACGGCGGCGGCGAGTGGCTGTCCAGAGGAGCGTCCGTCGGCGTCGTCGGCATGACGGTGCTGGCGCTCTACCTGGCCGGCGGAATGGGCGGCGGAGATGTGAAGCTGCTCACCGCGGCGGCCATGTGGATGCCGTTCGACAGCCTGCCGGTCTTCGTGCTCGCGCTGGGGATCGTCGGCGGCGTCCAGGCCCTGCTCACGCTGGCGGCCCGGCGGCTGGCGCCAGCCTCGGCCCGAGGGACGGACGCCGAGGGGCGCAGACTGCCCTATGGGCTGAGCATTGCGGCGGCGGGTCTCTCCTGGGCCCTCGCCGTCAGCACCGTCTAGAGCGTCCCGACCTTGCGCCGCCGCAGGCGGGGCGCCGCGGCCGCACCCAGCGCGGCCAGACCGGACAGCAGGAAGGCGACGGCGACGTAGCAGGCCGGGCAATGCGCCAAGGCGCCGCCGCCCGAGCCGCAGATCACGCCGTAGGTCTGCGCAAGGGACTGCATGTGCAGCCAGGCGAGCACGCCGGCCATGGCGGCGGCGGCGATCAGGCCGGCGCCGGCGATGGTCAGGTCGCGAGAGGCGGCTTTGGGCATACGGGTCGACTCCTTGAACGCCCCCGTTCTCCGCTGAGCCTCACGGCCACGCCTTGACGTGGATCAAGGCGGCGCTGCGGCGGCCGGCGCACTGACGAACACAGTTCCACCCAACTGACTCGTCGGGGGCCATGACAGCCATAACCGCTCGCCAGGGGGAAACGCCGCTCGGCGCCGTCCTCCTATTCGCCTTCTGCGCCGTCGGCGCCTTGGTCAGCCTGCTGGCCACCGCCTTCACGCAGGATCCATCCTTCCGCCTGCACGGCTACGTCTTCCTGGCGGCCTTCGTGGCGGCGTCCTCGGTGATGACCGTCGGTCTGTCCTCCGGGCGGTTCCGCGCGGACCAGAGCCGCTATGAGGACGGCGTCGTCCGGGCGGGCGTCATCGCCACCATGTTCTGGGCGGTGGTCGGTCTGACGGTCGGCGTCTTCATCGCCGCCCAGCTGTCCTGGCCCGCCCAGCTCTACTTCCCGGAAGCGGGCTGGCTGAACTTCGGCCGCCTGCGGCCGCTGCACACCTCAGGCGTGATCTTCGCCTTCGGCGGCAACGCTCTGATGGCGACGAGCTTCTACGTGGTGCAGCGCACCTGCAAGGCGCGGTTGGCCGGCGGCGTGTGGCCGTGGTTCGTCTTCTGGGGCTACCAGCTGTTCATCGTGCTGGCCGCCACCGGCTACTTGGCCGGCATCACCCAGTCGAAGGAGTACGCCGAGCCCGAGTGGTACGTGGACCTGTGGCTGACCATCGTCTGGGTCGCCTACCTGCTGGTCTTCCTGGGCACGATCTGGAAGCGCAA
>Ga0164243_10015130_pt1 | contig 10686 bp, 7 predicted proteins | sample OricompcompostOP_FD_108781 | JGI IMG/M metagenome (GOLD analysis project Ga0164243, IMG submission 108781) | Organic Plus compost microbial communities from Emeryville, California, USA - Original compost - Organic plus compost (OP) | ecosystem: Engineered > Solid waste > Mixed feedstock >...
CCGTGGCCGCCGAGCTCCATCGTCGTGCGCTTCATGCCTTCGGCCGCGAGCTTCATGAGCTGCTTGCCCACCGGCACGGAGCCCGTGAACGAAATGGCGCGGATCACCGGCGAGCTGATGAGGTGTGTCGAAACGAAGGCCGGCACGCCGAAGACCACGGAGAGCACGCCTTTCGGCAACCCCGCGTCCTCGAGCGCGCGGGCCACTTCGAGCGCCGAACCGGGCGTTTCCTCGGCGGGCTTCACGATGCACGTGCACCCCGCGCCGAGCGCGGCGCCGATCTTGCGTGCCGGATTACCGATCGGGAAATTCCATGGCGCGAACCCGGCCACCGGACCCACCGGCTCCTTCACCACCGTCATGCGCACGCCGGATGCGCGCTGGGGCAGCACGCGGCCGTACGCGCGGCGCCCTTCTTCCGCGTACCACTCGAAGATTTCCGCCGAGAGCCCCACCTCCCAGCGCGCTTCCGCGAGCGTCTTGCCTTCTTCGAGGGTGGCGATGCGCGCGATGCGTTCCGTGCGCTCACGCAGCAGGTCGGCGGCCTTGCGCAGAATCTTGCCGCGCTCGTGCGGGGCGAGCGCGCGCCACCTGGGGAAGTTGTCCCGCGCAGCTTCCAGTGCACGATCGAGATCTTCCGTGCTCGCGTGCGGCAACTCGCCGATGACCTCGCCCGTGGCCGGGCTCACCACCGGCTGGCTCTTGCGCGAGCCTTTCGCGACCCACTCGCCCGCAATGAACAATTTCAGCTCCGCATACGGCTCTGCGCCGCTGACGGGCGCAAGCCCGGTGGTTGCCTTGCTCGACTGCACGTTCAATTTCTCCTCAGCAACTTGTCCAGATCGTCTTCGGGCGTGAGATACCGCCCCGAGAGCGCATCGTAGCGGCCGGACGCGAGCGCCACGCAACGCTGCGCACAGCGGTCGAGACCCTGCGCCGGATCTTCCCGCTCTTTCAGATCCCTCAGGAACTGCACCAGCCCCGGCGCCCAGCGCTGCGCTTCCGCGCTCTGGATGGTGGACTCGGCCATGTCCGTGTACACGGTACCCGGTTCGATCGCGAACGCGGCAATGCCGTACGACTTCACCTCGGCGGCCAGCTGCTCGGTGAGCCGGATTTCGCCGGCCTTGCCGAGGCAGTACGCCGAGAGGCCCGGCTCCACGCGCGTGCCCCCGAGGCTCGCCACATTGATGATGCGGCCCGCGCGCTGCCGGATCATCTCGGGCAGCACGTTGCTGATGTACAGGAACGGGCCGAAAACATGCACCGCCTGCGCGGCCCACCACTCCTCGGGGTCCACGGTGCCGATCGGCCCGAAGGGGCCGGCAAGCCCCGCATTGTTCACGAGCAGCGTGGTGGGCCCGAAATGCTTGTGGGCGGCGGTCACGACGCGCTCCACATCCTTCCGGTGCGTGACGTCGCCCGGCACGGCGAACGCGCGCCCGCCGGCTGCCTTGATTTCGGCAACGGTGTCGTCGATCTGGCGTGTGGTGCGTGCGGTGACGGTGACCGCCGCGCCGGCCGCCGCAAATGCCTTGGCGATTGCCTTGCCGAACCCTCGTCCGCCGCCGGTGACCAGTGCGACGTGGCCGGCCAGCTCATTGGCCATGTGCGTCTCCCATCCGGTGTCCGCCCCAGCATGCCCGGTCTCGTCGCGCGCGTCTCGCGCCCGCGCGGCCGGGCTGCGCGAGCTCGCGATCTGGCCGTCATGCGGTCAGATGCGACGCGTCTGCATGCCATACTGCGACAAGAGGAGGACGTACCCGTGACTGAAATCAAGAAAGACCCCGGCTACCGACGCATCGCGACCGAGGAAGCCTGGGCACCGCCCGAGCTGATCAAAGAATTCCGCCGCATTCTCGAGAAGAAACTGATCAACGATCCGGCCTTCGAGAGCCTGTGGGGCTACTACGGCAGCCACCCGAGCGAGCGGGCCCAACAGCTGCTGCACCGGATTCAGCGCATCGACGAGAGCCGCATTGCGGACATGGATGCGACCGGCATCGATCTGCAGCTCCTGCTGCTCACCGCTCCCGGCGTGCAGGTGATGGATCGCGACACCGCGATCTCGATGGCGAAATTCAGCAACGACTGCGTCGCCGACGCCGTTCGCAAGCACCCGACACGCTTTGCGGCCCTCGCAGCGGTGGCCCCGCAGGCGCCCGCCGAAGCGGCGAAGGAGCTCGAGCGCGCGGTGAAGACGCTCGGGCTCAAGGGCGCCGTCATCAACTCGCACACGCGCGGGGAATTCCTCGACGACCCGAAGTTCTGGGACATCTTCGCCGCCGCCGAGGCGCTCGACGTTCCGGTTTACATCCACCCCTCCGGGCCGCCGCCGCAGATGGCGCAGCCGTTCCTCGAGCGCGGGCTCGAGGGCGCGATCTTCGGCTTCGGCGTGGAGGTGGCGCTGCACGTGCTGCGCATCATCGTGAGCGGCGCCTTCGACCGCTTCCCGAAGCTGAAGATCGTCATCGGACATACGGGTGAAGGGCTGCCCTTCTGGCTCTACCGCATCGATTACATGCACGCGGCGTCCGTGCGCTCGCAGCGCTATGCGACCATGAAGCCGCTCCAGAAGAAGCCCAGCGATTACATTCGCGAGAACCTGTACATCACCAACAGCGGCGTGGCCTGGGAACCGTCAGTGATGTTCTGCCACAAGGTGCTGGGGCCCGATCACGTGCTGTACGCGATGGACTACCCGTATCAGTTCGTGCCCGAAGAGGTCGCCATCGCCGATGCGCTGCCGATGAGCGACATCGACAAGAAGAAGTTCTTCCAGCTGAACGCGGAGAAGCTGTTCAAGCTTTGATGCGGTGAAACCGTCGCGGCGGCCGGAAGCACCTTCCGGCCGCCCCATTCACACCGGCTCACACCCTCGCGTCGACGACCGCGGAGCGCCCTTCTTCGCGCACGGCGCGCACGGCGCGTTCCAGCGCCGGCACTACTTCTTCCGCGCGGGTGATCCGCTCGGCGTGTGCGTTGCCCGCGGCGGCAGCGATTCCCGCGTAATCCGGCGGCGGCTCGAAACTGATCCCGATATCGTCGCCCTGGCTCGCAAGGCCCTGCGGGTGCACGCCCACCGCTGAAAAGCGCGGCGCGCGCCAGCCGCCGTTGTTGAAGATCACCTGCAAAAACGGTGTCCTGTAGCGCTTCGCCATCCAGTGCACCGTCGCCGGGATCGAGAACATGTACGTGCCGTCGCCCGTGAGGGCGGCGACGAACTTGTCCGGCCGCGCGAGCTTCACGCCCACGGCGGCACCGCCATTCCAGCCGAGCGATCCGCCGCCACTCGTCATGAGCGTGCCGGGCTGCGTGCGGCCCGCGTGATTGGCGATGACGTGGAAATTCGTCACCCCCTCGCTGAGGACGATGGCGTCCGGGCCGATGGCCCGACCGACGCACGCCGTGAGGTACTCGGGGGTAATGGCATCGCCGGAGGGCTTTTCGAGGCGGCGCAGCTCTTCCTCGCGCTCGGCGTGCCGGCGCTCGTAGTGCCCGCGGCGCTCGCGCACCAGCGACTCGTCGATCTTCAATCCATCCAGCGCGCTGTTGATCTGACTGAGCGCGATCTGCGCATCCGCGCGATACATCTGCTCGGCACCGATGTACCAGAGGGGCATCTGCTGCTTGAGCGGATCCACGTCGATGTGAATGATGCGCGCGTCGCGGCTCGGCCGGTTGATCTGCGGGATCCACGGCACGTCGCTGTCCACGACCAGAATCACGTCGGCTTCGGCGAGCGCCACGTTCTGCCGCTTCTCGTTCCACTGCCCGCCCTGATACAGCGCATCGTCGTGCGGGTAGCTCAGGTGGTTCGGCACGGACTCGAGCACCCCCACGCCGAGCCGGTGACACAGCCGCACGAGCTGCTCCACGGCGGCGGGGTTGCGGCCGAGATAGGACGTGACGACCAGCGGCCGCCGCGCCGAGGCAAGCAGCTTCGCAATGGCGGCAGGTGCCTCCGGCGGAAGAGCCGCCGGAGCGATGGCTGGCCAGCGGGCGCGATCGAGCGTGACGGGTGGAATCTCCGCTTCCATCACTTCCCGCGGCGCCGTGACGTACACGGGGCCACGCGGCTCGCTGTGCGCAAACTGCATGGCCCGATGCACGATCTGCTTCACGTTCGCGCCCACGCGGATCTCGTTGTCGTAACGCATATATCCGCGCACGAGCCCGCGCTGGTCGAACACGTCCTGCAGCCAGTGGATGAACTCGTTGCGGCTGCCGCGCGCCTCGCCTTCCATCGTGGCGGGCGACATTCCCGCGAACACGAACACCGGCACGCGACCCTTGGCAGCGTTGTGAACCGCGCCCGCCAGCGACTGTGTGCCGCATTCCACGTGCACCACCACGGCCTGCGCACGGCCGGTCACCTGCGCATACCCATGCGCGGCCGTCATGGCCACCATCTCGTGGGGTGCGGTGATGATCTCGGGCACCTTGCGGCCCGCGCGGCGGGCTGCGGCGTAGGCCTCCACGATCGAGGTATGGTCGCTGCCCAGATTGGCGAACACATACTCGACGCCTGTCTCGAGCAACGCCTCGAGGAATGCGGTTCCGGTCGTATACATAGTGCACAAATGCTAGCGCAGTCGGACCGGCGAAAGGTGGGTGACGGCCCCGGGGGCTGAAGCGTGGCGGCTCCCGCGAAAGAGGGATGGAGTCCGCTCCCGCCGGCTTTACACTGCCCGTGCGTGGCGCTTGCCGGGTCGCGCCACGCTGAAATGCCCTCCTCTTGAAAGACGACAGCCGCTCACAACGCCTGCAGGGGCTCGCGCTGGCAGGCGCCGGCGCCATAGCCTTTTCCGGCAAGGCCATCATCGTGAAGCTCTCTTACCGGTACGGCGTGGATGCCGTGCAGGTCATCACCTACCGGATGCTGTTCGCGTTGCCGCTCTTCGCGGCGCTCTCCTGGTGGGCCGGGCGCGGCAAACCCGCGCTGAGCCGGCAAGACTGGCTCGTGCTCACGGGGCTGGGGGTCAGCGGTTATTACCTCGCAAGCTATCTTGATTTCGCAGGGTTGCAGTACATCACCGCGAGCCTCGAGCGGCTCATCCTGTATCTGAACCCCACGTTCGTGCTGATCATGGGCGTGCTGTTCTTCGGGCAAGCCGTTACCCGCCGGCAATGGGCCGCGCTGGTGCTGAGCTACGCCGGCATCGCCATCGTGTTCGGGCACAACGCCTCGATCAGCGGCAACAACACGCTGCTCGGCGCGGCTCTGGTGTTCGGGAGCGCGCTCAGCTACGCAACGTACCTGCTCTTCAGCGGGCAGGAGGTGAAGCGGCTCGGCGCGCTGCGCATCACGGGCCTCGCCACAGGCATCGCGTGCGTGCTCTGCATCCTGCACTTCTTCGTGGTGCGGCCCGTATCGGCGCTCGTAGTGCCGCCCGAAGTCATCGGGCTCGCAGTTCTGAATGCCACGCTGTGCACCTTCCTGCCGGTGCTCTTCGTGATGCTGGCGGTGGAGCGCGTAGGGCCGGGCGTCACGGCGCAGACGGGGGCGATCGGTCCGCTATCCACCATTTTCCTCGGCGTGCTGCTGCTCGATGAGCCTTTCACGCTGTGGATCGCGGCCGGAACCGCGCTCGTGCTCTCGGGCGTCTGGCTGCTCGCGCGCAAGTAGACGGCCGCCGGCCGTGGTGGCACTTCACGCGATCCTGAAGATCCGCTCGGCGTTGCGGTGGAAGATCTTTTCCTTGTCTTCCTCCGCGATGGGCGCCTCGTCGAGCCAGCGCGTGGCTTCCGCCGTTTCCTGATAGGGGTAGTCCACGGCCCACATGATGTTGTCCGCGCCGAGCACCTTGATGCACAGCTCGAGCGCGGGCAGCCAGTTCACGCCGCTCGTGGTGATCGCGAAGTTGCGGCGGAAGTACTCCCCGGGCGTGAGCTTCAGCTTCGGCCGGTCGAACCTGTAATGCGCATGCATGTAGTCGAGCCGGTACAGGGCGTAGGGAATGTTCTCCCCCATGTGCCCGATCACCACCCTGAGGGTCGGATACTGGTCGAACACGCCGCTCATGAGGAGCTTCACCGCGTGCAGCCCCACTTCGACCGCGTATCCCCAGATCGCGTGCTCGAGCTGGTACTTGCGATACGGTGCCGCCATGGCCGGCGAGGGCGCGCGCGGGTGGATGTAGATCGGCACGTCGAGCCCGGCGGCCGCTTCGAGAATGGGCCAGTATTTTTTCTCGTCCAGGTACTCGCCGTTCGTGTGCGAGTTGATCATCACGCCATTCAGCTTCAGCCGCGTGATCGCACGCTCCATCTCCCGGATCGCACGTCGCGGGTCCTGCACGGGAATGGTGGCGAGCCCGGCATACCGCGTGGGGTGCCGCCGGATGATGTCGGCAAGCTGATCGTTACCGGTTTCGGCGAGATGTGCGGCCTCCTCCGGCTCGAACTGCTGCACGCCCGTGGACGTCATCGCGAGCACGGCCATGGAGACGCCGCACTCATCCATGATGCGCAGGCGCTCGCCATCCACATCCAGCAGGCGCTGCGTGATCTGCCCTCCCGAGGTCTGCATGCCCGCGAGAAAGGTGTCCGGGTCGTAGTCGCTCGAGCGGGCGATCAGCCTGCGCAGCGCCTCCATCTGCTCCGGCGTGGCGAAAGCCTCTTCGGTCGCGATTCGTCTGTACTGCTTTGCGGACACCTGTGCGCTCCTCGCGTGTCACTGCACGCCCGACGTTGCCGTACCCCCGCCGCGCTTCTGCGCAGCCGCATCTTCGTTCGCGCGGTGGATCACATAGGCGCGCACCGCGTCCGTCTCCGACTGGCTGAGCACAGGTGCGAATGACACCATACCGTTCATCTTCAGCACGCCCTCACGGACGATCTGATTCCAGGTGGCCTCATCGGCGAGCGCCGCGGAATAACGCAGGTCCGGCAGCACCCCGCCGCTCACCGCACTGTCGCCGTGACACGTGCCGCAGAAGCGGTGGAACGTCGACTTGCCTTTCGCGATCACGGCAGCGCTCGCTGTGCTCGGCGGTGGCTGCAGCTCACGGGCAGGCGCCACTTGCGGAGCCGGAAGCGAAGCCGTGCCATTCAGCTTGAACGCAAGCACCCGCGGCGTATTGCCCGCAACGTGCGACTCACGCGCGAGCGGGCCCGCTGCGAGCCCGTAGGCACCGCCCCAGCCCACCTCGACGGCGACGTATTGCTCACCATTCACTGCATACGTCACCGGCGCGGCCAGAACGCCAGCCTGCGTCTGCGCCGACCAGAGCTTCTCTCCCGTGTCGGCCTTGTAGGCGAAGAGCTCGCCGAGCCCCGTGCCGGCGAAGACGAGCCCGCCTGCCGTGGCGAGCGTGCCTCCATTCCACGGATGCTCGTACTGCACGCGCCAGACTTCCTTCTGAGCCACCGGATCCCACGCCGCGAGATGCCCCCTGGTGCTCAGCTTGACCTGCTCGAGCGCCTGCGCCTCGACGGGCAGCGATCCCGCCCCGAAATCTACGCCGACATTGAAGCTGAGTGCGGTGGGCTCGAACGACGCATCCGGCACGTAGACGAAGCCCGCTTCGTTGATCGGCACGTAGACGAGCTTCGTCACCGGGCTGAACGACATGGGCTGCCAGCTGTGCGCCCCCATGGGCCCCGGCATGGACACGAACGGCTTGCCCGTCTCGCCGAAGCGCGCCTCGGGATTCTCGACCGGCCGACCTGTCTTCAGATCGATGCGGGTGGCCCAGTTCACCGGCACGACGGGCTGCGCCGACAGCAGCTCGCCGGTTGCGCGGTCCAGCACGTAGAAGAACCCGTTCTTCGGCACCTGCATGATCACGTTGCGCACGCGCCCGTCGATCTCGAGGTCCGCGAGCATGAGCGGCTGCGTGGCCGTGAAGTCCCAGCTTTCGCCTGGTGTGGTCTGGTAATGCCACACGTATTCACCGGTGTCCGCGCGCAACGCGACGATGGAGGACAGATAGAGGTTGTCGCCGCCACCCGGGCTGCGCAGGGCATGATTCCAGGGCGAGCCATTGCCGGTGCCGATGTACACGAGATCGAGCTTCGGGTCGTAGACGATGGAATCCCACACCGTGCCACCGCCCCCGAGCTTCCACCACTCGCCCTTCCACGTGGCCGCGGCCTTCTCGAGCGCGGGCGATTCGAAGCCCTTCGCCGGGTCCCCGGGCACTGTGTAGAAGCGCCAGACGAGATCGCCGCTTTCCGCGTCGTACGCCGACACGTAGCCGCGCACGCCCATCTCCGCCCCACCGTTGCCGATGATGACCTTGCCTTTCACGACACGCGGTGCGCCCGTGATGGTGTAGCGCAGCTCCGGATCGACGGTGAGCTGTTCCCACACCACGTCACCCGTTGCGGCATCGAGCGCGATCAGGCGCCCATCGATCGTGCCGACGTAGATCTTCCCGTTCCACGCCGCCACGCCGCGATTCGGCACATCGCAGCAGGCATCGACGGCGCGCTCGCCGGGCACCTTCGGATCGAACGCCCAGATCTCACGGCCCGTGGCCGCATCGAGCGCAAACACCTTGCTCCACGCGCTCGACACGTACATGACGCCATCGATCACGAGCGGCGTGGCTTCCTGCACGCGATGCGCGGTATCCAGGTCGTAGTACCAGGCGAGCTTCAGTGAAGCGACATTCCCGGTGTCGATCTGGGTGAGGGGACTGAAGCGCTGCTCGTCGTACGTGCGACCGTAGCTCATCCAGTTCGCGGCATCCTGATCCGCCGCCGTCAGGCGGGCGGCATCGACGGCTGCAGCCGGCCCCGCAGCGCCCGCCGCCCCGGCTTCCGGAGCATCCCCCTTGCCACGCCCGCATGCGGCGAGCACGAGCGCGATGCTCGCGATGAGCACATGTGATGACTTCATGAAAATCGACCCCTCGATGTGAGTGCGCCAGCGCAGATGACGCGCTGGCGCAGTTTTTTCTGACCGCGTTTCGGATGGACTATGAGCTCACACCGCCATGCAGACGGATTTGATCTCGGTGTACTGATCGAGCACGACGCGTCCGTGCTCACGCCCGAAGCCGGACTGCTTGAAGCCGCCGAACGGCATCGCAGGGTCCACGAACCCGTGGCAGTTCACCCAGACCGTCCCGGCACGCAGCTTCGGCACGATGCGGTTCACGGTACGCACGTCGTTTGACCAGACGCTGGCGGCAAGGCCGTACGGTGTGTCGTTCGCCATCGCGGCGATCTCGTCGATGTCCTCGAACCGCTGCGCGACCAGCACGGGGCCGAAGATTTCCTCGCGCACGACTTTCATTTCGGGCTTCACGTTCACCATCACGGTGGGTTTCACGTAGTAGCCCTCGTGCGGGGGCGCCTCCCCACCTGTGACAACCGCAGCGCCCTCCGTGCGACCGGATTGGATGTACCCCAGCACACGCTCCTGCTGCTCGCGCGAGACGAGCGGGCCGAGCTGTGTCTGCGGATCGAGCCCGGGCCCGAGGCGCAACGTGCTGGCCGCGGTGCTCACACCCTCGACCACCTTGTCGAAGATGCTCTTGTGCGCGAAGAGACGCGAGCCTGCGGCACAGACCTGGCCGGAGTTGAAGAAGAAGGCATTCGCCGCTCCGCCGACCACGCTCTCGAGGTCCACGTCCGGGAACACGATCACCGGCGACTTGCCGCCGAGCTCCAGCGTCACGCGCTTGACCGTATCCGTGGCGGCCTTGTTGATGATCTTGCCCACCTCGGTGGAGCCGGTGAACGCGATCTTGTTGACGTCCGGGTGCGCGACGAGCGCGGCGCCTGCGGTCTCACCGTAGCCCGTCACGATGTTCACCACACCCGGCGGGAAGCCTGCCTCGATGATGAGCTCGCCCAGCCGCAGCGCGGTGAGCGGCGTTTGCTCGGCTGGCTTCAGAACTACCGTGCAGCCGGTGGCGAGCGCAGGGCCGAGTTTCCATGCCGCCATCGCAAGCGGGAAATTCCACGGGATGATCTGCGCGACCACGCCGACGGGCTCGCGGGTGAAGTATGTGTGGAACTTCATTCCGGGCGGCCCGTGGATCGAGGTCTGGAACGTGGCGCCTTCGATCTTCGTCGCCCAGCCCGCCATGTACCGGAAGTAATCGCGGGTGCCCGGCACATCGATGATGCTGGCCATGAACTTCGTCTTGCCGTTGTTCAGGCTTTCGAGCTCGGCGAGCTCATCGGCATGCTGGTCGATGAGGTCCGAGAGCTTCCAGAGCAGCGCTTCGCGCTGCGCCGGCAGCATGTCCGGCCACGGGCCCTTCTCGAAGGCGGCGCGCGCGGCCGCCACGGCGCGATTCACGTCTTCCGCGCTCGCATCCGGCACGGATGCGATTTCCTTGCCGGTGGCCGGGTCCATGACCGGAATGCGTCTGGACGATCGGCCTTCGACCCACTCGCCGCCGATGAGCAGACGGCGCGGGCGCTTCAGGAACTCCGACACCTTGGCCGAAGGCGGCGGCTGGGCAGGGATGGGGGACTGGGGAACAGCGTTCACGGGTGGCCTCCAGACAAAGGTTTGCCCGGTGAGGGGCGAAGGACTTTATTCTCGCGCCGCGCACCGCGCAAAGGGCTCGACCATCGAAGACACGTCTCTCGACCGAGAGGGAATCGCGCACGCCGCGCTCAATGCCACGCACCACCTTGCGGTTTGGGCTCGCCCCCGGTCCGCCCTGTGTGAATTCGCGGTTATGATCACGCCATCGCAAGGGGGCACGAGATGCGCGA
>Ga0164243_10015131_pt1 | contig 10686 bp, 11 predicted proteins | sample OricompcompostOP_FD_108781 | JGI IMG/M metagenome (GOLD analysis project Ga0164243, IMG submission 108781) | Organic Plus compost microbial communities from Emeryville, California, USA - Original compost - Organic plus compost (OP) | ecosystem: Engineered > Solid waste > Mixed feedstock >...
AAACAATCGTCGCGCACAGCGGCCGATCAGTTTTTCAAGAAGTGAAGTGTCGACGCGAATGTGTTGCGCATCGCACGCATGGTGCAGTGATGCTTTACGAAACATTTCGCATTTAACTTAAACTTAAGCTTTCTCAACTATGACTCTGATTGTCCATCTTCTGTGGACATCGAGTGGCTCCTGTCCACTCTGTTTGACGCCTCCCTGTTATCCACTTTGAGCCGCCGGCAACGGCGGCTCCTTTTTTGTCCCAGATCGGCACAGATCGCGCTCTGCGCGGGCCGTCTGGCAACTATGAAATCAAATTATCATTGCATTCGCTTTACCCGCGCGGCCTGCGGAGACTATGCTTCCGCCCACTAACGGGTGAGGCGTAAAAACGTGATGTCGGAATTATCCGCTCCAAACAGCGGTGCGATTTCATTTCGCGAGAAGCTCGCGGGTTCGCAGGCTTTCGCGCAATTGTTCCGCGACGGTATGGGTCTCGTGGAAGAAACCGCGGCCTATCTGGACGGGCCGGGCCGCAAGGAATCCAAGGCATTGTCGCGTTCGGGCGCATTGACCTATGCGACCGAAAGCATGCGTCTGACGACACGGCTGATGCAGCTTGCGTCCTGGCTGCTGCTGCATCGCGCGGTGAAAGAGGGCGAGATGTCGCTGTCGCAGGTGAACCAGGAAAAGACGAAGGTAAAATTGTCGCCGACATTTTCGGCCGACGAGGACACGCTGAGCTTGCTGCCGGAAACGCTCGTGGATCTGATCCGCCGTTCGATCGTGCTGGCCGACCAGGTGCGGCGGCTGGATGCGACGATCCATGCTCCGGAGGACCATGCGGCGCAGAATGCCGGCAATCCTGTCGAGAACCAGCTCGGCATGTTGAGGGCGGCTTTCGAGGGCCGCTAGGCTCTTTTCTGGCCTTAATGGAATCTAGCCGGGCTCTGGTTCTTTGTTTTCGCGTTTTCTTCACGCGCATTGGCCATCGACGGTCGAAGCCGGCGATGGCCGGCAGAGGCCGGTGCCCATTTCGTTCGAAGACGCTTAGACCAATCCGGACGGCGCAGAACGCAAATCACCGGGCCGCGCGGACAGCGGGACCCGGTGATTGTCTTTCCATCTCGTGGACCGCCGGTCGGACCGGCGCGCGAGAATTTATTTCTTGCCGTCGTCCTTCATGAGGCCCGAGAACTTCTTCTGGAAACGTGACAGGCGGCCGCCACGGTCGATGAGCTGCTGCGAACCGCCGGTCCAGGCCGGATGCGACTTCGGATCGATGTCGAGCGCCATCGTGTCGCCTTCCTTGCCCCAGGTGGTGCGGGTGACGAATTCGGAACCATCCGTCATCTTGACGGTGATGGTGTGGTAGTTCGGGTGAATATCGGCCTTCATGACAGGAACCCCGGCGGTTTCGCACCGCGCTGACCAGATTGACGGTTTCGTGAATTCGCGGGGTCTATAACCCAAGCGCCCCCGAGGGGCAAGTTTGATGGATTCCAGCTTGCGGGACGTCCTTTCGCGCGGCATTCACAGGCCCGAAAAGCCGGAGACGACCATGGCCCTTGTGGCGGATAGCGGAAAAAGCGGGGAAATGAGCCGGGCGACGCCGGCCGGCGAGGCACGGCGGGACTCGAGCCTGAAGCCGCTGCGGCTGCTGGTTCCCTATGTCCTGCGCTATCGTCTGCGTGCGCTCTTTGCCTTCGTGGCGCTGGTGGTCGCGGCATTGGCCACGCTGGCTGTGCCCGTGGCCGTCCGCCGGATGATCGATTTCGGCTTCACCGGCGAGCAGGGGCTGATCGATAATTACTTCGCGGTGATGATCTGCGTCGTGTTCGTGTTGGCGATGGCGAGCGCGCTTCGCTTCTATCTCGTCACCACGCTCGGTGAGCGCATCGTGTCCGACCTGCGCGAGCAGGTGTTTGCCCATCTCACGTCCTTGTCGTCGGCCTTTTTCGATCGCGGACAGACCGGCGAGATGATGTCGCGGCTCACCGCCGACACGACACAGATCAAGGCCGCGGTCGGTGCGTCGGTGTCGGTGGCGCTGCGCAATCTCGTGCTGTTCATCGGCGCCGGCGCGATGATGGTGATCACCAGCCCGCGTCTGTCGATGTTCGTGCTGGCTGCCATTCCCGTGATCGTGCTGCCGCTGGTGGCATTCGGGCGTGCGGTGCGAAAGCGCTCGCGTCTGGCGCAGGATTCGCTCGCCGAGGCTGCGGCCTATGCCAGCGAAACCATCGGGGCGATGCGCACGGTGCAGGCTTTCACCAGCGAAGCTTACGCGACGAAGCGTTTCGAAGGTGCGGTGGAGACTGCGTTTCAGGCGGCGCGGCAATCGGCGCTCTCGCGAGGCGTCCTCACTGCGATCGGCATCTTCCTGGTCTTTGCCAGTGTCGTGATCGTGCTGTGGGTGGGTGCCAAAGACGTGCTGGCCGGTGACATGACGCCGGGTCGTCTCAGCCAGTTCGTTCTCTATGCGGTGTTCGCCGCGGGCGCGCTGGGCGAACTCAGCCAGGTCTGGGGCGAGGTGCAGCAAGCCTCGGGCGCGGCCGAACGGCTGTTCGAGATCCTTGCGATCAAGCCTGAAGTGAAAGCGCCCGCACAGCCGGTCGCATTGCCGAAGCCGGCGCGCGGCGAAATCGCCTTCGACAATGTGCGCTTCCATTATCCGACACGGCCGGAGACATCGGCTCTGGAAGGGGTCTCGTTCCGTGTTGCACCGGGCGAGAAGGTGGCGATTGTCGGTCCGTCGGGTTCGGGCAAGAGCACGATCTTCAACCTGATCCTGCGCTTCTACGATCCCGAAGCGGGCCGCGTGACGTTCGATGGTGTTGCCATCAACGACGCCGATCCGCTCGATCTCCGCCAGCATGTTGCTCTGGTGCCGCAGGAGGCCGCAATCTTCGCAGCGTCGATTCGCGACAACATCGCCTTCGGCAAGCCCGATGCGAGCGATGCGCAGATCGAACGCGCGGCCGAGATGGCGGCGGCGACCGAATTCATCCGCCGTTTGCCGCACGGCTTCGCCACCATGATCGGCGAACGCGGCATCACGCTATCCGGCGGTCAGCGCCAACGCATCGCCATCGCCCGTGCAATCTTGCGCGATGCGCCGTTGCTGCTGCTGGATGAAGCAACATCATCGCTCGATGCTGAAAGCGAAACACTGGTGCAGGAAGCGCTCGAGCATTCGATGGCTGGACGCACGACGCTGGTCATCGCTCATCGCCTCGCGACCGTGTTGTCCTGCGATCGCATCATCGTGCTGGAGCATGGCAGGATCGTCGAGCAGGGCACGCATGAGCAACTCGCCGCATCGGGCGGCCTTTATGCAAGGCTGGCGAAGCTTCAGTTTGATATTCAATAGGTCGTGCAGGGAGCAGGCTGCCGATCGGCGGCAAAAACTCTATGACGACCGATAAGAACCAGAATAACGCTGTCAGGAAGGCCGCCAGGTCATCATATAGACCGGCGCTCCGGATCTGCGATTGATGTCTTCACCGGCAATGACGAAGCCGCTGGCCTGATAAAAGGCGAGGGCGCGCGCATTGTCCTTGTTGACGTGCAGATAAAGCCCTTCGTGGCCGATCTGCTTGGCGGCGCCGAGCAGCGCCTGGCCGATGCCCATCCGCTGCGCCTCCGGTGCCACCACGATCTGATCGAGATAGCCGGTGCGCGGTGAGACGACAACGAAGCCGGCAAGGTTTGGTGGATTAAGGCCTGGTGGATTAAGGCTCGGCGGGTTTGAAAATTCGGCCACGACGACTTTGGATTCGAGCAGAAGATTGCTCCAATGCTCGCGAAACCAATCGAGGCGTTTTGAGAAATCGATCTGCGGATAGGCCAGTTGCCAGGCGCGCTGCCAGAGCGAAAGCGCGTCGTCAAATTCGGTTGTCTGATAAGGCCGCAGCGTGAACAGCGCGGGTGACATGAAGCGTCCCAATCCTGCCCATGGCAGGGGATGTTACCGCTCCGTCAATTTCAGCTCAATTCTGCGGTTGCGACGAAATGCCTCTTCCGTCTTCTCGGTATCGAGCGGCTGAAATTCGCCGAAGCCTGCTGCCACCAGACGCTGCGGAGAGATGCCGCGCGAGATCATGTATTGCACGACGGCAATGGCGCGCGCCGCCGACAATTCCCAGTTCGATGGGAATTGCGCATTGGCGATCGGCCGGATGTCGGTGTGGCCGTCCACGCGCATGACCCAGGCGATGTCGCTGGGGATCTGTTTTTCCAGTTCAAGCAGGGCGTTGGCGATCTTGTCGATTTCGGTGCGGCCTTCCGGCTTCAGTACCGCCTGACCGGGATCGAAAAAGACTTCGGACTGAAAGACGAACCGGTCGCCGACGATGCGCACATCGGGGCGGTCGCCGAGGATCTGGCGCAGGCGGCCGAAAAAGTCCGACCGGTAGCGTTGCAATTCCTGCACGCGCTGCGCCAGCGCCACATTAAGACGATTGCCGAGTTCGGCGATGCGAGTCTGCGAGTCGCGCTCGCGCTTCTCCGACACTTCCAGCGCGGCTTCGAGCGCGCCGAGCTGGCGGCGCAAGGCGGCGATCTGCTGGTTCAGCAATTCGACCTGCGCCAGCGCGCGGCTTACGCTCTGCTTTTCGAGATCGAGTTGCGTGGCAAGTTCGTTGGCGCGGCCCTGTGCTGCGGCGGCATTCCCCGCGCCTTCGGCAAGGCCCCGCAGACGGTCGCGTTCGGCTTCAGTCGCGGCGAGGTTGGAGCGGACATTGGCCAGCAATTGCTCGAGATTGGAGCGGCCGGTCTTTTCCAGCGAGAGAAGATCTGTGAGCTGGGCAATCTGCGCATTCAAGCGCTGCAACGCGGTGTCCTTGCCGCTGATCTCCTGCGACAAATAGAACTGCACGACCGAGAAGATCGACAACAGGAAGATGATGCCAAGCAGCAGCGTCGACAGGGCGTCAACAAAGCCGGGCCAGTAATCGACGCCGCGTTCGCGACGATTGCGCGCGAGTGCCATGAGTCTTCAGGTTTTCTCCCGCGCCAGGACTTCGAGCACCTTGCGGATTTCCTGGTTCTGCTCGGCCTGAGAATCCGCCCAGTCGCGGATCATCTGCTGCTCCGAACGCATGTGATGAACGAGGCCCTGAATCGCCTCGGCAAGATTGGCCATGGCGGCGGTGGCCGCCTTGTTGCCGCCGGTTTCCGCCACGGTCTCGCGCAGCCGCTCGATCGCAGCCCGCATATCGTTGGAGAGCGGCGCTGGCGTAGTAACGGTCACCGGCTCGCTTCCGATGTCATGGACTGTGGTCGAGAGCCAGTCCTCGAGGTCGGTGTAGAAGCGGTTCTGCGCCTGGCTCATCTGCAGATCGAGGAAGCCGAGCACCAGCGAACCGGCGAGACCGAACAGGGAGGACGAGAAGGCAATGCCCATGCCGCCGAGCGGCGCGGCAAGGCCCTCGCGCAAAGTCTCGAACACCGAGCCGGCATCGCCGCCGGGCTTGAGCGTCTCCACCACCTTGCCGACCGAACCGACGGTCTCGATGAGACCCCAGAAGGTGCCGAGCAGGCCGAGGAAAATCAGAAGACCTGTCATGTAGCGCGACAAATCGCGCGCTTCGTCGAGGCGGGTGGCGATCGAATCCAGAAGGCCGCGCATCATCGGCGTCGAGATCGCCATGCGGCCGAGCCGGTCGCCGAGAATGGCCGCCATCGGCGCCAGCAGCACAGGCGGGCGTTCGACCGCGAGGCCGGGATCGGCGAGACGAAAATTATTGACCCAGGACACTTCGGGGAACAGCCGGATCACCTGCCGGAACGCCAGGAGGATACCGATCACCAGCACGCCGAGGATCAGGCCATTCAATCCGGGATTGGACAAGAAGGCTGCGATGATCTGGCGATGCAGAATCAGGGCAATCAGTCCGCCCAGCACCAGAAATACCAGCATCCGCACGAGGAAAATGCGCGGGGAGGAAAGCTTGTGGGGGTCGAATGTCTTACGAGCCATTGTCTGAAGGCCAGCCTTTCAATGACAAAGCGTAACATCATGGCACAGACGCGGCCAAATAGAACCTGAGAGGGTGTGCGACCTGTTGGAAACGGCTGCATGTCCTGCCCGGGTTTTGAGCGGGCAGTGTTTTGCGGCCGCGTGTGAGCGGGCCGCACAAAAACGACCGCAGCAGCCTGCAGGTCGATTGTGACAACGAAATTGCGGCGGCTTTATCTCAGCCTGCCGCTCCGGCGTTCTTCAGAATTTTCAAAAGGTCGCGCTGCAGCGTCTCGTTGCCGGCGATAATGTGTCCCTTGGTCAGCATCGCATCGCGGCCGTCACAATCGCTGACATAGCCGCCCGCTTCGCGCACCAGCAAGATACCAGCCGCCATGTCCCAGGATTGCAGATTGCGCTCCCAATAGAGATCGAAACGTCCGGCGGCCACATAAGCAAGATCGAGCGACGCCGCGCCGAAGCGACGCAGGCCCGCCACCCGTTCCTGCACGGCGGCAAATTCGGTGCGGAATTCGGCGAGGCCGCCGCGCCCGCGATGCGGCAAGCCGCAGGCGACGACCGCATCCTCGATCGCGCGCCGCCCGGCGACGCGGATGCGCTGGTCGTTGACGAATGCGCCTTTGCCTTTTTCGCCGATGAACATCTCGTCGGTGATCGGATTGTAGACGAGGCCGGCGATCATCGTGCCTTCGCGTTCAAGGCCAATGGAAATCGCGAATTGCGGAATGCCGTGCAGGAAGTTGGTCGTGCCGTCGAGCGGATCGACATACCAGGTGTGGGTCTTGTCCGGCCCTTCGATCAGGCCGCCTTCCTCGCCGACGAAGGAATAACCCGGCCGCGCCGTCATCAATTCCTCGCGCAGGACCTGCTCGGCCTTGCGGTCGGCGGCCGTGACGAAGTTCGCCGGGCCCTTGACCGAGACCTGCAGCTTCTCGACCTCGCCAAAGTCGCGAATGAGTCCTCGCGCGGCCTTGCGCGCGGCTTTCATCATCACATTGAGGAGGGCGGAATGGAGCATGGGACTCTTATGGCTGCGGCTTCTTTACCTCCCCCTAAAAGGGGGAGATCGACTGCCGAGCGTAGCGAGGGCAGTCGGGTGGAGGTCGCCTTCTAAATTCATGACCCCTCCCCAACCCTCCTCTTTTCAGGGGGAGGGAGAAGAGAGAGAGCGCTGTGTTCGTTACTCCGCCCGGCGGATGTAGGTGACTTCGTTGGTGTCGACGATGATCTTTTCGCCGGTGGTGATGAAGGGCGGCACCATCACGCGCAGGCCATTTTCCATTTTGGCCGGCTTGTAGGACGACGCAGCGGTCTGACCCTTCACGACCGGATCGGCCTCGACCACTTCGAGCGTGACCTGATCCGGCAGCTTGATGCCGATCGGGCGCTCTTCGTGCATTTCCAGCGTCACGGTCATGCCGTCCTGCAGGAAGGCGGCGCGCTCGCCGACGAAATCCTCCGGCAGCTCGATTTGCTCGTAGGTGTCTGTGTCCATGAACACCAGGCTCTCACCCTGCTTGTACAGGAACTGGAAGTCCTTCTGCTCGAGCCGGGCGCGCTCGACCCGCTCGTCGGAGCCGAAGCGGTTGTTGAGCTTGCGGCCGTCGATCAGGTTCTTCAGTTCGACCTGGTTATAGGCCGGGCCCTTGCCGGGCTTCACGGCCATGGTCTTCACCGCGACCCAGAGCGTGTCCTGGTATTCGATCACGTAGCCAGGACGGATTTCGTTGCCATTGATCTTGGCCATAAGGCGTTCCACAGTTTTTCAGGGGACTTGTTCGCGCGCTGGTGTGCCCCGACGGCTCCGCCGCCGTCAAGAGCGGGAATTGGCGATCAGGAACAGCCAGGGCTGGGCTTCTTTTTCCGCCGCCGCCCGCGTGTCGGGACTTTGTTTCGCCATGAACTCATCGAGCCAGGGGTCGCCGGCGCCGGCGGCCTTGGACACGATATGCCACTTCACCGCTTCCTTGGGGTCGGCAGGCAAGCCCCGGCCAGTGGCGAGGACACGGGCCAGCCGGTTCTGGGCGATCGGAGAGCCTTTGAGGGCTGCCTTGCGCAGGATCTGGGCTGCGGCGGCTTCATCCTTTTGGATGCCGGTGCCGTTGTAGAGGGCGATGGCGTATTCCACCTGCGCGTCGACATGGTCGGCCAAAGCGGCCGCGCCGAGCAACCGGGTCGCCTCTTTCTCGTCCTTAGGGACGCCGCGCCCCTCCTTGTACATGGTCGCCAGAGCGTATTGTGCTTCACGATTGCCGGCCTCGGCGGCGACACGAAAGAGTTCGGCGGCGCGGCCTTCATCCCGCGGAAACTGCATCCCCTCGAGATAAAGGAGGCCGAGATTATAGGCGGCAGCCGGCTGACCGAGCTTCGCCGCACTGGCGAACAGCTTGGCGGCGGCATCGCGGTCTTTCGGCCCACCGCGACCGGCGAGCCGCATCATCGCCAGCGACAGCATGGCTTCGCGGTCGCCGCGATCGGCCGCGAGCTTGTACCATTCGACCGCCTTGGCATCATCCTGACGGATGCCAAGGCCGCTCGAGTAGAGAACGCCGAGCAGGGTCATCGCCTTTGGGTCTGCATTGGTTTCGACCCGTTTGGTCGCCTCGGCGAAGGCGGTGAGATAATAGCCGCGCTGGAATGCGCCGAAGGCGAGGTCAGCGTTCGGATCGGCAACGGGTGCAGCGTTGTTTTGCGGTGGTGCCGGGGGCGAAGATTTCTTTGGTGCGGCCTGCGCTGCGTGGCCTGCGGCCAGTACCAGCAGGGCGACAAGCGAAAGGCGCGAGGCAGTAGTCATGTCACCGCCTCGTGCGCTTTGAGACGGCTTGCGGCGTCGGCGACGGCCGCCGTAACGCCCCGCGGATCGGAAAAGATGAAATCGCCCAGCGCCACGAAATCAGCTCCGGCTTGCGCCACAGGGGCGATCTCATCGAACGAGCCGGCATAGGCCACGCAGGGGGCCTCAAAGACCTCCGCCCACCACGACACGCGTTCGACAATGGCCTGCAGGGACGGACGCTCCGCGGCGCCGTTGGGTTCGCCGAACATCACGTAATCGGCGCCGCGTTCGGCCGCGATCATGGCGTCGTGACGGGTGCTGAGGCCGCCGGCGCCGGCAATGCGGTCGGGCTTCAGGGCATCCACCGCTTCCTCGAATTCGGTGATGCTGCGGAGATGGGCACCATCGGCGCCACCACGCGCCACCACAGCCGGGTGTCCGTCGAGAATGAGCGCGGCGTCCGCACGCTGCACAGTCGGCGCGAGTGCCTTGACGCGATTGATCAGGGAACGATCGTCCTCGTCCGGCAGGCGCAGCAGCACAGCGGCGATATCGGCGCTGTCGAGCGCCGCCAGGAGGTCCAGCTTGAGTGAAGCGATATCGGCCGCAGCCGGCGTTACGAGATAGAGACGCGGCTGCGGACGTTCGTCGGTCGTGTTATGCGGCGGCACCATGACTCTTCCGATGCGGCCATGATTCAGGCGGTAATTTGACCCGGCCGTTTAGCCAAAGTTTACGCCGCCTTCTTCTCCAGGTCCTGTTTCCATTCGCCGAGCGAGGCGAGGCCGTTCATCATCGCGCGGTGGGTGAAGGCGCGCTGGGCGGCGGCAACGTTCTCGGATTTGCCGCTCCAGGCCTTCTGCGGCGCGGCCTGCAGGGCGCGGCCATAGGAGAAGGTGAGCTTCCACGGCAGGTTGCCGATCTTGTTCATGGCGTCGAGATGGGCAGTCGCTTCCTCGTCCGACTGGCCGCCTGACAGGAAGGCGATGCCCGGCACCGCACCCGGCACGCAATCCTTCAGCATGCGGACGGTCTTTTCGGCGACTTCTTCGACCGAGGCCTTCTTGGCGCTTTTCTTGCCCGGCACCGCCATATTCGGCTTCAGCACGACGCCTTCCAGCTCGACACGCTGGAAATAGAGCTGCTGGAAGACTTCCTTGAGGACCCACTGGGTGACTTCGTAGCAGCGATCGATGTCGTGCGCGCCGTCCATCAGGACTTCCGGCTCGACGATCGGCACGATCTGCGCAGCCTGGCACAACGCCGCATAACGGGCGAGCGCGTGAGCGTTGGTCATGACCGCCGTGTGCGAGGGAATGCCGTCGGCGATGTCGATCACCGCGCGCCATTTCGCAAAGCGGGCGCCTTGCTCGTAATATTTCGGCAGGCGGTCGGCGAGCTTGTCGAGGCCGACGGTGATGAGTTCACCCGGGCATTGCGGCAGGGCTTTCGTGCCTTCGTCGACTTTGATGCCCGGAATGGCGCCGGCCTTCTTGATCAGTTCGACCAGCGGCGTGCCGTCCTTGGCCTTCTGCCAGATGGTCTCGTCGTAAAGGATGACACCGGAAATGTATTTCGACATCGCTTCGGTTGTGCGGAACATCAGCTCGCGATAGTCGCGGCGATTGTCTTCGGTATTTTCCGTACCGATGGCGTCAAAACGCTTCTTGATGGTGCCGGTGGATTCATCGGCAGCGAGGATGCCCTTGCCCGGGGCAACCATGGCGACTGCGATCTTGTTGAGGTCTGCGAGGTTCATCGGTTGCTCCATCGAAAGCGCGCCGGGAAACCGGCCTGTTGGTTTGCGTTTATATCGGCTGCGGCCGTGGCGTGAAGAGGGCGACTAGTTTGCCCGCAAGACTTCCACGCCCGGCAGAACTTTACCCTCAAGAAATTCAAGAAATGCGCCACCGGCTGTTGAAATATAGGTGAAATCCTG
>Ga0164243_10015132_pt1 | contig 10686 bp, 9 predicted proteins | sample OricompcompostOP_FD_108781 | JGI IMG/M metagenome (GOLD analysis project Ga0164243, IMG submission 108781) | Organic Plus compost microbial communities from Emeryville, California, USA - Original compost - Organic plus compost (OP) | ecosystem: Engineered > Solid waste > Mixed feedstock >...
CAGCGCCATGATGTTGACGTCGTTGTCGACCAGCACCGGGCAGCCGAGCGCCTGGCTCATCTCCTCGCGCACCGGGTACTGGTCCCAGCCGGGCATGATCGGCGGCGCGACCGGCATGCCCTCGCGGAAACTGACCGGCCCGGGCACCCCGATCCCCGCGCCGTGCAGCTCGGCGGCGTCGCAGTCCGCGCGCAGCTTCCCGGCCAGCTCGTTGACGTGCGCGAGCACCACGTCGGGCCCGTCGCGTACGTCACAGGCCCGGGCCACGTGCCCCAGCACCTCCAGCCGCCCGTTGGTGACGGCGACGTCCACCGACGTGGCGCCGATGTCCACCCCGAGGAATCGCAGCCGCTCGGCCAGCCCGACGATCCCGGACCGGCGCCCGCCCCGCGACGCGGCCATCCCGGCGGTCTCGATCATCCGCGCCTCGGCGAGCCGGTCCAGCTCCTGCGCCACCTTCGACCGGGACAGCCCGAGCCGCCCGGCCAGATCGGCCCGCGGCAGCGGCCCGTCGTCGCGCAGGAGCCGTAAAAGCCGTGCCTGATGGGGGTTCTCAGGGCGTCTCACGCCGTGAACGTAACCACTTCCGACAGGCTTGAGAACCGCTTACGTCAGAAACGGGCGAACTTTAACCATTCCGTGTCCAAAGTCCGGCGACATTCGTCCCATTGACGCGGGCGATGCGGGCGATTTGATGGGGCCACATGGTCGAGCAGAGGGAGCAGTGATGAGCGACTTCGCCCCAACTCCGGAGGACCGCTTCACGTTCGGTCTGTGGACGGTCGGCTGGCAGGCCCGCGACCCGTTCGGGGACGCGACCCGCCCGCCGCTCGATCCGGTGGAGTCGGTGCACCGGCTGGCCGAACTGGGCGCGTACGGCGTCACCTTCCACGACGACGACCTGCTGGCCACCGAACCGGACCGGGACGCCGCGATCGCCGCCTTCCGCAAGGCGCTGGACGCCACCGGCCTGAAGGTGCCGATGGCCACCACCAACCTGTTCTTCCACCCGGTGTTCAAGGACGGCGCGTTCACCTCCAACGATCGGGACATCCGCCGTTACGCGCTGCGCAAGGTGATGCGCAACGTCGACCTGGCCGCCGAGCTCGGCGCCCGCACGTACGTGTGCTGGGGCGGCCGTGAGGGCGCCGAGACCGACTCCGCGAAGGACGTACGGGCCGCGCTGGACCGGTACAAGGAGGCGTTCGACGTCCTGTGCGCGTACGTCATCGACCAGGGGTACGACCTGCGGTTCGCCCTCGAACCCAAGCCCAACGAGCCGCGCGGCGACCTGTTCCTGCCCACGGTCGGCCACATGCTGGCGTTCATCGGCTCGCTGGAGCACGCCGAGATGGTCGGCCTGAACCCCGAGGTGGGGCACGAGCAGATGGCCGGGCTGAACTTCGTGCACGCCATCGCGCAGGCGCTGTGGCACGGCAAGCTCTTCCACCTCGACCTGAACGGCCAGCGCGGCGTGAAGTTCGACCAGGACCTGATGTTCGGGCACGGCGACGCGCTCAACGCGTTCTTCCTGGTCGACCTGCTGGAGACCGGCGGGTACGACGGGCCGCGGCACTTCGACTACAAGCCGATGCGCACCGAGGACCTCGACGGCGTGTGGGCCTCGGCCGCCGCCAACATGCGGACGTACCTCATCCTCAAGGAACGCGCGCGGGCGTTCCGCGCCGATCCGGAGGTGCAGGACGCCCTGCGCGCCTCCCGTACCGACGAGCTGGCCGTGCCCACGCTCGCGCCCGGCGAGACGTACGCCTCCCTGGCCGGCGACACCTTCGACGTCGAGGCGGCCGGCGAGCGCGGCTACCACTACGCGCGCCTGGACCAGCTCGCCGTCGAGCACCTGCTCGGGGCGCGGTGACATGACCCGGGTCGCCGGGGTCGACTCCTCGACCCAGTCCTGCAAGGTGGTCATCGCTGAAGCCGAGACCGGCGAGATCGTACGCAGCGGGCAGGCGCCGCATCCGGACGGCACCGAGGCCGACCCGCGGGCCTGGTGGTCGGCGTACGAGACCGCGGCGCACCGGGCCGGCGGCCTCGGCGACGTGGCGGCGATCGGCGTGGGCGGCCAGCAGCACGGCATGATCTGCCTCGACGCGCACGACGAGGTGGTCCGGCCGGCGCTGCTGTGGAACGACACCCGCTCCGCCGGCGCCGCCGCCGACCTGGTCGCCGAGCTCGGCGGCCCGGACGCGTGGGCCAAGGCGGCCGGCAGCGTCCCGGTGGCCGCGTTCACCGTCGCCAAGCTGCGCTGGCTGGCCGACCACGAACCGGACGCCGCCGCTCGTACGGCATCGGTCTGCCTGCCGCACGACTACCTGACCTGGCGGCTGACCGGGAACCTGGTGACCGACCGGGGCGACGCCTCGGGCACCGGCTACTGGTCGCCGGCCGAGGACGCGTACCGTCCGGACCTGCTCCGGCTGGCGCTCGGCCGCGAGCCGGCGGTGCCCCGCGTCCTCGCGCCGGCCGAGCCGGCGGGCCGTACGCCGGACGGGACGCTGGTCTCGGCCGGCACCGGCGACAACATGGCCGCCGCCCTCGGGCTCGGCCTGCGTACGGGCGACGTGGTGGTGTCGCTGGGCACCTCCGGCACGGTCTTCGCGGTCGCGCCGCAGCCGTCCGCCGACCCGTCCGGCGCCGTCGCCGGGTTCGCCGACGCCACCGGGCGGTTCCTGCCGCTGGTGTGCACGCTGAACGCCGCCCGGGTGCTGGACGCCGCCGCCCGGATGCTGGGCGTCGGCCACGACGAGCTGTCCCGCATGGCGCTGGCCGCGCCGCCGGGCGCGGACGGCCTGGTGCTGGTCCCGTACATCGAGGGCGAGCGCACCCCCAACCGCCCGGACGCCACCGGTTCCCTGCACGGGCTCCGCCCGGCCACCGCGACCCCCGCCCACCTGGCCCGGGCCGCGGTCGAGGGCATGCTGTGCGGCCTCGCCGACGGCCTCGACGCGCTGCTCGGCCAGGGCGTACGGGCGGACCGCGTGCTGCTCATCGGCGGCGCCGCGCGGTCGGAGGCGGTGCGCCGGATCGCGCCCACCGTCTTCGGCCGGCCGGTCGTCGTGCCCCCGCCGGGCGAGTACGTGGCGGAGGGCGCCGCCGTCCAGGCCGCCTGGGCGCTGGCCGGCACCGGCGAGCCGCCGTACTGGGACCGCCCCGGCCGGGAGACCGTCGAAGCGGACGCCGTACCGGCGATCCGTGACCGTTACGCGACCGCCCGCGCGCACGTTCTCGATCACCCCGAGCGGTCCTGACCATTCCGGGGGTCCGGCGCCGCCGACATGGCTAGCGTTGTCGGCGGCGCATCCGGCGGTGGAGCCGAGCGCTCAGGGTGGGTGACGGTCCGGGAGGGGAACCGTCACCCACCCGTCTCACTGCACCGGGCCGAACTCCTTACGGGTGTCGACGACCTTGTCGAACAGGTGCCAGCGGCTGCCCTTGAAGCGTTCGAGCTGCATCGACTCGATGGGGAAGCCGTCGCCGGGGCCGGTGTTGACCAGGACGCCCGGCAGCAGCATGTCGTCGGTCTGGTCGTGCTGGCTGCGCATCGCGTCGCGCAGGCCCTCACGCGTCGGGCACTTCATCGACTCGAGCGTCTTCACGAGGCTCTCCGCGACCGTCCAGCCGTACGCGTGGAACTGGTCCTCCGGGTCCGCGCCCGGCTGGTACTGCTTGAGCTTCGCCTTGTACAGCTTCATCGCCGGGTCGTCCGCCCACTGCGGGTCGGCCGGGTCCTTGAAGTACGCGGCGGACACGACGTTCTGCACGTGGCTGAACCCGACCGGCTTCAGCACGGTCACCGACGCGGACACGCTGTTGAGGATGTGCAGCGGGTTCCACGACGTGTCCTTCGCGTCGGCGGCCAGCGCCTGGGAGCCGAACTTCGGCGTCGTGATGTCGAAGAACGTGTCCGCCTTCGACTCAGCCAGCTTGCTCATCTGCGGGGCCACGCTCGGGTCGGTGACCTCGTAGCTCTGCTTGGCGATGATCTTGACGCCGCTGCCCGCGATGGCCTTGGTGAACCCGTTCAGGTAGTCCTGGCCGTAGTCGTCGTTCTGGTACAGCACGGCGACCTTGGCGTTCGGCTTGTTGTCCTTCAGCCACTTCGCGTAGATGCGGGACTCGGCCACGTAGTTCGGCTGCCATCCGATCGTCCACGGGTGCTTGGTGTCGGTGCCCCACTTCGACGCACCGGTCGCCACGTAGATCTGCGGCACCTTCTGCTGGTTGGCGTAGTCCCAGATCGCCGTGGACGGCGGCGTGCCGAGCGTCTGGAACAGCGCGAACACCTTGTCCTGCTCGACGAGCCGGCGCGCCTCCTCCACCGACTTCGGCGGCTGGTACGCGTCATCCCGCACGATCCACTGGATCTTGCGCCCGTTGACCCCGCCCTTCTCCTTGTTGACGTAGTCGAAGTACGCCCGCACCCCCTTGGGGATCTCCCCGTACGCCGAGGCCGGCCCCGACAGCGGATACGTACCGCCCAGCTTGATCGACGTCTTGGTGATCCCGGTCGTCTGCTGCCCCTTACACGGCCCGGACGCCTCCGACCCCCCGTTGTTCGCCCCCCGCTGACTGCACGCCGCCAGCGGCGCGGCCAGCAGCACGCCGGCCAGCGTTATCCCCACCCATCTCGTGGTGGTGCGCATGAACCATCACTTCCTTACGGCGAGAAGCCGTCGCAGTAGGCCGGCGAAGCCGGTTGGTGCGGCGAACATGACGACGATGATCAGGAGGCCGAAGATGATTCCGGGGGCGGCCTCGTTCACGTCCTGGGAGACGCTCGGCACGAACTCGACGAACAGGGCGCCGAAGACCGCGCCGGACATCGAGCCGAGACCGCCCACGACGATCCCGGCGAGCAGCGTGATGGACAGCACGATGGTGAAGGAGTCCGGCGAGACGAACCCGATCACCCACGTGTAGACGGCGCCCGCGATCCCGGCCAGCATGGCGCTCCAGGCGAACGCGAACGTCTTGTAGAAGGCCAGCCGTACGCCCATCACCTCGGCGGCCGTCTCGTTCTCCCGGATGGCCAGCAGCGCGCGGCCCACCCGGGAGCGCATCAGGCACCACACGAGCGCGAACGTGACCGCCGCGACGAGCAGCGCCAGGAAGTACAGCCACTGGTCCGGGGCCAGGCCGCTCCACGCCGGCGGCTCCGGTTTCGGGATGGTCAGCCCCATCGCGCCGCCGGTCAGCGAGCCGAACCGCTTCAGGAACGGCTGGAGGAACAGTCCGATCGACAGCGTCACCACCGCGAGGTACAGGCCGCGCAGCCGCAGCGCCGGGACGCCGAGGGCGAAGCCGAGCGCGAAGCACAGCACGGCGGCCACCACCAGCGTCACCGGGTACGGCACCAGCCCCCGATACATCAGGATCGCCGTCGCGTACGCGCCGATCGCGAAGAAGGCGCCGTGGCCCAGGGAGATCTGCCCGCTGTAGCCGACCAGCAGGTTCAGCCCGAGCAGCGCCACCGCGTACACCAGCACCAGCGTGAGCTGGAAGTTCCGGAACGGCACGAAGTAGAACGGCGCGTAGATCAGTGCGACGGCCAGCACGGCCGCGAACGTCCAGCGGGCCGGGCGCCCGGTCAGCAGCCGCGCGGCCCGCTCGCGCGGCGACACGTACGGGGTGTCCGCCTCGGCCGGGGCGGTACGGCGCGTGGTCTCTCGTCCGGTCGTCATGCCCGCTCCACGGTCGGTCGGCCGAACAGCCCCTGCGGGCGCAGCAGGAGCACGACGATGATGATCACCAGCGGCACGCCGATCTTCAGGTCCGAGCCGATGAAGCCGATGTACGCCCCGGCCAGCGTCTCCGCGACGCCGACGATCAGCCCGCCCACCACCACGCCGATCGGGCTGTCGAACCCGCCGAGCGTGGCCGCGGCGATCGCGTAGATGAGGACGCCGCTCATCAGGTTCGGGTCGAGGAACAGCAGCGGCGCCACGAGGATCCCGGACAGCGCGCCCGCCGTGGCGGCCAGTCCCCAGCCGAGCGCCAGCATGCGGCCGACCCGGATCCCGGCGAGCCGGGCCGACGCCGGGTCCTGGGCCACCGCACGCATGCCCAGACCGAGCTTGGTGTACTGGAACAGCAGGTACAGCACGCCCATGACGACCGCGACCACGCCGAGGACGCCGAGCGTGCCGAAGTCGAACTGGACGCCGCCGACGTTCAGCGCGCCGTCCGGGAACGGGTTCGGGAAGCTCTTGATCAGGAACGACCAGATGAAGCCGGCGGCCGCGTTGACGAACACGAACAGGCCGACGGTGACGATCACGATGGTCAGCTCGGGCGCGCCCTCCACCGGCCGGATGATGATCCGCTCGATCAGCGCGCCGCCCGCGAAGGAGATCAGCAGGGTGAGCGGCAGCGCGAGCCAGAACGACATGCCGGCGTGCACGAGCTGCCAGGCGATGTACGTGGAGAACATCGCCATCTCGCCCTGCGCGAGGTTCACGATCCCGGTGAACCGGTAGATCAGCGACAGCGCCAGCGCCAGGCTGGCGTAGATGGCCCCGGAGCCCAGGCCCTGCACGACCTGCTGGATGAACTCCGCCATGGCTACACCCGGTATCCGAGGTAGGCCTGCGCGACCTGCTCGTCCGCGCGGATGTCGGCCGCGGTACCGGACAGCACGATGTGCCCGGTCTCCAGGACGTGCGCCTGATGGGCGATGTCCAGCGCCAGATGCGCGTTCTGCTCGACGACGACCACCGTGGTGCGCTCCTCTTCGTTGACCGCCGAGACGATGCCGAACAGCTCCCGGGTGACGATCGGCGCCAGGCCCAGGGAGGGCTCGTCGAGCAGCATGAGGCGGGGGCGCAGCATCAGCGCCCGGCCGATCGCCAGCATCTGCTGCTCGCCGCCGGACAGGCTCCCCGCGACCTGTCTGCGCCGTTCACGCAGCGGCGGGAAGTACGCGTAGACCCGGTCGATGTCCCGGCGCACCCCGTCGGCGTCGCGCCGCACGTACCCGCCGATGCGGAGGTTCTCCTCCACCGTGAGCTGGGTGAACGTGCCGCGCCCCTCGGGTACGTGGGCGACGCCGAGCCGGGCCACGTTCTCCGGGGACCGGCCGAGCAGGTTCGTACCGCCGAGCGTGACGGTCCCGCGGCCGCGGATCACGCCGGACAGCGCGCGCAGCGTGGTCGTCTTGCCGGCACCGTTCGGCCCGAGGATCGCGCAGATCTCGCCCTCCTCGACGGAGAAGCTCAGGCCGTGCAGCACGCGGACGGCCCCGTACCCGGCGCGCAGATCCGACACCTCGAGGAACGTCATGCCGCCGTCCCCAGGTAGGCCTCGATGACGGCCGGGTTCTGCTGGACGCCCTCCGGGGTGCCCTCGGCGATCTTCTTGCCGAAGTCCAGGCAGACGACCCGCTCGCAGATGCCCATCACGAAGCCCATGTGGTGCTCGACCACGACCATCGTGAGGTCCAGGTCGCGGCGGATGCCGCGGAGCGTCTCGGCGAAGGCGTCCACCTCGCTGTGGCTGAGGCCGTTGACCGGCTCGTCGAGCAGCAGGAGGCGCGGGTGGACGGCCAGCGCGCGGGCCAGCTCGACCCGCTTCAGCGTGCCGAACGGCAGGCCGGCGGCCGGGTGGTCGGCAAGATCGGCCAGGTCGAGGCGGTCGAGCACCTCGTCGGCGTCGCGGCGCAGCCGCCGTTCCTCATTGCGGACGTTCGGCAGGAACAGCGCGGCCGTGGTGAACCCGGCCCGCCCCCGGTGGTGCGCCCCGACCATCACGTTCTCCCGCACGGTGAGCTGGGCGAACAGCCCGAGGTTCTGGAACGTGCGGGCGATGCCGAGCTCGGCGATCCGGTGCGGCGGCGTACGGAGCAGGTCCCGGCCCGCGTACCGGACGGTGCCCTCCTGCGGCACGTACCGGCGGGTCAGGCAGTTGAACACGGTGGTCTTCCCCGCGCCGTTCGGCCCGATCAGGCCCACGAGGTCCCCCGCCTCGACGGTCAGCCCGACCCGGTCCAGCGCCGTAATCCCACCGAACCGCACGGTGAGGTCCTCGATCTGAAGCGTCCCGGGTCCCGGCATGTCACCGTCCCATCCGAGCGGCATTCTGGAATTAGGCCGTCAGCGTAGGTACGGCCCCGCCGTCCCGCATTGGGTACGCCGACCCAACTTCGGTCCACCGGTGTTGTCCGCGTGACACAGTCGCCCGATCCAGGCCGGGCGTCGGTTCGGCGGCGATGCGCTCACGCGTGCGTTACGGGGCGTTGACGTACTCCCAAGTCGCGGGGAAGATCCGCACATGCCGGGAGGACCCCCGGTCGTCGCCGGGGTCGACACGGTCCGCGAAGAGCGCACGCGGATTCTCACCGAGCTGCGCGAGCGCGTGGGGGAGCTGGCCGCGGAGGCCGTACGGGCGATCCGGGCGCAGATCCCGGCGTACCACGCGGCCAACGCGCCGTCCCCCGCCGCCATCCACGAGCAGGTCCTCGCGCACTACCTGGTCAAGCTGGACGCGCTGGCGCGGGACGACACGCCCACCGCGGTGGACCTGCCGTTCATCCAGAAGGCCGCGATGCGCCGGGCGCGCGCCGGGTTCGCGCTGCACGACTACATCAACGCGTACCGCATCGGCCACCAGGTGCTGTGGGACGCCGTCGTGGCGCACGCCGGCGCCTCCCCCGCCGGGCACGAGGCCGCGCTGGCGCTGGCCGGCCCGCTCATGCGCTACTGCGACCTGGCCACCGCCGAGGCCGCGCACGCCTACACCGAGCACCGGCGGTACATGGCCGCCGAGACCGCCCGCACCCGGCTCGAACTGATCGAGTGCCTGCTCGAGGGCCGCATGCCCGAGCGCGGGCCGGCGCTGGCGGCCGCCCGCGGGTACGGGCTGGAGGCCGACGGACGGATGGTCGTGCTGGCCGGCGTGCTCGTCGGCGGCAACGGCGACGCGGAGACGCCGTACGCCGCCTGCGCTGCGCTGTCCGACCTGCGGGTCGTGGACGCGCGCACGCTCAGCGCGCTGCGCCGGGACGAGATCGTCGCGGTGCCCACGCTCGGCCGTACCGGCGACGTACGGGCCCTGTGCGACCGGCTCGACGCGCTGCGGGACCGGCTGGCCGACGACGAGCTGGCGCTGGCCATCGGGGTGAGCACGGTGGTCAGCGGGGTCGCGGCATTGCCGGGCGCGTACCGGGAGGCGCGGGCCGCGGTGGAGCTGCTGCCGCCGGAGGGCGGGGTCGCGGCGCTGCCCCGGCTTTCGCCGTTCGAGTACATGGCGCTGCGCGCGGACAGCACCGCCGGCCACCTCGTGGACCCGCGGGTACGCCGGCTGATCGAGGAGGACCGGGCGCGCGGCGGCGTGCTGATCGCCACGATCCGCGCCTTCGCCGCCTCCGACCTGAACCTGCGCGCCACCGCCGCCCGCCTCCAGGTGCACCACAACACCGCGCAGTACCGGCTGCGGAAGATCGCGGAACGGACCGGCCGGAACCCGCGCTGCATCGCGGACCTGATCGACCTGCTGGTCGCCATCGCCCTGGCCGACGCGGCCCTCCCGGACGCCTGAACGCCGCATACCGCCTGGTTTGGACGCCCGAGACTAATCGGGGCGGTGAACTCTGGTCACCGCGACCGATGAGGCCACCCCGTACCGCGCCTACGTTCGCGGCATGAACGTGGCCGGGCGGGTGGCGGGGGATCGCGCGCTGGGGCCGTGGTGCCGGCGGGTGGCGGGGCTGCTCCGGCAGCGCGGCGCCGAGCCCGGGATCGTGGTGGCCGCCATGCTGCCGGACGTCGCGGAGTTCCCGGTCGTCGCGTACGGCGCCCTGTGGGCCGGCGGCGTGCTGGCCCCGTTACCGTCCCGCCTCGCCCGCGACGAGATCGCCGCGCGCACCCGCGACGCCGCCTTCCTCTTCGCCTGGCACGCCGCCGCCGAGATCGTCGACGCGGCCACCCGCCGGTCCGGCACGCAGTGCGTCTTCGTCGTCCCGGGCGAGTTCCAGCGCCTCCTGCGCACCGTCGCCCCGGTCCCGGCCCCGGTCCCGCGCGCCGCCGCCGACCCGGCCCTGATCCTCCCCGGCACCACCCTCACCCACGGCGACCTCGCCCGCCGCACGGGAATCCCGGACCTCCGACGCTTTACTCAGGATTCTCGATCGATATAGTCAAGAATTATGAACGGCTGTCGCACCCTCGACGCGCGTGGCCCGGTGCTGGTGATCATCGGCGGCGGCGCGGCCGGAACGCTCACCACCATCAACCTGCTGTACGCGCTGGCCGACACCGGACCGTGCCGCATCGTGCTGCTCGACCGGCTCGGCCGGCACGGGCGCGGCACGGCGTACTCCACCACCGACGACCGGCATCTGCTGAACGTGCCGGCCGCGCGGATGAGCGCGTTCCCCGACGACCCGCGGCACTTCCTGCGCTGGGCGCGGTCGGTCGGTATCGAGATCACCGACGACACGTACGCCCAGCGCCGCCACTACGGCGACTACCTGGCGCACACGCTGGCCGAGGCGCGCGCCGCCGCGCCGAACGTGACGGTCAGCCACGTCACCGGCACGGCCACCGCCGTCACCGAGCCGGCGAAGCCGCGCGTGCACCTGAGCGCGGGCGGCCGCATCGACGCCGACCTGGTGGTGCTGGCGACCGGCAACCGCCCGCCCGGCGACCCCGTACCGGAGCTGGCGCACTCCCC
>Ga0164243_10015133_pt1 | contig 10685 bp, 11 predicted proteins | sample OricompcompostOP_FD_108781 | JGI IMG/M metagenome (GOLD analysis project Ga0164243, IMG submission 108781) | Organic Plus compost microbial communities from Emeryville, California, USA - Original compost - Organic plus compost (OP) | ecosystem: Engineered > Solid waste > Mixed feedstock >...
GGAGTTCACCCGCTTCTTCGACGGCCTCGACCTCGTGGAACCGGGTGTCCAGGTGCCGCACCTCTGGCACCCCGAACTGGGCGACCCGGTCCCCGGCCAGGACGACGGGGTCATCCCCGGCTATGGCGCGGTGGGGCGCAAGCCGTAGGTCCGTTCCGTGCCTCACCGACGCCCTCGGGCGCCCGGCTTCGGCCGGGAGCCCGGGGGTGTCGGCGTGCTGGGGGACGTCCAGGCCATGGGGCGGCCGGCGTGCGTGCGGGCCGGGGGTGTCTCAGGCGGTCATGGGCCGGTCGTACGGGCCGATCGGCGCCGGCAGATGGCTCGTGCCGCCCGTCAGGTACTGGTCGACGGCCGCCGCCACCGCACGCCCCTCCGCGATGGCCCACACGATCAGCGACTGCCCCCGGGCTGCGTCACCGGCCGCGAAGACGCCCGGCACGTTCGTCGTGAAGTCCGGCCCGCGGGCGATCGTGCCGCGCGGCTCCAGCCCGAGGCCGAGCTGCGCGATGACCCCGTCGCCCTGGTCAGGCCCCGAGAAGCCGAGCGCCAGCAGCACCATGTCGGCGGGCAGCGTCCGCTCCGTCCCCGGCACGGGCCTGCGCCCCGCGTCCACCTCGACCAGGTGCAGGCCCCGCACCCGCCCGTGCTCGTCCCCCTCGAAACGCAGCGTCGACGCGGCGAACAGCCTCGCGTCGGCGTGCGCCTGCGGCGCCGTCCGCAGCGCGCCCGCCTCCTCGTGCGCCGCCGACAGCCGGTACAGCTTCGGGTACGTCGGCCAGGGCTCGTTCTCCTCGTCGCGCTCGGCGCCCGGCTGCCGGTAGATGTCCAGCTGGGTGACCGACGCGGCCCGCTCCCGCACCGCCGTCCCCAGACAGTCGGCGCCCGTGTCACCGCCCCCGACGATGACCACGTGCCGCCCCTCCGCCGACAGCGGCGACCTCTCCAGGTCGCCCTCGCACACCCGGTTGGCCAGCGGCAGGTACTCCATCGCCTGGTGGATGCCGGCGAGTCCACGCCCCGGCACCGGCAGCTCACGCCACGCCGTCGCCCCCGTGGCGATCACCACCACGTCGTAACGGCTCCGCAGCTCCGCCGCGTCCACGTCCTGCCCGACCGTGGTCGACGCGCGGAACCTCGTCCCCTCGGCCCGCATCTGCTCCACGCGCCGTTCCAGATGGTGCTTCTCCATCTTGAACGCGGGGATCCCGTACCGCATGAGCCCGCCGATCCGGTCGTCCCGCTCGTACACCGCGACCGTGTGCCCGGCCCGGGTGAGCTGCTGCGCGGCGGCCAGTCCGGTGGGGCCCGAGCCGATGACCGCGACCGTCCGCCCGGACAGCCGGTCCGGCGGGGCCGGCTGGGCGAACCCCTCCTCCCACGCCTTGTCGGCGATGGCGCACTCGACGTTCTTGATGGTCACCGCCGGCTGGTTGATGGCCAGCACGCAGCCCGCCTCGCACGGCGCCGGGCACAGCCTCCCCGTGAACTCGGGGAAGTTGTTCGTGGCGTGCAGCCGCTCCGCCGCCGCCCGCCAGTCCTCCCGGGAGACCAGGTCGTTCCACTCCGGGATGAGGTTGCCCAGCGGACAGGCCTCGTGGCAGAACGGCACACCGCAGTCCATGCACCGGTCGGCCTGCTTGCTGATGATCGGCAGCAGTCCCCCGGGGACGTACACCTCGTCCCAGTCGCGGACCCGCTCCTCCACGGGCCTGCGCGGCCACTCCTGGCGGGGCGTGGTGAGGAAACCCTTGGGATCTGCCATGGCCGTCTTCCTTGCGTGCGCGGGGGACAGGCCGTGCGTCGTCGGGCGGCACTCCTGCGCACACGATACGTCCGCTCACCCAGGCCCGCAGCGGGCCGGACGCCGGCCGTACGGCGCCGGCGGCGCGGGCTCGCGGCGCTGCGCGGGGCGCTGCGCGGTGACCGGCCCCCGGGCGCGGCGTCCGGCGCCTCAGCCGGTGAGGACCAGGAGGTACGCCAGCGAGGACCCGGCCGAGGCGACGGCGCGGACGTGGTTCCACCGCGTCCACCCCCGCACGTACTCCGGCCAGTACGCGGCCGCCTCCGCACCGCCCGCGTCGAGCCGGGCCAGCCGCTCGTTGCGGGGTATGTTCGCCGCCACGGTCGGCCCGAACGACCCGCACAGGAACAGCGCGCCGCCCACCACCGACGCGACCGCCCCCTCGTCCGGCCACGTCACGAGCGTCACCGTCGTGAGCACCGCGCTCAGCACCGTCGTGCCGAGGAACACCGCCATGAACGGCGGCCGCAGCGCCGCCACGTTGACCGCCTGCATCGCGGCCGTGCCCCGCGCCGGCGGCAGCGCCGCCAGCCCCCGCATCACGAACGTCGAGAACGCGCAGAACACCCCGGCCACCAGCCCGGTCCCCAGCACACCCAGCGCCGTCAGCACGGCGTACGCCCCGTCGCCCATGTCCTCACCCCCGTCGTCCTTCTCACCCTCGTCCTTACGGCCGGGCCCTTCCCCGGCCGCCCGCACCACCAGTGGACGCGTCCCCGCCGCGCCGGGCCATGGCCGGACGGCGCGCACGCATACGCGAGCGTCCACCGCCCGACGCCCGCCCGCGGCGCCCTGTCCTTCCCGGCGCTTCCGGTGCCGCCCGGTACGTGCCGCATCATGGCCGTGTGCGACTCGAAGCGATCACCTGGGACCGGCTCGTCGATCTGCTCGCCGAACGTCTGCTGGACCTCGGCACGGCCGACGGCGCCCCCTGGCCCCGCGTCGCCCTCGACGGCGCCCCGGCTGCCCGCCCGGGAGACCTCGCCGAACGGGTCGCCGAGGCGCTGCGCGTCCGCGGCCGCCCCAGCCTGGTCGTCGGCGCGGAGGGCTTCCTGCGCCCCGCCTCGGTCCGGCTCGAGTACGGCCACCGGGACCTGGAGTCCTACTACAGCGGCTGGTACGACACCGGCGCCCTGTGGCGCGAGGTGTTCGACCCGCTCGGCCCCGGCGGCAGCGGTCGGGTCCTGCCCGACCTCTGGGACCCGGTCACCGACCGCGCCACCCGCAGCCCGTATGCCGAACTGCCGCCCGGCGGCGTGCTGTTGCTGCACGGCCCGCTCCTCCTGCACCACTGGTTCCCCTTCGATCTGACCGTCCACGTCCTCCTCTCACCCGGCGCGCTGCGCCGCCGCACCCCCGAATCCGAGCACTGGACCCTGCCCGCCTTCGAGCGCTACGAGCGGGAGACCGACCCGGCCGGCACCGCCGACGTCCTCGTACGGGCCGACGACCCCCGCCACCCGGCCTGGCGCGGCTGAGGACACGGCGAAGAGCCTGGTCGGGGCAGGGCCGGGACTGCGCCGGGGGCGTGCCGCGGCACCGCCCGCTGCGGGTGCCGTCCGCGGACGGCACGACGACAATGAAGGGCGTCGGGACTCGCGGCGCGCCCCGCGCCGCGCCGGCCGTCCGGCACCGGGAGGTACCACATGACCACCGCCGGAGACATCATGCACCGCGGCGCCCAGTGGATCCCCGCGCACGAAACCCTCGACCGCGCGGCACAGCTGATGCGCGAACTGAACGTCGGCGCGCTGCCCATCAGCGACGAGAACGAACGGCTCTGCGGCATCCTCACCGACCGGGACATCGTCGTGGGCTGCGTCGCCATGGGCCACGACCCCGCCAAGGTCACCGCGGGCGACATGGCCCAGGGCACACCGCGCTGGATCGAGTCCGACGCCGACGTCGACGACGTCCTCACCGAGATGCGCACCCACCAGATCCGCCGGCTGCCCGTCATCGACGACAAGCGACTCGTCGGCATGATCAGCGAGGCCGACCTGGCCCAGCATCTGACGGACGAACAGATCGCCGCCTTCGCCGAGAGCGTCTACGCCCGGTCCGCCTCCGGCTGACTCCGCCGCCCGCGACCGGCGGGACGGGCGGGCGTCACAGCCAGCCGCTGCGCCGGAACGCCCGGTACAGCACCAGACACGCCACGGATATCACCCCGACGACCATGCCGTAGCCGTACCGCCAGTGCAGCTCCGGCATGTGGTCGAAGTTCATGCCGTACACCCCGCACACCATGGTCGGCACCGCGACGATCGCCGCCCATGCGGTGATCTTGCGCATGTCCTCGTTCTGGGCGACCGTGACCCGCGCCAGGTGGGCCTGGAGGATCGAGTTGAGCAGCTCGTCGAACGCCGCTATCTGCTCGGCCGCCCGCTGCAGATGGTCGGCGACGTCGCGGAAGTACGCCTGTATGTCGGGGGCGACCACCCGGTTCGCCCGAGTGGCGAGCTCCTCCAGCGGCCGGCCGAGCGGCACCACCGCCCGCTTCAGCTCCAGCAGTTCACGCTTGAGCTGGTAGATACGGCCCGGGTCGACGCGGGCGCCGTGCTCCGCGAACACCTCCGTCTCCACCTGGTCCATGTCCCCCTGGACGGAGTCGACCACGCGCAGATAGTCGTCGACGACCTGGTCCGCGACGGCGTGCAGCACCGTGGACGGGCCCTGCGCCAGCCGCGCGCGATCGGCCTCCAGCCCCTCGCGCAGCGGGCCGAGCGACCCGTGCCGGCCGTGCCGCACGGTCACCGCGAAGTCCTCGCCGACGAACACCATGATCTCGCCGGTGTCCACCACCTCGCTGGTAGCGGTCAGTTCCTCGTGCTCGACGTAGCAGACGGTCTTGAACACCGCGAACAGCGTGTCCCCGTACCGCTCCAGCTTCGGCCGCTGGTGCGCCTCGACGGCGTCCTCCACCGCGAGCGGATGCAGGTCGAACAGTTCGGCGATGCCGGCGAACTCCCGGCTCGTCGGCTCGTGCAGCCCCAGCCACACGAACCCCTCCCCGCTCTCACGGACCCGCTTGACGGCCTCGGCCGCGTCCCCGGGCACGGAGAGGCGCCGACCGTCCTCGTACATCACGCAGTTGACCACCGAGGACCCCAGCGGGGACCGGGCGGGGTGGCTCAGATCCACCCGGGGACGCCTGCGCGCCAGACCACGCAGCCTGCCCACCCGGCCGAGACCGGTGACCTTCCTCAGATTCACTGCCCTGGACATTCGGCTCCCCCTTGCGTGGATCCCCCGTGCCGCGCTTCCTCGTCGGCCTGCCGCGCCAGTCTGCCAGCGACCGGCCGACCGCGTGCGGGCCTGTGGGAACGGTGAGTTCCGTTTGGTTCCGGCCTGTGGAAAAGGGGTGCCCGCCTGCACAAGGAGGCACCGTACTGTGCAAGTTGGCGCCTTACAGCCCGGGCCTGCGGCCGCCCCGCCCGTCAGCCCCGCCCCGGCGGCCGCGCCCCCACCCGCTCCACCGCCGCGGCCCCCGCCCGGCACCCTTCCTCCGCCGCCCGCAGGTCATCCGCACCGGTCAGCAGCGCCGCGAGGAACGCCCCGGTGAAGGCGTCGCCCGCGCCGGTCGTGTCCCGAGGCGTCACTGGCAGGGCAGGAACACGGGCGCACACCTCGCCGGATCGCGCCAGCAGCGCACCTTCCGCGCCGAGCTTCACCACGACCAGCGGCACCCGCCGGCTCAGCGACGCCGCGGCCTCCGCCACATCCGGACACCCTGTCAGCAGACATGCCTCGTCGCGGCTCGGCAGCAGCACGTCCACCCCCTCCACCAGTGCCAGGAAGCGGTCCGGACCCAGCTCGGCCAGGAACCCGGCCGACGCCGGGTCCACACTCACCGGCACCCCGCGCGCCTCCGCGGCCTTCAGCGCCACCGCCACCAGGGCCCGGCTGCTCCCACCGAACAGGAGATAGCCCGACAGATGCAGCCGCCCCACCCCGTCCAGCAGGGCGTCCGACCAGTCCTCGGGGCCGAGCCGCAGCGACGCCCCGCTGTCGGTGAGGAAGGTCCGCTCCGCCGCCGCACCCTCGTCGACCAGGCACACGACCGTCCCCGTGGGCACGTCGGCGTCCACGACCAGCCGCGGACGCACCCCGCAGGCGGACAGCTCCCGCTCGTGCCGGACCGCCGCGTCCGCGCCCACCCGCCCCAGCAGCCGCACCTCGCACCCGCCCCGGTGCGCCGCCCAGCAGGCGACATTGGCGCCCGCCCCGCCCGGCACCGTGCGGATCACGGCCGCCGTGTCCGTGCCCGGGGCGAGTGGACCGGCATGGCGCGCGACCACGTCCGTGATCACGTCACCGACGACCAGCAGCGCCCCGCCCGGCCCGGTCACGCCCCGGCGGCCCAGGCCGCCGCCACCCGGGCCGCGAGCGCCACGTTGCCCCGCACCGCCGCCAGATTGGCCTCGAGGGAGGCGCCGTCGGTGTGCCTCACCAGGTGGTCCAGCAGGAACGGCGTGACGCCCTGACCGGTGACCCCGGCCGCCTCGCACGCCCGCAGCGCCTCGTCGAGCACCCGCGCGTGCACCCCGGGATCCAGCTGCTCGTCCTCCGGCACCGGGTTGGCGATGATCAGCGCCGACTCCGGGCCGCCGAGTGCGTCCTGCGCCCGCATCACCCCGGCCACCTCGTCCGGGGTGTCCAGCCGCCAGTCCACCAGATGCCCGGAGTCCGACAGGTAGAAGCCCGGGAAACGGTCCGTGCCGTACCCGGCGACCGCCACGCCCAGCGTCTCCAGCCGCTGCAGGGTCGCCGGGACGTCCAAGATCGACTTCACGCCCGCGCACACCACGGTGATCCGGGTGCGCGCCAGCAACCCCAGATCGGCCGACTCGTCCTGGGTGACCGTCCATTCGCGGTGCACCCCGCCGAGCCCGCCGGTGGCGAAGACCCGGATGCCCGCGAGCGCCGCGAGCAGCGCGGTCGCGGACACCGTCGTCGCCCCGCTCGCCCCCGTGGCCACCGCGAGCGGCAGGTCACGGTGGCCCAGCTTGCGGATGCCGTCCTCGTTCGCGACCCGCTCCAGCTGCTCCTTGTCCAGACCGACCCGCGGTGTGCCGTCCAGCACTGCGATCGTCGCCGGGACCGCGCCCTCCCGCCGCACCGCGGCCTCCAGTTCGCGCGCCACCTGGAGATTGCGCGGCCGGGGCAGGCCGTGGGCGATGATCGTGGACTCCAGGGCCACCACCGGCCGGCCCGTCGCGATCGCGTTCCGTACCTCTTCCGACACCATGAGCACCACGCGTTGCCTCCCGTCTGCCGCCTCTCCCTCCATCTCTGGCGGGCGGCACACCGGGCCAAACCCTTGCGGCGCGTCACGCGGCTCACGGAGGCTGGGGCCATGACAGATCACGCGACCCGGCTCGACCACATCGTCCTCTGGGTGAGCGACCCGATCGCCGCCGCGCACTTCTACGAGAAGGCCGTCGGCCTGGAGCCGGTCAGGCTCGCCGACTTCTCGGTCGGCGAGGCGCCCTTCCCCTCGGTGCGCGTCAGCGAGGAGACGATCCTCGACCTCATGCCGCGCTCCAAGGCGGACCGCATGACGATGCTCCCCGGGGCCGCAGACAGCTCCGGCCACCCCGTCAACCACGTCTGCCTGTCGCTGTCCGCGGAGGCCTTCGACGCCCTCCTCGACCGGCTTCAGCAGCAGTCGGTCCCGGTGTCGGACATCGCCCACGACTCCTTCGGCGCACGCGGCCTGGCCAAGCGCAGCTTCTACTTCCGCGACCCCGACGGCAACGTCTTCGAGGCGCGCCACTACGACTGACCGGCGGCTTCACAAACCGCCAGGGCTGTCAGAACAGCGGCTCCGGCAGCACACCCTCCAGGGCGAGCAGCCGCCGCTTCGTCTCCAGCCCGCCCCCGAACCCGCCGATGCCGCCCCCGCTCTCCACGACCCGGTGACAGGGCACGACCACCGGCAGCGGGTTGGCGCCCATGGCCATGCCCACGGCCTGCGCGGCGCCCGGCTGACCGACACGGCCCGCCAGATCGCCGTAGCCCACCACCGTGCCGAACGGCACGGTGGTGGCCAGTTCGCGCAGCACCTCGCGGTTGAAGCCCGAGATCAGCGACCAGTCCAGCGGCAGCTCGAAGGAGTGCCGCTCGCCCGCGAAGTAGGCGTCGAACTGGCGTATCGCCTCGGCCAGCAGAGGAGAACCGGGCTCCTCGACGGGCTCGCGGCCCAGCCGGGACGCCAGCCGCTCCAGCGCCTTGTCGCGCACCTCGTCGGTGGCGTGGAACACCACGTTGACCAGGCCCTCCCGGGTCGCGGCCAGCAGCAGCGGGCCGATGGCGGTGTCCACGACCGCCCACACGACCCGCTGCCCGTACCGCCCATCGCCGTCCATGCGCCCCACCGTACGACCCGCCACCGACAACGCCCGCCGGAACGGGGCAAGAGGCAGGACAGCCACGGCCGAGGGGTCAGCCGCCCACCGCGTCACGCACCACGTCGGGGTTGTTGGTGATGATCCCGTCCACCCCGTACCCGGCCACCCGCCGGGCGGCGGCCGCGTCGTTCACCGTCCAGGTGAACGTCTCCAGCCGCTTGCCGTGCGCCCCCTTGAGAGCGTGCACCGCGGTCACGTAGTCGGCGGTGAGCGACGCCTGCGAGGGGTTGATCTGGTCGGTGAAAGCCGCGTACGCCGGCAGATCGCCGACCGGGGGCGTGCCGAGGAGGCCGGTCTTCACCGCGGGGGCCAGCTGGTGGACCGTGCGCACGCTGTCCGCGCCGAAGCTCTGCACGGTCAGCCGCTGCCGCAGGTGCGCCGGGTCGAGCCAGCCCTCGTCGGCGAGCACCTTGAGGATGTCCCGTTCTATGCCGGGGTACAGCTCCGGGTTCTTGATCTCCAGCAGCAGCTTCTGCCGGTGCTGGTCGATGCGGTGCACGAACTGCTCCAGCGTCGGCACGCGCGCGCCCGCGTACGACGCGTCGAACCAGCTGCCCGCGTCCAGGCGGGCTATCTCGGCGGCGGTGAAGTCCTTCACCTTCCACGGCGCACGGTCCGGGAAGACCTCCTCCACGTCGGTGGTGCGCTGCAGGCTGTCGTCGTGGAGGACGACGAGCTCGCCGTCCTTGGTGCGCTGGACGTCGTTCTCCACCCACTCGGCGCCCAGGGCGGCCGCCTTGTCGACGGCCGCGAGCGTGTTCTCCGGTGCGTAACCGGAGGCGCCCCGGTGCGCGACGACCACGGGTGCGGGCGCGGCGCCCTCGGCGGCCCGGGCCGGGGACAGCGGCAGCAGGAGGACGGCGGCTCCCGCAAGCGCGGTGGTCGAGGCGGCAACAGCGCGTACGTGCATGTGTACTCCTCGCGTCGAACGGTCACGGTCAGAACCACTGTGACAGCAGAGGGTCAACGCGAGACGGGTGCGGGATGGCCACAGATTGAACGCCGGCCCCTTGACGCCGCACACCGGTGCCACACACCTGCGGCAAGGACGTGTTTCTTTGCCGGATAGTCGTTCGACCATTCCGGTGGGGGTCATACTCTCTGCGAAACCCTGGCCGCCGCAGCGGTCCTGGGAGGGGGCGCACAACGGGGCAACGCGGGACGTACAGGGCGGAAGGGCAGCCGCGCATGCAGGGCACGGTCGACGGATTCAGTTACGGGCTGGTAACACCTCTCATGGCCTATCTCATGGCCTGTCTCGGAGGTGCGCTCGGGCTGCGCTGCACCACCCGGGCCGGCCTGGGACCGCGCTCCTGGCGGCCCGGCTGGCTCGCCCTCGGGGCGGCCTCCATAGGCGCCGGCGTCTGGACGATGCACTTCATCGCGATGATGGGCTTCACCGTCGAGGGCACGCCGATCCACTACGACCGCGTGATGACCCTCGCCAGTCTCGCCGTCGCCGTCGTCATGGTGGGCATAGGCGTCTTCATCGTCGGCTACCGGGGGGCCACCGGGACGGCCCTGTTCACCGGGGGCACCGTCACCGGTCTCGGCATGGCCTCCATGCACTACCTCGGCATGGCCGGAATGAGTCTGGACGGACGGATCGAGTACGACACCGTCGCCGTCGCCGCCTCGGTCGTCGTCGCCATGGCCGCCGCCAGTGCCGCCCTGTGGGCCGCCGGACAGGCCAAAGGGTTCCTGTGGAGCGTGGGCGCGAGCCTCGTCATGGGCCTCGCGGTCACCGGCATGCACTACATCGGGATGGCCGCCGTAGAGGTCCATGTGCACGGCACCGCCGAACCCGCCACGGGGGAGTCCGCGGCCGCGCTTCTCGGCCCCATGATGGCCGGCCCGCTCGCCGTCCTCGTCCTCGCCGGCATCGTGGTGGTCTTCGACCCGCTGGTCGTCATGGGCCGGTCCCCGGCGCCCACCGCCGAGCGCCTGCCCGGCATCCCGGCCCACTCCCCGGCGGACCACCCCCCGGTCCGCCCCCGGCTGCGCGCCCGCGGCCCCGTGGAGCACCGCTCCCGCACCCCCCAGCGCCGCTGACCGGACCCGTTGTCAGTGGGGGGTCGTACCGTGGATGACATGCGGCCCGTTTCCCAGATCGAACGCACGGTGGCGCCCTTCGAGGTCGTCAGCCCCTACCAGCCCAGCGGCGACCAGCCCGCGGCCATCGCCGAGCTCGCCCGGCGCATCGAGGCCGGCGAGCGGGACGTCGTGCTGCTCGGCGCCACCGGCACCGGCAAGTCAGCCACCACCGCGTGGATGATCGAGAAGCTCCAGCGCCCCACCCTGGTCATGGCGCCGAACAAGACCCTGGCCGCCCAGCTGGCCAACGAGTTCCGCGAGCTCCTGCCGAACAACGCGGTCGAGTACTTCGTCTCGTACTACGACTACTACCAGCCCGAGGCGTACGTCCCGCAGTCGGACACCTACATCGAGAAGGACTCCTCGATCAACGAGGA
>Ga0164243_10015134_pt1 | contig 10685 bp, 7 predicted proteins | sample OricompcompostOP_FD_108781 | JGI IMG/M metagenome (GOLD analysis project Ga0164243, IMG submission 108781) | Organic Plus compost microbial communities from Emeryville, California, USA - Original compost - Organic plus compost (OP) | ecosystem: Engineered > Solid waste > Mixed feedstock >...
GTGGGCTCCCACGGCGCGCGCTGCGGCCTCCACCTCCGCATCATCGGCGTCCGGCCGTCCGTACGCGATCTGCTCACGGATGTTGCCCGGGAAGAGGAAACTCTCCTGCGGCACCAGCCCGATGTGCTGCCGGTAGCGGGACAGGTCAAGATCACGAAGATCGTGATCATCGATCCGGATCGTTCCGTCGGTCAGATCGTAGAACCGTTCGATCAGCTTGACGATCGTCGACTTCCCGGCGCCGGTCTCACCGACCAGTGCAACAGTCTGGCCCGGCTCGATCACGACATTGACACCGTCCAACGCAGGACGGTTGGCCCGCTCGTACTGGAACACGGCGTTCTCCAGCCCGATCCTGCCGCGCACGGTGCCCAGCACCATCGGCCGTTGCGCGGGTGGGGTCGAGGTCGGCGTACTCAGCAGGTCCCGGATCCGCTGCAGACCGACCATGGCCTGCTGGTAGCCGTCGAACACCTGGGACAGGTTCTGGATCGGGGAGAACAGCAGATCGATGTAGAGCAGGTACGCGATCAGGCCGCCGGCCGTGATCAGGTTGTTGTGGAACTGCGTCGACGCCATGATCAGCACCAGAGCGCCGGCGATGTTGGACAGGAACTGGACGAACGGGAAGAAGATCGACACGTAACGCTGGCCGCGCACCCGGCTTCTCCGGTACGCATCGGACAGCTCGGCGAACCGTCGGGCGTTGTGGTCCTCCCGGCAGAAGGCCTGGGTGATCCGCAGCCCGGCGACGTTCTCCTGCAGATCGGCATTCACCACAGAGATCTGTTCCCGGGCGAGCCGGTAGATCCGTGCGCTGACCCGACGGAAGACCACGGTGGCCACCACCAGCACAGGCACCACCAGGCCGACCACCATCATCAGCTTGATGTTCAAGATCAACAGTGCGGCCAGGATGCCGAAGAACGACATCAGACTGACCAGGGCGGTGACCAGACCGGTCTGCAGGAACGAGGACAGCGCATCGACGTCTGTGGTCATCCGGGTCAGGATGCGTCCGCCCAGCTCCCGCTCGTAGTAGTCCAGGCCGAGCCGCTGCAGATGGCTGAAGATCTTGACCCGAAGGGTGTAGAGGAATCGCTCACCGGTCGCCCCGGTGATCCGGACCGAAGCCATCTGGATCGCCCAGTCGATCAACACCACGGCCAGTGCCAGCGCCGAGGCCAACCACACGGCGGTCATCATCGACCGGTTCACCCCGTCGTCGATGCCGTTGCGGATCAGCACCGGAAGCGCGAGTCCGCAGAGCGCATCGACCGCCACCAGCACGAGGCCGGCGATGAACGGCACCCGGAACCTGGCCAACAGCGTGCCCAGTCGGAAATGATCATCACTGGAGCGGGCGAACTCCGGGTCGACGTCGGGTCGGGCGTCGGCCGGCGGCAACTTCTCCAGGGCGTTGAGCAGCTCCGGTGTCGGCGGCATGGCCGCCATCCCCGACATCAGCCCACGGCCGCCACCACCGCCGCCACGCAGCGTGCCGCCGCCGACCCGACGCAGTCGATCCGCGACCAGCGGGTTCTCGGCACCCTTGGGCAACGTGTCGGGGTCCCACAGTTCCGGGGTGATCCCGTTGACGCCGGCCGGGGCCGGATCGCTGGCCAGCAGTTCCTCCGAGTCCGGGCCGGCCAGCAGGGTGCGGAACAGCGCCGACCGGGCCTCGAGTTCGGCGAATGTACCGATGTCGACGACCCGGCCCTGATCGAGGATCGCGATCCGGTCCGCGAGTTGCAGCGTCGACCGGCGGTGCGCCATCACCAGGGTGGTCCGGCCGCGCAGCAGTTTGTGCAACGAATCGTGGATCTGCGCCTCGATCCGGGCGTCGATCGCCGACGTCGCATCGTCCAGCACCAGGATCTCGGGATTGGTCAGGATCGCCCGGGCCAGGGCGACCCGCTGCCGCTGCCCGCCGGAAAGGGTCAGGCCCTGTTCGCCGACGACCGTGTCGTATCCCTGAGGCAGCTCGGAGATGAAGCCGTCCGCCCGGGCGGCGTGGGCGGCCTGCTCGACCTGGTCGCGGGTGGCATCCGGGCGGCCGTAGGCGATGTTGTCGGCGACGCTCTGGCTGAACAGGAAGCTGTCCTCCATAGCGATGCCGATCGCCGCGCGGAGTGACTTCAGCGTCAGGTCCCTGACATCCTGACCGTCGATCGTGATCGAACCCTGCCAGCTGTCGTAGAAGCGGGGCAGCAGATGGGAGACCGTGCTCTTGCCCGATCCGGAACCGCCGACAAGTGCCAGCGTTTCGCCCGGCTCGACGGTCAAGCTGAAGCCGTTGAGCACCGGCTGGTCCGGCACGTAGCCGAAGGTGACGTCGTCGAAGCGGATCCGGCCGGGACCCGGTTGCAGCGGCCGCGCGTCGGGCTGCTGCGTGATCTCGGGCCGGGTGTCGATCAGGTCCAGGACCCGGATGACCGAGGCCCGGGCCTGCTGGCCGGTGGTCAGCAGCAGGCTGACCAGCCGCACCGGCCCGGCCATCTGGGTGACGTAGGTGGAGAAGGCGAGGAAGGTGCCCAGCGTCAGATGCCCACGGATCGCCAGATAGCCGCCAAGCGCCAGCACCCCGACCGTGCCGAGCTGCGGTACGGCCGACATGGCCGGGGTGAAGATGCTGTTCAGCCGGATGGTACGCACCCGGGCGCCGAACAGCCGTTGGCTGATCCGGTCGATCCGGTTGAGCTCCTGCTGTTCCTGGCCGAATCCCTTGACCACCCGTACGCCGGTGGTCGCGGCCTCGACCGCGCCGGCCAGTTCGGCCTCGTACTGCTGGGCGAACCAGCTGGCCGGGAACAACTTGGACCGGCTCCGGGTGCCGAGGAACCACAGGGCCGGCACGGTGGCCAGGGCGACCAGCGCCAGGATCGGGGACAACCGGAACATCACGGTGATCGAGACAACGAAGAGCACCAGGTTGCCGGTCATGTTGGGCAACATCTGCAGCAGTGCCTGGACGATGTTCAGATCCGAGATCGCCCGGCCGACGATCTGGCCGGTGTCCAGTTCGTCCTGCCGTTTGCCGTCCAGGTCGGTCACCGTGCCGAAGACGTCGTTGCGCAGCGCGTGCTGGACGTCGACAGCGAGCTTGCCGCCGGTGAAGCGACGCAGATAGGTCAACACGAACACGGCGGCAGCTGCGGCGACCAACAGGACCGCCCAGGGCAGCAGCGGCTTCGTCCGCTGCAGGATGACGTGGTCGATGATCTCCCGCTGGATCAGCGGCAACATCACCATCACTGTCTGACCGACGATGCCGGCGCCGAACGCGATCAACACCTGGCTCTTGAAGCGCCAGCAGTAACCGGCGATCCGGCGGACCCACCGATCGGCGTCCCGGCCGGTGGCACCGCCTGTTGCGGCGATCTTCGAAGCTGACGTTTCGGTGGTGAGCGTCTGCGTCACGCGCGGGCAACTCCTTCGGCAGGCTGATCAGGCGAAGCACTGTGACCGGCGGTGAGACGGGCGACGCGGGTGGCCTCGAGGCCGACGAGCTGGTCACGCAATGCGGCGGGGTCGGGGGCGTCGTCCAACAACTCGGTGAACTTCTCGGCATAGATCCGCTCGGTGTCGGCCAGCGCCCGCTCACCCTCGGCGGTCAGCTGCAGGTGGACGACCCGGCGATCGGATTTGTCCGCCTCGCGGACCAGGTATCCGGCGGCCACCAGTCCGTCGGCGATCGCGGTCAGGGTCGGCTTGCGTACCGCCAACCGTTCGGCCAGCCGCGCGGCGCGTTCACCACCGGCCGCCACCCGCCGCAGGATCCGGAACTGCGACGTCGTCAACGGCGACTCGGTCCGCTCCAGGACGCGCGCCAGCCATAGAGTCGCGTCCAGGGCGGACAACAACTCGCGGTCGGACGGGCCGGTCATGGTTAGACAGTCTAATAGTTAGCCGCCCTGTTGGTCAGGTGATCTCAGCTTGGTCTCGGCCGGATACGCTGCGCACATGGCACCGCGAAGCGACCTGCAGAGCGACGAATCCCAACGGCTGCTCGCCGCTTTCGGCGAACGCGGCAACTGCGCGCTGGCCACCATCGGCCGAAGCGGCCGACCGCACATCACCAACATCTCCTATGCCTTCGATCAAGCGACCGCGACGTTCCGGATCTCCCTCACCGACAGCCGGGTGAAGACGCGCAACCTGCGCCGGGACCCGCGGGCCGGCCTTTACATCACCGCGGCGGACCGGTGGCCGTACACGGTGGCCGACGGGGTCGGCGAGCTGAGCCCGGTCGCATCCGATCCCTTCGACGCAACGGTCGAGGCGTTGATCGATGTCTACCGGGAGGTCTCCGGCAAGGAACATCCGGACTGGGACGACTACCGCCGGGCGATGGTCGCCGATCGGCGGCTGGTGTTGACCGTTCGGGTCGATCATGTCTACGGGATGCCCGCATGACCAGGAACCGGATCAGGATCACAGCGGAGGGTCGGATGCGGTGAGCGATCAGCACGAGATCTCGCCGCGCGCCCAGGCCTGGGCGACCACCATGCAGGGGCATCGCAACGGCGCGGTCGTCCGAGCCCACCGCGACTCGTCGGCGGTCCTGGATCCCGGACCCCTGCTCGGGCGGGAGCAGCGCGAGGAACGGGAGCGGATGTTGTTACGGCCCGGCGCCACCCTGGCCGAGGGCGCCGGCCATCGCGCCCGACCGGAGGAGCCCGACGACGAACGGACCTGCTTCGAGCGCGACCGGGACCGGGTCGTGCACTCGACCGCCTTCCGGCGGCTCGCCGGCAAGACCCAGGTCGTCGTCTATCCCAGTGATCATCAGCGCACCCGGCTGACCCACGCCCTCGAGGTCGCGCAGGTGGCCTGCTCCATCGCACGCGGGGTCGGCGTCAACGTGTCGCTGACCGAGGCGATCGCTCTCGGCCACGACTGTGGTCACGGACCCGGCGGGCACGCCAGCGAGGACGCCTTCGACCGCTACATCCCCGGCGGATTCGATCATGGCCCGTGGGGCGCCGACGTCACCCTGGCCGGGCTGAACCTGTGCGCCGAGACGTTGGACGGCATCCGTCGGCATTCCTGGTCCAGCCCGGCGCCGACCACCCTGGAGGGCGAGATTGTCAGCTGGGCGGACCGGATCGCGTACTGCTCCCATGACCTGGAGGATGCCGCCCATGCCGGCATCGTCGATCCCGATGATCTTCCCGACGAGGTGATCCGGGTCGCCGGCCGCACCCGGCGGGAACAACTGTCGGAATTCATCCGGGCGATCATCAGGACCGTTGGGGAACACGGAGAGATCGGGATGGATGCCGAACATGCCGCGGCCCTGGCGTCCTTGCGGGCGTTCAACTACGAGCGGATCTACACCCGCCAGGAATCCCTGGCCCAGTCCGACGCCGTCGTCGCGGTGCTGACCGCGCTGGTCGACTTCTACGCCGACGACCCGGCCCGGCTGCCCGAGGGCACCCGCGGCACCGGCGCCGACGTGCTGCACACCGCGGTGAGCTACGTCGCCGGGATGACCGATCGGTACGCCTTCGCCACCGCCGTCGAGCAGCTCGGCTGGGATCCCGACCGGCTGCCACCCGGTATCGACCGGAAGTAACCGATGATCATCGACGATCTGCGCGACCGGCTGCTGACCGCTGCCGTCGACAAGCTGATGGGCCTCGGCCCGGCCCGGACGGCGCGGGTGGTGATCGATCGCGACATCCGGGTCCCGATGCCCGACGGTGCCACCCTCGGCACTGATCACTACCGCCCGACCGATGTCGCCCGAGGTCCGGTCGTGCTGATCGGGACGCCGTACGACAAGCAGACCCTGTGGAGCAGGGCGGGCGCGATCGCGCTGGCCCGCCGCGGCCTGCAGGTGGTGGTCCAGGACGTACGCGGGACCTTCAGTTCCGACGGCGACTTCGAGCCGTTCCATCACGAGACCGACGACGGTCTGGCGACGGTCTGCTGGATCCGGCAACAGGAATGGTGCGACGGCCGGGTCGGCACGGCCGGGATGAGCTACGTCGGCTACACCCAGTGGGCGATCGGACCGTACGTCGAACCGAGGCTTTCGGCGATGGCACTCGGGATCACCGCCGCGGACTTCCGGCCGACCTTCTATCCGGGCGGCTCGATCGGCTGGCAGCTGTTGCTTGACTGGTCGGCCTCGATCGGCGTGATGGATTCCGGCTCGCTGTGGGACCGGTTGACGCTCAGGAAGCGGATCGCCGCAGCGATGCCCACGCTGCCGGCGTCACACGGGACGAGGGCCGCGATCGGCAAGGGCATCCCGTTCCTGCACGAGATTCTTGATCATGCCGATCCGGATGATCACCACTGGGACTTCCTCGATCATGGTCGACAGCCGGGCGGGCTGGACACTCCCGTATCGATGCTGGCCGGCTGGTACGACATCTTCATCACCGAACAACTGCAGGACTTCACCGAACTGCAGCAGGCCGGCACCGACGTCCGGATCACCGTCGGCCCGTGGTGGCACGGTGACCGCCCGTCGGCCCGGCCGCTGTTGCATGACCAGGTCGACTGGATGGTCGGACAACTGCTCGGTGACAAGGCGATCCTGGCCAGACCGGCGGTACGGATCTACCTGCAGAAGGCGGATCGGTGGCTGGAGTTCGACCGCTGGCCGGTTCCGGCCGTACCGCGCGACTACTTCCTCGACCCGACCGGCGGACTCGCTGCCGCGGCCGGTGGGAACGACACGGTCCGAGCCTTCAGCTACGACCCGAGCGACCCGACTCCCATCGTCGGCGGCGCGCCGCTGGGCGTGCCCGGCGGCCAGGTCGACAACCGCCGCGTCGAGCGCCGGGACGATGTCCTCACCTATCAGACCGCGGCGCTCACCGATGATCTTGATGTGATCGGCAACGCCTCCGCCGAGATCTTCGTTCGTACTGAGCACCCGGACGCCGACGTCTTCGTCCGGGTCTGTGACGTCGAACCCGGGGGTCGATCGCTCAACGTCGTGGAGGGCATCCGCCGGCTGCGTGCTGCCGACCGGCCGGAGGACGATATCGGCACCCGGCGGGTCGCCATCGGCCTGACGCCGACCGCGTACCGCTTCCGCGCCGGCCACCGGATCCGAGTCCAGGTCAGCGGCGGCGGCTTTCCCAATTACATCCGCAACCACCAGACCGGGGAACCCGTGGCCGACGCCGTCCGGACGGTGCCCGGCCGGACCCAGATCCTGCACGGTTCGGGCCACCCCTCCAAGATCACCCTGCCGATCTTCACCGGTGGCGAGCGATAGTAGTTGCAAGTGCTACTACGGAGCCGCTAGCGTAGCGGTACGTGATCGAACGACTGACCGCCCTGGGCTTTTCCTCCCAGGAGGCCCGCGTCTATCTGGCGCTGCTGCAGCACCCGTCGGCGACCGGCTACGAGATCGCCAAGCACGCCGGCCTGCAGCGCGCGAACGTGTACCAGGTGCTCGCCGTGCTGGCCGACCGCAACATCGTCGACAAGACGTCGAACGGCAGCCCGGCCCGGTTCGTCGCCCACCCGCCGGCCGAGGTCCTCGGCGGGATCAAACGGCGTACGGCCGAACGGGCCGACGGGCTGATCGCCGATCTTGCCGCGCTCGGCCCGCGGGACGAGCCCGCCGGCTTCTACTCGCTGCGCGGCCGTGATGCGGTGATCGAACGCACGGCAGCTCTGGTCGGCGATGCCGAACGACGGATCGCGATCTCCTTGTGGAGCGAGGATCTGGACTGGCTGGCCGGCCAACTGCGGGCCGCCGCAGAATCCGGCTGTCAGGTCGTCGTCAACGTGTTCGGGGAAACCGGGCTGGATGTCGGCGAGGTGTTCACCCACGAGGATCCCGCCGACACCGTGGGCGGACACCTGCTGCACGTTGCGGTCGATCACCGCACGGCATTGATCGGTTTCCTGGACGACCCCGCGGGCGCCGTGTTCACCGAGCACCCTGCCCTGGTCGGAATCGTCGAGAAGTTGATCAGGGACGAGACCTACCTGGCAGCCATCTATCAACGATTCGCCGATGACCTCGAACGGGAGTTCGGCCGCCATCTGGTCGGTCTCCGGTCGCGATTCCTGCCACCCGAGCAGGCCGAGCAGCTGATCTCGATCGTCGGCTTCGGCGCGGACGGCCAGGTCAGCGACCTGCTGGCCTGACACCTCAGAAATCCAACCTGCCAAGGGAGAACCATACCCGCAACAGTGATCGTCGACGCCCTCTGGGGTGATTCCGGCAAGGGCAAGACCTGTGCCTACCTGGCCTGCCGGGAGAACGCGGCACTGGCCGTACGTGCCGGGATCGGAACCAACGCCGGGGCCAGCGTGACCCTCGACGACGGCACACAGATCCGTGCCCGACAACTGCCGACCGGCTGGGTGAATCCGGGCACCCGGGTCGCCGTCGGGTCCGGGGTGCTCGTCGACCCGCGAGTGCTCGCCGACGAGGTCGCCCGATTCGGCCTGGCCGATCGAGCGCTGGTCGACCACCGGTGCGCGGTGATCACCGAGGACCACATCGCCCGGGAAGTGGCCGATGATCATCTCAGCACGACGATCGGCACGACCTGCACCGGCACCGGTCCGGCCCGCGCGGATTTCGTGCTGCGCAAGGCGAAACAGGCCCGCGACATCCCCGGCCTCGAACCGTACCTCGCCGACGTCGCCGCGATGACGAACAGGATCGCCGCCGATCCGGACTCGCTGGTGATCATCGAAGGCTCACAGGGCACGCTGCTCTCCCCCGGCGGAAGGCGGATGCCATCGACTACGAACTGTTGCGGTATTCGGCATCGCTGAACGGGCCCACCTCAATCGCGTTGACCTTCTGCGACCACCTGGATCCCGACGTCCGCGGACGGCGGACCACCGGCGCCGTCACCCCACGCGTCCGCCGGGGCATCGCCGAGGTGGAGCGTGCCACGGGGGCGCCGGTGACCATGCTGGACACCGGTCCGCGATTGGAGGACATGATCCCCTTGCGGTGAGGGGAGGGCCGGGGAGTATGTTTCACCACGAAATAAACCCGGTTGCGATTCCGCCGAAGGAGCTCCGTTGCCCGACACAGTCCCGCCCCACCTGCGAGTCCTGCTCCGCAGCGAAGGCACAGCACTGCTCGTGCAGCTCACCGGTGGACTGCCGGTCATCCTGCACTGGGGCGCAGATCTCGGAGAGCTGACCGCCGCGGACGCCGCGGCCGTCTCAGTGGCAACCGCGCCCGGCCGGTATGCCAGCAGCACCGATCGGCCGAGCCGGCTCGCGGTCCTGCCGGAACAGCACACCGCCTGGACCGGACGCCCCGGGATCAGCGGCTCCCGGCGGGGCAGGAACTGGTCGCCGAAATTCACCAGCACCGCAGCCTTCCTGGGCGGCACCCCGATCACCGACGACGCCGGCGATGCCGGATCGGTTGAGCAGCCCGCGCTGATCACCGCCGGAACCGGTGAACTGTTGGTCGAGGCGACGGACGACATCGCCAGGCTCGGTTTGAGGATCTGGATCGAACTCTGCGCCGGGGGCGTGGTCCGGATGCGTGCCGAGCTGACCAACACCGCGACCGGCGACGGCACCGAACCCAAGGACGCCGACTATCAGCTCGACGATCTGGTCCTGGCCTACCCGCTGCCGTCCGTGGCGCGGGAGATCCTCGACTTCGGCGGCCGATGGGGCAAGGAACGCACTCCGCAACGCCGCGAACTTGTCGTCGGCACCCATCTCCGCGAGGGCCGGCACGGCCGCACGGGAGCCGACGCCGCCACCGTGCTGCACGTCGGGACCCCCGGTTTCAGCTTCGCCGATGGACAGATCTGGGGCGTGCACACCGGCTGGAGCGGCAACCACACCCACTACGCCGAACGCAGCTACACCGGCGAACAGGTGATCGGCGGCGGCGAGCTGCTGTTGCCCGGCGAGGTCGTCCTGGGACCGGGGGAGAGCTACACCAGCCCCTGGGTCTACGGGAGCTACGGCGTCGGCCTGGACCAGGTCGCCCGGCGGTTCCACCGGATGTTGCGCAGCCGCCCGCAGCACGTCGGCCCGCAGCGCCCGGTCACCCTGAACGTCTGGGAAGCGGTCTACTTCGATCACTCGCTGCCGAAACTGCTCGAACTGGCCGAGCGCGCAGCCTCACTCGGCGTCGAGCGGTTCGTCCTGGACGACGGCTGGTTCGGCGCTCGGCGCAACGACCAGGCCGGACTCGGGGACTGGACCGTCTCGCCCGACGTCTGGCCGGACGGACTGCACCCGCTGGTCGACAAGGTCACCGGGCTCGGCATGCAGTTCGGCCTGTGGTTCGAGCCGGAGATGGTCAACCTGGATTCCGACATCGCCCGTGCCCATCCGGAGTGGGTGATGGCCACCGGCGGCCGGTTGCCCGTCGAGGCGCGCCACCAACAGGTGCTCAATCTTGGCATCCCGGAGTGCTACGCCTACATTCGTGACGCGATCAGCGCGATCCTCGACGAGTACGCCATCAGCTACATCAAATGGGACCACAACCGCGACCTGGTCGACGCCGGCAACTCACCGACCGGCGTCCCCGGCGTCCATGCCCAGACCCTGGCGACCTACCGGCTGATCGACGAGCTCAAGGCCGCCCACCCCGGTCTGGAGATCGAGTCCTGCTCCTCCGGCGGCGCCCGGGTCGACCTCGGCATCCTGGAGCGTACCGACCGGGTCTGGGTCAGCGACAACATCGACCCGCTGGACCGGCAGCAGATGAA
>Ga0164243_10015135_pt1 | contig 10685 bp, 5 predicted proteins | sample OricompcompostOP_FD_108781 | JGI IMG/M metagenome (GOLD analysis project Ga0164243, IMG submission 108781) | Organic Plus compost microbial communities from Emeryville, California, USA - Original compost - Organic plus compost (OP) | ecosystem: Engineered > Solid waste > Mixed feedstock >...
GCCCTCGCGCATGCGGTCGAGGATGAAGATCGCGTAGTCGAGCGAGAGCGCGAACGTGATCGTGAAGACGACCATCAACATGATGTCGTCGACGAAGCCGGGGCCGCCGAGCAGCGGGTCGGGTCCGAACGCCAGCGCGAGCACGCCGAAGGCGGCGAGCAGCGTCAGCACGTTCAGCGCGACCGCGATCAGCGGCAGCACGAGGCTGCGCATCAGCGGCACCAGCGTGAGGTAGGCGACGAGCACGAGCATGAAGACCAGCCGCGGCATCGCCTCCTTCGCGCTCTGGTCGAAGTCGGACAGCTGGGCCGGCGGGCCGCCGACGATCGCGGTCGCGTCGACCTCCCGCGCCAGGCGCGCGAAGCGCTGCTCCAGCCGTCTGCGGTACGCGCTGTCGGCGCGGGTCGGGAGCGCCTCACGCGGTGCGATCAGGAAGCGGACGGCGCTGCCGCCCTGGTCGAAGTTGATCGCCCAGGAGGCAGCCGCCCGCTGCGAGGGCGGCGCCGTCTCGATCGCGGCGATCGTCGCGTAGCCGGACCGGAACGGCGGCACGAGCCGGTCGGGGTCGCCGAACGACCGCGCCATCGTGCCGGTGCGCGCGCCGAGCGCACGCGCGTCGCCGGTGACGCCGTCGAGCGCGCTCGCGAGCGGGGACGCCCGCTCGACGCCGGTGCCGAGCGTGCCGGTCAGCCGTCCGCTCGCGGCGGCGAGCGCGGCGACGCCGCCGGCGAGCGTGCCGCTGCGGTCGGATTCGCGCACCAGGCCGTCCTCGAGCCGGCCCGCCTCGGCGAGCAGGTCCTCGGCGCGGCGTTCGAGCCCCTCGCTGTCTTCGACGACCTGTTTCACGTCGTCGTCCAACGTCGCGGCGGAGGCGCTCAGCCGTTCGAGGCCCTCGCGCAGCGCGTCGACGTCGTCGCGCAGCCCGCGCGCCGCGACCGCCGCCAGCGTCGCCTCGGTGGCGCCCTGCTCCAGCGCCGCGGTGACGGCCGGCGGCGTCTCCCCGGTGACGGGGTTGCGGCCGGTGAGCGTCGCGACGGCGGCGGCGATCTCGGCGTACGCGCTGCGGAAGCCCGGCTCGGCCTTCACCGCCGCGTCCATCTGGTCGAGCGCCCGCAGCGCGTCGTTCGCCTCCTCGCCGGCCTGCGCCGTCCGGTCCTTCAGCAGCCCCAGCGCGCGCGCCGCGTCGTCGAGGTCGTCGGCGAGGTCGTTCGCGCCGAGCGCGGCCGTGCGCAGGTCTCCGTCGGCCGCGCCGAGGCTGCCCGCGAGCTGCGCCGTGCCGCCGCTCGCCTGCGCGGAGCTGCGCGCGAAGGTGCGCAGGCCGGCCCGCGCGCGAGCGAGGCCGCCGCGCAGCTGCGCCGCCCCGTCGACCGCGATGCTCGTCCCGTCCCCGATCTGCTCGGCGCCTCTGCCGGCGGCGGCGTGACCGTCGTGCAGCTGCGCCGACCCCCGCTCCGCTTCGGCGAGCCCGTCGGCCAGCTGGTGGGCGCCGCGCGACGCCTGCCCGACGCCGCCCTCCAGCTGCGTGACCCCCTGCTGGCCGCGGTCGAGCGCCGCCCGCGCTCTGCGCAGCCGGTCGGGCACGGTGGCGAGCTGGGCGGCGCGCGCGGCGATCGTCGCCGGCCCGAGCGCTTGGGCGGTCTGCGGGTCGCGCCGCAGCTCGCGCTCGAACCTCGCCAGCTGCGCCAGGCGCTCGTCGGCGAGCGTGCCCGACGTCGCGACGACGGTGGCGATGAACGGCAGCGCCTGCCCGCCGCCGAGCACGCGCACGACCGCCTCGAAGTCGGTTCGCGCCGGCGAGTCCGCCGGCAGCACGCGCGGGTCGGGCGGACCGGTCTCGATGCTCGCCACCGGCGCCGCCAGCGCCAGGATGACGGCCATCACGGCGACGACGGCGACCAGCGGACGGCGCACCGCGGCGAGCGCGAGCCGCCCCCACCGGCGGCTCTCCGCGCCGCTCGGCAGCAGCTGGTAGCGGTTGATGTCCTCCCCCGCCCAGCGCAGCAGCGGCGGCAGCGCGACCATCGCGCCGATCACGCTCAGCACGACCGCGACGAGCACGCCGATCGTCGCCGACTTCAGGACCGAGGCGGGCGTCACCAGCAGCGCCGTGACCATCGCGCAGCAGAGCACCGCGGCGGCGAACTTGACCGTCCGACCGGCGCGCGCGACGGCCGTCTCCGACGCTTCCCGGACGCTCGCGCCGGCGGCCAGCTCCGACCGGAAGCGGGCGACGAGCAGCAGCGAGTAGTCGACGCCGAGCGCCAGCGCCGTCACGGTGCCGAGCGTGATCGAGGTGACCTCCAGCGGCGTGACGAAGCGGTTCACCAGGTCGAGCAGGCCGGCCCCCGCCAGCGCGACGCAGCCGCCGAGGAACAGCGGCATGCCGGCGGCGATCGGGCTGCCGAAGATCAGCAGCAGCAGGATCACGAGGATCGGCGCGGCGAGCAGCTCGCCGCGCTCGACCGCGTGCACGCTCTCCTTCGTGAGCGCCTGGTTGATCTCGGCGAAGCCGGTGAGGTGGAAGCGCACCGGCGGCCGCACCCACCGCTCCAGCTCGGCGCGCAGGCGGGTCGCCTCGTGGCGGGAGACGTCGTCGAACGGCTTGCCGACGCCGATCAGCAGCTGGGCCGTCGTCGGCTTGGGGCGCAGCTGCGAGCCGCCGGCCCGCCACGGGTCGAGCACGCGGTACTGCGGAAGGCGCGCGATCCGCTCCGCGATCCGCGGGCCTTGCCGGTCCAGCTCACGCGCCGGCCCCTGCAGCAGGACCATCAGGTAGTTCTCGCGCGTGTGGAAGGCCCGCTCGGTCAGGTCGCGCGCCTGCGCCGACGTCGAGCCCGGGACGACCACGTCGCTGGCGTGCATGCGGTCGGCGGCGCCGAGCCGGAACGTCGCCAGCACGGCGACGAGCACGACGAACGCGGTCAGCCGGATCCGGTCGCGGCGCTCCAGCGCGCGAAAGCGCGCCCGGGTCGTCCGCAGGCCGGCCGCGATCCGCGCACGTCGCGTCACCCGCACCTCCCGGCGACGGCCTCGGCGTCACTCGCCGGCAAGGCCGTCCTGACGCCAGTGCCGCAGGACGCGCTCGCGCACCGCGGCCGGATAGTTGTCGGCGAAGCGCGTGCGCGCGGGGCGGGTGACGCCGACGGGCGGCAGCAGGTTCCACACCTCGGCGGTCGCCTCCCACCCCTTCGGGAAGTCGCCCGGGTCGGGACGGGTGTAGGGCGAGAAGGCCCATCCGAACTTCTGTCTGAAGCGGACCGTGCCGTTGCGGCGTCCGTCGATCGCCCACACCAGCTCGCGCAGGTCGGACGGGTCGACGTCGTCCTCGCAGACGACGACCGTGTTGACCGTGCCGCTCAGCTTCGCGCTGAAGACGTGGTCGCCGACGCGACGGCAGAGCTCGCGCGCGTCAGGCTCGACCGCCCGCCAGCCGTCGGGCACGGTCACGACCAGCCATCCGTTCGCGGCGGCGAAGGGACACCATCCGGTCGTCACCGGGATGCCTCGCTCGCGCAGCAGGTGGACCGCCTCGGCGGCGGTCGCGAGGCCCCAGACGGTGTGCGTCTCGTCGGCCGGCTCGCCCGAGCAGGAGAACGGGTAGACCGCCTCGTCCCGGAAGCTGACCGCGTCGACGGTGTAGACCGGCATCGGCGCGGCGGTCGGCGGGGTCAGGTACCCCATGTAGTCGCCGAACGGCCCTTCGAGCGCGTGCTCGTCGAGCGAGACGCGCCCCTCGACGACGATCTCGGAGTCGGCGGGCACCTCCAGGTCGACGGTCTCGCAGCGCACCGTCTCGATCGGGACGCCCGCGAACGCCCCCGCGTACCCGCTCTCGTCCATGCGCTCGGGCAGCGGCATGCCGGCCGCGTACAGCGCGATCGGCGGCACGCCCATCGCCAGCGCGACCGGCATGTCCTCTCCGCGGCTGCGCCACTCCTTGAAGACGCGCCCGGTGTGCTGGAACGGCAGGACCGCGTACGACGCGCGCCGTTCGTCGACGAGCATCAGCCGCGCGACCGCCCAGCTGGTCCAGCGGCGGTCGGGCGTGCGCGTGACGACGACGCCGAGCGTGTTCAGGTACCGGCCGCCGTCGCCGGCGTGCAGCACGGGCAGCGGCAGTCTCGTCAGGTCGACCTGCTCGCCGCGCCAGACGTTCTGCTTGCAGGGGCCGGAGTCGACGACCACGGGTGCGATCGGCTGGCGGTTGCGCGCGGCGACCAGCGCTTCGACCAGCTCGCCCGCCGTCGCCGACGGCGGGAGCCCGAGCGCGAGGGCGATCCGCGCCAGCTCCCGTCCCGGCCGCCGGCTGACGCCCATCGGGGCGCCGATCGCGCGGAACCCGGGTGCGCCGGTGACGTGCGTGAACAGCGCGGCGGGCGCGCCCGTCTCGTAGCAGCGGCGGGCGATCGCGCCCAGCTCGAGGTTCCAGTCGACCTCGCGCTCGACCGCGACGAGCTCGCCGGCGTCGCGCAGCGCGTCGACGAACGCCCGCATGCTCAGCGCGGATGCGGCGGCCGGCGTCGCCGCAGCGGTCACGTCACCGCCCTCGTCGGCTGGCCGAACATCGCCGGGAAGCGGACGAGCAGGAAGCCGTCGCCGGAGGTCAGGAAGCGCTCGCTGCCAGCCAGCTCGAGCGGGTCGACGGCGGCGGCCGACATCCGCAGCATGTCGGCCAGCGAGCCGGTCAGCGTCGCGTCGGGGCGGCGCCCGCCCGGGCGGCGCCGGCGCACGCGGCAGCGCCGTCGCGCGATCGCGATCTCGAACTCGTCGCGGCGCCGTCCCCCGTCGCGCACGAGGTTCAGCTGGATGACGGCGTCGAAGTCGACCCCGTCGAAGTCGACCGCGTACTCGGGGCGGAACCGCAGCCGCAGCAGCAGCGGCAGCACCCGCGCGGCGAGCGGGCCGATCGGCCGCTCGAGCCGATGGTCGGGCTGGCGCGCGACGAAGCGCGCCGCGGCCGCCTGCAGCGTGCGCCCGCGGCGCCGCGCCGCGCGTCCCAGCGCCGCGACCCGCTCGCGTCGCGTCGGCGGGGCGCCGGGCACGTGGACGCGGGTCACGCCGGCCCCTCCTCGGCGACGGCGGCCGGCCGCCGCTCGAGCCCGTTCCAGCGGGGCAGCTCGAGGACCGGCACGCCGAGCAGCTCGAGCGCCCGGCCCGCCGCCTGGTCGACGACCTCCTCGACGCTCTGCGGTCGCAGGTACCAGGCGGGCACGGGCGGCATCACGACCCCGCCCATCTGTGTGACGGCCTCCATCGCCCGCAGGTGCGCCAGCGTCAGCGGGGTCTCGCGGAACAGCACGACGAGCCGCCGGCGCTCCTTGAGCGTCACCTCCGCCGCGCGCGTCAGGAGGTTGTCGGACAGCCCGTTCGCGATCGCCGCGAGCGTCCGGCTCGAGCACGGCGCGATCAGCATCCCGTCGGTCGGGAACGACCCCGACGCGATCGACGCGCCGACGTTCGTGACCTTGTGGGTGACGTCGGCGAGCGCGGCGAGGTCGCCGGCGCGCAGGTCGGTCTCCTGGCTCGCGGTCAGCGCCCCGGCCTGCGTCACGACGAGGTGGGTCTCGACGCCCGCGGCTCTCGCCAGCTCGAGCGCCCGCACCCCGTAGAGGACGCCCGTGGCCCCGCTGATTCCGACCACCAGTCGTCGCCGCGATCCCCCGATCATGCGCGCAGGATAGGGGCCCCGCGCCCGTCGATCCACCTCCAACCTCCCGACGTCGGGAGTGTGATGCTCCGAGAAGTTGACAGAGCGTCAGCCGCTCTGCGCACTATCTCGTCATGTTGACCGTGGGCAGGCGCAAACGAGCGGACGATCCGTTGCAGGCCTATCTCGACCAGCCGAGTCCGCCGCTGAACCAGAAGGCTCCGAGCCGCAAGGCCGACCTCCCGCCGGGGCCTGACATGCCCCTGCCGATCTCGATGCTGTGGGCGATGTGCGGCTTCTGGTACCGCCGCACGCCGTTCCTCGAGCAGTGCCGCGCACGCTACGGGACGCCGTTCACGTTCTGGATGCGGATACCGCCGGTGCCGTTCGTCTGGTTCGACGACCCGGACGAAGTCAAGGCGATATTCCAGGGCCCGGCCGACGTCCTCCACTGCGGCAACGGCTCGCTGGAGCTGGAGCACTTCTTCGGCCGCACCGGGCTGACCTACATGGAGGAGGACGAGCACCTCGCGCGCCGCAAGGTCGTGATGCGCAGCACCCACGGCGAGGAGCTGACGCGGATCAACGAGGCGATGCGCGAGGTCGCCGCGCAGGAGGTCGCCGCGTGGCCGCGCGACCGGCTGTTCGACGTCTGGCCCTACGCCCACCGGCTGGCGTTGAAGGCGATCTTCCAGGTCTGCTTCGGCAACGACCCGGACCCGCGCCTGCGGGAGCTGATGGGCGTCGTCGAGCAGATGCTCGAGTACAACAACAACCCGCGCCTCGGCTTCCTCGCCACGCAGCACGTGCCGGAGCCGCTGCTGCGCTTCCTCACGACCGTGCAGCCCCACGGCTTCCGCCGCTTCTTCGAGCTGCGCGCCGAGGCCGACCGGCTGATCTTCGACCTGGTCGCCGACCGGCGCCGCTCGGGCGAAGCCGGCGAGGGGCTGTTCGCGATCCTGCTGTCGTCGCCGGCCGAGGACGGCGAGCCGATCCCGGCGCGCGAGCTGCGCGACGAGATCATGACGACGTTCCTGGCCGGCAGCGCGTCGACCGCCTCGGGCATATCGTGGGGCATCGAGCGGCTCGCGCGGGAGCACGCGGTGCGCGAGCGGCTCGTCGCGGAGCTGGAGGCCGGCGAGGACGACGCGTACCTCACCGCGACCGTCCAGGAGATCCTCCGCCGCAAGCCGCCGCTGACGGGCGTCATACCGCGCACGACGATGAAGCCGTTCGAGGTCAACGGGCGCTGGTATCCGCCCGGCGTGCGGCTCGTGCCGACCGCCTACCTCGTCCACCACAACCCGTCGATCTACCCCGACCCGTACGCCTTCCGGCCGGAGCGCTTCCTCGACGAGCCGCCCGGGACGTTCACCTGGATCCCGTTCGGCGGCGGGCGCCGCCGCTGCCTCGGCAAGGCCGTCGGCGAGAACGAGATCAAGTTCGTCCTGCGCGAGCTGCTGCTGCGCTACGAGCTCCGCCCGGCCGACCAGCGGCCGGCGCCGTCGACCAGCCACACGGTCGTGATGCGGCCCTCGCAGGACGCGCGCGCGTTCGTCGCCTTCACGGAGCGCTCGAAGCAGTTCGCCGTCACGCGGGCCTGAGCGGGACGCGGCCGTCAGCCGGCGAGCGCGGCGACCGCGAAGCAGACCGTCGCCCCGCCGGTTATGGCTGCCGGCACGTAGAACCAGAAGCGCAGCGCCAGCACGAAGTAGGTCGCCGCGAACGCGATCGTCAGCGGCTGCACGGCGCCGATGCGCTCGACCAGCGCGTAGTCGTGGCTCGCGAGCAGGACGCAGAAGAGGCCGAAGGTGAACGCGCCGACGCCGTGGCTGACGTTGAAGCCAAGCCACAGCCGCCACATCGACGGCGAGACGTCGTCGGCGAACGGCCACATCCGCCGGAAGCGGAAGGTCGTCGTCTCCATCGTCGCCCGCACCCGGTCGTCGACCGGGGTGAAGAAGGTCGGCCGCACGACGTCGAACACGGCGGCGAGCGCGTGTCCTCCTCCGGCGGCCATGAACAGGGCCGCCCCGACGATGAACCACGTCTCCTCCATGCTCACCCTCCCGCAGGTTGACGTTCAGTCCGCTCCGTGACCCAGGCGTCGATCGCGCGGGCGGTGTCCCCCGCCGCCTCGTCGATCAGGCCGAAGTGATGGCCGGCCACCTCGACCACGTCAGGGGGCGTCTGCCACCACGGCAGCGCGCCGCGCTCGTGCGCGTCGCCGAGCGGCGCGCTGGCGCGGACGAGCAGCGACGGGGCCTCGATCGGAAGCGGTTCCCACTCGCTCAGCAGCCGCGCGTACGTCCCCATCGTGACGAGGTTATCGTCGTCCACGGCCGCCTGGATCAGTTCATGGCGCTGGTCGAGGACGCTGCCCATCACCTCGCCGAAGACGGCTGCCATCTCCTTCTGGTCGGCGGGCGCGTAGGTGTCGATCAGGACGAGGCCGGCCGGCGCGATGCCGTCGTCCTCCAGCCGCCGCGTCAGCGCATGGGCGAGCGCGCCGCCGATCGAGTAGCCGGCGATCGCGAACGGCGCCGACACCTGCTCGCGAACCGCCCAGGCGAGCGACTCGACCGCCGCCTCCCACGTCGCCGGCGCCAGCTCGCCGGCCCGGAAGCCGGGCAGCGAGAAGGCCGACAGGCGCCGGTCGGGGCCGAACGCGGCGGCGAGTTTGGCGAACTGGTGCGGTCCGGAGCCGGCGAGGAACGACGGGACGAAGACCAGCTCGGGGCCGCTGCCGCGCGCGAACGACACCAGCGACGGCGGGCTCGGCAGCTCGGCGGTGGAGCCGAAGGCCGGGCGGAAGCGCGAGGCGGCGGTCAGCAGCGGGACGAACTCGCCGAGCGGCCCCTGCTCGCGCGCCTGGCGCAGGAGGACGGTCAGCGTTCCGGCCGCCGCGTCGGTGCCGGCGGCGGCCGTCGCCGGGGCGGCGGCCTCGCCGCCGGGGCGGCCGCCGGCGGCGGCGCCTTCGCCGTCGCGGAGCCGCTCGGCGAGGTGCGCCGCCATGCTCGCGGCGGTCGGCGCGTCGAACGCGACGGTCGGCGCGATCCGCAGGCCGGTCGCCTGACCGAGCCGGTTGCGCAGCTCGACGGCGCCGAGCGAGTCGAGTCCCAGCTCGAGGATGTTGCGGTCTCGGTCGATCGCCGCGGGCGAGTCGTACCCGAGCACTGCCGCCAGCTCCCCTCTGACGAGCTCCAGCAGCAGCGCCTCCCACTCCTCCGGGGGGCGTCCCGCGAGCCTGCTGGCGAGGCCGCCTCCGACCCGTTCGCGCCGGGCGACGGTGCGGACGATCCCGCGCAGCACGGCCGGCAGCGCGCCGTTGCGCGCCTGCGTGCGCAGCGCGCCGCCGTCGAGCCGCACCGGCGCGACCACGGCCGCGTCGACCGAGCGCGCGCGCTCGAACAGCTCGACGCCCCGCTCGGGGGCGATCGGCACGAGCCCCAGCCGCGAGCGGATCACGCGCCCGATGCGCTCGACGTCGGCGCCCGCCTCCGCCATGCCGCTGGCGACGCCCCACAGGCCCCAGGCCATCGAGGTCGCCGGCAGGCCCTGCGCCCGGCGGCGCAGGGCGAGCGCGTCGAGGACGGCGTTCGCGGCCGCATAGCCGCCCTGACCGGCCCCGCCGAGCAGCGGCGCAGCCGAGGAGAACAGGACGAGCTCGCGCAGCGGCAGCTCGCGAGTCAGCTCGTGCAGGTGGAGGGCAGCGTCGACCTTCGGCCGCATCACGCGGTCGACGCGCTCCGGCGTCAGCGACGGGATCGTGCCGTCCTCCAGCACGCCGGCGGTGTGGACGACGCCCGTGAGGGGGTGGTCGTCCGGGATCGACGCGAGCAGCTCGGCGAGCGCGTCGCGGTCGCCGACGTCGCAGGCCGCGACCGTCGCCTCGCAGCCGAGCGCGGCCAGCTCGGCGACCAGCTCGGCGGCGCCGTCGGCCCCGGGGCCGCGACGGCTGGCGAGCAGCAGACGGCGCGCGCCGCGGCCGGCGAGGTGGCGGGCGATCAGCGCGCCCAGCCCGCCGGTGCCGCCGGTGACGAGGACCGTCCCGTCGCGTTCCTGCGGCGCCTCCGCCGCGGCGGGGGTGGTGCGGGCGAACCGCGGCGCGTACGCCGCGCCGGAGCGGACGGCGAGCTGCGGCTCGTCGGCGGTCAGCAGCGACGGCCAGGGGACGTCGTCGCCGTCGTCGAGGTCGACGATCGCGATCCGGCCGGGGTGCTCGGCGGCGGCGCTGCGCGCCAGGCCCCAGACCGCGGCGGCGGCGAGGTCGGGCTGCTCGCCGTCGGCGACCGCCGCCGCGTTGCGGGTGCTCAGCACCAGGCGGGCCTGTGCGAGCGCCTCGCAGGCCAGCCATGCCTGCAGCTGCGCGAGCGCGCGGTGGCTGGCCGCGTGGACGGACCGGGCCTCCGCGCCGGCTTCGCCGCCGCGGTCGGCGCCGCTCGCCGCCGGCGCGGCCAGCACGACGTCCGGCACGGCGTCGCCGCGCTCGACCGCCGCGACGAGCGCCGCGAGGCTCTCGTGGCGCTCCGCGCCGGCCGGGGCGTCGGGCAGGTCGCCGAGGACGGCGATTCGCGGCGCGGCGCCGTTGGGCGAGGCGAGCGGGACCTCGGCCCAGTCGAGCGCGAACACCGTGCCGCCGTCGTCGTCGCGGGCGGCGGCCATGCGGGCGGCGTCGAGCGGGCGGGCGACGACGGTGTCGACGGCGAGCGCGGGCGCCCCGCTTCCGTCGAGCGCCGTCACGCGCAGCGTCTCGGCGCCGGTCGGCTCGAGCGAGACGCGCAGCGACGTCGCTCCGGCGCGCAGCAGGCGCACACCGGACCAGCTGAACGGCAGCGGCACCCTGCCCCCGTCGAGGTCGTCCGCGAGCAGTCCGAGGAGGGCGTGGAAGACCGCGTCGAACAGCGCCGGGTGGATGCCGAAACGTCCGGCCTGCGCCGCGCTCGCCTGCTCCAGCGAGACCTCGGCGAGCACCTCCTCCCCGCGGCGCCAGGCGGCGGTGACGCCTTGGAAGACGGGGCCGTACGCGTAGCCGCGC
>Ga0164243_10015136_pt1 | contig 10683 bp, 8 predicted proteins | sample OricompcompostOP_FD_108781 | JGI IMG/M metagenome (GOLD analysis project Ga0164243, IMG submission 108781) | Organic Plus compost microbial communities from Emeryville, California, USA - Original compost - Organic plus compost (OP) | ecosystem: Engineered > Solid waste > Mixed feedstock >...
CCAAACGCGTCACGCGCAACCCCAGGGGGCCGAGCATGCGGGTGAGATAGGTCGCGGTCGCCTCCCCCTCGAGGTTGGGGTCGGTGGCGAGGATCACCTCGGTCACGGTCCCGTCGCCGAGGCGGGTGAGCAGCTCGCGGATGTGCAGCTGCTCCGGACCGATGCCGTCGATGGGCGAGATCGCGCCGCCGAGGACGTGATAGCGACCGCGGAACTCCCGGGTCCGCTCGATCGCGACGACGTCCTTGTACTCCTCCACGACGCACAGCACGCTCGGGTCACGGCGCGGGTCGCGGCAGATCCGGCACTGCTCGTCCTCGGCGACGTTGAAGCAGATCGAGCAGAACTTCACCTTCTCCTTGACCTCGATCAGCACGTCGGCGAGCCGGCGGACGTCGGCCGGATCGGCCTGGAGCAGGTGGAACGCGATCCGCTGGGCACTCTTGGGACCGACCCCGGGCAGCCGCCCGAGCTCGTCGATGAGGTCCTGGACGACGCCTTCGTACACGCCGGCGCCGTCTCAGAAGCCGAGGCGCCCGGGCGCCTGCCCGGGGCCGCCCAGGTCGGGAAGGCCGCCGGCCAGCGGCCCGAGCGTCTCCTGGGCGAGCTCGTCGACCTTCGCCCGTGCGTCGCGGAAGGCCGCCACGACCAGGTCGCCGAGGTCGGCGAGGGACTCGGCGTCGGTGCCGGCGAGGGCGTCGGGGGTGATGGTCACGTCGGTCAGCTCGCCGGCACCGGTGAGGGTGACGGTCACGGCGCCGCCGGCGACCGAGCCGTCGACGGTCGCCTCGGCGAGGCGCTGCTGGGCGTCGTGGAGCTGGTCCTGCATCTGCTGGGCCTGCTGGAGCAGCGCACCGAGGTCGAGGCCGCCGGGGCCACCGCCGAGGGCGTCGAAGGGGTTCTGGGTCATGGGGGTCTCTTCTCTGGTCTGGATCCGGTGACGGGGGAGCGCAGCGGCCGCGTCGCTCAGCCGCCGCGGGGGATCTCCTCGATGATCTGCGCGCCCAGCTCCCGGGCCAGCAGCTCCGCGCTCGACTCGGCGTCGACCTCGCGGTCGTCGAGGTCGACCGCGGCGTCGGGGTCGTCGGGCGCGGCGTCCGCGCCCGCCTGGGCCTGGATGTCGGCCATCCGCGGCCGTCGCGGCGACGGCTGCGCCTCGGCGCCGGCGCTCGCGGGGCCGGCGGTGGGACCTGCGTCGTCGGTGGCCCACGGCGGCGGGTCGTCGCCGCCCGCCGCGGGGTGCGGCGCGGGCGCGGCCGCCGGGGCCGCCGGGGCCGCCGGGGCCGCCGGGGCCGCTGGGGCCGAGGTGGGCGGCGCGGTCACCTCGGGCCAGCCACCCGCCTCGGGCGCCGACGGGCGTGCGGGCGCGGCGTCGGTGCCGGTCGCCGGGCCCGGGGCGGCCGGCTCGGGTGTGCGTGCCCCCGGGTCCGCGGCGGGGTCGATGATCGCCTCGATCCGGACGTTCGCTCCGATCTCGTCGATCACCGCCTGCTGCACGATCTCGGCGTGCCCGCCGGACTCGAACGAACGGCGCGGGCCGTCGGCCTGGAAGCCGAGGCTGAGGACGGTGCCGTCGAAGCCGACGACCTGGGAGTTCTGGGTCAGGTGGATCCAGGTCACCCGCTTGACGCGCTTGACCCGGTCGATCACCGACGGCCACAGCCGCCGGACGTCGACCAGCGTCAGGCCGCCTCCCGCCGCGGGTGACGCAGCGGGCGCGGGCGGCGCGACAGCCGCCGGCTCGGCGGGGGGCGTGGCAGCGGCGGCGGGCGGGTCCGCGGGAGCCGCGCTCACGGGGGCCGGACCCGCCGATGCCGGACCGGCCGGTGCAGGGCCGGCCGACGCCGGACCCCCCGATGCGGGACCGGTCGATGCAGGGCCGGTCGGGGCCGGGCCGGGCTCGCGCGGGACGACCTCGTCGACGCCCGGGACCCGCTCGGGCGCGGCCCGCTCGTGCCGGGAGAGCGCCGGGCGGTCCTGGGCGGGTGCGACGGCCGGCGCGGGCGCCGGCGCGGCCTCGGCGGACGTCGTACCGCTGATCGCGGCGCGGCGCTCGAGCCGGTCGAGCCGGGCGAGCACGCCCTCGGTCGTGTGGTCGGCCGCCGGGAGCAGGATCCGCGCGCAGATGAGCTCGAGGAGCAGGCGCGGGGCGGTGGCGCCGCGCATGTCGGTCAGCCCGGCCGCGACGAGGTCGGCGGCCCGGGTCAGCTCGGCGCGACCGAACGCCGCCGCCTGGGCGACGAGGCGGTCGGCCTGGTCGCCGGAGACGTCGATCAGCCCCGAGGCCGCGGCGTCGGGGACGGCGGAGATGATCACCAGGTCGCGCAGGCGGCGCAGCAGGTCCTCGGTGAAGCGGCGCGGGTCCTGCCCGGTCTCGATCACCTTGTCGACCACGCCGAAGACGGCCGATCCGTCACCGGCGGCGAAGGCGGAGACGACGTCGTCGAGCAGCGTGTCGGGCGTGTAGCCGAGCAGCCCGCTCGCCAGCTCGTAGGTCACGCCCTGCGGACCGGCGCCGCCGAGCAGCTGGTCCAGCACCGAGAGCGTGTCGCGCGCCGATCCGGCGCCGGCGCGGACGACGAGCGGCAGCGCAGCCGGCTCGATAGCGACGCCCTCACGCTCGCACAGCTCGGTGAGGTACGACGTCAGCAGGCGCGGCGGGATGAGCCGGAAGGGATAGTGGTGGGTACGCGAGCGGATGGTCGGGATGACCTTCTCCGGCTCGGTCGTGGCGAAGATGAACCGCAGGTGCGGGGGCGGCTCCTCGACCAGCTTCAGCAGGGCGTTGAAGCCCTGCGTGGTCACCATGTGGGCCTCGTCGATGATGTAGACCTTGTAGCGGCTCTTGACCGGCGCGAAGAAGGCCTTCTCCCGCAGGTCGCGCGCGTCGTCGACGCCGCCGTGGGAGGCGGCGTCGATCTCGATCACGTCGATCGACCCCGGCCCGTTGCGGGCCAGGTCGCGACAGCTCTCGCACTCGCCGCACGGGTCGGCGACGGGCGCCTTCTCGCAGTTGAGCGCGCGGGCGAGGATCCGGGCGCTGGTGGTCTTGCCGCAGCCGCGGGGCCCGGAGAAGAGGTAGGCGTGATTGACCCGGTTGCCGGCGAGCGCGGCCCGCAGCGGCTCGGTGACGTGCTCCTGCCCGATGACCTCGGCGAAGGTCTCGGGCCGGTAGCGGCGGTAGAGCGCGAGCGGGGAGTCCACATGTGAACACTAACCAGCGGTCCCGACAGCCGACAGGGCGGCGCGGCATCCCCGGCGATCCGCGGCGGGCCGGACGGTCCGCGGCGGGCCGGACAAGCAAAGGCCCCCCATGCACCCGATAGAGCTCACTTACCCTTGCTGCCTTCCGGCCCTGGGGGAGTTGGGTGAGATACCGCCGCACGGGGGGTTGGCGCCCACTGTAGTTGATGGGGCACGACGCCCTCACATCAGCCCGACGCTCACACGAGGTCGACGATGCCGCCGATCCCGTCGAGGAGGTGGGTGTGCGGCGCCGCCTCCAGCGTGGCCCGGTCGAAGGCCCCGGTGGTGACGCCGACGACGAGCCCGGCCCCGGCGTTCGTCCCGGCGGCGAGGTCGTGGGGGGTGTCGCCCGCGGCGAGCACCCGGCGTACGTCGGTGACGCCGGTGGCCTCCATCGCCCGGAAGACGAGGTACGGCGCCGGCCGGCTCTGCGGCACCTGGTCGCTGGTGACCAGCGCGTCCACCGTGCCGCCCTCTCCCACCGTCCACCCGAGCCGGTCGAGGATGGCCGCGGCGACCGAGGCGGAGTAGCCGGTCTGCAGGGCCACCCTGACCCCGGCCGCCCGCAGCGCCGCGAAGGCCTCCAGGGTACCGGGGATCGGCGTCGGCGGGTGCTCGCGATAGGCCTCGTCGATGCGCGCCGTGAAGACGTCGAACACCTCGGCCACCCGGGCCGGTGATGCGTCCGCACCGAGGTCACGCAGGATGCCGGCGATCGCCTCCGCCTTCGAGGTGCCCTTCCACCTCGCGAGCACGTCGCCCGGCACCGGCCGGCCGACCGACGCGGCGACGGCCTGCTCGATGGCCGCATAGACCAGGCCGCCCTCGGCGACGGTCGTGCCCGCCATGTCGAGTGCGGCCAGGAGGTAACGCGGAGCCGAGGCGGTCACACCCCGATGCTATGCCGCCGGTCGACCCGGCGATTCCGCGTCCCCGCGCCGGAGCCGGTACCCTCCTCCGCGGAGGTATCGCCTAGTGGCCTATGGCGCTCGCTTGGAAAGCGGGTTGGGTTAACAGCCCTCGGGGGTTCGAATCCCCCTACCTCCGCCAGAGGATGCGGACGGCGCCGACCACAGGTCGGCGCCGTTCGTCGTTGCGGGCCCGGCCCGACGCGTGCAGACCCGCCGCTCGGCTCGCCCGACCAGGTGACATCACGCCGACGGCTCGCGGTACGGCTCGAGGTACGGCTCGAGATAGCGCACGACCATCTTCTTCAGCTCCTCGATGACGGTGAAGTCCGCGGGCGTCGGCGCGAAGGCCAGATCCAGCTGATGGGTGATCGTGGTGACGACCATCCGGGCGATGCGCTGGCACTCGTCCTCCGACAGCCCGTCGGCCAGGTCGGCCAACGCGTCGCCGAGCGCTCGCGCGGTCAGCGCGGTGGAGTGGTCGTCCAGCGCCTGGAGCTCGGGGCGGAGCACGAGAGCACGCCGCAGCACGACGCCGGCCGGCCATTCCACACGGAAGCCGGCCACGCGATCGATGATGTCGTGGACCCAGGTGCGCCAGTCGCGGGTGTCCCGCAAGGTGGCCAGCTCGGCGAGGACGGTGTCGGATCGCTCGGTCTCGAAGCTCTCGAACAGGTCGTAGATGATCGAGAACTTGTCCGGGAAGTAGCCGTAGAGGGTGGCGACGCTGACGCCGGCCCGCTGGGCGATCGCGTTGGTGTTGAGCCCGTCGAGCCCGTCGATGACCAAGACGTCGACCGCCGCCTGCCGGATCTGGGCGACCGTGCGCCGTGATCGCGACTGGCGGGGGACGCGGCGGCGCGGCGCGGCTCGCTCGCTCATCACTCTCCCTCGGGGACTCGGCCTGCCCGAGGAGCATCGCACGGCGCCGGCGGCGGAGGGCACTTGACGTCGTCTATGACGCCTGTCACGCTCATATCCTAGTAATTGCTCACATTTTGGAGAGAACATGCCGCTTCCCGCACCGGCCGAGCTGATCGGCCGCCACGACGTCTCCGACTGGCTGGAGATGGACGCCGACCACCTCGCCGCCTTCTCGAAGGGCTGCTATCTCGAACCGGAGCGGGTCGACCTGACGATCAGCCGGAACAACGCCTTGGGGCCGACCCTGGTGGACGGCTTCTTGCTGCTGAGCCTGCTGGTCTACTTCGACTTCTCGGCGCCCTTCGTGAAGGTGGACGGCGGCTACGGCCTCAACTACGGCACCGACCGCGTCCGCTTCACGACGCCCGTGTTCGTCGGTGACCGGGTCCGGCTGAAGCGGCAGGTGGTCGACGCCGTCGTGAAGACGCCGACCCGCACCCTCGTCACCCTCGACACCGAACTGGAGGTCGAAAAGAGCGGCGCGACCGCGATGTACGCCCGCTGGCTCTACCTGCTCGTCGACCGGATCGCCGAAGAGGCGGAGCTCGGCGCATGACCGGCCTCGCCGACCCGGCCGGGGCGGTCGGGTCCGCCGAGACGCTCCCGGGCGCCCTCGCCCGCGTCGTCGACTACGTCCTCCGGCACGGCCGGGAGCACCCCGAGCGGCGGGCGATCGTGAGCGCCGAGGGCGCGCTCTCGTACGCCGAGCTGGCCGCGCTGGTCCAGCGGCACGCCCGGGCGCTGTGGGCCGTCGGGATCCGGCCCGGCGACCGGGTGGCGCTGTTGTCGACGCCCCGGCCGGAGTTCGTGGTCTCGTACCTGGCGACGACGATGATCGGGGCGATCTGGCTGGGGCTGAACCCCCGCTACAGTGCCCGCGAGCTGCGCTACGTGCTCGGTGACGCGACCCCGAGTCTGGTGCTCACCACGCTCGCACCGCCGGAGCGCGCGCCCCTCGACGAGGCCGCCGCCGGGTTGGTGGAGCGACCGATCGCCGAGATCGGCTCGAGCGCCCTGCTCCGGGCCTTCGACGAGGCCGCGCTGGGCGCGGCGCCGGACGCGGACGAGATCGACCGGGCGCTCGGCGAGATCCGCGTCGACACCCAGGAGCCGGCGCTCATCGTGTACACCTCCGGCAGCACCGGGGCACCCAAGGGCGCGCTGGTGCGCCATTCGGGGCTGGTCCGGCTCGGGCTCGTCGAAGGCGCCGCCTGGCAGCTGACCACACCGGTCGTGCTCTGCAACCTGCCGATCAACCACATCGGCTGCGTGGGCGACCTGGTCGGCGTCCCCCTGGTACTCGGCGCCACGCTGGTGCTCCGCGAGGCCTTCGACGCCGCCGAGGTCCTCCGTGACGTGGAGGAGCACCGGATCTCCGCGCTGTTCCAGATCCCCACGCAGCTGCAGCGCATCTGCACCCACCCCGACTTCGAGACCCGCGACCTGACGTCGCTCGAGGTCGTCGGGTGGGGTGGCTCGCCGCTGCCGCGCAGCGCCCTGTCGGCCTACCGCACGAAGGGGGTCCGGCTCGTCTCGACGTACGGGCTCACGGAGGCCACCAGCTCGGTCACCTACTCCGACCCCGACGCGACCGACGACGACCTGCTCACCACCGTCGGCCGCCCGGACCCCGGCATGCGCGTGCGGCTGCTCGGTGACGACGGCGCGTGGATCACCGACGGCGAGGGCGAGGTCTGCGTCCGCAACCCCACCGTGATGGCCGGCTATCTCAACCGCCCCGAGGCGACCGCCGAGGCGTTCACCGAGGACGGCTGGCTGCGCACCGGCGACGTCGGCTACCTGCGCGAGGACGGCAACCTGGTGCTCGTCGGCCGCACGAAGGACATGTACAAGTCCGGCGGCTACAACATCTACCCTCGCGAGATCGAGCAGGTCCTCGAGAGCCATCCCGACGTGCAGATCGCGGCGGTGGTCGCCCGGCCGGACCCCGACTTCCACGAGGTCGGCGTCGGCTACGTGCAACCGGCACCCGGCTCGACGCTCACGGCCGAGGCCCTGCGCGAGTGGTGCCGCGACCGCCTCGCCAACTTCAAGGTCCCCAAGGACTTCGTGCTCGTCGACGAGCTCCCCCTCCTTCCCGTCGGGAAGGTCGACAAGACCGCGCTGCGTGCGGCCCATCACCCCACCACAGACCACGCCGAGCAGCGGAGGAACCATGTCTGAACTGCGCAAGTCCATCAGCCCGTTGGCCCTGATCGCCCTCGGCGCCGCCGGCGTCATCGGGTCCAGCTGGCTCTATCTCGGCAGCGCCTTCTTCGCCGAGTTCGGCGCCGGCGGCACGGTGATCGGCATGATCGTGGCCACCGCGCTGGCGGCGTGCATCGCCGTCGCCTACAGCAATCTGGCCACCCGACTCCCCCGCGCCGGAGGTGAGGTCGTCTACGCCTTCGTCGGCGGCAACCGACTGCTGGGCTTCGTCGTGGGCTGGTTGCTGATCGGCGCGTACGCCGGAACCGTCGCGTTCTACGTCACCGCCACCGGCCGGCTGCTCAGCGCCGCCTGGCCCTCCTTGAACACGATCGCGCTGTACGAGATCGGTGGCGAGACGATCTACCTCCCGGTGCTGGCCATCGGCGTCGCGCTGACCCTGGTCATGCTCGGGTTGAACTGGAACGGCGTCGAGTTCAGTGCGCGAGCCCAGCTGCTGCTGTTCAGCGTGATGGTGGTGCTGGCGGTGGTGCTGGTCGTCGCCGGCCTCCGCCACGGGTCCGCGAGCAACCTGACGCCGCTCTTCGACCCGGAGTCGGACACCTCGCCGCTCGCCGGAACGCTCAGCTTCGTGCTGCCCGCCTTCGGCTTCCTCATCGGCTTCGGCGTGGTCGCGATCATGGCCGAGGAGGCTCGCGCGACGCCGTCCCAGATCGGCCGCATCGTGGTGATCTCCGTCCTCCTCGCCGGCGGCTTCTACGCGATCGTGCTGGCTGCCACCGCCTGGGTCATCCCGTGGGAGCGGACCGCCGAGCTGACCAACGGCACCATCGAGGCCTTCGACGTCGCCGGCATGCCGCTGATCTCGACGAGCGCGTTCGTGATCGGCGTCCTCGGCATCGTCACCACCTTCATCGCGGTGTTCGCGGCGTCGTCCCGGCTGATGTTCGCGTTGGCGCGCGTCGAGCTCTTCCCGGCCGTTTTCCGCCGCGTCGACGAGCGCACCGGTTCGCCGCGCCCGGCGCTGCTGCTCACCACGGCGATCGGGCTGGGGCTCGGGTCGCTGGGCCCCGGCGCCCTGATCTGGTTCCTCAACACGGGCGGTCTCTACATCGGCGTCGTCTGGGTGGTCACCGTCTACGCCATGTTCCGCGTGCGCAGGATGACCGGCGCCCGGGGCGACGGAGTGCTGTCCACGGTGCTGCCGGTCATCGGAGCCGTGGCGGCGGTCTGCGTCATCCTCGTGGCGCTCGTCCCCGTGACGCCGATCTCGCTCCGGTGGCCGGGTGAGTACCTCATCGTGATCGGGTGGCTCGCCCTCGGCCTGGTGATGTACCTGCTCTCACCGCGACGGATGAGCCGTGACGAGTCGCTGCGGGCGCTGCTCGGTGACTACTACGCCACGATCGTCACCCCGGCGCCGACCGGTCCTGCACCCGACGCCGATCCGCAACCCGACCGCGCCTGACCCTGGCTGACCCTGGCCGACCCTGGCCGACCCTGGCCGACCTTGGCTGACGCCGGCCGGGACAGGGCCTCGGGCGTCGGCCGCGTCAGCGCCGACGCCCGAGCAGGGGCCGCAGCAGCAGGAGCACGACCAGCGCCGCTCCCCCGCCCAGGCCCCACCAGACGGCGTCGTGCCGGGCGCCCTCGAGGACGTCGGCCTGGGCACGGGGAGGGCGAGCGGGGCGGACCTGCTGCTGACGGTCGGCCGCCACCGGGGGGAGACGGCGCTGGAGCGCCTCGACGGGCTGGACCATGCCGTAGCCGGTGATCGGGCTGCTGCTGGCGCCGTTGCCGCTGGCGGTCTGCTCGAGGCGCGAGCGCAGCTCGTCGGCGTCCTCGTCGGCGTGCACCGACCACACCAGGGCGGCGACGCCGGCGACCTGGGCGGCCGCCCAGGCCGTGGAGGCGCCGTCGACGACGCACCAGCCGCCGTTGAGCGCTCGCGACACGGCCCCGGCGCCCGGGGCGGACAGGTCGACGGCGGAGCTGCGGAGCACGGAGCCGCGTGCGCCGGGCGTGGAGACGCCGACGGCGAGCACCTTCGGGTGGGCGGCCGGCCAGACGACCTCGGCCGCGTCCTCCCCGGGCGCCGGGTCGCCGGCGTACTCGTCGGGGAAGGCGCCCTCCGCCTGCGGGCGGTCGCCGGACGCCGCCACGAGGAGGACACCGGAGCGGACGAGGCGGTCGACCTGCGCCTCGAGCTCCGGCGAGTGCGGCACCTGCGTGGGCACCACGACCACGACCCGGCCGGGGAGCGTGCCGCCGGCCCGGGCGGCGGCGAGCTCCCCGAGCCTCGCGGCCAGGCCGCCGGACGTCGGCGCCACCTCGCCGTCGTCGGCGGGCGCCGGGACGTCGTAGAAGCGGGCGTCGACGAGCCGCGCTGCCGGTGCGATGCCGACGCGCACCCGGTCCGGCTGCTGCTGGTCGGGGCCGGCGACGATGCCGGCGACGGCGAAGCCGTGGCCGCTGGGCAGGTCGACGGGCGCGGTGCCCTGGAAGCCGCCCGTGCCGCTGTCGACGACGACCACGGTCACACCCTCGCCGGGCGCGCGGCCGGCCCGTCGCGCGAGCGCCTGGGCCTCCTCGACGTGGAGCGTCTCGTTGGCGGTGTTCTCACCGTCGACCGTGCGCTCGTCGGTGGTGGCGGCGGTGACCTGGAGGCAGCCGGGGCCCGTCGGCTGCGCGCGTACGGCGGCCTCGGCACTCGGCCCGAGCGGCCCGAGCGGCCCGGCCACCGCGCAGGCCAGCAGTGCGGCCACCGGCAGCCGGCGGCTCCCGGTCAGCCGCACGACCGGTCCCGCGACGGTGGGCACAGCGCGGCGTCGATGGACAGCTCCGGGCCGTCCTCGAAGAGCTTGTTCCACACGTCGGGGACGACGACGGCGGGGACCTTGCCGTAGCCCAGCTTGTCGAGCTCGGCGGTCCCGGCCACCGGATAGCTGTAGCCGCGGTCGTCGACGAGGTGGATCGTGCCCCCGGTCCCGGTGATCCAGTCGGCCGAGCGGATCACCGCGCCGTGGCCGGAGAAGACGGTGACCTCGCGGTCGCCGGCGGCGATCTCGGCGGCGCTCGCGCTGCCCTCGGGGTCGGTGGCCAACCGCGCGGCCGGCTCGGATCCGGGGTCGGTGTCGAGCACCGCGCAGGCCTGCTCGGTCGCGGGGAGCGACCCGGACAGCACCTGCTGAGGCCAGTGCTCGCCGGCGCCCTCGGTGCGCGGCACGATGTCGAAGCCGGCGCCGTCGGTCACCGCGCGCGGCAGGCGCTTGCCGAGGGAGGTGTTGCGCAGCACGGCCGCCTCGAAGGGGGTCAGCTCGACCAGGCCGTCGGCGGTGATGGCGTAGGTGCTGCCCGACCGCTCGACCCAGTCGCCCACCAGGGCGTCGCCGTAGCCGGGCAGCCCGGCCGGCCGCGCGGTCGGCATGAACGGGAA
>Ga0164243_10015138_pt1 | contig 10683 bp, 6 predicted proteins | sample OricompcompostOP_FD_108781 | JGI IMG/M metagenome (GOLD analysis project Ga0164243, IMG submission 108781) | Organic Plus compost microbial communities from Emeryville, California, USA - Original compost - Organic plus compost (OP) | ecosystem: Engineered > Solid waste > Mixed feedstock >...
CTGCCCTATACCCAGTGTAAGGTTGGTGCAGGAGTTCCAGCTGCCGCGATATTCACGGTTGTAAACAGATGTGTCAGGTATCAGGCCGGCGCTTTCACTCGGCAGATCTACTCCAATTCTCTTGCCAAGTCCGAAATCGTGCAGGTATTCGCGCCATACTTCATATCCTTTTTTAACGCCGCGGTATTTGGGATTATCAACCGTCAGGCGGTATACATGCGCATAGTAGGAGTTACAGCTATTGGCAATAGACAGCCTGAGATTGGCTGCGTGCCCCGGGTCGCTGTGCGTACAGGCCGGCTTGCCATGGCCACAGGCGGTATATCGCCCCGAGCACGGATAGCCGAAACGCGAAGTGATAATGCCTTCATTCAATGCTACCAGCGCGCCTATGGGTTTAAACGTTGAGCCCGGCTCATAGTTACCCTGTACTGCACGGTTCAGCAAAGGACCTGCCACATCCAGGGCCAGCCGGCTGTAGTTGCGCTGTTTGTTGGGACCGGTAAGGTCATTGGGATTGTAATTGGGACCCGATACCATGGCAATGATGCCGCCGGTGGCAGGATCAATGGCAACTATGGAGCCCACCTTATTGCTCATTAATTTTTCAGCCAGCTGCTGTACTTCTATATCAATATGGGTGCGCAGGTTGCGGCCCGCAATGGCGGCAGTGTCGTACCGTCCGTTCTCATAGCTGCCCACCAGCCGGTTCCGGTTGTCTTTCAGCAAATATTCAATACCGCGCTGCCCCATCAGGATGCTTTCATAATAGGCTTCCAGCCCGCTTCGCCCCACGTAATCGCCCATACGATAGTAGCCTCCCGAACGCTTGATAATGGCAGAATCGGCTTCGCCGATATATCCTATGATATGCGCTGCCGCATTGTAGGGATATACACGCACCGGACGTTCTACCAGCGCAAAACCGGGAAATTTCCAGATATTCTCATACAGTTTGGCGTGCAGTTCGGGTGTAAGCAGGTCTTCAAAAATGGAAGGCCGGTAATTGCCGTTTTTAATTACCGCTTCAACCAATCTTTTTTTGTACTCCGCGGTATCAATGCCAAGGATGGAGCAAAATTCCAGCGTATCAATTTTCCTGGCTTCAATGGGCGTTACCACCAGGTCGTACATGATGGTATTGTTCAGAATGGCCCTGCCCTTGCGGTCGAAAATGATTCCCCGGTCAGGGTACTTTACTTTCGCAAACACCGCATTATTCATGGCCATCTGGGAATATTTACCGCTAATGATCTGCAGGTTAAAGAGCTGGACCACTATGATAAAGAAAATTCCCAGGAAGATCAGGCGAATGATATTGCTTCTTGACTGATTAAATACCGACATACACTATATTAACCACCGATTGCACGGAATTATTTTTCAGCGTTCACACAGATTTTACCATTATTTCTTGGAATACAAAATGCCGGCCCCATAGTTCAGCACCCGTTGCCGGAGCCAACCGAAAATTTACTACAGATTATGCGGATTATTATCACGCATTACACGGAATTTACCATTCTTTCATCGAATCTGCCGTTACCACGCCGCTGCCTTCAGCAACTGCCTATATAACATAAGACGGCAAAGACGCAAGGTGAGTGGCACCAGGCACATAAGATCAGACAGGGGCGCCTGTTGTCTTTGTGGCCTCATGCCGTATTGGTCCTGAATTTTTCCTTCCTGGCAAAAAGCAGTTCAATGATCAGTATCAGCAACAGACTGATGCCTGAAGTAGCCAGCACTTTGCCCAGGAAATACAAAAAGGAACCAAATTGCATCCACTCCAGGAAAATGAGGTATCCGTTATGTACCAATGTCAGAATTATTACATAGGTAGCATAAGGAGCAACGCCCATACTGGTGAATGACGGCGAACGGTAGTTCTGATCGGCCCCTTCCTGGGGTATGAGCACACTTACCAGGAATCCGCGCAGGTACCCGATCAGCGTGCAGGCTGCTGCATGCAGGCCGGGCGTGTGTACAAAATAGTCTAATGTGAGGCCAAAAAGAAAACTGACCACCATCATACTGATGCGTGGCATGTTAAATGGCAGCCACAAAATATAGAGAAAGTAAAAGTAAGGCACTATAAAGCGGTGCAGCGGGGGTATACTTTCCAGCAGGTATACCTGGATAAGGATAAACAATATGTACCGTATCAGGCTTCGCAGCATAGCGCTCAGTTATTTATTTTGGTAGCTTCTTCCAAAGCTTTCTGTTCGTTTCGGAAAGTATTCTCCACTACTGTTACATATTCCAGGTTATAAAAGTTGGTGGCCGTCTTTAACCGCAGGGTCACAAAATTGCTCGATTTGTTATCTATCACCTCAGCTACCGTACCCACGGGTATGCCGGCGGGGAATACAGAAGAGTAATGACTCGTCACCACAGTATCGCCGATAGCCACCGGTATGATTTTGGGCACATTGTTCATCATCACATAATTCGGGTCCACACCGTCCCAGTATACGGTAAATGCTTCGCCGGTCTTCTTCAGTTTTGAGCTGATATGAAACTGCCTGTTGAGCATACTCATCACCACGGCATAATTACTGCTGGTGCTTACCACCCTGCCTACCACGCCCGCCGTTCCTACTACGCCCATATCTTTCTGCACGCCCTGGTTTTCGCCGCGTTCAATGGTAAGGGAGTTGTTTTGCATGCTTACCGTATTGTTCACCACTTTGGCCGAACGCCAAATATATTTCTGAATGGCCACCGTAGTGTCAATCACCACGGTATCTGTGTGTACCTGCATGGTGGTATCCGGCCCCTCGTAGTTTATCACCAGGCGATTGCGCAGGGCTTCGTTTTCCTTTGCCAGTTCTTCGTTGGTTTGCTTCAGCCGGAAATAATAGGTAATATTATTGTAGTTGCCCCCGAGCCTGCCGGTAATTTCATGTGCTGCTTCATAAAAAACCGCTTCATGAAATTCGTTGTACCGGAATAAAATCAACAGGGCCGTAATCTGCAAGAATACGAAGAACAGAAAGTTGAAATACCTTCTTATGAAGAGAAAAATGTTACGCACCTGCAGAATAGTTTAATTCTTGAGTCGGACTTCTGTTAACGCATCACAAACGGATAGCGATCATAGCTCTTTAACGCAAGTCCTGTACCGCGCACCACACTCTTCAACGGATCATCGGCTACGTGCACGGGTAATTTAATTTTCTGGCTCAACCGTTTGTCGAGACCACGTAGCAAAGCGCCGCCGCCGGTGAGGTAAAGACCGCGGCGATAAATATCAGCTGCCAGCTCCGGAGGCGTCATTTCAAGCGCCTTCAGAATGGCTTCTTCAATTTTGAAAATACTTTTATCGAGCGCTTCCGCAATTTCCTGGTAGCTCACCATGATCTGTTTGGGAATGCCGGTTACCAGGTCGCGGCCATTCACCGGAATATCATCCGGCGGGTTGTCGAGGTCCTTCATGGCAGCGCCGATATTGATCTTGATCTGTTCTGCTGTACGTTCCCCGATCAGCAAACTGTGATAGCGGCGCAGGGCTTCCATAATATCGGCCGTGAATTCATCACCGGCAATACGGATACTCTGGTCGCACACAATACCGGCCAGGGCAATCACCGTAATACCGGTGGTGCCACCGCCTATATCAATGATCATATTACCCACAGGTTCTTCCACATCAATGCCAATACCCAGGGCGGCCGCCATGGGTTCGTGCAACAGGTATACTTCTTTGGCGCCGGCCTGCTCCGCACTGTCGCGCACCGCTCTTTTTTCTACTTCAGTAATGCTTGATGGAATACAAATCATCATACGCCAGCTGGGTGGGAACAGCGGCTTTTTGGGGTAGATCATCTTGATCATCTCCCGTATCATGAGCTCGGCAGCGTTAAAATCGGCAATCACACCATCTTTGAGCGGACGCACGGTGCGGATGCTCTCATGGGTCTTTTCGTGCATCATCAATGCGCGCTTCCCTACTGCCAACACCTGTTTCGGATTATTACGGTCCAACGCCACAATACTGGGTTCATTAACTACTACTTCATCGTTATGGATAATGAGGGTATTGGCAGTACCCAGGTCAATCGCAATCTCCTGGGTAAAAAAGTTGAATAGGCCCATTTTAGATGGTCAGATTTTGGATTTGAATATAATGCCTGCAAAATTGTAGCAAATAATCCGAAATAACATGCTTTCGTATTGGGAAATTTTGACTGCGTACAGGAAAGCTTTCCTGCGTCAGCGCTTCCTTCCCTTTTATCAGCAGTAATTTGCCAATCCTACTAACGTGCATGCGTTTGCTTAATTGTTTTTTTGATCGGCTTTTCTCTGCAAATTTTTTGCCGTCTTTTTCTGCTACATGGCGAAGCCCAGTCTGCGCTCCATTTCAGCAGGCAATGCCGGTAATTTTCTCCGTTCAATCAGAAAGCTGGTCAGTCGTGCTATTTCCGAAAAAATATAATGTTTGTCCAACGCGCCTTTCAGGTAATCTTTTCCGGTGCTGCCGCCCGTTCCTATGCGCGTGCCGATCATGCGGTGCACCATGTTCATATGACGATAACGCCAGGTGCTCAGTTGTTCATCTATTTCAAGCAGGTTGTTCAACAGTTGAAAAGGCAGCTGCAATATCGGGTAGCCGCGATACAGCATAATGAACAAAGCCGCCCTGCAGGCACGTGGCGAAAGGCTGCGGTTGCCGTCTGCTGACTGATCGGAGAATACTGCATCAAAATACGCCACATTGTTCTTTTCTCCTTCCGCCAGCGAGCTGATATAAATGTTCCGGTAATCAGACCAGAATACAGAACCCGCGGCCGGTGCGGTATCGCCCATTACAGGTTGGTAGTTTTTCCAGAGTTCATGCGCATACAGGAATGGCATGCGTTCCAGCCAGGCATTCAGCAACTCCAGGAACGATTTTTCCTTTTCAGCCGCTTTGATGATTGCCACATGCTCCGGACGTAATTGCGAGATATAATATTCCTGGGCATGACGCTGCTCGTATTTCAGTCCCAGCTTTGCTTCCAGCACCTTGAACTGCCAGCTCTGAAATCCCGATGCAGGACGCAGCATGTCGCGGAAATCAAGAAAATCCATCGGCGTCATCGTTTCCAGCACATCAATTTGTTGCACCAGGAGTTTGAGAATGGTCACCGACCGCGACAGGCGATGCACCACCGTTTGCAGTTCGGGAGAATTATCATTGACAGCAGGTTTTTGCATAATGGCCGCCACTGAATTTACCTCATACAACAGTTGCTTGAACCACAATTCATAGGCCTGGTGAATAATAATGAACAGCATTTCATCATGCGCCGGCTGTTTCCTGAGCTCACTTTCCGGTTGCTGCGCGTTGAGAATTTTATCCAGTTGTAAATAGTCACTGTAATGCATATCCTTACCGTTTAGTACAGATTTATCTTTTTATCGCAGAAACGCCCGTAGCGCAAGGGCCTTATTCACCCCTGGCTCACTCAAATTCATACCCTATATCCCGCCTGTAGTACATGCCTTCAAATGACAGCGACTCCAGCACTTTTTTTGATTTGCCGGCCGCACTGCTGATGGTGTCGGACCAGGAGGTTACGCAAAGCACGCGGCCTCCGGCGGTCACCACATCGCCATTTTCCTGCTTTGTGCCGGCATGAAATACCAGACTGTCGGGTTGCGGCGCCGCATCCAGTCCGCGGATAGGAAATCCTTTTTCAAACGATCCCGGATAACCGCCGCTTACCGCCATAATGGTGCAGGCAGTGCGCGTATCTTTTTCTATCTGCATGGTATCAAGCATGCCCTTATGGGTTGCTTCCAGCAATTCCACCAGGTCGTTTTTGAGACGCGGCATGATCACTTCCGTCTCCGGGTCGCCCAGGCGGCAATTGTATTCAATCACATACGGTTCGCCTTTTACTTTGATCAGGCCAAAAAAGATGAACCCTTTGTAGTTGATCCCTTCTTTTTCCAGTCCGCTCACTGTGGGCCGGATGATCTTCTCTTCCACCTTTTGCATAAATGCTGCGTCGGCAAAGGGTACCGGACTTACGGCCCCCATGCCACCGGTGTTGAGGCCTGTATCGCCTTCACCCACCCGTTTATAATCTTTTGCTTCCGGCAGCAGCACATAATGTTTGCCATCGGTGAGCACGAACACACTCAGTTCAATTCCTTCCAGGAATTCTTCCACCACCACTTTCTTACCGGCTTCGCCAAATTTGCTTTGCTGGATCATGAGTTCAAATTCAGCGATGGCTTCCAGGTGCGACTGGCAGATAAGTACGCCTTTGCCTGCGGCGAGGCCATCCGCTTTCAATACCACGGGCAACCTGTGCTGCTGCAGATACGGTATGCCTTCTTCATAATTGGAGGCGTCGAACTCGCGGTACACAGCCGTAGGAATGTTGTGCCGCATCATGAATTTCTTGGCAAAGGCTTTACTGCCTTCCAGTTGCGCGCCGTATTGCGAAGGGCCGATCACCATTACGTGTTGCAGGGCGGCATCCTTCGCAAATTCATCTACAATACCTTTTACCAGCGGCTCTTCCGGTCCCACTACCACCATTGCCACCTGCTTCTCCAGCACGAAAGCTTTGATAGCATCAAAATCGGTTACCTTCAAAGGAACGTTTTCGCCATGCAGCGCCGTTCCGGCATTGCCGGGCGCAATAAATAGTTGATCGCATCGGGAACTTTGTGACAGTTTCCAGGCCAGGGCATGTTCGCGGCCGCCGGAACCGAGAAGCAAAATATTCATAATGTTGTTGAGAATGATAAACCGGGGCGAATTTCGGAATTCATGCCGGATTGCCGAATTTTAATTGTACCGCTGGCCTGTGAATAAAATTAATTCCTATTTTACGCCGCTAAACTGCTCTGGCTGCAGCTTTTTTGAGCATAGCAGGCGAATGAAAGGGAAAAACGCAACGATTCGTATACAGCGCTTATTTGGATGATGCACCTTGTACGCAACTCCCTTCTCCTTGCCTGCTTATGTTGAAAACTATGATTGCAAACCAAAAACTCAAGTATGAATCACCCCTCTCCCGTAAAGCACCCGAAAGGTTTATTTGTTCTGTTCTTTACTGAAATGTGGGAGCGTTTCAGTTATTACGGCATGCGCGCCATCCTGGTACTGTATGCCACCAATGGCCTGCTGATGTCAGACAACGACGCACAGGATGGTGTGTACGGCACCTATACCGGGCTCATCTGGCTCACACCCATATTCGGCGGTTATGTGGCCGACCGTTTCTGGGGCAACCGCCGCTCAATTATTACGGGCGGTTTTTTAATGGCGGCCGGACAGTTTGTGATGTTTATCAGCGCTTCTTTTTATGAGAATATCGCGCTGGCGCATACCATCATGTGGATAGGACTGGTGCTGCTGATACTGGGAATGGGTTTGTTCAAACCGAATATTTCTACCATGGTAGGGCAGTTGTACCCTGCCGGCGACCGGCGGCTCGATTCTGCCTATACGATCTTTTATATGGGCATCAACCTGGGCGCATTTATCGGACCGCTCATCTGCGGCGGCCTCGGCGAATCGTATCTCCCTTCCGGCGAACCCGCACGCGATGCTTTTAAATGGGGATTCTTTTCAGCCGGCATTGCTATGATGGTTGGTACGCTCACCTTTATCTGGCTCAAGAACAAATATGTGATCGCCCCGGGAGGAAAAGGGTTGGGCATTTTACCCAATAAATCCAATGAGGTGGCGCAGGCTGATAGCGCAAAAGAGAAAACCACTACTTCCCTTACGCAGGTAGGCATCTGGGCACTGGTAGGTATCGGGGCGATACTGGCATTCGTATATGCAGGAGGCATGGACTGGATCGGCGCATTCATCTTTGGTATTCCGATTGCCATTTCAGGTCTTATTATTACCGACAAATCTTTAACACCTGTTGAACGTGGAAGGGTGATTGTTATATTCATCTCGGCATTCTTTGTGGTTTTCTTCTGGGCCGCTTTTGAACAGGCCGGCTCTTCGCTTACTTTATTTGCCGAACGTAATGTTGACCGCGCTTATAAGATAGATACACAGCTGGGCACCGCAGTGTTGTTCATCACAGCGCTTGGTGCAATACTGTATTATTTCCTGCAGCGCATCATGGAAATACCGGTGGAACTGAAAAGGATTTTTGCCGCCCTGGCCATCGGCGCCGTGTTGTTTGCCATTTACCATTATTTCCAGGGCACGCCCTATTTCAAGGAAGAGATTCCGGCCAGTTGGTTCAACAGCGTGAACAGTATGTGGCTTATCCTGACGGCGCCCATACTGGCGCAAATATGGCAGTGGCTGGGCACAAGGAATATGGAGCCCTCTTCTCCCAAAAAACAGGCCCTGGGCCTGGTATTTCTTTCGCTGGGATATGTGATCATCGCTTTGGTGGTAAAAGAAGTTGCGGGAAGCGTAAGCATGGTGTGGCTGCTGGCCCTGTACCTGATGCATACCATCGGCGAATTGTGCCTCTCGCCCATTGGACTTTCACTGGTAAACAAACTGGCGCCTGCCCGTTTTGCTTCCATATTGATGGGTGTGTGGTTCCTGTCCAATGCAGTAGCCAACAAATTTGGCGGTAAACTGGCGGCCCTGCTTCCCAGCAAGGGCGCTACCAATTTTGCCGGTTACGAGATCAACAACCTCTACGATTTTTTTATGCTGTTTGTAGTTCTCAGTGGTATTGCCGCTGTCTTACTATTTATACTCAGCTATTGGATGGAAAAAAGAATGGGAACTGTAAAATAGCATTCACGTAAACAAACTACATCGTCTTTAACACGCTTATTATTTTAAACTGCTCATTATGTCAGCTTCAAAATTCAAGCCGTTTGTACTCCCGGAAGTGAAGATGCCGGAGTTTACCATCAAGTCGGTAGTGACCGGTTCTATATTCGGGATTATTTTCGGCGCATCTACAGTATACCTGGCCTTGCGGGCCGGCCTTACTGTTTCGGCCTCTATTCCTATTGCCGTAATAGCTATTACGCTCAGTCGCCTGTTTCTTCGAACCACCATACTCGAAAACAACATTATTCAAACAACAGGCAGCGCCGGTGAAAGTATTGCTGCCGGCGTGGTGTTTACACTGCCTGGATTTCTGTTCCTGAGCGATCCCGAAAGCGCCAACTATTTTGAGTATTTCACCATCATGATCCTGGCCATTTTCGGTGGCATCCTGGGAACGTTGATGATGATCCCGCTGCGCCGGTCGCTGATTGTAAAGGAACATGAAACATTGCCTTATCCCGAAGGCACCGCCTGCGCATCAGTATTGAAGGCGGGTGAAAAAGGCGGCAGTTTTGCCAGGACGGCCTTCCAGGGTCTTGGTTTTGCCTTTGTCTATGCGTTTCTGCAAAAAATCCTGCACGTCATTGCAGAGACCCCCAACTTTATGTCGAGCCAGGCCAATAAACTGTTGCCTTCTGCCCGCATAGCGGGAGAAATTACTCCCGAATACATGGGCGTAGGATATATTATCGGTCCACGCATTGCCGGGGTATTGGTAGCGGGTAGCGTACTCTGCTGGTTTGTATTCATTCCTTTACTGGCCATGCTGGTGCCTGGAGATGTGATAGCCGCACAGTTGGTAAAAGTGGGCTATCTCGCATCCGTAACGGAGGCCGGTGGTGCCGGAGGATGGGACCCGGTAACACATACTTTTAACGACTATTCCGATGCCATTTATCGCGCCTATGTGCGACAGATCGGCGCAGGTGCTGTGGCAGCAGGCGGTCTGATCACCCTCATCAAAACATTTCCAACTATTATCTCTTCTTTCAAAGGAAGCGTAGGTTCACTGAGACAAAGCCAAACCCGGCAGGAAGTGTTGAGAACCGACAGAGACCTTTCCATGAAAGTGGTAGGGTTCGGTAGCCTGGCGCTGATCCTGCTCATTGCATTGCTGCCGCAGATTCCCGGCGAAGGCATCGGCAGCAGGTTATTGCTGGGCTTGCTGATTGTGATCTTCGGCGCTTTCTTCGTAACCGTATCATCGCGTATAGTAGGTCTTATCGGCAGTTCCAACAACCCCATCAGTGGTATGACCATCGCTACGTTGATGGGTACCTGCCTGGTGTTTATTGCAGTGGGCTGGACAGGTAAAGTGTACGAACCTATGGCGCTGGTAGTAGGTGGTATGATCTGTATAGCAGCTGCCAACGCAGGTGCTACATCGCAAGACCTGAAGACCGGTTACCTGGTAGGCGCTACACCGCGCAAACAGCAGCTGGCGCTTTTTGTAGGTGCCATTGTATCTTCCATCGCTATTGGTTTCACCATCACCATACTTGACCGCCCCACAGCGGAAATGGCAGAACAAGGTATTACACACGCTATTGGTACGCCCACGTATTCTGCACCACAGGGAACCCTGATGGCTACGCTGATCAAAGGAATTTTAGGCGGCGATCTCGACTGGCAGTTTGTACTCATAGGCGCCGCCATCGCTATCGTGGTTGAATTGTGTGGCATCAAAGCATTGTCATTTGCCATTGGTATTTACCTGCCACTGGCAACTACCCTGCCCATTTTCATCGGAGGCGCTATTCGCGGACTGGTAAATATGCGCAAGGCTAAAAGAGCTGATGCAGCCGAAGAAGAAGAGGATTTGAGTAAAGGCAATTTATTTGCTACCGGTCTTGTAGCAGGTGGCGCATTGGCAGGCGTTATTGTGGCTTATCTCATGGCTTTCGATGTTACCAAAG
>Ga0164243_10015139_pt1 | contig 10683 bp, 11 predicted proteins | sample OricompcompostOP_FD_108781 | JGI IMG/M metagenome (GOLD analysis project Ga0164243, IMG submission 108781) | Organic Plus compost microbial communities from Emeryville, California, USA - Original compost - Organic plus compost (OP) | ecosystem: Engineered > Solid waste > Mixed feedstock >...
CAAGATCGCGGCGCACTACGACGCAACGACGGAACAGCTCGTGCGCGAGGTCTATGCCGGCGACTTCGAGGCCTTCGGCTACAGCCCGAGAGTGCACGATGCCCGAAGGGCTCCCGGCAGCATGATCGTGGAGCATCGGCTGCTGCCACACGATGAGCCGCTGCCGGAGCTTCCCGACCGGAGCCGCGCCTCGCGTGACACGCGGGTCATCGAGAATGCCATGCTGCTGCGGCGCCTAGTCAAAAGGCGCCTGATCTAGACTTCGCGGCTGCAGCATTGCATTCGCCAAGATCATCATTTGCTGGCGCAGCGCTGCCGACCGTCGGCTATGCTATCGACGTGCATCCGAGGGCTCGTCGATGGAGCAGCTCCTTTCCAAGGCCGGTCTCCCTGCCGTCGGCATCTTCTCCGATCTCGGCGCCGACGAGCGCGCGGCGCTTTTGGCGGAGCTAGAAGCACAGAGCCTGAAGCGCGGCGACGTGCTCGTGCGGCAGGGCGACACCGCCGATGCGTTGTACATCGTCATCTCTGGACGCTTCGCGGTCACGCTCGAAGGCCGCCGCGAGCCGCTGACGGAAATCGGGCCGGAGCAACCCATCGGTGAGATCGCCTTCCTGACCGGAGGGGTGCGCACGGCGACCGTGTCGGCGATGCGCGACAGCCTGGTGCTGCGGCTCGGGCGCGACGATTTCGAGCGCATCGCCGAGAGATGCCCGAGCATCTGGCGCACGCTGACGGCGGCCCTATCGCAGCGGCTGGCAGCGACCACGGCGCCCGAGACGACGACAAACAACGCCAGACCGCGGACCATCGCCGTCATCCGCGCCGGGTCCTCGCAGGTGCCCGAGCGCTTCCTCGACAAGCTCGTGTCGATCTTTGCAGCCAATGCCAACACGCTGGTGCTCGACGAAGCGCGCGCCACGGCGCTGCTGGCGCGGGGCGTGGCGCTCGACAGCGCCGAGGCGACGCAGGCGCTCAACGAGATCGAAAGCTCCTATGACTATCTCGTCTTCCTTGCCGACGCCGAGCTCACACCCTGGTCACAGAAAGCCATCCGCCACGCCGACGTCGTGCTCGCCGTGGCTGTGGATGGTGCCGATCCGACACCCAATACCCTGGAGCAGCTCGCTGCGGCCTTTGTCGATACCGAGGCGCGGCGCCTCGTCATCGTGCACGAGCGGCGGCAACCGATATCGGGGACGGCACGGTGGCTGCGGCGGCGTGACGTTGCCATGCACCACCACGTGGCGCTCGACGATGATGGCACGATCGCTCGCCTCTTCCGCTTCATCAACGGCAGCGCGCTCGGCCTCGTCGCGTGCGGCGGCGGGGCGCTGTGTGCGGCGCACGTCGGGCTCTACAAAGCGCTGATCGAGAGCGGCTTCGCGTTCGACATGGTGGGCGGCACGTCGGCAGGTGCAGCGATGACCGGCGCCTTCGCCATGGGCAAGCATCCCGACGACATCGACCGGGGTACGCACGATATCTTCGTCACCAACCGCGCCATGCAGCGCTATACATGGCCGCGCTATTCGCTGCTCGACCATCGTCACTACGACGCGCAGCTGCAGCGCTATTTCGCCGGCACCAACATAGAGGACCTTTGGGTTCCGTTCTTCTCGGTATCGACCAACTTGTCGAGCTACGAGCTCCATAGGCACGACCGCGGCGACCTCTTCCAGGCCATCCGTGCCTCGGCTTCCATTCCGGTGCTGCTGCCGCCTGTCTACACGGCGGATGGAGAGATGCTGGTCGACGGCTGCCTGCTCGACAACGTGCCGATCCGGACGATGCACGCGAAGAAAAGCGGACCCAACGTCGTCGTCAGCTTCCACATCCCGGAGCTGGAGCGTTTCGAGGTCGACTACAGCACGCTGCCCTCACGTGCCGAACTGATCCGCATGTCGATCAATCCGCTTGCGCGCGGCAAGCTTCCGGATGCGCCAGGGCTCACGACGGTGCTGATGCGGTCGCTGATGGCGAACCGGCACGATTTCCAGCGCCAGATGAAGCCCGGTGACGTGCTGTTCGTGCCGCCTATCCCCTCCGACATGGGCATCCTCGATTGGCACCGCCATAGCGAGCTGGTGCGCAATGCCTATTGGTGGGGGCTCGAAGAGGTGCAGCGCCTGCAGCGCGCGCGCCATCCGCTCATGGCAATGGTGGGAGCCGATGCATCTGCCAATGCGGCCGAACGCGCGTAAATCCTCAGAAGCCTGGAGCGCTTGGAAGCTTGCGGAGATGCCAGCCTGCGCCGGCATGACGGAGTTTGTTCGTCCAAGCAAAGAGCGACCAGGTGCACCCCGGGGGTGAGCCCCGGGGATTCCAGAGAGAGGTGCTAAGCGCAGCGCTGGAGGTTTTCAGGAGCGCGCGTCCAGGTGAATGTCTGGCTGAGGAACTTGACGCCGGCGTAGCCCACCACCTTCAGCTTGTCCCCCTGCGGGACGATCTGCACGTCGAACTTGGCGTCCTTGTCTGGGTCGTAGATCCAGCCCTCGTCGAAGGTGCCGTCACCCATCGGCTTCACGTTGCCGATGATCTGCAGCCCGCAGCCCTTGGCGTTCTTGGGGTCCTGCACCCAGACAACCTTGCCGCACAGCGCGCCGCCGCCGCAGTCGGTGATCTCGACCGCGCCGCGACCGGTGTGATCGAGCCACAAGCCAAGCGGACTCTCAGCCGCACCGGCGCTCGAACCGAGCGCCGCAACAGCGGCCACCAGCCACGCCTTCGAAAGCATCCTCATCTCTCTCGTACCCTCGTCATGGGAATTTGTCCGGCACAGCGTCGGCTCCCTGCCCCCGCCGGGAAGCCGAATCGAATCTACGCACCGTAGTTCGCGAAAATCATGTCATGCAGGCGAGCAACGGCAGCGACGAACGCAATGATTGGGCGTGACGATACGTAGAAATGCCCTTTCTGCACAATGCGGCCAATGCCAGCCGCGACTCTTGCGCACCTTATTTCACAAAGCAGCAAATCTGCCGCACGCCCAGTGTTCTAGGACAGCTCGGGCTTGGCGCCGCGCAAGCGCTTGACGTTGCTCCGCCGCGCCTTGGCCTCGCGCCTCCGTTCCTTGGAGGCGCGCGTCGGCTTGGTCTTGATACGCCGCTTGGGCTCGACGCAGGCCTGACGGATCAGCTCGAGCAGCCGCTCGCGCGCATCCTCACGATTGCGCTCCTGGGTGCGGTGGCGCTCGGCCCTGATGACGAGCACGCCGTCGTCGGTGAGACGGCGGCCGGCAAGGCGCGCGAGGCGGGTGCGCACGCTCCCCGGCAGCGAGGGCGAAGCATGGACATCGAAACGCAGCTCGACGGCCGTCGAGACTTTGTTGACGTTCTGGCCGCCTGGGCCAGATGCGCGAACGAAACGCTCCTCGATCTCCGAATCGTCGAGCTCAACACCATCCGTGATCGGCAGCTTGCCCATGGCGTCGCCCCAAGCGTCACTCAGGCTGGGGCTCGAAGAACACCAGCCGATTCGCAAACGGATCGCTGAGGCGAACCTCCCGCGCCCATAGCGTCTCCTCGAGTCCCGGGCGCGCATAGCGGTAGAGCTTGCCCAAGAGCTGCCGGTGGAACTCCTCGATGCCTTGCATGGCGATACGGATGTTCGCCCCGGGTGCTCCGTCGCCATGGTGCTCGCTCAGGTGCAGCCGGCAGTCTCCCCGCGCGAGGCCCATATAGAGCGGGAGGTCTGGCTCGAAGCGGTGCTCAAACTCGACCTCGAAGCCGAGAAAGTCGATGTAGAACTCGCGCGCCTTGCCGACGTCGAACATGCGCAGCACAGGCGTTATCGGACCAAATCTCATCCCTCATCCTTCCTCGCGGCGTGGGCGAACGGGGCGCGCCGCCAGCCCTTGAAGTCGCGGATGATCTCGCGCGCGGCGTTGTGGCCCGGCGCGCCGGTCACCCCGCCGCCAGGATGTGCGCCCGAGCCGCAAAGATACAGTCCGCCAAGGGGCAGGCGATAGCGCGCATATCCAAGGCGCGGGCGGGTGGAGAAGAGCTGATCGAGCGACAGCGCACCATGGAAGATATCGCCGTCGACGAGCCCGAAACGATGCTCGAGATCGAGCGGCGACAGAACCTGGCGAGCAAGCACGGCGCTTTTGAAGTTGGGCGCATGGCGCGTCACGGTCTCGATGACAAGGTCGGCAAAGGCTTCCTTCTCGCGCGGGTCGGCCCACGAGCGGCCAGCGGGGAGATGCGGCGCAACGTGTTGCACGAACAGGCTCGCCACGTGCCGTCCGGGGGGCGCCAGGGTGTCATCGAGCGTCGAGGGGATAAGCATCTCGACGATGGGTGCGTGCGACCAGCCGGTCGACCGCGCATCGAGATAGGCCTGCTCCAGATAGTCGAGCGTCGGGCCGATGACGATCCCGGCGCCGTGGTGGTCCTGCGCGGTCTTGCCCGGACGACAGGTGAAGTCCGGAAGCTCGCTCAGCGCCACGTTCATGCGGAAGGTGCCGGACCCTGTCTTCATGCCGGTGAACAGCGCCCGCGTGGCCGCTGAAACCGCATCCGCCGGCATGAGATCGCGAAACAACAGCTTGGGCGAAACGTTGGCGACCACGGCACGCGCCGTGATCTTCTCCCCATCTGCCAGGACGACGCCGGCGACCGCGCCGTCTCGCGCGATCACCTGCTCGACCTTGGCACCGGTCCGTATCTCTGCACCGCGCTCGCGCGCTGCGGCTGCCATGGCCCGGGTGATGGCGCCCATGCCGCCAATGGCATGCCCCCACGCCCCGCGCCTGCCATTCACCTCGCCGAAGCAATGGTGCAGGAGGACGTAGGCGGTGCCTGGCGTCGAAGGCGCCGCGTAGTTGCCGACGATGCCGTCGAAGGCGAAGGCGGCTTTCACGACCTCGCTCTCGAACCAGCCATCAAGGAAATCAGCGGCGCTGCGCGTAAAGAGATCGACGAGGATGCGTTGCTCCTTCAGGGGAAGCCGCATGAAGCGCTTGCCGACGAAGGCCCCCTTGATCAGCTCGAGAAATCCGCCGCCAGCGTTCGGAGGCGTCATCAGCACGAGGTCGCGCAGCACGTCGGCTGAGCGCTCCAGCATGGCATCGTAGGCGGGCAAGCGCTCGGCATCGCGCGCGGAGAATTGCGCAATAGCCGCCTGCCGCTCGGCGAGGCCGCCGCGCATCAGAAGATATCGGTTGTCGTCGACGGGCCAGAAGTTTGCCGCGGGGCGGTGCACAACGCGCAGGGCGTGCTTCTTGAGCTCGAGGTCGGCGATGACCTTCGGGTTGAGCAGGCTTACGGTATAGGAGGCGACCGAGTTGCGAAAGCCCGGATGGAACTCCTCCGTCACCGCCGCGCCGCCGACGACGTCGTTCTTTTCCAGCACGACGACGCGAAGCCCGGCGGTTGCAAGGTAGGCGGCACAGGTGAGCCCGTTGTGCCCCCCGCCGACGATCAGGACATCGATCGGGTCTTCAGTAACACTGTTCATCCTGGGAGGCTCGCGAGCGAGATATGCCGAGCCTGCGCATAGCGGCAGCGGCGCTTCTGTTCCAGTGCGGACCGCCGGGTACGGCACATTAATTCTAATTGATCGGATCTTTTGGACGCCAACATGCGTTAGCGCCACGTTTAGTTTCGTGCTTCTAGCCTCGTCTCAGGTCCGCACGGAGTCGTCTCATGCCGTCTGCCACGAAGGCCATTGCCCGCACCTTCAGCCACGAAGATGCTGCCTATCGGCTTGCCGGGATGCTCATCGTGTCGCTGTTTCCGGCGCTGTTCTGGACACTGGCCGTCTCGGGCATCGGTGCGGCTATGGGGCACGTACCGGACCTTGTGGCACTGATCATGGTCGGGACCAGCGTGGCCGTCTTCTGCGCAATGATCTTCCAGGCGCTGTCGGCGCGGCGCTGAAGGCGCAAACGTTAGCTGACGCCGCCCCAGCCGCAGCGCATCTTCTCGCATACACGGCCGGCGCCGCAAGCGACCTTCACGAAGCGGCACGCCCGGCAGCTATAGCTCGACAGGCAGCCGCGATAGGAGCCGCCGCGGCGGAAGTTGCAGGTCGTTATCGTCTGGCAATCGCGCTGCGGATTGACGAGGCCGCCCGGCCCCTCCTGCGCATGCGCAAAACCCGGCGCCACAGCCATGGCCGCCGCCACCACCATCACGCAAAAGCCCAAGCGCTGCATCTTCATTGCCCCGATGCATCTCAGCCCGGGTGCAGTGTGTGCGAGACGCGAGTCGCTGGCAACCGAATGGCGAAATCGCAGTGCTCAGAGTACGCACGAGTGTGCCGTTGTGGCCACGGCTTGCATAGGCCGCCCTTGGGCGGCGGGCGCAACGCTTGCCCGCCAGCTCGTCGGGGCCTGTGGATTACTCGGCGGCTTTGCGCGAGGGCTGCACGATGGCCATGTAGTCGTTGAGCAGGTTCTCGGTGATCTGGCCCGGCTTGAACTTGAACTCACCGATCTCGGAGACCGGCGTCACCTCGGCAGCGGTGCCGGTGACGAACACCTCGGAGAAGTCCTTCAGCTCCTCCGGCATGATCGCCCGCTCGATCACCTGATAGCCGCGCTTCTTAGCGAGGTCGATGACGGTGCGGCGCGTAATGCCGTCGAGGAAGCAGTCAGGGTCCGGCGTATGGATGACGCCGTCCTTGATGAGGAAGATGTTGGCGCCGGTGCATTCGGCGATGCGACCGCGCCAGTCGAGCATCAGCGCGTCAGCGAAGCCGGCGCGCTCGGCGCGGTGCTTCTCGACGGTGCAGATCATGTAGAGGCCGGCAGCCTTGCTCTTGGAGGGCGCGGTGGCGGGGTCGGGACGGCGATACTTCCCCATGGTCAGGCGAATGCCCTTGAGGCGCTGCTCCATGGGGAAGTAGGAACCCCACTCCCATGCCGCGACTGCGAGATGGACCTTGGTCGCCTGTGCCGAGACGCCGATCTGCTCGGAGCCGCGATAGGCGATGGGGCGCACGTAGCAGTCGGACAGATTGTTGGCAGCCACGACATCGCGGCAGATCTGATCTATCTCAGCGACGCTGTAGGGCACCTCGAAATCGAGCATGCTTGCACTGTCCTTCAGGCGCTGCGAATGCTCGGAGAGCTTGAAGATGGTGCCGCCATAGGCGCGCAGCCCCTCGAACACGCCGCTGCCGTAGTGAAGCGCGTGCGTCAGGATATGGATGTTCGCCTCGCGCCAGGGGACCATCTTGCCGTCGAGCCAGATGAAGCCATCGCGATCGTTGAATGGGGCCGGCCCTGACATGCGTTCTCTCTCCGTAGACTTTCGCGCCAAGATTGTTAGTTAGACTGGCTCGATGGCGAGACAGCTCGTGGGCGCAGATGATGGTGGTCCACCGCGCGCATCGACCGGGCCTTTTCTGGCTCCCACGAGAGCTCCGGGCGCTGGCGCAAAATGACTTGCCATGACTAACAATCGAGGCCAAATAAGTCAACATGACTGACATAACCTCCGACAGCGTTGCGGCGCGCCGTTCGTCGCGTTCCAGCGCCCCTCAAACGCCGGCCAACGGAGCCTCGCGCACGGGTCAGGAGGGTATCGCGCCGGAAGAGCTCGCCGCCTGCGTCGAGCTGCTGTTTTTCGCCTATCGGGACTTCACCGGCGGTGCCGATACGGTGCTCGAGGAGTATGGCTTCGGGCGCGCGCATCATCGCGTCCTGCATTTCGTGCACCGCAATCCCGGCCTGCGTGTTGCCGACCTGCTGGACATCCTCAAGATCACCAAGCAGAGCCTCGCCCGCGTCCTGAAGCAGCTCATCGATAAAGGCTTCATTATGCAACGGGCAGGGAACGACGACCGGCGTGAGCGGCGCCTGTTCGTCACCACCAAGGGCGGGCGCCTCGCCGAGAAGCTCTCGGCCCAGCAGAAGCAGTACATCGAGGCGGCTCTTGGCAAGGCTGGCCCTGGAGCGGCCGAATTCGCCCGCCGCTTCCTTTTTGCCATGATTGCAGAGTCGGATCGTCCGCGCGTCGAGGCGCTGGTAAAGCTAGCCTCCGGCACACGCGCCTGACGACGGCGCAGCAGTACAAGACGAGGGGCGAACATGAGACCCGCCAAGGCCGCGAGCACGCCGCTGCCCGACAATGCACCCCATGTGCTCATCGTCGACGACGACCAGAAGATCCGCGATCTCCTGGGCCGCTATCTTTCCGAGCAGGGCTTTCGCGTGACGACGGCGCAGGATGCCGCCACGGCGCGCGCCGGCATGCGCGGGCTCGAGTTCGATGCGGTGCTGCTCGACGTGATGATGCCCGGCGAGAGCGGGCTCGATCTTGCACGCGAGCTGAAAGCGACCCGGCCGATCCCGATCTGCATGCTGACGGCGCGTTCGGACCCCGAGCACCGCATCGAAGGCCTCGAAGCGGGAGTCGACGACTATCTCCCCAAGCCGTTCGAGCCGCGCGAGCTGCTCTTGCGCCTGCGCAACATCCTGCGACGCGCCGCCGGTGGCGGTGGCCCCAGCGAAGAGATCCGCATGGGCAACCATGTGTTCCATGTGGCGCGCGGCGAGTTGAAGCATAACGACGAGACCGTGAAGCTCACCGAGCGCGAGCGCGACCTGCTACGCATGTTCGCCCAGCGCATCGGGACCCCCATCCCCCGGCACGAGCTCGCTCCGGAGGATTCCACCGGCAGCGATCGCGCCATAGACGTGCAAATCAACCGTTTGCGGCGGAAAATCGAGACCGACCCCTCCAACCCCGTGTACCTCCAGACAGTGCGGGGCAAAGGGTATATCCTTTACTCGGATTGATCCCGCGTAGAGTCTGAGGTCGGTTGATGCTCGCCAGGGGCGAGGAGCCGGAGCGCCGTTCGTTTCTGCCATGGCCTGCGCTGTGGCAGGCGTTTTTGCGTGTTCGCCTGCCACGGCTCAAACTGCGCCTGCCGCGGCCAAGCTCCCTGCGCGCCCCGCCTCTCCTCGTCAAGGCGTGGGAGAGACTGCCGCCGCCCCCAGCTTGGCTCGTCGCCTTCGGCGTCTGGTTTGCCAAAACGCACCGACGCAACATGCAGCTCGTCGGCGGCTGGCTGTCGGACGTGCTGCCGAAGGGCCTCTATGCGCGCGCGCTGATCATTATCATCGCGCCCATCGTGGTGCTCGAAGGGGTCATCGCCTTCGTGTTCATGGAGCGGCACTGGCAGGCGGTGACGCGCCGCCTCTCCGAGGCCACAGCGCGCGACATCGCGGCGCTGATCGACGTCTATGAGGAATATCCCAAGAAGGACGACTACAGCCAGCTCATCGAGATGGCGCGCGACCGGCTCAGCCTGTCGATGCAAGTGCTGCCGCCAGGCGATCTGCCGGCGCCGCGGCCAAAGCCGTTCTTTGCCCTGCTCGACCGCGCGCTGTCGGACGAGATTCGCAAGCAGGTGCAGAAGCCGTTCTGGGTCGACACGGTGGGCCAGTCGCGGCACGTGGAGATCCGCGTCAAGCTCGAGAATGCCATCTTGCGCTTCGTCGCCACGCGCTCGCAGACGTACGCGTCGAACTCGCACATCTTCCTGTTGTGGATGATCGGCTCGTCGGTGATCCTGCTCACCGTCGCCATTCTCTTCCTGCGCAACCAGATCCGGCCCATCCTGCGTCTCGCTGAAGCGGCCGACGCCTTCGGCAAGGGGCGCCGCGTGCCGGACGACTTCCGTCCACGTGGCGCGCGCGAGGTGCGTCAGGCTGCCGTTGCCTTCCTCGAGATGCGCGACCGCATCACGACGCACGTCGAGCAGCGCACCACCATGCTGGCGGGCGTCAGCCACGATCTGCGCACCATCCTGACGCGCTTCAAGCTGGAGCTGGCGCTGCTCGGCGATTCTCCCGAGGCGCTGTCGCTGCAGGCCGACGTGCGCGAGATGCAGGACATGCTTGAGGACTACCTCGCCTTCGCCAAGGGCGACGGCGGCGAGGAGAGCGCGCCGACAAAGCTGCGCGATCTGCTCGAGGAAGTGGAGGCTGAAGCGCAGTACTTCGGCACTCCGGTGGAGCTGAAGATGCGCAAGCGCAGCGAGGAGCTGGTGCTGCCGCTGAAGCGTCAGGCTTTCAAGCGCGCGGTCACCAACCTCGTGTCAAATGCGGCGCGCTTTGGCGATCAGATCATCATTCGCGGCGCCGTCGAGGGCCAATGGGTGCGCGTCGAGGTCGACGACAACGGTCCCGGCATTCCACCCGACGAGCGCGCCAATGTCTTCCGACCGTTCTACAGGCTCGACCACGCGCGCAACCAGGACGAGGGCAACACGGGTCTCGGCCTTGCCATCGCGCGCGACATCGCGAAGAGCCACGGTGGAGACATCACGCTCGGCGAAAGCTCGATGGGTGGCCTGCGCGCCGTGATCTCGGTGCCTCTCTGATAGTAGTGACACGAGCGGAGAGAAGCATTGCGTGCGGCGTCTGTCGTACGAGCCGATGGCCGGCGCTCGCGCCGGGGCGCCTTGCGCCCTTGCCGCCTGCGGCGGCACAGGAGCGCGAAGCTTTGTGGGCGCAAGCGTTGCTAGCGCATTTCCGATCAGACGGGCTCGCTTCACTCAGTGTTCTCCAAGCTCGATCCCGTCACCCCTAACCCCTCCCTACAAAGGGCAGGGCTATCGCATTTGGCGCAGCATGTTGAGCAGGCACTCGTGGTCCCAACCAGCGCGTTTGATCTTGATGGCGAGCGAGCCTGTCGAGGTATCGCGTCGCGCCACGTCCAGGGCGCG
>Ga0164243_10015141_pt1 | contig 10682 bp, 10 predicted proteins | sample OricompcompostOP_FD_108781 | JGI IMG/M metagenome (GOLD analysis project Ga0164243, IMG submission 108781) | Organic Plus compost microbial communities from Emeryville, California, USA - Original compost - Organic plus compost (OP) | ecosystem: Engineered > Solid waste > Mixed feedstock >...
CGCATCCAGGGGCGCGATCGCCGCCCGGCACCGCCGCCGGTCGCCGCGCGTCCCGTACTGAGATCGCCACCGGCCGCCATCGCGTGCCGCCGTATCCAGGGGCGGGATCGCCGCCCCCGCACGGCGGCCGGAGTCGCGGTGCGGTCAGCCGACTCGGACCGCGAACTCGGGGTCGGTCTCGTCCCACGGGGTGAAGCGGGTCAGGACGCCGGGGTCGTGCCCGGCGACCACGGAAGCGCCGGACGCCGACACCGCCGCCAGTTCGCGGACGATGTCGAAGCCGCGGTACATGGCGGCCAGGTCGGCGAAGACGGCGAAGGGGCGGTCCAGGTCGAGTTCGTCGTAGTAGTGCACGGCGTCGGAGGCGAGCACGACCGGGCCGGCCTCGGCGTTCACCAGGACGACGAGCTGGCCGGGGGTGTGGCCGCCGACCTCGATCAGTTCGACGCCGGGGGCGACGGTGTGCCGGCCGCGGAGGCGGGTGATGCGGCCTTCGGCGTCGAGGCGGCGCAGCGTGTCGATGTCGGCGGGCTCGGCGGAGTGGGCGAACTGCGGGCGGGCCGCGTACGGGCCGGTCCAGAAGGACAGTTCGCGGTCGCTGATCACGATGTCCGCGCGGGGGAAGCGGCCGACGTGCCCGGTGTGGTCGTAGTGCGCGTGCGTGATCACGACGGTGTCCACGTCGGCGGGGTCGACGCCGAGGCGGGCGAGCGCCCGCGGCGGGGCGCACAGCGTGGTGCGGCCCCGCGCGTCGCCGACCTGCGGCGTGAAGCCGGTGTCCACCAGGATCGTGCGGCCGCCGCCGCGTACCAGCCAGAAGAAGTAGTCCATGCGCACGGTGCGGTCGGGTTCGCCGTAGACGTGGTGGTTCGCGTAGACCTCGCTCGCCCGTGCGTCGCGCGTCGCGTACCGGACGGCGAGCACCTCGTGGGACGGCATGGGCATCACCGGTTCCGGTAGACGAGCGCGAACCGCGGCAGGATCCGGCACATCACGTAGTAGACGAAGTGGGTGCGCGGCCACTGGGTGACGTTCGCGCCCGACGGCGAGTGGTAGTAGTTGTGGCAGTCCGCGCCCATCGCCGAGGCGTGCCTGGCGAGTTGCCGGTCGAGCCAGCGGACGTGGCGGTCGAGCGCGTCCGGGCGGGTGTCGACGAGCTTGGCGCGGCGGCGCAGCACGGTGCGGATGGCCCGGACGGCGATCTCCGCCTGGCGTTCGAGCTGGGCGATGATGGAGAAGCCGCCGTTGGTGTTCGGGCCGTACAGGATGAAGAAGTTGGGGAAGCCGGGCACGGTGGCGCCGAGCAGGGCGCGCGGCCGGTCGCCCCAGAAGTCCTGGATGTCCTTGCCGTTCCGGCCGGTGACGGTGAACTGGGAGAGGAACCGGGTCGGCTGGAAGCCGGTGCTGAGGATGAGCACGTCGGTCTCGTGCTCGACGCCGCGCGCGTCGACGACGCCCTTGGGGGTGACCTCCTTGACCGCGTGCGGGATCAGCTCGACGTTCGGGAGGTTCAGCGCGGGATAGAAGTTGCTGGCGTAGATCGGGCGTTTGCAGCCCCACGGGAAGGACGGGGTGACGGCGGCGCGCACCCTGGGGTCCTCGATGGTGTCGGCGATGTAGCGCAGGCACAGCTCGCGCATCCGGCGCTGCTCGCGTCCCTTCAGGTCGTACGCCTTGAACCGGCGGGTCGAGTCGAGGAACAGCTTGAGGCGGTAGAGCCTGCGCAGCAGCGGGTATCGCCGGAACCGCGCCCGTTCGGCGGCGGTGAAGGCGCGTTCGCCCTTCGGCTCCACCCAGCCGGGCTCGCGCTGGAACACCTGCAGCCGGGCCACCCGCGGGGCGATCGCGGGCACGATCTGCACGGCGGTGGAGCCGGTGCCGACGATCGCCACCCGCTTGCCGGTGAGGTCCGCCTTCTCGTCCCAGCGGGCGGTGTGGAAGCACACCCCCTCGAACTCGTCCAGACCGGGCCAGGACGGGTAATTGGGCACGTTGAGCAGGCCGACGGCGCTGATGACGAACCGGAAGCGCCGCTCGGCGCCGTCGTCGGTGCGCACCAGGTACACCCCGTCCGCGTCGTCCCACGCCACCGACTCGACGCCGACGCCGAACCGGAACCGGGGCCGCAGCCCGAAGCGGTCGATCACCCACTCGGCGTACTCCTGCAGCTCCGGCTGGGTGGCGTGGGTACGCGGCCAGTCATAGGGGGCGAAGGAGAAGGAGTAGGCGTGCGACGGGATGTCCACCTCGCAGCCCGGGTAGCGGTTGTCCCACCAGGTGCCGCCGGGCCCCGGCGACCGCTCGAAGACGGTGAAGTCGGATATCCCTGCCTTCCGCAGTTTGACGGCGGCGGCGATGCCGCCGAAGCCGCCACCGATGATGGCGACCGTGCCGGTCGCCGGCTGACGTGCGGACATGACGCTCCCTCGTGCCGTTCCCGCTCAGCCGGCCTGGCCGGGCGGCAGGACGCGGAAGACGGCGAGCTGCGTGGCGGTCATCTCGTAGTAGCCGATGAGCACGGTGATCTCGAACAGGCCGCGGGCGCCGAGCAGGGCGACGACCCGCTCGTACGCGGCGTCGTCCAGGTCGCCGTCGGCGATCAGGGCCTTCGCGGCGGCGTACGCGGCCTGCTCGGCCTCGTCGGCGAGCCCGGGGTCGCGGCCCGCGCACAGGTCCTCGATCTCCTGCTCGGTCAGGCCCGCGCCGGGGGCGGTGAGCCGGTGGGCGTACTTCTCGTACGCGCTGTCCCGGTGCGCCGCGACCAGGAACGTGACGATCTCGCGGATCCGGTGGCTGATCGACAGGTCGAACCGGATCGCCGCGCCGAGCAGCTCGAACGCCTCGCCGATCGGCGGGCTGAGCAGCCACGCGTTCGTCGGCCCCTCCAGCCGCCCCCGGTCGTCGACGAGCGGGTACGGCTGGGGTTTGCCGACGCGGCGGCCGTGCACGATGCGGTCGTAGATTTTGCGCTGGGCGGCGTCGAGGTCGGCGACCTCGAAGCGGGCGAGCCTGGTCACCGGGCGGCCCCCGAGGTCGTGTCCGGCGGCATCGGGTACTCGTCGGCGTTCAGCACCCAGCCGTCCATCTTGGAGAAGTCGAGCCGCGGCGGGGAGAAGATGTCGATCAGGTGGTTGACGCCGGGGGCGACCGCCTGGCTGGTGTGCAGCGCCGGGGGCGGGATCACGGTGAGGGACGGGCTGGCGACCCGCTCGTGCTGGTCCTCGCGCCACTCGCTCAGGTCGGTCGTCCACGGCCAGCGCAGGTGGTGCACGTATTCGCCGTCGAGGACGAGCGAGCACTGCTCGAAGTCGGCGTGCGTGTGCGGGGACATGCGGGTGGTGTCGCGCGGGCCGGTGCGCGGGTCGATGTAGTTGACCATGAACGTGGAGCAGCGGAACAGGCGGAACGGCGGCTCGGCGAGCGGCGGCACGTCCAGGCTGTAGGTGCGCAGCCGCTGCCCGCCGACCGGGTCGGGCCAGGCGATGAGGGGCGCGACGTGCGGGTGCGGCTCGCGGTAGGACGCGGCGTTGGCGGGCCGTACCGAGGGGGGCGCGCTGCGCGCGGTGAAGATCGTGATGACGCGGCCGTGGCCGGTGAGCCGTACCGTGCCCTCCTGGGCGGGCACGAAGGTGAGGGTGCCGCCGGGGACCTCGGTGGTCTCACCGTCCAGGGTGATGTGCGCGGTGGTGGTCGTCTCCGGCATGAGCACGCCGCACTCGTCGGCGTGCCCGCCGACCTTGCCCGGCAGGGCGAAGCCGGTCTCGCCGGCGAGCGCGGTGTAGCCGATGACGAGGTGCTGGCTGCGGCCGTACCAGGTACGGCTCTCGCCGTCGGTGACGGCGGGCGGCAGCGCGTAGAACTTGACGTGCTCGGCGTCGGCGACCGGGCCGGGCTTGGCGGGGGCGAGCGCGGCGGCGTTCGCCCCCGGCAGCCGGGACCGCGCGTCGCTGGGGTCGTAGGACATGGATGCCTCCTGTCTCCGGGCTGGGCGGCCGGCTCGTCGTCGCGGCCTTCGCAGGCCTTCACAGGCCGTCGTCGCGGGCCGCCGATCCGGGCGCCGGCCGAGCCCGGAGGGCTTGAGCCGCGGGCTTGATCTCGTACGGGTGGGTCAGTTGGGGCGCAACGTGAGCGGGCCGGCGGCGCGGCGCAGCTCGGCCGCGGCGGAGCCGAAGATGCTCGCGTCGTTGCTGATCATGACGAAGGAGAAGCCGCGTTCGGCGGCCGCGCGGGCGGCGGCGCCGTCGCGGACCGCCGTGCCGACCGGCAGCTTGCGCGCCCGGGCGAGGCCGAGCAGCCGGTCCACGTGCCGCCGCAGGCCGGGGTCGTCGGCGGGCAGCCCGGTGGAGAGCGTCAGGTCGCCCATGCCGACGAACACGGCGTTGAGTCCGGGCGTGTCCAGGATCGCCTCGGCGTCCTCCAGCGCGCCGAGGTCTTCGAGCTGCGGGATGCGCAGCGTCTCCTCGTCGCCGCGCCGCAGGTACTCGGCGGTGCCGTCGAGCCCCCAGGCGCCCGCCCGGGACGTGGTGCCGAGGCCGCGGGCGCCGCGCGGCGGGAAGATCATGCCGCCGATCACGCGTTCGGCCTCGTCCCGCCCGGTGACGTGCGGGACGAGGATGCCGTCGACGCCGATGTCGAGCACGCGCTGCAGGTGGCTGCCGCCCGCGTCGGGCACCCGTACCAGCACGTGCACGCCCAGCCCCTGCGCGACCACGGTGGCCCGGTAGGCCGACTCCAGGCCCATCGGGCTGTGCTCCATGTCGATCACGACGAAGTCGAAGCCCGCGCGGGCCAGGAGCTCGACGGTCTCCAGGGCCGGGATCTTCACCCAGGTGCCGGCGAGGCACCGTCCGGCGCCGCGGATCCGTTCGAGCATGCGCATCGGGGGGCCTCCTGGGGGTAGTGAGTTCTGGAATCCAGGATGTGAATCCCGCTAACCGGGATGGCCACACCGTAAGCACCTCTTCTAAACCGCGTCAATAGCGCGATTGGCCCCGTTTGTCCGAAAAATTTGCACGGCGGAAATGCTGGCGAAACTCTTGACTTACCCGGAAGGCCCTGGTCTACAGTCCGGCGTATCGGATGAGCGGACAGCCGACCCGCACTGCGGGACGAGAGGAGGGGCGCCGCACCGTGGCATCCCACAACGACGGCAGGCACCTGGACATCCCCAGCGGTGACATCCAGGTGGTGGCGCGGGTCGTGCAACTGCTGAGGCTGCTCGGCGAGGCGGGCAGCATCGACATCGTCTCGGCGGCCCAGGAGCTGGGGGTCGGCAAGTCCACGGCCCACCGGTACCTGGCCTCGATGGAGAACCACGGCCTGCTGCAACGCAGGGACCGCAACCGGTACGAGTTCGGCACGCTGCTCGCCGAGCTCGGCACCATGGCGCTGTCACGGCTCGGCGTGGTCAACCTCGCCCGCCCGATCATGGAACGGGTGAGCAACCGCGTCCGGCACACGGTCGTGCTGACCATCTGGAACGGCCGGTCCCCCGTGGTGGCCCAGGTTCACGAGGACAGCAGCCGGACCGCGCACGTCTCCATCAGGGTCGGCAGCACGCTGCGGCCCGGGACCGCGCAGGACATGGTGTTCCGCGCGTTCCAGAAGGAGTCGTTCCATCCCCGCTACCGGGAGGCGCAGAGCGACCTCGTGCAGGGGCTGGAGACCGAGCTGGAGAAGGTCCGCCGCACCGGGGTGTCGATCCGGTCGAGCGCGTCCGAGGGCGTGCGGGCGGTCGCGGTGCCGGTGCGGGACACCGAGGGGATGGTCATCGCCGCCCTGGCCGTCGTCGGGGTGACCTCGCTGGTTCCCGACGACGACGACAGCGACGTCGTGATGGTCCTGCGGGAGGGCTCGCAGGCGATCACGCAGGCGTTGCGCTCCTCGCGGGAGGGCGCGAGCGAGTGAACGTCACCACGGCCGCGCCCGCGGCCGGCCGGACCGAGCGAGCAACCGAGGAAGTGACGCGGGAGCCGTAGCGGCCTGTTCGGGTGGGAGGACGACACGGTCCACGCGTACGTACGGCGGGGGACCCGAGATCGCGCGGCGCGCACTCAAGGCGCGGCGATCAGTGCGAAGAGAGGCAAGAACATGAGGTACAAGCGTCTTCCCGCCCTGGTGACGGCCGGTACGCTCCTCATCGCCGTGGCGGCCTGCGGCGGTGACGGCGGCGGTGCGGACTCCGCGGCCGGAGAGAAGACCCTGACCTGGGCGAGCACCGGCGGCCAGTTCCAGGAGGACGAGAAGAAGGCCCTGCAGGAACCCTTCACCGCCAAGACCGGGACCACGTTCGTCAACGTCAGCCCCGCCGAGCCCGCGCAGGTCAAGGCCATGGTGGCGGCCGGGAAGACCAACTGGGACCTGGCCAACATGAGCTGGATCTACGCCGGCGCCTACTGCGGCCAGCTGTTCGAGAAGCTGGAGCACCCGCAGCTCGACCGCAGCAAGTTCCCGCCGGGGACGACGCACGACTGCTTCGTGCCGACGTACCGCTACGCCAACGTGTTCAGCTACAACGCCGACGACTACCCGAACGAGCAGCCCAGCAAGATCGAGGACTTCTTCGACACCAAGCGCTTCCCCGGCAAGCGCATCGTGCAGGACTACCCCAAGAACGGCCTGCTCGAAGCCGCGCTCATCGCCGACGGCGTGCCGATCGACGAGGTCTACCCGCTCGACGTGGACCGGGCGTTCCGCAAACTCGACACGATCAAGGACTCGCTGATCTTCGCGCCCAGCTACGGCGCGGTGCAGCAGATGCTCGTGGACCGGCAGGCGTCCATGGTGCTCACCGTGACCGCCCGCACGATCGTCACCAAGCAGAGCGGCGCGAACCTCAAGCCGGTGTGGGACTTCACCACCACCGACATCGGCGCCCTGGTGGTCCCGAAGGGGGCGCCGCACAAGGACCTGGCGATGGAGGCGCTCGTCTTCGTCACCCAGCCGGAGCAGGCGAAGAACTACGCGCAGCTCACCGGCATCGCGCCGGCCCGGCCCGACGTGGACATCAACAGCATCGCGTACACGGACGTGCAGAAGCAGTTCAACGCCTTCCTGCCGGACCGCGGCCGGCTCCTTGAGCAGAACAAGGAGTGGTGGATCAAGAACACCGACGCTCTGGTCGAGCGTTGGACCCGATGGAAGGTCAGCTGACCGATGACCACCGAAGCGGTCACCGCCCCCCAGGGGGCCGCACCGCCGCCCCGGCCGGAACGGCGCCGCGCGCCGTCCCCGGCCGGGCGCCGGCGGGCGGCGGGGCTGCTGCTCCTGCTGCCCGCCCTGATCGCCCTGACGATCTTCTTCGTGCTCCCCCTGGTGAGCATCGTCGTCGACAGCTTCACCGACCCCGAGCCGGGCGTGGACAACTACGTCCAGCTCTTCACCGACGGCTACACGCTGCGGGTGCTCGGGCGCACGCTCGTCGTCGCGCTCGTGGTCACCGTGGCGGGCGTGGTCATCGCGTACCCGTACACGTACATGATGACGCTGGCCGGGCCGGCGACCCGGGCGGTGATGGTGACGGTCGTGCTCGTGCCGTTCTGGACCAGCATGCTGGCGCGCAACTTCGCGTGGATGGTGCTGATGCAGGACGGCGGCGTGGTGCAGGCCGCGCTCACCCCGTTCGGGCTCGGCGGCGCCCGGCTGATCGGCGGCACGTTCGCGGTGGCCGTCGCGATGACGCAGGTGCTGCTGCCGTTCATGGTGCTGCCGATGTACAGCGTCATGCAGCAGATCGACCGGCGGCTGCTGCTCGCCGGGCAGAGCCTGGGGGCGAGCCGGCTGTCGTCGTTCTGGAAGGTGTACTTCCCGCTGTCGCTGCCCGGCGTGGTCGCGGGCGCGTCGCTCGTGTTCGTGCTCGCGCTCGGCTTCTACGTCACCCCGGCGCTGCTCGGCTCGCCGCAGAACGCGCTGATCGCGCAGGTGGTCAGCACCCGCACCCGGGACCTGCTCGACTTCGGCGGCGGCGGCGCGATGGGCGTGTTCATGCTCGTCGTCACGCTCGCGGTGCTCGGCCTGAGCAGGAGGCTCACCGGCCGCGGCACGGCGAGCACGGCGACCGAGGCGCTGCGCGGAGGAGGCGGCGAACGATGAACGCGCGTCCCTGGCTGAAGATCGTCTCGGTGCTGATCGGGCTCTTCCTCACCGTGCCGACGATGATCGTCGTGCCGATGAGCTTCTCCGCGTCGGACACGTTCCGGTTCCCGCCCGCCGAGTGGTCGCTGAAGTGGTACGAGAGCCTGTTCACCGCGCCGCAGTGGACGGACGCGATCCTCAACTCGCTGCAGGTCGGGCTGATCGCGGCGGGCCTGGCCACCGTGCTCGGCACCGCCGCGGCGATCGGGCTGAGCCGGCTCGGCGAGCGGACGCGGGGGCTCGCCACCGGGTTCCTGCTGTCGCCGATCATCATCCCGAACATCCTGATCGCGCTGGTGATCTTCACGGCGTTCCTGCGCGCGGGGCTCACCGGCAGCCTGTTCGGCATCGCGCTCGCGCACACCGCGCTGGCGCTGCCGTACGTGGTGATCGCGGTGAGCGCCCGGCTGCAGGGCATGAACCCGGTCCTGGCGACGGCGGGCGGCAGCCTCGGCGCGCGGCCGTGGTCGGTGTTCCGGAAGATCACTTTGCCGCTGGCGCTGCCGGGCGTGCTGTCCGGCGCGGTGCTGGCGTTCGTCATCTCGTTCGACGAGGTCGTGATCGCGCTGTTCCTGCAGTCGCCCACGGCCACCACCCTCCCCGTCCTGATGTTCAACAGCGTGACCGTGCAGATCGACCCGACGATCTCGGCGGCGTCGAGCCTCACGGTCCTGGTGGTGAGCGTGCCCATCCTGCTGGCCCAGATGATCGGCGCGCGCCGTGGCAAGAGAGAGAGGCAGCGATGACCCCTCGCGCATCCGACGGCGGGCGGATCGAGCTGACGAACCTGTGCAAGCGGTACGGCTCGGGCCCGCTGGTCGTGGACGACGTGACCATCGACATCGCCTCGGGCGAGTTCGTCACCCTGCTGGGGCCGAGCGGCTCGGGCAAGACCACGACGCTCAACATGATCGCCGGGTTCACCGAGGTCACCTCGGGGCACATCCGGCTCGCCGGGAAGGACATCTCCCTGCTTCCGCCGTACAAGCGGAACTTCGGGATGGTCTTCCAGAACTACGCGCTGTTCCCGCACATGACGGTGGCGCAGAACATCGCGTTCCCGCTGCGCGAGCGCAAGGTGCCGAAGGCGGAGATCGAGCGGCGGGTCGCCGAGGTGCTGGAGCTCGTGGACCTCGTCGGGCTGGGCCGGCGGCGGCCGGACGAGCTGTCCGGCGGGCAGCAGCAGCGCGTCGCGCTGGCCCGGGCGGTGGTGTTCTCGCCGAGCGTGCTGCTGCTCGACGAGCCGCTCAGCGCGCTCGACCGCAAGCTGCGGCAGAACCTCCAGCAGGAGATCAAGCGGCTGCACCGGGAGCTCGGCCTCACCTTCGTGTTCGTCACCCACGACCAGGACGAGGCGATGGCGCTGTCCGACCGCATCGCCGTCTTCAACAACGGACGGATCGAGCGGATCGGCAGCCCCGCCGACCTGTACCGCGACCCCGGCACTAGGTTCGTCGCCCGGTTCCTCGGCGAGTCGAACCTGTTCGACGGGCTGCTGCACGCCGACGGCGTGTACGAGTGGCGCGACCACAAGTGGGCGGTGCACGCCCCCGACGGCGCCCCCGAGGACCGCGACCTCGTCGTACGGCCCGAGCGGCTGCGCATCGCCGCCGCGCCCGCCGACGTGCCGCCCAATGCCAACCAGGCGCCCGCCACCGTGACCGGCCTGTCCTTCCAGGGCACCCACCAGCGCGTCGACCTCGACTACGGCGGCGGGGTCGAGGGCTGCGCCGTCGTCCCGCCGGACGAGGCCGACGGCCTGCGCCCCGGCAGCCGGGTCATCGCCCACTGGGACCCCCGGCACCAGTCCCTGGTCACCAGGGGCTGACGTCAGATCAGCGATTCACCGAGGAGAACGCATGGCCTTCCCGGCCCCCTCACTGCTCGACCCCGAACTCGACGCCGACCGCACCACCCCCGACCCGGAGGCCGACGCGCTGCTCATCGGCAGCGTCGACCTGCACCAGCACCCCGGCCCCAGCCCGTTCCCGCGCCGCATGGACATCCTGGACGCGGCCCGCGACGCCGCCGGGGCCGGATTCCGCGCCATCGTCGCCAAGTCGCATCACCACAGCATGGTCACCGACATCCTCGCGCTCGGCCCGGCCGGGCTGGACGAGCTGCCGGTCGAGGTGCGCGGCGGCATCGCGCTCAACGACACGGTCGGCGGGCTCAACCCGTACGCGGTCGAGATGGCGCTGCGCATGGGCGGCCGGGTCGTCTGGTTTCCCACCCTGTGCTCCACCGCGCACATCGAACACCACCGCACGCACGACACCGGCTTCCCCACCTCGACCGTCGAGCTGCGGCCGAACACGGCGATCGGCATCCTCGGCGAGGACGGCAAGGTGCTGCCCGCGGTCCAGGACATCCTGTCGGTGATCGCGGCGGAGAACGCCGTGCTCACCTGCGGCCACCTCGGCGTGCGGGAGACGACCGCGCTCATCGCGGCGGCCAGGCAGGCGGGCGTGGACCGCATCCTGGTGAACCACCCCTGCTTCGTCGTGGGCGCCTCCAGCGAGCAGGTCGGCGAGTGGGCCCGCCAGGGC
>Ga0164243_10015144_pt1 | contig 10681 bp, 12 predicted proteins | sample OricompcompostOP_FD_108781 | JGI IMG/M metagenome (GOLD analysis project Ga0164243, IMG submission 108781) | Organic Plus compost microbial communities from Emeryville, California, USA - Original compost - Organic plus compost (OP) | ecosystem: Engineered > Solid waste > Mixed feedstock >...
CATTCCAAGGGCGAGCGCCAGGAAAAGATAGACGAAAAGCGGCATCTCGGCGGTAAGGCCAGGATTGCCGGGATTGAAGGGATCGAGCGTGAAGGCGACAGGCGTTCGATTGGCGACGGCGAGCGCGATCAATATGATCGCGACCGGCACGAGGATCACGATAACGACAAGGCGATTGAGCATTTCGGTTCCCGGTGTGCGGTGATTTGGTCAGCCGCCGGAATTGTTGAGGCGTTCGCGAAGTTCCTTGCCGGTCTTGAAGAAGGGTACCCATTTCTCCTCGACCTGAACTGATTCCCCGGTCCGCGGATTGCGGCCCACGCGAGCAGGCCTGTTCTTCACCGAGAAAGCGCCGAAACCGCGTAGTTCGACACGGTTGCCAGCCGCGAGCGCATCGGTGATCTCGTCGAAAATTGCGTTCACGATGTTCTCGACGTCACGCAGGAACAGGTGAGGATTGCGGTTTGCAATGGTCTGCACAAGCTCGGATTTTATCATTTCCGCTGTTTCCGCCGCTGCGAGTGGATCAACTATGAGAATGATTTTCTTGCCTTTTCAGGCTCTTCTTCAGGGTCTTTCAGGTTGCCAGACCGACAAGAGACCGTCAAGGAACAAGCGTTCCGCACCGATCTGCTTCAGGAGATCAGCTTCGTAATTCTGCAGGCCAAGGGCACGGGCCACGATCTTCGAGAAGAAACCCGGCAGGAAGAGGCTGCCGCCGGAATTCCGCGCCTTCCACTCCACGATCTCGAGATTTTCGCCCACGCCTTTTCCGACCAGCCATTGCTTGGCCTCCTGCTCGCCACCGAGAGAGTCCACGAGCTTGCGCTCCATCGCCTGACGACCGGTGAAAATAGAACCGTCGGCAAGCGCCACCACCTCCGCGCGCGAAAGAGAACGACGTTCGGCCACGAGGTCGATGAACCATTCGTAACTGTCCATGATCAGCCGTCGGGCCATGGCGCGTTCCTCCTCCGTTGTCGGATTGAAGGGCGAGGGCTCCGCCTTGAGCGGCGAGGACTTGATCTCTTCGAGCTTGATCCCAAGCTTGTCCATCAGGCCCGTGACGTCCGGATACTGGAGAAGCACGCCGATCGAACCGACGATGGAGGATTGGCGCGCGACGATATGATCGGCCGCGCTGGCGATCATATATCCGGCGGAAGCAGCCAGCGTCCCGACCTGCGCGACCACAGGCTTTTCCGCGGCCAGCCGACGTATTGCCTCGAAGATCGCCTCGCCGCCCACGGTCGTGCCGCCAGGTGAGTCCACCGTCACGATAACGCCTTTCACTGCCGGAGACTTGCGGATACGTTCGAGCCTTTTCAGGAGTTCGTCGTCCTCCGTTATGGTGCCCTCGACTCGCACTTGCGCGATATGATTGGCTGCGGTGCCGAAACTGCCCTGAAAATACCAGCTCGTTACCGCAAACAGCGCAATCGCCACCAGAGCGACCGCCAATACGCGCCAGAAGGTTAGCTTGCGTCTCAGGCGTCTGCGGTCGATCAGGTCGTCGGCTCGGGTCGGCATGTCTGGCCTCGTCGCGGCTCTCAAAACGGATGAAAGAGGTCTTTTTAGACCAATTGCCATCTACCTGCTACAGCCTTTCCTAGTGGCCGGAGTTCTCGGCGGCCATTTTTGTGCCTGCTAAGTCTTTGACGTTAACCCAAAAATAGCCATATTGGAGTGTAACCGCACCATGAGAAGCGGCAAGGCTGGTCATATTGGCGATAGCCTTGGGCGTGGCAAGGTCATCTGTCTTTTCGGGTGTCGGTATTGCTGTGCGTCGGTTCGTGTCCGAAGCCCTCTCGATCGGCCCGGCAATTCACCTATCTTAGGGGAGCTGCCGAGCCTGTCGCTGTCGGCAAGAAGCGAAAAACGAGAGGCGGTTCACGATGCAGGGAGCGACCCACAACCAGGCAGCCGGTCTCCCCCCGAGCCCGATCGAGCGGAACGAAAGAGGCGCAGACGCCTTTGCCCGCGCACGGCGCCATTCTCGCAGGGTCCGTCTCCTCAAGATCATATTACCGACGCTGGCGGTCGGCATGACGACGGCCTTCATAGGGTATTCCATACTGGCTTCTTCGGTTGGAGGCTTGGCTTCGATCGGCACCCCATCACTCGAAGGTGGCGATCTTGTAATGGCCAATCCAAAACTCGACGGATTTACCAAGGACAATCTGCCTTACAATATGTCGGCAGCACGCGCGAAACAGTCGCTCAATGGCGGCAGTTCGATCGAGCTGGAAGAAATCCAGGCGCGCTTGCCTATAGGCGAGGGCAATTGGGCCTCGATCAATGCAGCGTCGGGAACCTTCGACAAGGACGACAACACCCTTGACATAACCAGCAATGTCACGCTGGAAACGACATCCGGCATAGTGGCACGCCTTCAATCAGCCAAAGTGGACATTGCAGCCAAAAAGCTTTCGACCAAAAAACCGGTAGAAATCGAGCTTGACGGGACGCGGATTGCGGCGGAATCCATGCAGGCGACGGAGGGCGGCAAGATTTTGATGTTCAGCGATCGTGTGCGGGTGCAGATAGATCCATCACAAATCAGGCGTGAAAGCGCGCAAGCGCAAGGGGAACCCGGGGAATGAGAAAATCAATCGCTGTCGCGGCAGGTGCCGTCCTTGCCTTGGTTGTGGCGACCGCCGCGCAGGCGCAGCAGGCCGACAACCGCCTGACCGGGCTGAAACTGTCAGGGGATCAGCCCATCCAGATCGAGAGCGACAATCTTGAGGTCCGCGAAAACGAGGGGGTCGCGGTTTTTACCGGCAATGTCTCGGTCGTCCAGGGTCCGACCTTGCTGAAATCCGGCACCATGACCGTCTACTACGCCAAGGATGGTGGATCGGCCGCCACGGGAACCTCGAATATCGAGCGTCTCGAGGTCGATGACAAGGTCTATGTCAAATCCGAAAATCAGGTGGCGACAGGCGATCATGGAGCCTTCGACATGAAGACCGAGATTCTCGTACTGTCGGGCGAGGAGGTTGTCCTTTCCGAAGGCGAGAATGTGATCGTTGGCTGCAAGCTCACCGTGCAGATGCAGACCGGGCAGGCAACCCTTGAAGGCTGCAACGAAGGAAAATCGGGCGGTCGCGTGAAAATGCTGCTCAAGCCGGGTTCGCAGGAGCGGCAGTGACAGGCAAGAAATCGTTTCTGGAGCGGTTCCGCCGGGGACCCAGTATCGCGGCTCCTGCCGTCAAGACCGACGATGACAATTCGCGCTTCAAGGGCACACTGATAGCGCGCGGCCTGACCAAGTCCTATAAGGGCCGTCAGGTGGTCAGTGGCGTTTCTCTTGGGGTACGGGCGGGCGAAGCGGTCGGCTTGCTCGGACCGAACGGGGCGGGCAAGACGACCTGCTTTTACATGGTGACCGGGCTGGTCCCCGTCGACAAGGGCACGATCCAGATCGACGGCTACGAAGTGACCGATATGCCGATGTATCGCCGAGCACGGCTCGGCATCGGCTATCTCCCGCAGGAAGCCTCGATCTTCCGGGGCCTCACGGTCGAAAACAATATCCGCGCAATTCTCGAAGTTGTCGAGAAGAGCCGCAAGGAGCGCGACCGGACCCTCGATTCCCTTCTGGAGGAATTCCATATCGGGCATCTCAGGAAATCCCCGTCCATCGCACTGTCGGGCGGTGAGCGTCGTCGCCTCGAAATCGCACGTGCCCTGGCGAGCAAGCCGAATTTCATGCTGCTCGACGAGCCGTTCGCAGGCATCGATCCCATTGCCGTGACCGACATCCAGCAGCTTGTCCGCCATCTGACAGCCCGAGGCATCGGTGTTCTGATAACGGATCACAATGTCCGAGAGACGCTCGGCCTGATCGATCGCGCCTATATCATCCATGCCGGCGAAGTGCTGACACATGGGCGACCTGGCGAGATCGTCGACAATCCGGATGTTCGGCGCCTCTATCTTGGCGAAGGCTTCACATTGTAAGCCATCTTCGACCGGTTCGGGCGGATTTCTGTCATCCTTGCCTTGACAAGCAAAAGCTGGGCCAGTTTCTTTCCGCATCTTCTCGACGGGCATAAATAACGAACCGGGGTCGAGAGAGGGGGTCGGGAGAAAGATGGCGCTTCAGGCCAAACTCCATCTGCGGCAAACGCAGTCGCTGGTGATGACGCCGCAATTGATGCAGTCGATCAGGCTGCTTCAATTGACGCATATCGAACTCGAACGCTTCATCGACGAGGAGATCGAGAGCAATCCGCTTCTGGACCGCGCCGAACCGGAGGATCAGATTCCCGTCACCGCAGAGGAGCAACAGGCCGGGCCGGACTGGCACGAAGGAAGCGATGCCGACTGGACATCGGAATCAATAGCGGCACGGCTGGATTCGTCGCTGGAAAACCTGTTTCCCGACGATCCCGGCATCCATGACAGCATAGGTCCGGATCTTTCGGCACAGTGGAAGTCCGCTGGCTTGGGGATGACGAGTGCCTCGGGCCAGGGTTTCGAGATCGAAGAAGTAGCGACGGCACCGGTGACCCTGCAGCATCATGTCGCCGAGCAGATCGCCTTCGCGCCCTTCGACCCAACACAGCGGATCATCGCGCATGCTCTGGCCGATGAACTGGACGAGGCCGGTTACATGACGGCCGATCCGGGCGAGCTTGCCGAAAGGATCGGTGCGGATCGGCATGAAGTCCATAAAGTGCTGCAGATCTGTCAAACATTCGAGCCGTCCGGCCTTTTTGCGCGCAACCTTGCGGAATGCCTTGCCCTCCAATTGCACGCACGCGACCGTTTCGATCCGGCCATGGAGGCATTGGTGTCCAATCTGGAGCTTCTGGCCAGACGCGATTTCCAGGCTTTGCGGCGCATATGCGGTGTCGACGAGGAAGATTTGCTCGACATGCTTTCCGAGATAAGGGCACTTGATCCCAAGCCGGGAACCGCCTTTGCAGGCGGCCTTGCGGACCCGGTGGTGCCGGATGTCATCGTAAGGCCGGCCGGCGACGGAACCTGGGCAGTGGAGCTCAATCCAGAGACACTGCCGCGCGTGCTGGTGGACCATACCTATTTTGCCACAGCTTCTGCACATGCCAGCCATCCGGAGCGCCAATATCTTTCCGAATGCCTGCAGAATGCCAACTGGCTGGCACGCAGCCTCGACCAAAGGGCAAGGACCATCCTGAAGGTCGCCACCGAGATCGTTCGCCAGCAGGACGCCTTTCTTGTCCACGGAATCCGGCACCTGCGCCCGCTCAATCTGCGCATGATCGCGGAAGCCATCGGCATGCACGAATCGACTGTGAGCCGCGTCACTGCTAACAAATACATGATGACGCCGCGCGGCATTTTCGAACTGCGGTACTTCTTCTCCACCGCCATATCCTCCGCGGAGGGCGGCGACGCGCATTCGTCGGAAGCCGTCCGCGACCGTATTCGCCAACTCATAAACGAGGAGGATGCCGAGGGTGTCCTTTCCGACGACTCGATTGTGGATATCCTGAGGAAAAGCGGCGTGGACATAGCCCGGCGCACAGTAGCTAAGTATCGGGAAGGAATGAACATTCCTTCCTCCGTCCAGCGCCGCCGGGAGAAGCGCGCCTTGTCGTTCGCGGAGCGCTGAAGCCTGGCATTTACGGTGCCTGTTACGACAATCCACGGAACGATCGCCCAAGCAAGCCGTTCCACGGTTGATTGACAAGCAAATAGGAAGCCACTAGAAGCCCGCGCCCATGAACGGCTCGTCGCAGACATCATGCAGTTGCAGGCCGCCATTGAAACAATCGAAAGCGCGGCTGCCAAAGGGCCAAGGACCCGCTGTCAAGCCTTGTGCCTTGGAACCACAAGTATAAACTCCGTCTCGTTCAATGCCTGATCAGGGGAAGGTCAGTTCTCAAATGAACCTGCGCATCTCAGGTAAGCATATGGACATCGGCGATGCCTTTCGCGCGCGTATCGAGGAGCGCATCGGCGAAGCAGTCGACAAATATTTTGACGGCGGATTCGGCGGTCATGTCACCGTGGAGAAGAATGGTTCCCGTTTTTCCGCTGACTGCATGATCCATCTCGATACCGGCGCCTCGTTGCAGGCGACCGGGCAGGCACAGGATCCGCAGCTCGCCTTCGAGGCAGCCGCCGACCGCATCGAAAAGCGGCTTCGGCGTTACAAACGCCGGCTGAAGTCGCACAACAATGGCGGGGCCAGCGAATCGATGGATGTCGCCTACCGCGTAATGGCTCCCGTAAATGACGAGGACGATGACATCGCGGAAGACTATGCCCCCACCATAGTCGCCGAATCGAAGATGAGCCTCAGAACCATGTCGGTGGCTTCCGCTGTCATTGAACTGGATATGAAAGACACGCCCGTCTTCGTCTTCCGCAACGCCGGCAGCAATGAAGTCAATATCGTCTACCGCAGGCCGGACGGAAATATCGGCTGGATCGATCCCGCCTCTGTGGCGCAAGGCAGCAACTGACCTGGGCACGGGTTAAACCCGGCCGGAGCATAGGATGCAAATCATGGATTTGAGTGATCTCATCGAGGTTTCGGCCATCATGCCGGCCTTGAAGGCGAACTCGAAGAAGCAGCTCCTCCAATTGCTAGCCGAAAAGGCAGCGGCGATAACCGGGCTTCCGGAGCGGGAGATATTCGACACGATTCTCCAGCGTGAACGGCTGGGGTCCACCGGCGTCGGCAATGGCATCGCCATTCCGCATGGCAAGCTACCCGGCATCAGGCAGATCACCGGCGTGTTCGCGCGTCTGGAGACACCTGTGGATTTCGAGGCGCTGGACGACCTGCCCGTGGACCTTGTTTTCCTTCTCCTTGCTCCCGAAGGTGCAGGAGCCGACCATCTGAAGGCATTGTCTCGCATTGCCCGCGTGCTGCGCGACACCGATACGGTCGCAAAAATCCGCGGCACCAAGGATGCCGCAGCCATTCATACATTTCTTTCGCAAACGCCCGCCTCCCACGCCGCCTGACGGGAGGTACAAACCGATCGACTGGCACCGGCTCCGCCGAACCGGCGGCCAGTCCGTTGATTCAGTGAACGCTGACGGTCTTCAGGTCGTTCTGGAATGCGCCTGCAATGGCGGCATCGCGCGCGTCCGTCAGCATGATGGGCTGCCCGTTTGCCGCGAAGAGGGCCCATAGCTTGGTGCCCGGAGCCATGTCGGGGATACCGGGGAATTTGCCCCGCAAATCCTGGGCGTCCATTTCGCGCATATAGGCAACGGCACCTTCGCCGAGATGGGCAAGCTGGGCCGGAGTGATGGTGATGGTCTTGCGTTCGTTCTCGGTCATTTCAGCCTCCTTCGCGGGGCGTCCCTCAAAGTGACCAACCCGCCATAGAGCTCATTGGTTCCCGGCTAAGCCGGATCAGTCTTTCACCGAAATATTGATTTTGCGTACCAGCCTTTCAGGCTCGGGTCTGTCGAGGTCGATTGCCAGGAGGCCGTTTTTCAATTCGGCTCCAAGCACCCGCATTCCGTCGGCAAGCACGAAAATCCGCTGAAACTGCCTCGAGGCGATGCCCCGATGCAGGAATTCGCGTTCGGTGTCGTCATTCTGGCGTCCGCGAACCACCAGTTGGTTCTCCTCGGTCGCCACTTCGAGATCGGATTCGCTGAAACCCGCCACTGCGAGCGTGATACGCAGCCTTTGGCCACCATTCTCGGTACGCAGTCTTTCGATATTGTACGGTGGATAGCCGTCGCCCGATTTCGCGATTCGTTCGAGCGTCTTCTCCATCGTATCGAACCCCAGAAGAAGCGGGTTCGAGAAAGTTGTCATGCGCGTCATCAGGTCCTGTCCTCAAAGAGCGACGTGGATGGACGAAAACCCTGGATGGCATTTCCGTCCGTGCCCTTGATATGGTTCGTTTTCAAAGCGAGTTCAAGGAATCAGTTTTTGGGAGCGCAAGCGTGTCAGCGCCAAGGAAAATCATCATCGATACGGATCCGGGCCAGGATGACGCGGTGGCCATATTGCTGGCCCTGGCGAGCCCGGAACTGGAAATTCTCGGCATTACTGCCGTTGCCGGCAACGTGCCGCTCCCCCTCACGGAGAAGAACGCGCGCAAGATCTGTGAACTGGCCGGAAAGCCGGAAACCAGGGTCTATGCCGGCGCGGCAAGGCCTATGGTGCGCTCTCTGGTCACGGCCGAGCATGTCCACGGCCGTACTGGCCTGGACGGGCCGGACCTGCCCGAACCATCCATGCCGTTGCAGGAAGGCCACGCGGTCGATTTTATTGTGGAGACCCTGATGGCCGAGCCACAAGGCGCGGTCACTCTGTGCCCCCTCGGCCCGCTGACGAATATTGCACTCGCCCTGATCCGAGAGCCGCGGATCGCCACGCGCATCAAGGAGATCGTCCTGATGGGTGGAGGTTTCTTCGAGGGCGGCAATGTGACACCGGCGGCCGAATTCAACATCTATGTCGATCCGCACGCCGCCGATGTCGTCTTCCGCTCCGGCGTGCCCATCGTGATGATGCCGCTCGACGTCACCCATAAGGCGCTGACGACAGCGGCAAGGGTCGAGGCCTTCCGTAGACTGGGCACGCCGGTTGGCCATGCGACGGCGGCCTTGCTGGAATTCTTCGAGCGTTTCGACGAAGAGAAATACGGCACCGATGGCGGCCCGCTGCATGACCCATGCGTCATCGCCTATCTGCTGAAACCTGAATTGTTCAAGGGCCGGCACTGCAATGTCACGGTCGAGATCGCATCGGAACTGACCATGGGCATGACCGTGATCGACTGGTGGGGCGTCTCGGGTCGACCGAAGAACGCCCAGGTCATGCGCTATATTGACGACGAGGGCTTTTTCGACCTGCTGGTCGAAAGACTTGCGCGGCTTTAGCTCGCTGCATCCACTTCCGCAGCGGTTGGAATGGAAGGCTGGGCCCCGGCTTTCAGGCAAGCAAGCGCTCCTGCGATCGCCGCGCGGCGCAGCGCTTCATCAAGTGGTATGGAACCTTCCAGTCCGGCCGCAAGATAGCCGCAGAATGTGTCCCCAGCCCCCACGGTATCGACCGGATCGATCTTCGTGGCGGGAATACGCAAAAACGCTTCCGGCGTCGCGGCCAGCACCCCGTCCTTGCCGAGCGTCACGATCATGGTGTTCCCGCTGCGGGCGACGAAATCCCGCATGCGAGCCTCCCGGTCCGCGCCCTCCAGGTTTAGTTCCTTGGCGTAGAGTTCGAATTCACTCTCATTGACAACGATATAATCGGCTAGCTCCAGCAATTCAGCCGCTTCGGGCTTGGCCGGCGCCGGGTTATAGAGCGAAATCGCCCCGACTTTACGGGCTGTTTCGAGCGCCTCGCCGACAACCTCGAACGGGATCTCGTTCTGCAGCAGGACGCAGTCACCCCCGTCGAATTCGGCGGCGGCGACGTCACCGGGCTGAAGCCCATCATTGCTGCCTGCCACCACCACGATCATATTCTCCCCGTCGCCTCCGACGAGGATGAGCGCCGTGCCCGTGGGCAGATCTGTCTCCCCGATGCGAGAGAGATCGACGCCGCCTTCGTCTAGCAGGCGAAGCGCATCGGTTGCGAAAGCATCGCGCCCGACGGCACCGACAAGGCACACTTCCGCTCCCGCCCGGCGCGCGGCCAGCGCCTGATTTGCGCCCTTGCCGCCCGGCGCGGTGACAAAGCTTTCGCCTGAAATCGTCTCGCCGGGATTGGGCAGCCGCCCGGCCGTGGCGATCAGGTCGAGATTGATCGAGCCGATGACGGTTATCAACGAAAACGCCTCCCCGTGATTTCGCGGGGAGGCTAGCTGCTTTGCAGAATGAAAGGAATAGGCGAGCTCAGTTGCCTTCCGCAGTCCGGCCCGCTTCCCAGCCCAATATGGCGCGCTTTCGCGTCAGACCCCAATGGTAGCCCGTCAGCGCACCGGATTTGCCGACCGCGCGATGGCATGGCACCACGAAGGAAACCGGATTGGCGCCGATGGCAGCCCCTACGGCGCGCGCGGCGGAAGGCTGCCCGATATCGGCAGCGATCGCCGAATAGGCGCATGCCCGGCCCATCGGGATCTTCAGCAAAGCCTCCCATACGCGCACCTGGAAATCCGTGCCGATCAGGACGACGCGCAGCGGTTGGTCGCCGCGCCAACGCGCCGGATCGAAGATGCGCGCCGCATAGGAGGCGGTCGCGGCCATGTTCTCCTCAAAATGGGCATTCGGCCAGCGGCCGGTCATGTCTTCCAGGGCCGCCCGCTCACCGCCGGCGTCGCAAAAGGCGAGACCCGCCAGGCCGCGTTCTGTGACCATGATCAGGGCCAGCCCGAAAGGCGAAATATGAAAACCGTAGCGCATGATCAGGCCTGCCCCTCGCGCCTTGTATTCGCCCGGTGACAGCGCCTCATGGGTGACGAAGAGATCGTGCAGGCGGCCAGGGCCCGACATGCCGACTTCATAGGAAGTGTCGAGCAGTGGGAGACCGGAATCGAGCAGCCTCTTGGCATGGTCGAGCGTGACGGCTTGCAGGAAGCCCTTCGGCGATAGACCGGCCCACCGCGTGAACAGTTTCTGCAGGCCGCTGGGCGTATCACCGACCTCCGCCGCCAACTCTTCCAGCGAAGGCTGATCGCGATAATCCAGGCTGATCTTCTCGATGACGCGGCGCACGATCTCATAGTCGTCGCCAATCGGCGTTACGTCTCTTTCCAGGACGGCGGTC
>Ga0164243_10015145_pt1 | contig 10681 bp, 7 predicted proteins | sample OricompcompostOP_FD_108781 | JGI IMG/M metagenome (GOLD analysis project Ga0164243, IMG submission 108781) | Organic Plus compost microbial communities from Emeryville, California, USA - Original compost - Organic plus compost (OP) | ecosystem: Engineered > Solid waste > Mixed feedstock >...
ATCCAAGCCGCGCTGAGGTGAGGTATGGCCGCTTTCGGCCCCGAAGCGAAAGCTCGCGGGCAGTATCGGTCCTGATCCAGGAGTTCATATCTCCGGCCGTTCGAAGATATGGATAAAGCCGAATGTCAGGTGTGCCGGACAATACAGCCGGCGAAGCGTTTGTGCGGAAAAGGGACTTGCTGGAGAGGGCCCGGCGGAAAGGGGCCCGGTTGCGTCCGAATAGGCCCAAACTGGCTCTCTGAACGGGGCCTGTCAGTTCCCAAAATTCAGCGGGAAATGCTCGTTTCCGGGCCTGACCGGCCAAGTGGTCCTGCTCGGGAGATTAAGTTCGCCGGATGGGCTGGCGGAGAGCACTGGATTCGAATCCCGAGTCCCTTTTTCTGAGGCCTATGCCGCGGAAATATCGCCACTATTCCCCTCGAAATCCGCCAGAGAAAATCGCACGCAGTCGTTGCATGAACCTGCGTGGAACCGCCAACTGCGCGAAGGGGACTGCCCCAGGCGCTGAAGACCATGCGGAGATTGCGCTCCGTGGCAGCCCGCGAGCTTCCGCTTCCAGGCCGAAAGTGGCCAACCCTTACCTGGCACTGGAGGTCGCAGAAGTGCCAGAAGCGGACCTTTGATATGCACCTACGGAAATCTGGCGCCGCTGTCATCCAACGATGGCTATAACGGCCCGGCTCACCCTCTTTCAAACGGTCAGGACGAATTTTGCACGTATCTCTTATAAAACTCGATGAAGCGTGGATCGTTAGCGTAAGCTACATTGACGCGCATATACGGTTTCGTCAAAGCACGGCTTGGAGAGAACACGGATCCTGGGGCAATGAAAATGCTCTCCTGTGCGGCTTTGCGTGCAAACTCCAAATCATTGACGTGCTCGGGAAGTTTTCCCCAGAGATAATATCCGCCCGAGGGTGATCCAAAGATCGGGATCTCGAGCTGCTCCAGCGCTTCGAATGCCTTGGCGCAGGCAACTTTGATGCGTTCGCTCAGTCGTCTCAGATGGTGTCGGTATTGTCCGCTTGCAATAAGGTCGTGGACGACGCGCTCGACATAGCCCGAGCTGTTCACCACCGACAGCATCTTCACGTCGGTGAGCGCATCGATGATGCTCTGCGATGCGGCTACGTATCCGCATCGCAGGCTGGCCGAGAGCGTCTTCGAGAACGAGCTGACATAGATGACGCGGTCGAGTTGATCGAGGGTAGCCAAGCGAGGACTCGTCGCAGGCACGACATCCGCAAACGGGTCGTCGTCGACCACATGCAGGTCGTGACGCATTGCGATCTGAAGCACGCGATGCGCTTTGGGCAGTGAGATCGAGTTTCCGGTCGGATTGTGAGCGAGCGATTGCGTGAAGAAGACCTTCGCCCGGCCCATTGCGGCCTTGCTCTGAAGGTCGTCGAGATCCGGGCCGTCCGCATTGCGGCGGACTCCGAGAACCTCTGCTTTGGCCAGCTTCAGTTTGGCGTAGAGCGGATAGTATCCAGGGTCATCGACCAGGACGACATCGCCGGGCTCGATGAGACGACGGACGATGATATCCAGCGCATGGTTTGCGCCCTGGGTCATCAGGATCTGCGACGGGTCTGCCTTTATCGAACGTTCTGCCAGCATGAGCGTGATGCGCTCGCGGAGCGGAACAAACCCCAGGGGGCTGCCATAGCCCGGCTCGATTTGCGCTTCGCGCTGCCTGTCCGGCCGAAGATGCTTCCGGAGCTCGGACCCTTCCGTCCATGACGGGGGTGGACGACCGTCGCCGACGCGCGCCACGTACTTCTGATCGAGCTGCTCGCGAAGCAGCCAGACCAGGTCGAGAGCCTCTGCAACATGCGGCCGCCGCTCCGCCGCCGGCCGCGGACGGTGCACAGTGGTCACAAAGAAACCCGATCCACGCTGCGCCTGGACATAGCCGAGCGCGACGAGGCGGTCGTAGGCTTCGACCATGGTGTTTTTCGCTACGGCGTGCTGTCCGGCGGCTGCCCGGATCGAGGGCAGGCGGTCGCCCGGTTTCAGCAGGCCCTGCTCGATGACCCCTACAATGTCTGAGACGATCTGGCCTACGCGGCTCATCTGCTCCAACCCTTGCCCGCGAAGTGTGCCGTTGCCTGAGCTGGTACACTTTGGGCGCTGTCCCCTTGAGCTGTACCTTGATGGCAAACCCCGATTCAGTACAGTCGGGCACAATACAACGCAAGAAATTGTCCAATCGAGGGTGGAGGAGATGCCTTGAACGCGGCACGAAGGGACAGCCGGCCAATATACGCCTTGATTGCTGCGGCGCCGACCTGACCAGGGCGAATCCAGTCCCGCGTCAGAGGAAATCCATCCGCCATCGCCTGCCGATTTTGGAACGCGCGCTGAGTCGTCATCACAATAAACCGTGGGAGAATGCTGCTGTGAACAAGTCCGCCATCAATCGTCGCTCCGCTATCAAGGCCGTTGGTCTCGGCACCGCTGGGGCCGCCGCGGCAACACTCGCCGCACCCGCGATCGCGCAGGAGACTGTCACCTGGCGCATGCAGTCGCTTTGGGACGGCGGGACCACGCCGCAGAAATTCGAGGAGCGCTTCGTCAAGCGCGTCGCCGAGCTCACCGGAGGCAAGTTCAAGATCGAACTGTTCGCCGCTGGTCAGTTGGTCGCGGCCGCCCAGATGTTCGACGCGGTGCGCGGCGGCGCCTTCCAGCTCATGAAGACGTTCGATGGATACGAAGCCGGCAAGATACCTGCCTTGGCCTTCACCAGCACGGTTCCGTTCGGCTTTCCCGAGTCCGACCAGTTCGAGGCGTGGTTCCATGAAATCGGCGGGCTCGATCTCGCACGTCAGGCATACGGGCAGGCGGGCCTATTCTACATTGCCCCGACTGTCTACGGCCCGGAGCCGATCCATTCCAAGTTCCCAATCCGCAAGATCGCCGACATGAGTGGCAAGAAGGGCCGTTTCGTCGGCCTTGCGTCGACCGTCATGGGCGCGCTCGGCGTATCGGTGGCGCCACTGCCCACGGGGGAGGTCTACTCGGCGCTCGACAAGGGACTCATCGACTTCGCCGACCGGGGGGACCTTACGGCCAATCTCGAGGCGGGACTGGCCGAGGTGGCCAAGCACATTGTCATGCCCGGCGTCCATCAACCAACCACCGCGACCAGCTATGTCGCAAACCGCGGTGCTTATGAAAAGCTTCCGGCCGAGTTCAAAGCGGCACTCGCCGTCGCGGCGCGCGAGGTCTCGTCAGCGCTTCGCCAACACATCCTGGTCGCGGACGGGAAGGCCATCGAGGCCTATAAGGCCAAGGGCGTGGACGTCGTCGCGCTCGACCCGGCCGACGTGCAACAGGCGCGTGGCAAGGCGCGCGAGGCGTGGAAGGCAGCCACCAAGAACGAGGCGCTGGCGACAAAGGTTCTCGAGAGTCAGGTCGGCTTCATGAAGCAGCTCGGCCTGCTCGCCTGACCCCAGACGAGTATGCGGAGGAGCGCAGGGGGAACCTGCGCCCTCCGATCGTTCCGTGAGGTGACGCCATGCCCCTAGTCATCGGCCTGTTCGTGCGGTCGGTCACAGCCCTTAACCGACTGCTGTTCCGCATCGCCGCGGCCGTGATGTTCGTTGTCGTACCGGTGATGTTCTACGAGGTGGTGAGCCGGTACGTCTTTGACACACCGACCACCTGGGGCATGGAACTAGCCACTTTGCTCCTTGGTCCATATTTCTTGCTCGGCGGGCCCTACCTATTGCACCTGCATGGCCACGTGAATTTGGACATCGTTCGACGCGCGCTGCCCGCGCGCTGGGACCGCGCGTTCGAGCTGGCCAATCACCCGGTCATCATCTTCTTCTGCGGCGTCCTGCTCTATTATTCGTGGCCGCTCGCCGTGCAATCCTGGGATTTCGGGGAAACATCTTTCTCGGCGTGGAATCCGCCCGTCTGGCCGGTCAAGTTCACGATCCCTGTCTCTGTCACTCTGCTGGCTGCCCAGAGCCTCGCCGAGTTCTTCCGCGTCCTCTTTGGCGATCCGGATGCAATCGCCCGCGAAACGCCGTCGACCAGGACAGCGGCATGACACCCACCGCGATCTTGATCGTCATGTTCGGCGGCCTGACCGTGTTCATGCTGACCGGTCTCCCGATCGCCTTCGTCCTCGGCGGGCTTTCACTGTTGTTCACGGTCACCCTGTGGAACGCGGACGCTGTCGTGATCCTGGTGCTCCAGATCTTCGACACGATGCGGTCCGAAGCCTTGCTTGGAATCCCGCTCTACATCCTCATGGCCAGCATCCTGCAGCGCTCGGGCGTCATCGAGGACCTGTACGCAGCGATGGAAAAATGGTTTGGCCGCGTCCGCGGCGGCCTTGCGGTGGGCACAGTCGTTATCTGTGTGATCATGGCAGCGATGACCGGCGTGGTCGGAGCCGCCGTTACTGCGATGGGTGTCCTCGCCTTGCCGGAGATGTTGCGCCGCAAGTACGACCCGCAGCTCGCCACTGGCACGATCTGCGCGGCGGGGACTCTAGGGATCCTCATTCCTCCCTCGGTGCTGACGATCGTCTACGCCGTCACCGCACAGGTCTCAATCGGCAAGATGTTGATAGCCGGGATCATGCCCGGCTTCATCCTTGCAGCGCTCTACATTGCCTACGTCGTAGCCATTTCCTATTTCCGGCCCGGCATCGTGCCCACCGGCTCGGGCGAGCGCGTGCCGATAAGTGAAAAGCTCCGCAGCCTGCGCTCGCTCGTCCTCCCGGCCATACTGATCGTCTTGATTCTGGGCTCGATCTTCTTCGGCGTGGCAACGCCCACCGAAGCCGCCGCCGTGGGCGTGGTAGGGGCCATGATTGCTGCGGCCCTGCGCCGACGGCTGTCCATGGACAGCCTCTCCCATTCCGCCATCGAGACGCTCAAGGTGACCTCGATGATTCTGTGGATCACGATCGGCGCGAAGGCTTACGTGTCGATCTTCACCGGCCTTGGCGGTGCCGACACTCTACTGAACTTCATACGCAGCCTCGATGTCCACCCTTACATGATCCTGGCTGTGATGATGCTGATCCTGATCTTTCTCGGGACCGTGCTCGACGAAATCGGAATTATCCTGCTGACAGTGCCCGTGTTCCTGCCGATCGTCCGCCTTCTCGGCTTTGACGAGGTGTGGTTCGGCGTGCTTTACGCCGTGACGATCCAGATGGGCTACATCAGCCCGCCATTCGGCTACACACTATTCTACATCAAGGGCGCGCTGCCGCCGCATCTTGGCATGGACACCGTCTATCGCGGGATCGTGCCCTTCTTCGTGCTGCAGGTCATCGGCCTCCTGATTTGCGCTGCCTTCCCGGGGCTCATCACTTGGCTGCCCCGGCTCATGATCGGCGGCTGAGCATAACCACCAAGCAATCGGAGACTTCATCGTGAAGAACCAGACCAAGAGCTCCCGCATTTCCGGATTCCATAAGAAAACGCCTCGGGAACGCCTCGCTCTGGTCGCTAACTTTGCAGGGCTCGACGACGAGACCGTCAGGCACCTTGCAAACATGGGCAATCTCGACCCGCATCTGGCCGACCACCTGATCGAGAACGTTGTCGGCACGATGAATGTGCCGGTCGGCATCGCGACCAACATGCGCATCGACGGCGAAGACGTGCTGATTCCCATGGCGACTGAGGAGTCGTCGGTCGTCGCTGCGGTCTGCAACGCAGCGCGCCAATGCTACGAGAGCGGCGGCTTCACGACCTCCATGTCGGGCTCGCTGATGATCGCGCAGGTCCAGCTCGTTGGCGTCAGCGATCCTTACAGCGCGCGGATCCAGATCCTGGAGCACAAGGACGACATCAAGACGATCTGCGACGCCTGTGATCCGGTGCTCGTTCGGCTGGGCGGTGGGTTCCGGGAGATTGAGGTGCGCGTCATCGACTCTCTCAGCGGCCCCATGGTGGTGACGCACCTGATCGTCGATACCTGCGACGCCATGGGCGCCAATGCCGTCAATACAATGGCCGAGAAGCTCGCGCCGCACGTCCAGGAATGGACCGGCGGCCGCGTGTACCTCCGCATCCTCTCTAACCTCGCGGACCGCCGGCTTGCCCGTGCCCGCGCCACGTGGACGGCCGAAGCCATCGGCGGTCCCGAGGTTCGGGACGGCATCATCAGCGCTTACCATTTTGCCGCTGCCGACCCGTACCGGGCGGCCACCCACAACAAGGGCATCATGAACGGGATCTCAGCCGTCGTTTTGGCGACGGGCAACGATACCCGTGCGATCGAGGCGGGCGCGCACGCCTACGCCGCCAAGGGCGGCCACTACAGCAGCCTGACCCGCTGGGAGATGACCACCGAGGGACACCTAACGGGAACGATCGAGGTGCCGATGGCTGTCGGGCTCGTTGGTGGAGCGACCAAGCTGCATCCCACGGCGCGTGCGTGCCTGAAGATACTCGGCGCGACATCGGCCGAGCGGCTCGCCCGCATCATTGCAGCGGTGGGCCTCGCCCAGAACTTTTCGGCGCTTAAGGCGCTGGCGACGACAGGGATACAGAAGGGCCATATGGCCCTGCACGCGCAGAATATCGCCATGATGGCAGGCGCAGTCGGCGAAGAAATCGACAGAATTGCCCGCGTCATGGTCGAGCGGGGCACGGTGCGTGTGGACGTTGCGGAGGCTGAGCTCCGCGCGCTGCGCGGCTGAGGGCGGGAGCTCGCATGCGGCGCGAATCACCGGAGAGGGTGCGATGAGCTTCCCGCGTTCCGTCCGCATCGTCGAGATGGGGCCGCGCGACGGGCTTCAGAACGAGAAGGCCACCGTCTCGACCGACGTCAAGGTCAAGCTGATCGAACGGCTTGCGCGTGCCGGTCTGCCCGCCGTCGAGGTCGGCGCCTTCGTTTCGCCCAAATGGATCCCGCAAATGGCCGATAGCGCCGACGTGTTCGCGCGTTTGAAGCGCCGCCCGGGCACCGACTACCCGGTACTCGTGCCCAATGAAAAGGGGCTGGAGGCGGCGCTTGAGGCAGGCGTCGAGGAGATTGCCGTGTTCGGCGCCGCGTCCGAGACCTTCAGCCGCAGGAACATCAACTGCTCCATTGCGGAAAGCCTCGAGCGATTCCGACCAGTGACGGCCCAGGCGCTTGAGCGCGGCCTTAAGGTCCGAGGCTATGTGAGCTGCGTGCTGGGGTGTCCGTACGAAGGCGCGGTGCCGGCACTCAAAGTAGCCGAGGTCGCAGCCGCGCTCTTGGAACTCGGCTGCTACGAGGTGAGTCTGGGCGACACGATCGGCATCGGCACACCGGTCAAGGCCCGCGCCATGGTCGAGACCGTGGCGGAGCGTGTGCCGCGTGAGCGGCTCGCGTTGCACTTTCACGACACCTATGGCCAAGCGCTTGCTAACATCGTGGCGTGCCTGGAGGCTGGCGTCGCAGTGGTCGACAGCTCAGTCGCGGGGCTTGGCGGCTGCCCGTACGCCAAGGGAGCGTCGGGCAATGTCGCGACGGAGGACGTGCTCTACATGCTGCGCGGCATGGGGATCGAGACGGGTGTGGACCTCGAAGCCGTGGCGGCGACGGGAGCGTGGATCTCCAACCATCTCGGCCGGCCGAACGGCTCCAAGGTCGGATGCGCGCTTGCCGCACAGTCTGCCTAGATACAGATCTACCTAGATCTCGACGATCTAGATCGAGAAGCCTACCGCACCTAAGTGATCTATCTGAGCGCGCATTCTCGGAAGCAGATCTCGCGCGAGAATGATGGCGCGGATCTGGCGTCGGGCGGCAAGACCGCTGAGCAACTCCAGAACAAAACTTACTGTTCGCGGATTTCAACTTGGCGGACGCCGAGGTGGGATATCCGGCTCATCTCAGGAATCAGAAGAGGTCACGAGCGCCCTGGTCGGCGGTTCGTTGTGTTGGCGCGCGATGGGCGCAGGCGCTGCGCAAGGGCCCGCTTGCCAAACGTAAGGAGATTTCATTCGGTGGTCGCGCTATGTCTCAGAAGTGCCGACAGCAGTCATTCGACGGCATCTTTGTGAGCCGCATCGGCGCCTACGCAGGTTGATCCCGCAATCCCCAAGGCTCCTCGCGCCGGCTATGAGCATGTCGCGCATCGCTCCACGTACCGTGTCTACGCAGCCGGTACTCTGTCGCCCGGCCGGTGAGCCTGAACCGGCCCTCATTCACGAAGTCGCAGAGTTTGTCCAGCCAACGAGATTGCATGGAGGGTACGACGGCAGAGGCCAGTTTCTCGTGTTCACGCCCATTGGACACGAGCGGCACAATTAAAACGGCTTTGATGCTCTTGCGGATGCGGCAGCGGTCGAATGTGCCGGGTGCAGCCGCGTTCGTGGGAAGCAGGAAAAGGGACTTGCCCGACAGCCGCCGGATAAAACCGCCGTGCTCAGGCCGGGACGGGGGCCAAATTTCTCTCTGAGCGGGCGCTGAAGGTGCCCCGAATTTGCCGGAAAAGGCAGATGTTTCGGCCCAAAATGACTGCCAGCGCGCAGCTGGAGAAAAGTTCGCATGACCGGCTGGCGGAGAGCACTGGACTCGAATCCCGAGTCCCGTTTCTGGGGGCTATGTCGCGGAAATGTCGCCGCTATTTCCCCTCGAAATCCGCCCAGAGAAAATTTCCCGCAATCGTTGCAGAAACCTGCATGGGACCGCCAACTGCGCGAAGGTCAGTGCCCCAAACGCCGAGGACCAACGAGCCTCGGGCCGGTCTGTTCTCCGGGGCGAAGCGGACGTGGCCCACTGGGTGCTCTTGTTCGCCCTCTGACCCATTGCGGATTTTGAGTTCCGATCGCTAAGGCGTGCGCAAGCCTTTGCTCCAGCGGTACCGATACCTTACTGGGCGAGCGCCAGGATGAGAATCGTGATCAGCGCTGCGACGAGAATGCCGACCGTCCGAACGGCCAAATAGGGGCTTCCGGTGATCCGGATCAATCCATGTGATCGCCGCCGCTGTGCGCCCTGGCGCCAGATGCGCGTGGCCATATCGTCCGCGATCGCAGCATCGCCTCGGCACCCTGGTCCCGCGAGCTAAGCCGCAGATCGATCACGCCGAGAAATACTTCGGGATTACGGCCGTCGCCCGAAGCTCGAAACGGCCAAGGGCGCGTGCGGAATCCGAGCCGCACCCAGCCATCCCCGATTGCTTCCAGCCGATCGATCAGGCGTACCGGAGACATTCGAAGAACACCGTACCGCAGCGTTCAGCACATCTCCTTTGCTCGAACTTAGTTATCGGAAGAGGCAGGTGAAAATGTCTCACCCGGCGATATGCTCGGAAGCGAGCCAAAAGATCGGGAGGCGCGTTGGCCCGCGGCGCGGACGTCCTTACCGCCGGGCGCGAGTCCCTCCTGATCCCGCCTGCAGGAGGAAACGCGACATGAACGAACAGCTCATCGCGAAATGCGGACGACTTTCGCGGCGCGACCTCATCAAGGGTGCGGCTGCGACCTCGGTCGCTTCGCTGGCAGCTCCCGGGATTCTGCGTTCGGCGCGCGGCGAAACGCCGATTCGCGTCGGTGTCATCTCGCCGCTGACCGGCGCGTGGACGGTGTACGGCAAGGCCCACTCCGCCGGATTCGAGCTCGGCGTGGACGAGATCAATGCCGCTGGCGGGGTGCTTGGCCGCAAGATCGAGATCGTGCTGGCCGACTCCAAGACGGAGCCGCGGATTGTCGTCGAGCAGGCGAATCGTCTGATCCGGCAAGAGCGTGTCGATTTTCTCGCCGGTACATTCAGCAGCGCCGAGCGCAATGCGGCCGGACCGGTCGTTACGGGCGCCAACAAAGTCCTGCTCTATCCGACGTTCTACGAGGGGCAGGAGCAGCAGTACTACCCCGGTGTCTGCAACAAGAACATCTTCATGTTCGGTCCGGAGCCGACCCAGCAGGTCTGGCCGTTCGCGCAGTACATGGTCGAGAAGTTCGGGAAGAAGTTCTTCATGATCGGCTCGGACTATGCCTGGCCGCGCGTCACGAACGAGGTCACCAAGCGAAAGCTCCGCGAGCTCGGCGCAGAGGTCGTCGGGGAACTTTACATCCCGTTCAATACGCCCCAGTACGAATCGGCGCTGCGTCAGATCCGCGAGTCGAAACCCAACATCGTGTTCCACACGCTCACCGGCAGCGATACCGTCAACTTCCGCAAGCAGTTCGTCGCGGCCGGCATGAACAAGAATTTCACCTTGTGGACGGTCGACGACGAAGAGGTCGTGACCTCGGGTCTTGGGCCGACGGACTCGGCCGGCGCCTATGTCAGCTTCGACTATTTCATGACCATCAAGAGTCCGAACAACGAGGCGTTCCTGAAGCGCTTCCGCGCGAAGTTCGGGCCCGACGCGCTCATGAACACGGTTGGCGTCGCCATGTACAACGCCGCCCACATGGCTGCGCTGGCGATCGCAAAAACGGGCAAGGTGACCACCGACTCGCTGCGGGAAGGGCTTGGTGATCTGAGCTTCGACAAGGCGCCGCAGGGCCACGTGACCATGCGGGCGAGAGACAATCAAATGGTTCTGCCGTCATATCTTATGCGCGTCAGGGACGGCTGGACCGGTATCGGGAACATGTTCGAGGAGATCCAGAGCATTCCCTCCGTGACCCCGGTCGACGCGCGGTGCAACAAGCTGCCCCTCTGAGGTCGTAGGGCAGGCCCCTCGCCGGCCATCCGCGCGCCTGATCGCGGATGAGAATGGCCG
>Ga0164243_10015147_pt1 | contig 10679 bp, 11 predicted proteins | sample OricompcompostOP_FD_108781 | JGI IMG/M metagenome (GOLD analysis project Ga0164243, IMG submission 108781) | Organic Plus compost microbial communities from Emeryville, California, USA - Original compost - Organic plus compost (OP) | ecosystem: Engineered > Solid waste > Mixed feedstock >...
ACGCTCGGCACGAGGTCTCCGGTGTGACGTTCTGCTTGGTCGCTGAACCAACTACCGGAGACCTCTTCAGTTATCGATCACCGACACGCACTGACATCGACGCCCCGCGAAACACGGCCTAGACCAGAGGACATTTCGCAAGCCGTACGTACGGATTGCATTAGCCGGGACCACCTGACACGATCGACAGGTGCCCCGCGTCAGCCAGCACCAGCTCGACGCTCGCCGCCACGAGATCCTCGCGGCGGCGCGGGCGGCGTTCGCCCGCTACGGGTACGAGGGTGCCACGGTGCGCCGGCTCGAGGAGGAGACGGGCCTCTCCCGCGGCGCGATCTTCCACCATTTCCGCGACAAGGACTCGCTGTTCCTGGCCGTCGCCGAGGACGACGCCGCCGCCATGGTGGCGACGGTTGCCCGCAACGGCCTCGTGCAGGTGATGCGCGACCTGCTCGCCCAGGCCGCGTCGCCGGACACGACGGGCTGGCTGGGCAGCCAACTGGAGGTCTCCCGCCGCCTGCGCACCGACCCGGAGTTCGCCAAGCGCTGGTCGGTCCACTCCGCCGCGATCGCCGAGGCGACCCGCGACCGCCTCCGCCGCCAGCGCGCGGCCGGGGTCCTCCGCGACGACGTGGACCTCGACGTGCTGGCCCAGTTCCTGGAGCTGGCCTACGACGGCCTCGTCCTCCACCTCGCCATGGGCCGCCCGGCCGGCGACCTGGGCCCCGTCCTCGACCTCGTCGAGGAAGCGGTCCGCCGCGCCACCCGCCCCACCTGAGCCCGCGCCGGCGACCCGCTCAGCGGGAGCGGAGCCGCAGCAGCCAGGTCCGCGCGGTGGTCGCCGCGCGCGAGCGGCGGGTGGGTGGAGACTCGCCGTCGTAGTGCCAGGCGGCCTCCCGCTCAGCCAGCTCGCGGGCCGCCTCGCCGGTCAGCGGACGCAGCGAGCGGGCCAGGTCGAAGCCGTCGCGGAACGAGCCGTTGGTCGGGCGGGTCGCCGCCCACGCGGCGAACGTCGCCTGCCACTCGGAGCCCAGGGACGCGGCCAGCATCGGCCACGCCCGGGCCACCTCACCGGCCCGCTTGCGCAGCAGGGCCGTGCGGGCCACGCCGACCAGGTGCGCGTCGAAACCGGGCGGCACCGGAGCCCCCGACGTCAGCGCGGCGACCAGGTCCGCCTGGCGCCGCGCCAGGTCGCCGCTCACGTCACCGCCGGGTAACCCGAGGCGGCCGCGATCGCGTCCAGCTCCGCGCGGAGCTGCTCGGCCGGCGGGTAGCGGCCGTCGCGTTCCAGCAGCAGCGCCGGCGGGCGGCGGCGCGCGGACAGCGCCGACACCAGCTCCAGGACCGGCGGCGGCACCGGGTCGGTGTGCGTGTCGTGGTAGACACCCGCCGCCTCCGCGCCGCCGGCCACGTGGCAGTACGCGATCCGCTCCAGCGGCAGCGCGTCGAGCAGTTCCAGCGGGTCGGTGCCACGGTTGCGCGCGTTCGCGTACACATTGGCGATGTCGAGGAGCAGCAGCGCGCCGGTGCGTTCGAGGATCGCGGTGAGGAACGCGGCTTCGGTCAGCTCGTCGTCCGGCCAGTCGAACACGGCGGCGATCGGCTCCAGCGCGATCGGCACCGGCAGCTCCGCCGCCGTGCGCGCGACGTTGGCGACGACCGCGTCGACGGCCTCGCGGGTGCGCGGCAGCGGCAGCAGGTGACCGGCCTCGACCCCGCCCGCCCGGACGAACGCGATGTGCTCGCTGACCAGCGGCGCGTCGAGCTTCGCCGCGACGGTGGCGAGGTGCGCCACCCGCGCCGGGTCGACGGGCTCCGCGCCGCCGAGGGAGAGCTTGACCCCGTGCGGGATCACCGCCACGCCGCGGGCCCGGAGCGCGGCCAGGCCCTCGGGCACCGGGCCGTGGTCGTGCACCGACTCGGCGACCACCTCGACGAAGCGCAGACCCGGGAGGTCGGCGACGAATCCGGCGATCTCGGGCCGCCAGCCGATGCCGACGCCGTACTCCTCGGTCATCCGCCGCAGCCTCCCCCGCAGCCGCCGCCCCCACCGCAGGAGCTGCCGCCGCACGACGAGGACGACCCGCCGTCGCCCGATCCGCCGCCCGACGACGCGCCGCTGGCGGCCACGTTGCGCTGCAGCTCGGCCTCCTCGGCGAACGCCGGGTCGGCCGCGAACAGCGCCGCCGAGCCGAACACCGCGACACCCATCGCGGCGGCGGCCGCGCCGTAGGTGGCGTAGGCCGGCGACTGCGACGGAGCGAGATGCGCATTGTCGCGCCGCAGGCGGGCGATCGCCCGCCTGCCGGCCGCCGAGGCCAGCGGCACCCGGACGACCAGCATCACCACGAGCGCGACCGACACCGCCAGCGTGGCGAGGATGAGAAAGCCCACCGGCTTGCCGTTGGCCACCCCGGCCACGATCCGGACGATGCCGAGCGCCTCCACAGCGGCCAGCGGCAGGACGCCGGCGAGCCGTGCCCTCGACCGCATCGCCGGCGTCGCCGCGAGCCCCGCATCCTCCAGCGACTGCCGGAGGGTGGCCAGCGCGCGCTCCACGCCGGACACGTGCCGCAGGCCCCGCGCCGAGATCTTCCGGGCGGCGGCGAGGTGGATGGCGCGGTCGAGGGGGGTGGCGCCGGCCGGCAGGGGGCCGGTCGTGACCAGCATCCGGCCGGGACCCGCACCGATCGCGCCGGCCTGGCGCAGGAAGCCGAGCGACGCGTAGATCGCCAGCTGGGGGCCGCCGTTCAGGTACGCGGCCCGCTGCGCGTCAAGTGTCGCGAACCCGTCGGACGGGCCGCCGCGGAGCACCGCCTGGCGCGCCGCGATCGCCACCGCCAGGGCGACCACCGCCATGAAGATGAAGACTCCGAGGAAATCCGGACCGGAGATCCCCCAGGTGTCACCCTCCATCGCCGCACTCTCCTTCATGGACTCGGGTCCGTCGTGGTCGCGACCGTCGCTCCCGCCAGGCACCGCTCGCTTCGCTTCGCTGCCAGGTGCGTGGGCGGCGGAACCACCGGTCGCAGCAACAGTGTGCGTGACGCCGCCCAGCCGATGAGGTTACGGCGATGTCACGTGCCGTTCACCGGGCGAGCCGCGGTGGTGACGTCAGCCACCGCAGCCGCCACCGCCGCCGCAGCCACCGCCGCCGCCGCAGGAACTGCCACCGGAGGAGCTGTCGCCGCCGCCGCAGGACGAGCCGGCGTCGCCGCCGCCCGCCGAACTGGCGCTCCGGTCGATGTCCGCCTCGGCGGCGAACGCCGGGTCGAGCAGGAACAGCGACGAGGCGCCGAAGAGCGCCACACCCATCGCGGCCGCGCCGGCGCCGTACGTGGCGTACGACGGTGCCTCGCCCGGCGCGAGGTAGGTGTGGCGGGCCCGGAGGCTGCGCAGCGCACGGCCACCGGCCTTGGTGCGGAACGGCACCGGCCGCAGCCCGGGAAGCATGAGCAGGAACGCGACGACGACGAGCACCACCAGGAAGGCGACCGGCCGGTCGTTGGCGATGCCGGCGAGGATCCGCAGCACGCCGAGCCCGAGGACCGGCAGCATCAGCAGCGCGGCCAGGCGGCAGGCCGTGCGCTGGCCGGAGGTGACCGCGAGGCCCGCCTGTTCGAGCCCCTGCCGCAGGTCGGCGATCGCGTTCGCCACCCAGGGGTCGGCCGCGAGGTCCCGGGTGCGCAGCCGCTTGCCCGCGGCGTTGTAGACCGCGGTGTCGAGGGGCGTGACACCGGCCGGCAGCGGCCCCGTCGGCACGAGCGTCTTGTCCGGGTTTGCGCCGATCGCGCCGGCCCGCCGCAGGCCGCCGATCGCGGCGTACAGCGCGAGCCGGGGCCCGCCGTTGAGGTAGGCCGCCTGCTGCGGGCCCAGGTTGTCGTACCCCGGTGCCGCCGTGCCGCGGGTGGCCACCGACCGGACCACCGCGCGGACCACCAGCGCGGCCACGATGAGGCCGGCGTAGATGCCGAGGAACATCGGGCCGGAAATGCCCCAGGTCTCGCCAGCCATCAGTGCTCCCTCCACGTCGGTGCGATCATTGTGGATCACCGGCGCCACGGGACAGCGCTGATCGTCGTCAATCGGACCGCATCCGGGTGACACCCCCGGCTCTCGCCTCGCGCCGGCCGCCGGGCAGGATCGCGGCATGGACCTTGGACTCGCCGACCGCGTGTACGTCCTGACCGGCGCGAGCCGCGGCCTCGGCTTCGCGGTCGCGGAGTGCCTGGTGGCCGAGCGCGCCAAGGTGGTGGTCTCCGCGCGGGACCGGGCCCGGGTGGACGCCGCCGTGGAGCGACTGGGCGGCCCGGCGCACGCCACCGGCGTACCCGCCGACCTGGCCGACCCCGACACCCCCGGCCGCCTCGTCGCCGCGGCCCGGGACGCCTTCGGGCGTCTGGACGGCGCGCTGCTCTCCACCGGCGGCCCGCCGTTCGGCACCGTCACCGAGCTGACCGACGACCAGTGGCGGGCCGCGTTCGAGTCGGTGTTCCTCGGCGCCGTCCGCGCGGCGCGGGTCGTCGCCGGCGCGCTGACCGGCGGCGGGGCGATCGGCCTGGTGCTGTCGTCCTCCGCGCGCACCCCGATACCGGGCCTCTCCCTCTCCAACGGCCTGCGGCCGGGCCTCGCCGGCGTGGTCAAGGACATGGCCGACGAGCTGGGCCCGCGCGGCGTCCGGGTGGTGGGCCTCCTGCCGGGCCGCATCCTCACCGACCGCACCGCGCGGACGTACGGCCGGCCGGACGACCCCACGGTCCCCCGCGACGGCGTCTCCGACGACGTCCCCCTGCGCCGGGTCGGCGCACCGGTCGAGTTCGGTCGCGTCGGCGCGTTCGTCCTCTCCCCCGCCGCCTCGTACCTGACCGGCACGTCGATCCCCGTCGACGGCGGCCTCATCCGGGCCCTGTGACGACGGCCGGCCGACCGACCCGGGCCGACCTCGCCGCCGCGGCGGCCGAGGGCCGGACGATCCCGGACGTCATCGCGCCGGACCTGCGCGTGTTGTTCGTCGGCATCAACCCCGGCCTGTACTCCGCGGCGACCGGCCACCACTTCGCCCGGCCCGGCAACCGGTTCTGGCCGGCGCTGCACCGCTCCGGCTTCACCGACCGGCAGCTCGCGCCGGCGGAGCAGTGGTCGCTGCTCGACATCGGCCTCGGCATCACGAACATCGTGGCCCGCCCGAGCGCGCGGGCCGACGAGCTGACCCCGGCGGAGCTGGTCGCCGGTGCGGAGGTGCTGGCCGGCAAGGCCCGGCGCTGGCGGCCGCGCTGGGTCGCGGTCGTCGGCGTGACCGCGTACCGGACGGCGTTCGGCGACCCGCGGGCGGCGCTCGGCCGCCAGGAGGCCACGCTGGGCCCGGCCCGCCTCTGGGTCCTGCCGAACCCGAGCGGCCTCAACGCGCACTTCACCGCCGACACGCTGGCCCGCGAGTTCGCCGCCCTCCGCGCGGCGGTGGGCGGGAACGGCCGGTCACCGGACCGCGAGCTGGATCACCACGAGTAGGGCCAGCAGGTCCGGGCCGCGGACCACCTGGCGGATCAGGTCGACGGGGATGGTGCCGAACGGGGTCTCGGCGACGGCGCCGCCGTACACCATCGGCGGTCGGGTGGCGGAGCGGTACACCGCGGCGACGACGCCTGTGACCAGCACGAACGGCAGCCAGAGCGGGCCCGTGCCGGCCGCAGGAAGGGTCGCCAGCCACCACAGGGCCGCGGCCGCCGCCGGCAGGGCCAGGTGTACGGCGGTCAGGGTCGCGTCGGTGCCGCCCAGCGAGCGGCGGAGCCCGGCGGAACGGCACACCGCGCGCAGGCCGCCGGCGAGCCGCTCCGCGACGAGGTACGCGCCGAGCACCTGGACGGTCGCCGCGAGCGCGGGGACGGCGGTGGCCACGGCGTACACGACCAGCGCCAGCCCGGCCCACCAGGCGACCGCGGCCCGGTGCCGGACGGCGCGGCGCAGGTCGGCCCGCAGGAGTACCCACCCGCGCGGCCCGGGCCCGAACGGGCGGCTCCGGACCCGGCCCACCGCCAGCCAGCGGCGGTTCTCGACCAGGGCGGCGAGCATCGTGGGGTCGAGGAGCAGGATCGCCGACGAGACCGCCGAGGCGACCCGGGCACCGCTGGACAGCGACGCCCGGTCGACCCGCGGCAGGGCCCGGACCCCGAGGGTGAGGCCGACGGCGGCGAGCACCGTGCCGGCGAGCGCCACCGCGGGCAGGACCGGAGCCGACGGGCGGGCGAACGCCACCGGCAGGTGGGAGCCCACCACGACGGCCAGGGCGACCGCCGCCCCGGCCACGACCAGGGCCCGCACCGGCCAGGCACGCCACCGGCCGGACCAGGGCGGAGCCGCCGGCCTCGCCGCGGTGTCCGGGCCCGGCGCGGCGGCACCAAGGAGCGTGGCCGCCTCCACCGTGGCGTCCGTGGCCACGACCGGTGGGCCCGCGCCGCGCGCCACAGCGGCCGCCTCGCGCGCCGCGGTCGCCGTCCGCGCGACCGGCGGCGGGGCTTCGTCGCGCGTCGCGGTCGCCGGCCGGGCCGCGGCCTGGGCGGCGACGCCGAGGCTCGCGGCAATCGTGCCCCAGGACAGGCCCGCGAGGGCGGCCCAGGCGTAGCCGGCCGGCGCGGTGGAGCGGGCCACCGCAGCCGCCGCGAGCGCCAGCAGGCCCGCGCCGGTGGCGACCGCCGCCACCAGGACAGCGAACCGGGGCAGCAGCAGATCGCGCCGGGCGAGCGGCGCGCTGGCCACCCACGACAGGAGGGCCGGCGACATCTGGAGCGGGCCGATGGCGGCCAGGCCCCGGTACGCGAGCCCGGCCAGCGCGAGCGCGAACCCGACGGCGATCCAGTACCGGACACCCGGGTCCGCGGGCTCGCGCACCACCTGGTGGTGGAGGAAGTCGCCGGCCGCCTCGACCACGGCCCAGCCGTAGATGGCGACCAGGAGCACGATCAGGTAGACGTCGGTGAGCAGGTCGCCGAGCGACCGGCTGCGGTGGGCACGGCGTGCCCGGCGCAGGCGGGCCTGGACCGCGCGGGCGGACGGCGGTGGGGCCGTCACCGGGTGCCGATCTCGACCCGCACGTCCGCGACTGCCGCGACGAGCTCCACGTCGTGGGAGGCGATCAGGACCGCCGTGCCGGCGGACTTCTCCCGCTGGAGGCGGGCGGCCAGCCAGGCCCGCCCGTCGACGTCGAGCCGCTGCTCGGGCTCGTCGAGCACCAGCACGCGCCGTGGGCGGACGAGACAGGACGCGAGAGCGAGGCGGCGGCGCTGGCCGCTGGAGAGGGTCGCCGGCAGCTGGTCGCGGGCGGGCTCCAGGCCGAGCTCGGCCAGTACCTCGTCGACGGGGTCGCCGCCGCCGTGGGCGTACGAGAGCAGTGAGAGGTGCTCGGCCACCGACAGGTCGGGGAAGAAGTCGATGTCGTCCAGTGCCGCGGCCATGATCGCACGCGTCCACGCGTCGGTCTCGTAGAGCCGCCGCCCCTCGAACGTCACCTCGCCCGCGTCGGGCCGGTCGGCACCTACGACGCAGCGCAGCAGCGTCGTCTTGCCCGAGCCGTTGGGGCCGAGCACCGCGGCCACCTGCCCGGCCGCGACGGTGAACCCCACGTCGTCCAGCACGACCAGCGAGCCGAACGCGCGACGCAAGCCCCGTACGCAAAGCGACACGCCGTCGCACTCTAGTCCCGCAGCACCACCGGGTCGGGGCCGACGGCGTCGACGAAGGGTGCCGGCGAGTCGGCGACGGCGAACTGGGTGCGGTAGAGCTCGGCGTAGAGGCCGCCCGCGGCGACCAGCTCGTCGTGGCGGCCCCGCTCGACGACCCGCCCGTGATCGAGCACCAGGATCTGGTCGGCGTCACGGACCGTGGAGAGCCGGTGCGCGATGACCAGGGCCGTGCGGCCGGTGAGCGCCGTCGACAGCGCGCGCTGCACGGCGGCTTCCGACTCGGAGTCGAGGTGTGCGGTGGCCTCGTCGAGGATGACGATCGACGGGGCCTTGAGGAGCAGCCGGGCGATCGCGATGCGCTGCTTCTCGCCGCCGGAGAAGCGGTAGCCGCGCTCGCCGACCATGGTCTCCAGCCCGTCGGGGAGCGACCGCACGAGGTCGCCGATCTGCGCGCCGTCGAGCGCCGCCCACAGCTCGTCGTCGGTCGCCTCGGGCCGCGCGTACCGCAGGTTCTCGGCGATGGTCTCGTGGAAGAGGTGCGCGTCCTGGGTGACCACCCCGATGGTGTCGCGCAGCGAGTCGAGCGTCGCGTCGCGGACGTCGACGCCGCCGACCAGCACCGCGCCGCCGGTGACGTCGTAGACCCGTGACACCAGCATCGAGGTGGTCGACTTGCCGGCGCCGGACGGCCCGACGAGCGCGACCATCTGGCCCGGCTCGACGCGGAACGAGACGCCGTGCAGGACGGGCTCGGAGACGGTGCGGTCGAGCGTGGCGACGTCTTCCAGGGAGGCGAGCGACACCTCGGCGGCCGACGGGTAGCGGAACGAGACGTCGCGGAACTCGACGGAGCCCGCGCCGCGCGGGATCGCCACCGCGTCGGGCTTCTCGGCGATCGCCGGGGTCAGGTCGAGCACCTCGAAGACCCGGTCGAACGAGACAAGGGCCCCCATCACGTCGACCCGGACGTTGGAGAGCGCGGTCAGCGGCCCGTACAGGCGGGTGAGCAGCAGCGCCAGGGTCACGACCGTGCCGGCGCTGACGGCGCCGGTGACGGCGAGCCAGCCGCCGAGGCCGTAGGTGAGGGCCTGGGCCAGCGAGGCGACGAGCAGCATCGCCACGAAGAACGTGCGGGAGAACATCGCCTGCTGGATGCCGATGTCGCGGACCCGGGCGGCCCGCTGGTGGAACCGGCGCGCCTCGACCTCGGGCTTGCCGAAGAGCTTGACCAGCATCGCCCCGGCCACGCCGAACCGCTCGGTCATGGTCGCGTTCATCGAGGCGTCGAGGTTGTACGACTCCTTGGTGATCGCCGCCAGCTTCCGCCCGACGCGGCGGGCCGGGATGATGAACACCGGAAGCATGGCCAGCGAGAGCAGCGTGATCTGCCAGGAGAGGGTGAACATCACGACCGCGGTGAGCGCCAACTGGATGGTGTTGCTCACCACGCCCGACAGGGTGGTGGTGAACGCGCGCTGCGCGCCGAGCACGTCGTTGTTCAGGCGGCTGACCAGCGCGCCGGTCTGGGTGCGGGTGAAGAACGCCAGGGGCATCCGTTGGACGTGGTCGTAGACCTGGGTGCGCAGGCTGAGGATGATCCCTTCGCCGATGCGCGCCGAATACCACCGCTGGGCGAGCGAGAGGAGCGCGTCGACGACCGCGAGGACGGCGATGAGCAGGGCGATCCGGACCACCGCGCCGGCCGCGCCGGACCCGCCGCCGGTGATCGTGTTGACGACCCGGCCGGCCAGGATCGGCGTCGCGACGCCGATGCCCGCGGAGATCACCACGGTGAGCAGGAAGACCGACATGTCCAGCCGGTAGGGGCGGGCGAAGCGCATGATGCGCCGCCAGGTGCCGCGGCTGAGCTTGTGCGCGGCGACCGTCTCCCGGTCGCGCTCGGCGCGCAGCATCGACCACCCGCTCATGCCCCCGGGATGGGTCACCGGCCACCTCCGTGCTGTCCGACCGCCCAGCTAGTCTGCCCGACGGGTCTGACAACATCCGGCGTAAGCCAGTTCTTCCCGAAAGCCCCTTACTCTCCCAGGCCGGCCAGATCACGCAGCCGGCGCACCTGCGCCTCGCGCTCGGCCCGCAGCTGGTCGGCCTCGGAGCGGGCCGCGGCGCCGGCCAGCAGCGCCTTGATCTCGATCACCGCGTCCCGCGGCGCCTCCAGCAGCGCCGCGACGAGGTCGTCCACCGCGGCGTCGAGATCGGCACCGGGTACGACGACCGTCGCGAGCCCCAACCGCAACGCCTCGGCCGCCCCGATTCGCCGCCCGGTGAGACAGATCTCCAGCGCGCGGGCGTACCCGACCAGCTCGACGAGCCGCTTGGTGGCGCCGAGGTCGGGCACGAGCCCGAGCGCCACCTCGGCCATCCGCAGCTGGGCGTCCTCGGCGAGCACCCGCAGATCGCACGCCAGGGCGAGCTGGAAGCCCGCACCGACGGCGTGGCCCTGGACGGCGGCCACGGAGACGATGCCGGGCCGGTGCAGCCAGGTGAAGCCCTCCTGGTACGCCGCGATCCGGCCGGCCGCCTCGTCGGGGCCGGTCCGGGTCAGCGCGTCCAGGAACCCGCTGCCGCCGTCGGAGAGCTCGAGGCCCGACGAGAACGCCCGGCCCTCCCCGCGCACCACGACCACGCGCACGTCGCCGGTGAGTCCCCGGCCGATCTCGCGCAGCGCCTCCCAGGTGGCCGGCGTCTGGGCGTTGAGCACGTCGGGCCGGCGCAACGTCACCGTCGCGACCGGCCCGTCGCGTTCGAGCTCGACGCCGCCCGGGGTCGTCACCGTCGACGACCGGCGGCCGGCGGGAAACAGGACGAGGCGCGGGTCACGCCTTCTTGCGGCGGCGCGCACCGCCGCGCTGGCGGAGCTGAACGCCCGACTCCGTGAGCACCCGGTGGACGAAACCGTAGGAACGGCCGGTCGAGGCCGCCAGGGCGCGGATGCTCTCACCGGAGGTGTACCGCTTGACCAGGTCCTTGGCCAGCGTCTGCCGCTCG
>Ga0164243_10015148_pt1 | contig 10679 bp, 7 predicted proteins | sample OricompcompostOP_FD_108781 | JGI IMG/M metagenome (GOLD analysis project Ga0164243, IMG submission 108781) | Organic Plus compost microbial communities from Emeryville, California, USA - Original compost - Organic plus compost (OP) | ecosystem: Engineered > Solid waste > Mixed feedstock >...
CCATCGCGTGAGCATCGCATGAAGCTCTGGCCAGGAGAAGGGCTTGGACAAGTAGTCGTCCATCCCTGCTGCAAGACACATCGCGCGGTCCTCCGCAAAGGCATTGGCGGTGACGGCGATGAGCGGCGGTGACCTCCGGCCGGTTTCGGTCTGGCCGGTGACTTGGTCGAGCAGCCGAATCTCGCGTGCTGCGGTAAGCCCGTCGAGGTCCGGCATGTGAACATCCATCAGGACCAGATCGATTTGCGGGCCCGTTCCCTCGACACTCTTGCGGACTGCGTCGATGGCGGCGCGGCCGGTCTCGACCAATACCGGGATGCATCCGGCGCGCTGCAGCATGCACTGCGCGAGCCTGGCGTTGATGGGATTGTCCTCGGCGACGAGGACGCGCGCGCCGATGGGTTCAGCCGACTGTGGCGATTCGGCCGCGCTTGACGAGTAGCCTGGGCGCCCATCGATCTCGCTCGGGAATGTGCGGGGCGCGAGCATCTGCTCGCCGGACCAAGCAGGGGCGGCTCGATGTGCACGCGGCGTGTGTGCTTCGGAAGCCTGGAGCTCCTCTCGAAAGAGCTGCTCTGCGTCGGCACCATCGGATGCCGGCACGAATTGTTCTGGAGTGCCTTTCGCGGCGCTCGCGGTCCGACGGGTGCCGGGGCGCAGACCTGCGTCCAGGATCAGCCCCATCAGCAATCCGGCCCCGACGTAGCTCAGATACGCGGATCCGAACTGGTCAGGAAACAGAACAGGGCCGAAGAGGAACATCAAACCTCCCGCGAGAAGCAAGGCCCGCAGGACTGCGGCGAGCACGGAGAATTGCCCACTCATACAGATCCTCCTCGAGACCGTCGAAGCGTGTTCGCCTGCCGCCCCAAGCGAAGCTGCCGGTCCGACGAAGGATGATCGATAGCGTCGGACTGACCGCGCCCGCTTATAAGGCAATCAGCCCGGCGTTGAGGAAGCCTTCAAGAAGCTGGTTAACCGCTGGTGCCGTGCCGCTTCGTTCGCGGATCGACCGTATCCGGAGCGTCTTCGGATCAGAGCCACAGCACCTTCCGCCGCAGCTCGAAGTCCTCGCTGAGCGCCTGGGAGGGGCCGGTATGGATCACCTCCCCCCGCTCGAGCGCAACGGTCCGGTCAGACAGCGCCAGGGCCAGATCGAGGTGGTGGTCGACGATGACAATCGAGATCTGATGGCGCAGGCTGTCGAAGGATTCGAACAGCTCCTCGATGACCGCCGGAGCGAGCCCTTCGAACGGCTCGTCCAGCAGCAGGACCCGTGTGTCGCCGATGAGCGCGCGGGCCACCGCAACCATCTGCTGCTCGCCGCCCGAGAGATAGTCCGCCGGCGTGCGCCAGCGGTCCTTGATCCGGGGAAAGAAGGTGAAGATCTTTTCCTCGTCCCAGAAGGTGCCCGCGCCGTTGCGGCGCTTGAGCCGGCCCAGCTCCATGTTTTCCGCCACCGTCATGCCGGCGAACAGGCCGCGGCCCTGCGGGACATACGAGATTCCGCGCCGTGTGATCACGGCCGATGGCTGGCCGGCGAGCTCCTCTCCGCCGAGCCGGATGGAGCCGCGCCTCGGCGGGGTAATCCCAACGATGCTCTTGAGCAGCGTCGACTTGCCGGCACCGTTCCGCCCGAGCAGTGCCACGATTTCGTTCTTGCGTACGCTGAACGAGACGGAGCGCAGGACGTGGCTCTTGCCGTAGAACGTGTCGACCCCTTCAAGCGTCAGAAGAGGCTCGTCCTTGGCGGAGGTCGCCCGGTGCTTCTCGCTGAGCGCGTGTGCGCCGGAGCCGATGTAGACCTCCTGCACACGCTGCGAGTTGCGCGCATCATCGACGCTGCCGTCGACCAGCACCTGTCCCTCGTTCATCACCGTGACAGCATCGGCGATCTGGAAAACGCGATCGATATCATGCTCGACCAGCAGCACGGGGATATCGGCGGAGATGCGTTTGATCAGATTGCCGACCCGCTCCCGTTCGGCCGCAGCGAGCCCTGCCAGCGGCTCGTCGAGGAGGAGAACGCGTGGTTTCGTCGCCAGCGCGAGAGACATGTCGAGCAGGCGCTGACCGCCGTAAGACAGCGAGCCCGCTTCGGCCCGCTCGACGCCTTTGAGGCCCATCGTCCGCAAAATTTCGGCCGTCTCGGCGTTGACATCGGCAAGGTCGAGCGCGGCCGTCCAGACGTCGAAGCGATGGGGCGAGCGCGCTTGGACCGCCAGCCGGACGTTCTCCTCGACGCTCAAGGCCGGGAAGAGATTGGTGATCTGGAAGGAGCGGCCGATGCCGGCCTGGGTCAGTGCCTCCGGGCTCAGCCGCGAAACGTCCCTGTCGGCGAGCTTGATCTGGCCGGCATCGGGTGGAAAGAGACCGGAAATGACATTGAACGCCGTTGTCTTGCCGGCGCCGTTCGGGCCGATCAGCGCGTGCAATGTCCGGTCCCGGAGAGCAAAGCTGGCGCCTTGAACGGCCTTGATGCCGCCGAAGCTCTTGGCGATGGCATTGACGACAAGGATTGTGCCAGCCGTGTGGGTCGCAGGCTTCAGAAAATTCGGCAGGTCGATCTCGCCGGCCTGGCGGCCCGCCATCGCCGCGTCCTCAACCAGCTTCGGGCGGAAAGGCGCCGTCAGCCGCTCGTAGACACCCACAAGACCCTCGGGCGAGAAGACGACGAACCCAACGAACATCAAGCCGAAATAGAGAAGCCAGTTGGGCGTGATGCTGGAGAGGAAGTCGCGGAATATAACGTAGAACAAGGCACCGAGTGCAGGCCCGAGAAAGCTCCGCATTCCGCCGATCACGACCATGGCGAGCAGCTCGCCCGAAAACGCGATCGAAATGGGCTCAGCCGAGGTCATCCTGTTGTTGAACAGCAGCAGCATGCCGGCCAGTCCGGTCAGCGTCGCGGAGGCGACGAACGCAAGGAGCTTGTAGCGATCTGTTGGATAACCGATGAAGCGGGCGCGCTGCTCGTTCTCACGGATCGCGACGAGCACGTGACCGACCGGTGAGCGATGGAATCGCCAGAGGGCATACAGCACGCCGAATCCGATCAGTGCCATGAGAACGTAGTAGTTCGTCGCATTCTCGAAATCGATGCCGAACGCCTGCGGGCGCCGGATGCCGCCGAGGCCATCCTCTCCGCCGGTCACGGACGTCCAGCGGAAGGCGACGGCGTAGAGCATGGCCGAGAGTGCCAGCGTCAGCAGCGCGAAATAGACGCCGCGCCGGCGCAGGATGAGAAACCCGAAGCCTGCCGAAACGGCAACGATCACCGCCAGTCCGAGCAGGATCGGCAGGATGAAGGCATCCGGAAAGAGATTCCGCTGCGCAAGGCCTGCGGCGTAAGCGGCAAGTCCGAACCAGGCACCGTGGCCGAAGGAAACGAGGCCGGTATGCCCGACGAGGATGTTCAATGCCATGCAGGCGATCGCGAATATGACGACTTCCGACGCCGACGTTATTCCGAGCCCGATGGCGGAGAGGACGAACGGCAGCAATATCAGGGCGGCAGCGGTGATGACGAGCGGTTTCCGGTCGAGCTTCATGGCCGTCGCTCACTCGAATTTCTGAATTCGCTCGCCGAACAGACCCCTCGGTCTGAACAGGAGGACGAGCAGCATCATGAAATAGATGACGGCGGTCGAAGCCTGCGCGTAGCCGAAGGCAATGGTCATGCCCTTCACCAGGCCGACCAGCAACGCCGCGACGATCACGCCCCAGAATGAGCCGAGCCCCCCGATCACCACGACGACGAAGGCTGGCGTTATGATCTCCTGCCCCATAGCCGGATGGATGGAGTAGATGGGCGCCAGCAGAACGCCCGCAAGCGCGGCAAGACCAATACCGAGCGCCGCGACCGCCGCCATATAGGGCTGCAGCGAAATACCGAGCGCGCCCACCATATCCGGGTTCTGGACACCGGCCCGGACCACGCGGCCGAATGCTGTCTTGTTGAGCAGCAGCCACAACCCGATCACGCAGACGGCCGCGACTCCGAGCAGGAGGGTCCGGTAATAAGAGTAGATGAAGTCACCGACGATGATCGGCCCCCGAAGCGCCTGCGGCAGGCCAAAGGACATCGGCGGCGCGCCGAAGATCATGCGCAAGCTCTGCTCCGCCACCATGGCGAGGCCGAAGGTGAGGAGCAGCGAGAGAATGGGATCGCTTCGGTAGAAGCGCCGGAACAGAAAGCGCTCGATCAAAATGCCAAGCAGCGCGACGGCGATCGGGGAGACCACCAGCGCCCCGCTGAAGCCGAGGTGAGGGGCGATTACCACGGTCAAATAGGCGCCGATGGCATAAAACGCGCCGTGCGCCAGATTGATGATGCCCCCGAGCGAGAAGATGAGGGACAGCCCGAGCGCGATCAAAAGGTAATAGACGCCGTCGAGCAGGCCGTTGAGGACCTGCTGGGCAAAGAGTGTCGCGGACACTTGGAAGTGGCTCCTGAAAGTCCAGGCACTGCCCCCTCTCCCCGAGCCGGGGAGAGGGGGCAGTGCTGCCGGCTATGCGGACATGTTGCAGACGTTCTCTTCCTTGGTCGCCGCGATGACCTCGAGGTCCTCATCCGGCCCTGGCGTCGGCGGTCCGGGCTTGTAGATGTCCCATTGGTTCTTGAGCTCGGAGGTTTTCAGCGCCTCGACGGCATACATTTCGTGCATCAGCTGATGATCGTAGGCTCTGAAATAACCTTCGCGGGTCTTTAGCAGATCGAATTTCGCTCCCTTTTCCCAATGCTCGATCAGCTTCGGCGCCTCGATCGATTTGATCTCGTTCATCGACTTGGCAAGGATGTGCATGGCCACGTAGTCGCCCCACGCCTGGTTGTCGGGCGGGCGGCCGTACTTCTTCGTGAAGGCGGCGACGAAGGCCTTCGACCCTGGCGTGTCGACGAGGTGATGCCAGACCAGTGGCCACGTGCCGAAGAAATTGCCCTGTCCGGCGCCCCAGGCGACGGCTGTATCGAAGCCAAATCCCGCAACCGGGAAATCAAGGCCGAATTCCGAAAACTGCTTCAGGAAGTTCGTGATCTGGACGCCCGCCAGGTTCGATACGACGAGATCCGGCTTGGCATCGCGGATCTTGACCAGGAAGGCCGAGAAGTCCGCAGCATCGGTCGGGACCAGCTCATCGGCTGCGAATTCGCCCCCATTGGCTTCCATGAATCGTTTTGCGACTCGCAGCAGGTCGTGGCCGAACGCGTAGTCCGCCGTCAGCGAGTACCACTTCTTGCCCTTCACCATGTTCTGGGCCAGGAGCGCGCGCCCGACCGTTTTCACGTACATCGAGTTCTGACTCTCGACGTGGAACATGTACTTGTTGCAGTTCGAGCCGCGCAGCGCGTCGGAGTTGGCGCCGGTATTGACGAACAGGTTCTTGGTCCGCTGGGCGACCTGGGCGATGGTGAGGGCAGAGGCCGAGGAGATCTCGCCGACGATGCAGGCGACCTGATCGCGCTCGATCATGCGTTCGGCTTTCGTTGAAGCCGTCTGCGGATTAACCGAGTCCTCCTTCAAGAGCTCAATTTTCCGGCCGAGCACGCCGCCTTTGCCGTTGATTTCCTCTACGGCGAGATCTGCTGCCTGGACGGCGAACTCCCCGAGCGTTCCGAGAAAGCCGGTGCGTGGGGTCAGGTGGCCGATCTTAATGACATCGGACTGCGCTTTCGAAATGGCCGGGAACCCCAGAACACCGGCAGCCGCTGCACCGGCCGCCCCTTTCAGTACGCTGCGGCGCGACAGCTTTCGCTTGATGGACATCCGTTTCCTCCTGAATCTGTTGCCGGCTTGTTCTGCCGGTCAGCAGCCATGCCCGGAGCGGCGGGTTGGCTCACACGAGCTATTGGGCCCCGTCCGAGCATGGCGCAATTAGCGTGATCCAGGCGTGAAGGCTTGTCCAGAGGCTTTCTGAGTTAGCTGATTATCATTATCCTGTGCGAGGCAGCTGGTGCCGTTCGTCCGCCACTTCGAGGCCAAGGCTCCTTGCTTCCAGCGAAGGCGGACTGGGACGGTGCATGGGTCCGGCCAGGAGCGGGCGGCCGATGTAGCCGTCGAGCTCTCCGCCCCACCACAGCCGCAATGGCTCGACGAAGCTTACCTGCCGGCGGCCCGTCTCACAATCGAAGTAGCAGGGGTGATACTTCCACAGCCGCCATGCGGTCAGGTAGCGGATGCGCGTCAGGCGCACCCAGCCGATCACGGCGCGTACGCCCGGCAGCTTTTTGAGCCAGGCAACGAGCCTCCGATGCCAAGTGCCGAATGTTTTCCAATACCAAACGCCGAATATGAGATCCGCGGTGCGGATCCAGAGCTTGCGGACGACGGGGACGAGGAATGCGATCGGAAAAATGACCAGCACCGTGTGCAGGTAGACCTGGCTCGCGATGAGCGCCGCCACGATCACCAGCTTCCAGAGAAGCGGAAGATTTTGCCATCTGGTCTTGACGGAGTTGATGGTGGCCCTGAGCTTGCCGCGCCAGCCGCGCGCCTTTTGAACGGCGTCCTCGCTGAGCACCACGCTGGCAGCATAGCCGAGGCCGATGCCGCCTATGACGTTGGCAATGCGGGTCGCCCGACGCCAGCCGACGCCCTTGGCGATTAACCCGAGCAGGCCGCCGAAGAGGCGGAACAGGCCGTTGATGATAAAAGCAAACCCGTTCCAGAACACCCGCGCAGCTGCCGCCAGTGCCTCCTGCCCGGTGATAGTGCCGATGGCAATGAAGGCCAGCACGGCGATCAGCGCAAAGCTGAGATACCAGCCGATGCCGTCCTTTCGCTCTGTCGAAGCCCTTTCGTCCGCCACGACCCTCCCCCTCGAAGTCGCCGCCATTGTTTGTGGTAGGAGGGGTTTTTGCCGAAAATGCGGGCGTGGGCCAGCCTTTCGTCGCATCGCTCAACAGCGCGACGAGTCAGCTTTTGGCGAGATGACGGATGAACGCGTGCAGGCCTGCACGTCTCAGGCCTTGGGCAGTGAAGCGATCTCTTCCAGAAAACCTACCAGGTTTTCCGTCATGTGGTGAACATGCTCCGGCGGCTCGCGCCACTCACGGATCTTGAGCTGGATCGGATGATCGTAATAGCTCGAGTGCACGAGCACCGTCGTCATGCCGAGCGCGTGCGGCGCCTCGAGGTTCTGCGGCATGTCCTCGAACATGGCGGCTGTCTGCGGCTCCACCCCGTGGCGACGGGCCATGCGATCGAAGGCGTCCGGGCTCGGCTTCGGCACGTACTCGCAGGCGGCGATGTCGCAGATGTCCTCGAAGAGGTGCAGCACGCCGAGTTTCCCGGCCACGCGCTCCGCATGGCGGCGGGAGCCGTTCGTGAAGATCAGACGCCGCCCTGGGAGCTTCTCGATCGCCGCAGCCAGCTCCGGAAGCTCAGGCACTGCGGACAGATCGATGTCGTGCACGTAGTCGAGAAACGGCTTTGGATCGAGCTTGTGAACGGCCATCAGGCCGCAGAGGGTAGTCCCATACTGCCGGTAATAGCTCTTCTGCAGGTGCCGCGCGTATTCGAAGGGAACGCCGAGGTACTGTGCAATGTACTCGCCCATGCGCCGGTCCACCTGGGCGAACAGGTTGCATTCGGCCGGATAGAGCGTGTTGTCGAGATCGAAGATCCACGTGCTTGTCGTCTCGAATCCGCGCCGGCGCGCGGCAGGCATCACTGCCGCTCCAGCCTTACGGGCGGCTTCGGGTGACGTGGCGTTCATGACAGCGCAGGTTCCTCCGAGGTCCCGACCAGGGTGCCGACCCCGTGCTCGGTAAACAGCTCCAGCAGCACGCAGTGCGGCACCCGGCCATCGATGATGACGACCGCCTCGACCCCGGCCTCGACCACCTCGATGCAGCCCTCGATCTTGGGGATCATGCCGCCGGTGATGGTGCCGTTGCGGATCAGCTCGCGTGCCTTGGCGACCGAAAGCTCGGGAATGAGCTTCTTGTCCTTGTCGAGCACGCCCTCGACATCCGTCAGCAGCAGGAGGCGCTTCGCCTTCATCTTCGCGGCCAGCGCGCTGGCGAAGGTGTCCGCGTTGATGTTGAGCGTTTGGCCGTCGCGGCTGACGCCAACCGGGGCGATCACGGGAATAAGGTCGGAATTCGAGATCACCTCGACGATATGGGGATTGACCTCCTCCGGGTCACCCACATACCCGATGTCGACCGCCTTCATGATGTTCGATTCCGGATCGGGCATCTCCGTGATCCGGCGGGCGATCATCAGGTTGGCATCCTTGCCGCAGATGCCGACGGCCTTGCCGCCCTGCCGGTTGATCGCCGATACGATCTCCTTGTTGATGGCGCCTGCGAGCACCATCTCGACCACCTCGACGGTCGGCTTGTCCGTTACGCGAAGCCCGTTGATGAACTCCGATTTGATCTCGAGCTTCTTCAGCATCGCCGCGATTTGCGGGCCTCCGCCGTGCACCACGATGGGATTCACGCCTGAGAGCTTGAGGTAGACGATGTCCTGCGCAAAGGCGTCGGCCAGAGCGGCATCGCCCATGGCATGGCCGCCGAACTTGATGACCACGGTTTGATTGTCGTAGCGCTGCAGGTAAGGCAGCGCCTCCGCCAGAATCTGCGCCTTGGAATGAGCCGAAACGGCGCCGTGCGCGCCTGGGACTTGCACTTTGTCGGTCCTGCCAGCCATGTCGTCGTTCCCTTGCCCCTGGGCGAGTGCAGTTATAGCGGCTCGGCGCTGCCCCTCAATGGAATTCCCCCACAATCCTGGGATGCGGAGCCGCGGATGCTGCACCGGCGAGGCCGGCATGAGAAGTTGGGACAGCCGGATACGTGCAGACGGGAGCCCGATCGGTTAAGCTTCGCCACGAGTCGAGCAGATTTAGCTGCCATTGACGTGGGGCGGCTCCAGTCCGAAGGACGAGCCGAAGGGGAGCACGAATGTCGCAGTCGTACGCCGAAGCTCTGAGCTGGGTGCCGAAATCGCGCGGCCTGGCGACGACGCTTGCGCGCGCGTTCGACTATGCCGCGAGCCAATCGCATAAATCCGTGCTCCTGGAGCATCTGCTCCTGGCCCTGATCTCCGATGCCGATGCGTCAGCGGTGCTGCAGGCATGCCGGGTCGACCTCAACCGGCTCGATAGCGATGTGACGAATTATCTGGCGGGGGTCGACGAACGCCTCTCGCCGGGCGACACCTCGGCTCCGGTCGCCTCTCCCGAGCTCCTGCGCATCGTCGAGTATGCCTCGGCCGCTGCTCGTCAGAGCCGCCGGCGCGAGGTCAACGGCGCCATCGTGCTGGCTGCAATCGTCGGCGATGGGCGCAGCCCTGCGGCCAGCATGCTGCGAGAGCAAGGGCTGACGTTCGAGGAAGCCATCAAGGCGCTGCAGAAAGCGAATGCTGCGGCACGCGAGCCGGGGACCCGGCCGGCATCGGTTTCCGCTCCGCGCCCGAGGCCTGCAGCCCCACCTCCGCAGGCGGCTCCTGCAGCGCCCTCGTACCCGGACGAGCAGGCTGCAGCCGACCCGCACCTGTCACCGCAGCAGCCGGGGCCTCGGCTTTCGCATCCGGAACAGCATCCAGACCGGGATCGGCCTGCCGCAGCATCTGCTGTGAATGGAGTGGCCGGGGGGCAGACGACCGAAGAAATCCTTGCTGCGGCGCGCCGTCGGGTCGGCTCAGGACTGACTGGCGGCCAACCGGGCGCAAAGCCGGAAACTCAGGATGCGCCTCGGCAGCAGCCTGAACGTCATCCGGCCGATGATGTCGCTCATCAAGAGCAGCCCGAGGATGAGAGAGACGATGCTATCGCCTCGCAAGAGCATAGTGCGGGTCCACCGCCCGGCGAGGATCGGCATCTTGTGCCGCCCCAGCCGCAGCCCCCGGGCCGACCCCAGGGGCCAATGCGGCCACACGCTGCGCCGCAGCCGGCGGATTACTCGCGATCGTATCCACCCCCCGGTTTCGGCCAAAACGCCCCGGCGGAGGATTTAGGCACGCAGGCCCCGCAGCCACGGCGCTCGGTTGCTCCATCCCGCACCACGCCTCCTCCTCGTGGGGCGCCTGCGCCGGAATACGGGCCGACGCTCGATTGGCCGCGACCGGCACCGTCACCTCAGGATAGCTACTATCGTCCGCACCGCCCCGACACCGACGACACGGAGCAGGTGCGACGGCAGCCTACTGCGCACCCACAGCAGGAACGATTTCATCCGCCACCTCCGCCGCCACCCCATTTTCCGGGCCATCCAGCAGCCGGGCCATCGCGGCCCGGGCGTGCGCCTTGGCCCGAGCCACCAGCTCCAGCGTATCCACAGCAGGGCACATATGGATCGCCGCAACCGGCTGCGGCGCGGGCTCAGCCTGAGCTGAGGGGCAGGGCTCCGAACGCGGATGAGGCCCCGGCTACACAGGTTTTCGCGGGGCAGCTCGTCGAGAACATCCCGCGCACGATGACCGTCGGCGTGCCGGAGCTGGTCGAGGTCAGCATCGCCAAGGCCGAGTTGGCAGGTCTTGCCGAGAAGCTGCAGGGGTCCGGCGCAGCCTACCGGCACGACATCGTGGTCACCAAAGCGATGTCAGTGCGCCTGCGTGCGCCGGAAGGCGGCTTTTGGATCGAGACGGCGTCCCCGGAAACACAGTGGATCGAGAATTCGCTCGGCTTGCTTTCGGACGACTACGCGAGCTGGCGCTGGACGGTGACGCCGCAGC
>Ga0164243_10015149_pt1 | contig 10676 bp, 12 predicted proteins | sample OricompcompostOP_FD_108781 | JGI IMG/M metagenome (GOLD analysis project Ga0164243, IMG submission 108781) | Organic Plus compost microbial communities from Emeryville, California, USA - Original compost - Organic plus compost (OP) | ecosystem: Engineered > Solid waste > Mixed feedstock >...
CGATGATGCGCTCACGGGCGTGTGCAATCGCATCAGCCAGCTTCGCGTACGCATCGCCCGTCGCCTCGATCTTCTCGAGCTCCAGCTTGTGCAGGAAAAGCCGGTACCGGATCAGCGCCTCGACTGGCCGCAGCTGCTTGTCGAGCAGTGTCGCAATGCGGTAATCGATCTGCGGGTCATTCGGCTGGAGAACCTGGGCGCGATCGTACCGGTTCAACGCCGCATCGAGTTCGCCGCGCGCGACGAGGTCGTCGCCTTCCCGGACCAGCATGTCGGCAAGACTTGCGGCTCGGCCGGCTGTCGTCGCCTCGCGCGCGGTCGTCACCACCCGAACACCCTGGCCTTCGCGATAACTGTACGCCGAAACCCGGCCATCCCGGAGCTGAACCATCGCCAGCTCGCCCACCGCATCCCGTGGCGCCAGCGTCGAATTGCCGGGGACCATCACCCTCGCGTTCGCCGCGCTGCGGATCGACCATGCGCCACTCGTCGTGCCCGTCGCCGCAAGCACCTGGTTCTCCGTCATGCCCAGCGCGATTTCGCCGCGCGCCAGCGCACTGCACACCGATGGCGCGCACGTCGCCGCCGCATGGGCCGCTATTTCATCCCGCGATTCGGAAATGTCTTCCAGCTGACGCGAATGTTCGCGCGCACTTTCGACCATCACATCCGGCGATGCCACACGATCGCCGTTGCGAAGGATCGGCTCTTCGTCCACACGCTTCGGCGCGCACGCCGCCAGCGCGAATACGCCCACGACCAGAACTTGCGCTCTCATCGCTGCCTCTCTTGCCCGGTGACTCCGATGCAACCACGCGCACCCGGAGACTCCGTGTGCGCGACGACCGAAGCCGGTTCCGGGGGACCGGCGTCATTTTCGGTAAACCGATCGCCTCGGGCCGGTTCCTGTCGTGGGGCGGTCCGACCGCGCGATGCCGTATTAGTAGCCATTCCGGGGCCATTGTGCAGAGGCGCCGGCACGCGACGCTGCCGGGATTCAGGCGTGTTCCGGCTCTGTCGGTTCGGGCGTGCCGGCGGGCTGCTTCTGGAGGCTGAGTTCCCAGACGGCCTGCACGGCTGACTGATTCAGGGCGATATCGCCGAGGGCGACGTTGACCTCCTTGGGGGGGCGGCCGCTCTTCAGGAGCTGGGCGTCGCGGACGGGGATGAACGGGCCGAGGGATTCGAGGTAGTCGCTGAGGCGCTGGCGTTCACCGATGTTCAGGCCGGCGCGGATGAGCAGCCCGCCGTCGAGCTGGATTTCGACGAGTCGCGGCCGGAGGGGGGCCGAGGCAGTCGTCAGCGGGATGTCGTTGTCGACCGAAGCTGCCCAGAGGATCTGGTCGATTTTCAGGGCGACGTAAAAGAGGGTTGCACCTTCGCCGGACCACTTCGCGCCGCCAAGGTTCACGTAGCTTTTGCGATTTGCCAGCCACGAGATAAGCGAGTGCCCGTCGGCCAGCGTGATGCTGGCGTCGAGCATACGGAAATCGTTGAGGAACAGGCGGAGCCTGCGTGTGGGCGCCCGATTCGCGTCCGTCGCCATTGTGTTTTTCTCGGGTGAAGTGGTTCGCGAAGAGCACCCATACGATGCCGGGCGCGCGCGTGTGAGGCAAGCAATCTGATGGAAAAGCGCACGATCCGGGGCATCCTGTTCCAAAAAAGGCGTCGGCGAGACCGCTTGCGGAAGCCGCGGTCTCGCCGACAACGAACTGGGGAGCGGTCTCGCCGATGGAGACGCTACATGCGGATTGCGGGCTTCTGGATCAGTTTCTTTATCTTGTGCTGACCGGTCCAGACCTTCACGTTCGATTCGAGATCGATCATTGTCGCATCGACCTGATAAAAAACCACCCGGTCGCCGCCTTCCTCGTCCTGAATCGCCTGAATCGTGCCCTGCATCATGTAACGGGCGCCGAGTTCCTGGGCCATGCGAGCGCGGGTATCGGCGCGCGCGTTTTCCTGCTGATCGCGTCGTTCATCGCGGATTTCGGCGCGTTCGTCGCGGCTGGCGACGAGGCGAACGGTTCCGGAATTGATGAGGGCGCGTTCGAGGTCCTTGACGAAGGTGCCGACGGGGATGTGCTCCATCGTCTGGTTCTCGAAGGTCCCGATGATGACGGTTGGTGGTTCGCCGCCGTTGGCTTCCGCGAATTGTCGGGACCATGGCGAAGCGAGGCTTTCGCGGATGAGTTCGTTGGCGACGAGGCGCGAGTCTGTATCGTTCCATCGGCCGGAGAGGTCGGTGACGGCAGCGGGGTCGATGCGGGTGACCTTCTTGCCGCAGGCGACCGGGACGATAGCGATACCGAGGACTGCAACGGCACGAACGAGCGTGTTCATGTCTCCATCCTGGAAAGGTCCGGGTGCAAGTCGTACCCATTCTGAACGACCAAGGTTTCGGTGATGTGTCGGGCGGGACGCGGGTTTCGCAAGACTGGCCGGGTAGCGGTTGTGAGCCCAAATTGTTGTCAATCAACCGCATGGCTCGCTGAATGAGATCAGAGATCACAACGCCGGAAGTGCTCACCGAGGAGAGCGCGGTCGAGCTTTCGCTGCGGCCGCAGCGGCTGGCCGAGTTCATCGGGCAGCCGAAGGTCAAGGACGCGCTGCGGATCGCAATCGACGCGGCGCTGGGCCGTCGCGAGGCACTGGATCACACGCTGTTTCACGGGCCGCCGGGCCTGGGCAAGACGACGCTGGCGGTCCTGCTTGCCCGCGAACTGGGTGTCAACATCAAGACGACGTCGGGCCCGGTGCTGGAGAAGCCGGCGGATCTTGTGGGCATCCTGACGAATCTGCGGGCGGGCGACCTGCTGTTCATCGACGAGATCCATCGAGTCCGGCCGATCATCGAGGAATTCCTGTATCCGGCGATGGAGGACTACAAGATCGACATCCGCCTGTCTGAGGGTCCGAAAGCGCAGACGATCACGATACCGATCGAGCGCTTTACGCTGGTGGGCGCGACGACGCGGTTCGGTCTGCTGACGCCCCCGATGCGGGCGCGGTTCGGCATCGTGCAGCGGCTGAATTACTACTCGACGGAGGATCTGGCGGTCATCGTGGCGCGCAGTGCGGACATCCTGGGTGTCGAGTGCACGGCGGATGGAGCGCTCGAACTGGCGCGGCGCTCACGCGGAACACCTCGCGTCGCGAATCGCCTGCTGCGCCGTGTTCGCGATTACGCGCAGGTCCGCGCGGATGGCAGAATATCCAAGGCGGTCGCCGACGAGGCGCTGCGGCTGCTCGATGTCGACGAGTACGGCCTTGACGAGATGGACGGGCGCGTGATCAAGACGCTGATCGAACATTTCGATGGTGGTCCGGTCGGTCTGAACACGCTGGCGGTTGCCGTCGGCGAGGATCCAGGCACGCTGGAAGAGGTGTATGAACCGTTCCTGATCCAGAACGGTTTCCTGATGCGCACGCCGCGCGGGCGCCAGGCGACGAACAAGGCATTCAGCCGATTCGGGTACACACTGCCGGCATCGCGTGCGGGTGTCCCCGAGTCGCAGGTCAATCTGTTCGAGGGATAGTGGAAGTCGTATGTCTCACCGCCGCTGACTGCGCGCTGCTGGCCGCACGGTACGCCGAGCACGGCAACTCGTCGCGCATGATGCGACGTGCGCTCGAGGAAGCGAATGCACCCACGGTCATCGAGCGGATCCAGACGCTGCGTTCGCTGGAGCACCGCCATGATGTCGACCTGGGCGAAGTCTGTCACCGGTACGAGCGTCGCAACCGGTTCGATACGCATCCGATCGAGCGGCTGATCATGAACTACATCGCGCAGGTGCGGCTGAACGCGCAGGGTGGGGAAGAATTGTGGATCCGGCTCGATCGCGTGCGGGAAGTCCGATCGCTGATGGGCGAGGGCAAGCTGGTCGGTGAGCCCGGGACCTGAATTCTACCCCACGGCTGCGTTCGATTACGAGCTACCTGCCGATCGCATTGCCCGGTACCCGGCGCAGCGGCGGGATGAAAGCCGCCTGCTTGTGCTTCACCGCGACACGGGCGCGCTCGAACACCGCGTTTTCCGCGACATTGCCGAGTTGATCCCGCCCGGCGACGCGCTCGTCCTCAACGAGACGCGGGTATTTCCAGCGCGCCTGATCGGCCGCCGGCCTTCCGGCGCGGAAGCCGAAGTGCTGCTGTTGCATCCGCACGTCGAAACATCCGATCGCGACTGGACCGCGCTGGTCCGCCCCGGCGCGAAACTGAAACCCGGCCGCACGATCGAGGTCGGTGATGACCTGAGCGTCGAGATCCTCGATGTTCTGGAAGGAGGCGTGCGCGTCGTGCGCCTGCATTCGAAACAGGATGTCGAGCAGGCGATTGCGAAATACGGCCGCATTCCGCTGCCGCCGTACCTGGAACGGGAAGCCGAGGCGGAAGACATCGAGCGGTACCAGACGGTGTACGCGCGGGAGCGCGGTTCGGTGGCCGCACCGACGGCCGGCCTGCATTTCACGGCGCCGCTGCTCGCGCGCATCGAGGCGAACGGCGTGAAACTCGTGCGCATCGTGCTGCATGTCGGTGTCGGCACGTTCCGGCCTGTCGAGGTCGAAGATCCGGAGCAGCACGCGATGCACGCGGAGCACTATGCGGTATCCGAGGCGGCGGCGCGTGAGCTGAATGAAGTGCGTGCCGCGGGCGGCCGGATCTGGGCTGTCGGCACGACCGTCGTGCGCACGCTCGAGACGGTTGCCGACGCGAATGGCGTGATTCACGCCGGCACGGGCTGGACGCAGATTTTCATAAGGCCGCCCTACTCGTTCAAGGCGGTCGACCGGCTGATCACGAATTTCCACCTGCCGCGCTCGACGCTGCTCATGCTCGTGTGCGCGTTCGGCGGCTACGATCACGTGATGGCCGCGTACCGGACAGCGGTCGAGGCCGGCTACCGCTTTTATTCGTACGGCGATGCCATGGTGATTCTTTGATGTTCGATTTTGACGTCCAGGCCGTGTCAGGCGCCGCGCGTGCCGGCACGCTCACACTTCCGCACGGCACCGTTCACACGCCGGTCTTCATGCCGGTCGGCACGCAGGCGACCGTGAAGACGCTGACCCCCGACGAAGTCGCGTGCGCGGGCGCCGAGATCATGCTCTCGAACACGTACCACCTGTACCTGCGGCCCGGCGCTGAGATCGTGCGGCAGATGGGTGGCCTGCACGAGTTCATGAACTGGCGTCGACCGGTGCTCACCGATTCCGGCGGCTTCCAGGTTTTCAGCCTCGCCGCGAGCAATGAAATTCGCGAAGACGGCGTCCTCTTCCAGAGTCATGTCGACGGATCGCGGCACCTGTTCACGCCCGAGAACGTGATGGAAATCCAGCACGCGCTCGGCGCGGACATCATCATGGCCTTCGATGAGTGCCCGCCCGGCCAGGCCGCGCGCTCGCTGGCCGAGGCGGCGCACGAGCGGACGCTGCGCTGGCTCGCCCGTTGCCGCGATCGTTTCAGCACGCTGACGGAGGATGGGCCGCCGCGGTCGCAGACCCTGTTTCCGATCGCGCAGGGCTCGACCTTTCCGGACCTGCGCCGAGAGGCGGTCCGTCTCGTCATGGACGTCGGCGACTGGAAGGGCCTGGCCATCGGCGGCCTCTCGGTGGGAGAGCCCAAGCCGGTCATGTACGACATACTGGATCAGATCGAGCCCGTGCTGCCGCGGCACGTGCCGCGATACCTGATGGGTGTCGGCTATCCGGATGACCTGATCGAAGCAATCGCGCGCGGCATCGACATGTTCGACTGCGTGGCGCCGACGCGGAACGGGCGGAACGGAACTGCGTGGATCGAAGGCGAGGGCCAGGTGAATGTGAAGGCCTCGCGGTTCCGGGTCGACTCCGGCCCGCTCGACCCGGACTGCGACTGCTATACCTGCCGGACCTTCACGCGGGCGTACCTGCGGCACCTCGTCGCGGCCGGCGAAGTGCTCGGCCTCCGCCTGCTTTCGCTGCACAACGTTCACTTCCTGGTTCGTCTGGCGCAGCGGGCGCGCGCGGCGATTCTTGATGGTACCTTTGATAGCTGGAGCCGATCATGGCTTGCGCGGTTTCGCGCGGGCCGACACGTGAAGACAACCGGAGGCGAGACTTGACCCACGTCCTTTATGCATCGCTCACCCTGCAGGCACAGCAGGATCCGTACGGGCTCACGCGCCTGCTGTTTACGTTCGTGCCGCTGATCCTGATCTTCTACTTTCTGCTGATTCGCCCGCAGCGCAAACTGCAGCAGAAGCACATGGAAATGATCAAGGCGCTGAAGAAGGGTGATGAAGTCATCACGGACGGCGGCATCATCGGCCAGATCATCCATCTCACGGATGACCGTGTGACCATCCGGACCGGCGAGAACACGCGAATCGTGCTCTTGCGTTCCAAGATCGCGCGCGTCGTGACGCCGGAAACGGCGACCGAGGCGTAGAGGCTGAACATGGCCCGTCTGGAAGTTCGCCTGCTCGGCGATCCCGTTCTGCGCGAGAAGGCGGCGGAAGTGACGCAGATCACCGGCGCCACGCTCCGCCTGATCGAGGATATGTTCGAGACGATGTACGCGGAAGAGGGCGTCGGCCTCGCGGCGCCGCAGGTCGGTGTGAGTGAGCGGATCATCGTCGTCGATCCGCGCGACGATGAAACCGAGCGTTTCGCGCTGATCAATCCGGTCATTCTCGAGCAGGGCAAGGAAACCGAACGCGACGAGGAAGGCTGCCTGAGCATTCCGGGGCTGAAGGACATCGTCGAACGGTCGGCGAATGTCGTTGTCGAGGGGCTTACTCCGGCCGGTGAAACCCGCCGCATCGAAGCGGAAGGTCTGCTTGCCCGCATTCTGCAGCACGAGATCGACCACATTGACGGCATCCTGTTCATCGATCGGCTGAGCCCGCTGAAGCGCAAGCTCGCGCTTTCGAAGTGGCAGAAGGTGAAGCCGACGGCGTGAGAGTCCTGTTCTGGGGCACACCGTCGTTTGCGGTCCCGAGTCTGCGCGCGCTGATCGGCGAGGGCCATGATGTTGTCGGGGTCGTGACGCAGCCGGACCGGCCGGCGGGACGTGGCCGGGTGCTTACGGCGCCGCCCGTCAAGCAGGCCGCGCTCGAGGAAATGATCCCGGTACTCCAGCCGGAGAAGGCGCGCGGCGATGCGTTCAAGGAAGAATTGCGCAGGCTCCAGCCCGACATTTCGGTCGTGGTCGCCTACGGGCAGATCCTGAAGAACGACATCCTCGAGCTGCCGCCGCGCGGTTCGATCAACGTGCACGCTTCGCTGTTGCCAAAATTGCGCGGCGCGGCACCGATCAACTGGGCGATCGTGCGTGGCTTTCGCGAGACCGGTATCACCATCATGCGGATGGTCGAGAAGATGGACGCCGGTCCGATCATCCTGCAGGTTGCGGAGCCGATTGCGGAGGATGAACGCGCGGACGACCTGTGGCTGCGGCTGAGCGAAATCGGCGCTGCCGCGCTTGTCGAAGCGCTCGCGCTGATCGAAGCCGGCAAACACGTCGAAAAGCCGCAGGACGAATCGAAGGCGACGTACGCGCCGCGCATCACGCGCGCCGACGCACACGTCGACTGGAGCGCGGATGCGGTGGTTGTCGATCGCCTGATCCGGGGCATGGACAGTGTGCCCGGCGCGTGGACACGTTTCGGCGATGCGGACCTGAAGGTCTTCCGCCCGAAGCCCGAACCCGAACTCAGGCACGGGGCGGAGCCCGGCACGGTTCTGCATACTCACGCGACCGCCGCCGCGGAAGGCATGCTGGTCGCGTGCGGCAAGGGCGCGGTCTGGATTCGCGAGGTTCAGCCGCCGGGCAAACGCAGGCTCACGACGGCGGAATGGCTGCGCGGTCGCAGCGTGCGCGAGGGCGACATCCTGCGCTGATGCTCCCGCGTCTGCACGTCATTACGGATGACGCCGTACTGGCGCGCAATGATGTCGGGGATGTCGCGTGCGGAATCGTCGAAGCGATCGGGCGCGACGTTGCGCTGCACGTTCGCGGTCGAAGCACGGATGCGCGGCAGCTGTTCGAACTCGCGAAAATGCTGCGACCCGTCGCGCGGCAGTGCGGCGCGCTGCTGGTCGTCAATGACCGCGTCGACATCGCGCTGGCCGCCGATGCCGATGCGGTCCAACTGTCGGCCCGTTCGCTGCCGCCGGCTGCGGTCCGGCAGATTGCGCGACCGGAAATGCTGATCGGCTGGTCCGCGCACACGATTGAGGACGTACAGCACGCGCGGGCGCAGGGCGCATCTTTCGCGCTGCTCGGTACGATCTGGCCGAGCCCGTCGCATCCGGGCGGACCCGTCGGGGGTACGCAGCTGATAAGGTCGGCTGCCGGCGCGGAACTGCCGCTGATTGCCATCGGCGGCTTGAAACAGGGCCGCATCGCCGAAGCCATCGACGCTGGTGCGTTCGGCGTTGCTGTCATCTCCGCGGTATGGAACGCGGCGGACCCGGTACGCAGTGCACGGTCCCTGGTGCAGGAGGTACACTCGAATGTTAAAGACGAATAGCGGTTCCGGCACGAAGGTGGAGGCCGGCGGGCCGCAAGCTTCGATCATGGTGAATGGTGAGCCGCGGGTTTTTGCGGGGACCACGGTGGCGGACTTGCTTCGCGACCTCGGCCTGCATCCGCGGCTCATCGTCGTCGAACACAACCGCAGCATTCTCGATCGTGAACATTTCGAAACGACGGCCGTGCGGAACGGCGACGTGTTCGAGCTGGTTCACTTCGTCGGTGGGGGCTGACCATGACAACGACAACGATCGCGCCGGCTGTTGAAGACCGGCCGCTTGAAATCGCGGGGCGCACGTTTCGCTCGCGTTTGATTCTCGGCACGGGCAAATACCGCGACAACGAAACGATGGTGCGCGCCATCGAAGCCGCGGATGTCGAAATGGTGACGGTTGCGGTTCGACGCGTGAACCTCGATCGCACGCAGGAAGAAGGCATTCTCTACCACCTGGACCCCGCGCGCATCTTCCTGCTGCCGAACACGGCCGGATGCTACACGGCGGAGGACGCCATTCGCTACGCGCGGCTGGGTCGCGCGGCCGGGCTGAACGACTGGGTGAAGCTGGAGGTCATCGGCGATCAGCGCACCCTGCTGCCGGACGTCGCGGCGACGATCGAGGCCGCGAAGGTGCTCGTCGCGGAAGGCTTCAAGGTCATGGCGTACACCAACGATGACCTGATCACCGCGCTGCGGCTCGAGGATGCCGGTTGTGTTGCGGTCATGCCGCTGGCCAGCCCGATCGGCAGCGGTCTCGGCCTGGTGAATCCCTATTTCATCCGCGAAATCAAGTCGCGACTGTCGTGTCCGGTGCTCGTGGATGCCGGCGTCGGAACGGCCTCAGACGCGTGCGTCACGATGGAGCAGGGCGTCGATGGCATCCTGCTGAACACGGCCGTTGCGGAGGCGGCCGACCCGGTCGCGATGGCGCGGGCGATGCGCCTGGCCGTCGAGGCGGGGCGGCTCGCGTACCGCGCGGGCCGGATGCCGCGGCGAGAGATCGCGGTACCGTCCTCGCCGATCGGCGGGATGCTGGGCTGAACGATTGGCCAGGGTCACGCCGGCTCGCCGCGCCGCGCTCGACATCCTGCGCGCTGTCCGGTCCGGTGAACTTCTCGACCCGGCATTCGCGCGCCGCGCCGAGCAGGTTCCGCATCGCGAGCGGCCGTGGCTGCAGGAACTGGTTTACGGCGTGTTCCGCCTGCGGGGCCGCATCGACGCGCTGCTCGCGCCGCACGTTCGTCGCGGCCTCGGCTCCCTCGATGCCGACATCCTCGACACGCTGCGGCTGGGCGCGTACCAGCTCCTGTACATGGACAGCGTGCCGCCGTACGCTGCGATCTCGCAGGCAACGGAGATGGGCAAGATGGTCGCCGGCCGAGGCGCGGGTGGCCTGGTGAACGGCGTGCTGCAGTCCCTGCTCCGGTCGCTGCACGAATCGCCGCCGGTCCCGGACGATTCCGATCTGGTCGGCTGGGGCTCGCATCCGGAATGGCTGATCCGGCGCTGGACGGCCCACTTCGGAGAGGCGGAAACCCGGCGGCTCGTGCAGCTCGACAATACGCGGCCGGACCTGTATATCCGGCCGCTGGGTATTTCGGCCGAAGCGGCGCGGGCGCGCCTCCAGGAGGCCGGCATTGCCGCGGAATTCGTGGAGCACGCGCCTGACGCACTGAAGCTGCCGGGAGGCGGCGACATCCGCGAGGTACTGGCGCATATCGATGCCGTGGTCCAGGATCCGGCGGCCGGCCTGGTCGTACGGTACGCCGCATTCGAGCCGGGCACGATCGCGGACCTGGCCGCCGCGCCCGGCGGGAAGGCGCTCGAGATCGCGGCCGAGCCGGGCCGGCGCGTGATCGCGATGGACCTGTCGAGTGCGCGGATCGCGCGGGTACGCGAAAATGTCCAGCGGATCGGTGCCGGTAACGTGCACCTGGTCGTGGCAGATTCGAGGCGGCCGCCGCTCGCGTCGGTCGACCACGTGCTGCTCGACGCGCCATGCACCGGGACCGGCACGTTCCGGAGGCATCCGGACGGGAAATGGCGTGTGCAGCCGGCGGACCTGGAAGCCCTGACGGCGCTTCAACGAGAACTGCTGGAGGCCGCGGCGACGCTGGTCAGGTCCGGCGGCCTGCTGGTCTATTCCACCTGCTCGCTC
>Ga0164243_10015150_pt1 | contig 10676 bp, 8 predicted proteins | sample OricompcompostOP_FD_108781 | JGI IMG/M metagenome (GOLD analysis project Ga0164243, IMG submission 108781) | Organic Plus compost microbial communities from Emeryville, California, USA - Original compost - Organic plus compost (OP) | ecosystem: Engineered > Solid waste > Mixed feedstock >...
CTAGGTCTGGACGAAGACCGCAGCTGAGATCCTCGAACACCTCGCCAGTTATCTGAACAGAATTCCTGACTCAGCAGACTAGGCGTCAAGGGCCGGTCAGGCCAGAAGGCCAATTCGTATGCCTCCGCCGCGTCGCTGACCGCCTCTGCCGACGACGGCAACGTACGGAAAGATACGCTTAGGCCAGCTTTCCAGCACGCCTCGGCAACCGAGACATCAGAAACGAAAAAGCCGTGTGCCGCGACGTTCGCGGCACACGGACCGTGGCTCCCCTCTTCTAGAGAGGAAGCGTTATCCCGAGTTCCTGCATCGCCGACGACGGAGGTCCACCTTCCGAGCGCTCCGTCTTGCGGCCCTTGTTCCCCGGTGCAAGCGTTCGCGGATCAATCGCCTCCGCTGGGGCCCCGATGGCGTAGAGGCCGTGCGGCATACTGTCCCGATCGTGAGGCAACAGCCAGAAGACACGCCGACGGAATGTACCGGACGAACGGGATGGTTTAGCCCTCGGGTCAAGCTGAGCATAGCCCACCATCCGACCAGCTCGATGGTATGCGGGGCGGCCCTGACGGGTAGGCAGCCGGTCGAGGCTCTGACGCACGTAATCCAGGTCGCTGACCTCCTCTAGCCATACAAGCGCCGTCTCGTAGCTGATCTCGTCCTCGGTGATCAGGGAACTCATACCTTCTCCTCAGCAGCGAGCAGTCCAACGCCCGGGTAATACTTGCGTGAGTTGGAAAGGATCATTTCCTTGGGCGAAGTGAGCCCAGCCAGTTCACGCGCCCGTTGAGCGAAAGCCCGGGAGGAGATGGCCGGGGCTCCCTCATTTTCGCACCATGTCCTGTAGGCCGCATAGAGGCTAGCTTGTTCGACTCTGCACTCGGGGCCTTGGGTGCAGCATTCGTCAAAGAAGCGACCGGTATGGTCCTCAGTCTCGGCGTAAGCTGTAGTAGCGATGCGAACACGTTCTGGGCCGGTAAGATCCCGATCGCCACCGAGGTAACGACGGGCACCATCAATAAGCCACTTGAGGATGCCGGGGCCTTCCTCAGTCACTAGGACGTCCGCGAGATTATCGATTTTCCGGTCATCCGAAACGATACGCTCAAAGGGGATCAGTCGCATTCTTCGCCAGAATGCGAAGCCTCCAGTTCCGACTTCAGGCCGGTGGTTTCCGAGCAACCACAGCTTATGTGTGGGTTCAAAGCTGAAGAAGTCCTGTCGCATGCGGCGAGCTTTGATTCGATCTCCACCCGTCAGTAGCTTGACCCGAGCCTCATCGAACTTGTCGCCCGGTTTAACTTCGGAGCATACGACGACGCGTCGGCCGTGCAACTCCGCAAGGTCCGTCGGATGCCCCTCGTAGGAACGGGCCATGAGGAAACCTGGTGGAGCGGCGTCTGCGTAGTCTCCCAAGAGCTTCATCAACACGTCCAGCAATACGGACTTTCCGTTCTTTCCCGCACCAAAAAGGAACGGCATAACCTGGCCACCTACATCGCCGGTTACGGAATACCCTAGCAACAGCTGAAGGAACCGAATCATTTCTACCCCATCGGCATCATCGCCGAAGGTATCGGCAAGGAAACGATGCCAGCGCGGCGTTGGCATTTGCTTTAGGCCAACCGTAGTGGAGCGAGAGTGGAAGTCTCTCGCCGGGTCAGGCGTCTTCACCTGCCCAGTGCGTAGGTCCACGATTCCGTCAGGAGTGCACAGCGCATATGGGTCGGCGTCGAGAAGGGCTGCATTAAGCACCATGCCGGGCGCAGATTTGGCCTGTGTAAGCATGGCGTTGATTCCCGACGTCGACAGTGCTCGTCGGCGATGCTGTTGCAATGCCTGCTGGTTGTGCATGCCTCGCGGATCGGTGAGAGCGATATTCTCGGCAAGATCACCTGCTGCCCAAAGCACGGTGTCGTCCTCATCGATCTGCCATCGGATACCGTCCCATCGGTACCACCCGAGTCCGGGAACATGCTGGTAGTCGCGGGCGTACAACTTCACGAAGAGTTTGGCCATACCGCGGTCGGTAAGGGTGTCAGGCAGCAATCCATGCAGGCTTGCCTGATCGTCACATTCGCGGACGGTCACGGATGTGGAAGCCGAAGTCTGGGCGAGGATTTGAGCAGCGACGGCCTGGGGGTCGAAGTCAAACAGGACATTGTCGTTGCCGGGGACTGTCATGGGCGTCTCCCAAGGTGCAGGGGGCGCTGGGCCCCGGCAGTCAGGCCACTTCGGATGATCTGTTCAGCGCGACGTGTCTGACCGGGACGGGCAGCCTCAGCCACATCACGTAACACTCGCTCCGCAGCGTTCCGGGCCATGACTCCGCTCGCCACGAGCCCGCCGATTGTGTATGCGGCACGATTGAGACGGTTCGAAAAACCTGCACCTTCACTGACTAGTCCGCAGGCAGCAACATCGGCGAGCAGCGAACTGAGAATCTTCCTTAAACGAGCGTTGTTATCGCCGGAGAAGACGGCCTGATATGCGCGCGGTGGGACGGCACGTCCCTTTGGTGGCGTCATAGGCCCCAAGTGACCAGTGCGCTCAAGCTCTAGAGCTAGCCACGGCGGAAGGGGGCTCGGCTCCTTTGCGCCGTCCATCGGGGAGTAAACACCCGCGCGTGTCCGTACTCCCGGAGCGATGATGTAGCCCCCATGTGCTCGCACATCGACTTGCCAGGCGAGCGCTCGACCGGGACTGGAACCGGTGGAACACCGCCAGCGCCGGGAATCGCAGACTCGATACCAGACATGGAGGCCCCCGGACGGGGTGCGCACACGTAGTGTGCCGGAATCATCGGCCGGGCTCGTTTGATTACGCAACGCGGCCAGTACAGCCAAGGAATGAAATCCACTGCGCAGGCCAGTCAGGTCAACGTGGTCGCCGACCGGAATGCCGGGCAGCAGCCGGTCGCGGGATGGAGGCAGAACGGCATGTGCATCGATGTCGATGACGACCAGGTTGGCAGGTCCCGTGGCTACACCAACCCCGAACTCCGGATGGGAACCCCACCAGTTCGCGAGGCGCTTCAGATCGACGGTGGCTGCATGGAAGCCATGACACCAACGACCCGCTGAGCGGCAGGCGCAACCAGCTGCTGCGTGCGACTGCCGCCTGCAGGCAGCACAGTTGGCAGCGGGAAGCTTCCCTCCAGGGGCCAGTGGATGGACAGGCCAGCCCTGTAAAGCGCACCATCTGGCGATCAGCAGCGGATCAGGAGCAGCGACTGAAGCACACGACAGCCTGTTCCGCGAGTCGCTACGAGAAAAAGGCAGCTCAGCTGGCATGAAGTCCTTCTATCAGCGACTGAAGCGACTCAACGACAGATGCAGATTAGCGAAGCGCCGGTGGAGCAGCGGGAACCGCGACCACAACGGCGTAGTCGCCCAGATAATATGATTGACTCGGTCTCCCCCAGCGACTGGGGGAAGGGGAGCGACCGTCCTGTCGTCGGGGGCAGCCTTTCACAAGCATGAAAAAGACCAGGTCAAACGACGGGATGACTCTCAGCAGCGACTGAAGCGACCCAACCTCGCCATATATGACGCGCACACGCGCAGGCAGATCCCTGATATACCGAACCGCTGTTGCTTCAGTCGCTGCGCACCGGCAGCCCCCCCCTTGTGACCTGCGTCTTCTTTCTGGCAGCGCGAACTGCGAACTGCCCCCCCCAGTCGCTTGAGTTTGGTCGCTGCCGTTTTCTAGCGTCCGCCGCTGCGTCCGCGGTCCTTCCTCCTGCCGGTCTGTGCCGCCGCCCGCTCGGGTGACAAGGATCACCCGCAGACCGTAATCAGGACACACCAGTTCGGCACTGTCTCAGCAGAGACCTGGCCTCTCTCGGAAGCCTGTCGTCCAAGTCTGTTTGCCCTCTGCTGACTGCTGACTGCTGGCAAAAGGCAGTAGTGGCGAGACTCGGGACGACCGCTCGTCGAAGTGCCACCGACAAAATCGCTGTCTCGACTTCTGCGTACTAGGAATCGGTGGCGCAGCCATAATGCGAACACCTGTCCCCGGATTGGAACTTGCGTTCGCAACATTCATAAATTTAACCTGACATGCCGTGGGTTTTTGTTGAAGACTGAGACTGTCCCCTGTAGAAGCTGCGTATGTTAAGAAGCATCTTTCGCGCTGCTCCTGGGAGCTCCACATGCCGGGCATCCATCCGCAACCCCCCGGTACAGGACGCTGTGCCTTCACCATGCGCCAGCCGCGGCACCCCTGTGCGGCCACCCCATCCTGGAGCAGCATGTGCTCCATTCCCCGTCACTGGGACGGTGGTCAGGCCTCGGCGGCCCGGCGTGGACGACAGATGTCACCGCGGGGGACGCGTACTCCAGTACTGGGGGTAGTTGGTGAAGGTTGCTGAACCGCGGGCTTCAGATGAGCAAGCCTCCGCGCGCCCGGGGCTTGTGAGAGGGCCAGGCAGTCTCCTGCCGGCGCCCTCAGTACTGGCCGAATCCTCAGTGCGTAACCTGATCGCCACCCTAAAAAAGTGCGGCCGACGGGCGAATAAGCTTTCCCCAGCGCAGTTACACTGCCAGGCTTGTCTCCTGTCAACCGTGCTTGCGAGTTCCAGAAGTGCCTGGTTCCCAGTAGCTGCGAAGGAGGCGACGAGAATTGTCTTCTGTCGCTCCTGAAGAAGCCCAGAGGACCTTGCCTCTGCTTCCCATTCGGGACGTGCATGCTGGGATCGCACTCAGTTTTGAGCGTACACGCAATACGTTACCTGGTGAGCCTTCGATCAAGGACCTCATGTGGGTCGGTGAATGCCGACGGATCAGTGGCGCCGAGCTTCAACGATGGGGTCTCGCGGAGCACGTCGATACTGTTCTGTTACTCCTGAGCGAACTCGTCACCAATGCGATCCAGCACGGGAGCGGACACCAGATCGACGTACGGCTCTCACGCACTTCTAGTCACGTAAGAATCGAAGTACGCGGTGGCACTACGGATTTGCTCACGGTGCATGTTCCCAGTCTACTTGACGAGCACGGCCGTGGACTGCTGCTGGTCGACATGATCGCGAATGCGTGGGGCGTGGATCCCTCAAGTTGGGTTTGGTGCACTATTGATACGGCCCAGGGCGAGAAGAATTAGCTTGATTGCTGGTCATAAAATGCCCTGAACCTGGTCTTTGCCAATCTGCTCAAAGCCTGCATCGACCCTCCTGTATTCACGCCCGATTCGACTCGCCTGGAGAACCAAGCGCCTGTTTACCGGCACGAATCTCCTGACTCTGCATCAGATGCGTAGCCATCGGACCATGCGATGGTCTGGGGTACTGCTGATCTTCGCGGGAACTAAAAAAATTATCGAGAGGTTGCCCCGTAACTGCTGCATCCCCGGCGCGTTATTCCGATTGCAAGAGATTCCGAGCGATGCCACGAGGTGGATTCGAACCGGAAATCTAAGCCTAAGCCCCGCTTTCAGGCCTGTGGTGATCCACATGCAGCACATTCGGAGCGCGCTAGGCCGGACTGCAGCTGCATGAAGGCATGCCGCTGTCCGTCCAAACAGTTCAGGGGTTTTACGACCATCGTCCCAGGGGGGTTGCGTGCTTTGATGCATTCCACATTGTTGAGCAGCAGTCAGACATTCGCGCCTGACCCATCACGCCTCGATCCCCGGCTGGCCGCTCAATGCGCCTCTCCCAGATCAGGGCAAAGATCGTCGCCGTTGTCTGGAGTGAACGCGCCCGGGATGGGCGATGCCAAAACGGAATGCCAGGCTCCACAAGGATTTTATTCCTCGGACTCGGCTTCGGCTTCGCAGGTATGCGTAAGTCGGCGCCCCCTGCAACCAGCTCTCCTCAGCGCTTTGTGTGGCATCCCCGGGACGCGCTCTTTATTCATTGACTGACGTCCCCGTTTGATCTTCGCCATATCCGGATATGCGCCCGGTTACCTTTTTCCAGTCAGGCGAAAATAATAGGAAGTTACTGGGAGGGATCGCGTGAATAAGGGTACCGCAAGCAGGCCAATCTCGAAGGACCTTAAGTGCGAGCTCGAAAAGGGTGTGGGGCAATATATGGCCGCCGTCGCAGAACGTCTTCTTGAGGATGGCATGCAGGTGAGCTCCATTTATGCATACTCGGCATTCGATGATGCCGCAATCGGCAGCAGTGACCTGGAAGGGAGTATTCACTTCAACAAGGCTTTCCAAGACAGCGTCAGGGGAAACACTGAGTCATTCCTGCACTGGGTCGGTACTTCGGGCTGGTGTTACCGTACCGTCCACGACGTGAGCAGCGGGGATAACTCGTTCGTCGCCCCCCGCTGGCTGGGGGCTGGACTGCTGCCAACCCCTGACCGAGTAGCCGCTTTCGTCTCTGATATTCGAGTTGCGCCAGATATGGCAGGTAGTGCCAGGCGTCCATGTTACCGAACGTCCCGCAACCAGCTAGCTGAACTGGCGGCTCACTTGAGACGGTACGCCCCCGGACCACAGCACAGCCCTTTGGCGCACATCAATTATGAATATCGACTGCACGAAGCGCAGGGAAGTACCTCGCGCAGCCGTATCGTCAAGGAGCTACTTTCCGGTGATGACCGTGTCCTCTTCTTTCCTATCTTGAAAAGCGAACTACATGCCCTTCAGTACTTGCTCGAGTACACCGAGTCTGTTGCTCCCCTAACAGGACCGGGCGACCTGGCGCACGGTTTTGCCCAGGACTTCGCTCAGCGGACCTCGGGTGATCACCGCAGTGTTCTCCAATATCACAACGCCCGTACCTTGGCCGCGCTCGAGCAGGATGCAACCGAGTGACAGAACGCGGATGCAAACGCCCCTGCGGAACAGTGTCTCTCCCGCCTGGACTGCCATCGGCCGCCAACCCCCGTGCGATGTTAGGATTTTGCATGCTTGGCCATTAAAATGTATACAAGCATTTACCACCAAGGTGGGCGACAAGTCCACATGGGCAGTTTTGGCGTCGTGGACTTGTCACAGGCGCGTCCCGCAGGAGATTCGTTCGGTCGAGGCCTTGTCTAGAAATCCCAGATCAAATCCGGTTTGAGGAGCAAAAGCCGCAAGTTCTCAGCACCCACCCGAACTCGGTGAGATGAGACACGGTCCTTTTGACTGTGATTTCGGTAGATCGCGTCGGCCTGGAGCAGGGCATCGGGGAGTGTGCGGTCGACGTAACAGTTAACCCGGCGGTCTCCGCTCTCCTTGAGCAGCATGTTGAGGTTTTTCGTCGTGATGCCAAGCGCCGGCCCACGCTGAGGAAGCCAATAGGCTGCGGGCCCTTTGCCTTCCCACCCGCTGCCGTCTCTTTTGGGAGTCAGGCCCTGATCTTGTTCGACCTGGCCCGAGACAGCGGGCCGGACGATGCCCTTGTCGTCTCGAACATGGAGACGCCCTCGTGAGAAGGCTCTTCGCAAGACCTCGCCCACGGCCGTGGCAACGCCGTCCTGGGCGGTACTCTGCGCATCCATCCTGGCAGCCTGCCGGGCTAGCGAACCACTCAACGGAGCTGCCACAACCTTGATCAAATCGGACGTACTGAGTTCGGTAACGGCTGCGACCAACCCCAGACCTGAGAGCATCGCGGCGGCCGCGGTGACGACGCCCTCCATGGTGTCTCCCCGCTCCGGCAGGACGGCTTCTACATGAGGGGCGAGCGCGTCGAGGGCCTCCACCTCAAGATCCTCAAGGTAAGCGTCAGCATCGGTCAAGCCATGCAGATGAGCGATGATCTTGTCGCCAATTGTGCGAAGTGGGACCGTAAGACCTTTGCCGCCTCCGGCCTTGTACCAGCGCCAGTCGACCTCTCCGCCATCACGCGAGAGATAGACAACGACAGAGCGGCGGTAGAGCGACTCCTGCATGTTCGGCGGAAGCATCTGGGCGGCGATCACCGGGATCGACCGAACCCTGTTCGCCGGCTTCGCGGTCAGGTCGCGATTGCGTCGGCCTTTGATCTCTGTCGCGTTACCTGCGGCCCGGATGACAAGTTCGAGCTTCTTTTCCATATCCCGTACCTGCACACCGGACGAGGACCTGGTCAGAGGAATGTCGTCAAGGAGGGTCGGCATGTCTCCTTCGAAATCGAGAGCGCACTCGATGTCCGTGGCGGTACTGCTCATTCCCTTGGTTGGAACCGGTGGCCAGGCGTGTGGCCGAGGCGTGAGCAGGAGGCTGCGAGCAGTGTGCGCTGCGGACGTCTTGCCTGAATTGGGCGCGGCATCGAGGACGAAGGCTGCTGGGACCGGGCGCAGCGAATAGGCGAGAGAGCGCGCCCCAACTGCCAGAGCCATCAACGAGGCCCACCCATGCTCCGCGATTTCACTGACCGCTTGCCGGCACTCCGTGTCACTGGCGACCCGGGCGACTGGGGTAGCGGCCCGTCGAAGAGGTTCGGGCGCACCGATGACACGCGCGTACCGCCCCGGCGGATAGGTGCGTCCATCCGCATATACGTACGTCAAACCGACGTCGGGCAGCCGGTGCCAGCCAGTGTGCGCGACTACCGGCGTCCGCGGCAGGCGTTTACCCTGATCGGTGATGATGTTGATGAGGACCTCGCGAATCGTTCGTGAGGCTGCCCCGCTATCGTCACTGAAGTCGTTCCAACCGTCGGCTGTACGCAGGTCCGAGAGACTCTTGGTGAGGGTGTCGGCGCCGATCGTGATCGTGTAGTAGCGCCCTGCTGACTTGCCATCCTCCCCGATTAGCACCAGGCGTTCGGAGACATACGGCGCCCAGTCCAGAACAACGTCCCACCCGCCCCCTTTGCCGCGGTTCGCCTTCCAGACCGTGCCGTGATCACCGCAAGCCTCATAGCACCAGCCAGCAGATCCAATGACAGGCCTGCCAGGAGGACCGTCATCGTACCCACGTCCCTCAGGAATCAGCTGGGGGGCATGCACCTGTTCCAGTGCCGTCCCGCAGCGTTGGTTGAGTTGAGCGCTCGCTTTCCACCCGCTTTTCTCCCAGCTCCTACGGAGGAGCTCTCCTCCTTCCGTCTCACCTAGATGCTGGAGAGTAGTTGCCCGAGGCGTACCGACACCCCAAAAAGTCTCGTCGGTCACGCGTCCTCCCGGCAGGCAATCTGAGGGAGTCGCTGTGCCTGGTCGTAAACAATTTCGGCCAGGACATCCTTGAGTGAGAGTGCCTGCCACAGGTCGATGCGAGTGAACTGCCCCCAGTCTTTGCCATGCGGAAGATCCCGCTGGTAGACCAAGGCCAGTTGTGCTTCAATCCGCACAACATAGTATTGATCTTGGCAAATGCCGCTGGCATTCAGCATTGCTAGTCGGGCAAGCACTTCGGGACACCAGGACAAGACTCGGCTCTCCCGATCACGGCACCTACGCCAGACACCGCCGTCCCGATGCCCTGCAGGAATCGCGTACCACCAGGTCGGAGATCCAGGAACTGCGGTCAAGCCAGGTGGAGGTTCGCCATCGCGAGGACATTCCGCAGATACGAGGCTGAGGCTTACGCGTCGGTTTCCTCGAATTACCGCAGACATGTGTATTCTCTCTCCCTGCAGTGCGTTCGCAGTCGTTTTGGGGCCCACCATCGAACGCGGATTCTCCATCCGGTGGAATCTATCCGACAGACGGACTATCTGTTGACACCGGCCCGGCAGCTTCTTGGCCGAGGTGTGGCGGGCCGGTGCTCCTTTCTTCTAAGCGATTTCCGCAGTTCCAGAAGTCGCCTCTTCGTATCGGGCACGCATAATTTCCCAGACCAATGCCTGGAGCTCTTGAGCCGCCCTGATAACAGCTTGTGGATCTTCTGCGATGCTCCTTGCCGACCTCTCGGTCAACAGTCCGACGGACATCGCAGCAGCCATCCGCTCACCATTTTCTCGGGAAATTCCTCTGCGCACTGCATGTCCAGGCACCCCAGCCGTCGCAGCAACCGAAGCAACCGTCGGCCGTGTGACTGCTCCTGACAGCCGAGCAATTTCCCCAGCTGTGAGACCTGGCCTTCGGTCAGGTCCCCGGTGCGTGGTGCTGTCCAACTTTTCCCCCTGCGTGTCGCACGGAAAATTGAGTAGACATCAACCTACCGCGTTGCCGCGTCATGTCGGGCCACAACGCCCTGGTCGCCGGCCAAGTTCACCGTATCGGGTAGACCTGCCTCATGCGAAAGCCTGGATACGCTCCCGCTCGACCTCGTTTCGTCAAATTCAGACAAGCGGATTACGGCACTTGACTATCGTACTGCAGCTTGATGCCGCAACTGCCCAGTCTCACCTCGCCAGTAGCGTGCCCAGCACTGACCCGAGTATGTGAGGACTTTGAGCCCCGAACAGTCATGCATATTGGGGCCCCAGCCAGCACGGGGTGACACTTCACGCAGAGTGGAATCCATGCCAGCGCACAGACCGAGCGTCAACAGCACACGGGGAAGAAAGGGGTTGCCCGGTTTGGATCAATCGCCGAGACGGAGAAGTCCGGTAACTGGCCGCCCGCTTAGGGCCGTTGACGGCGCATCGACTGCTGCAGGCCTTAGAATGCCTGCGCACTCGCAGTATTTTCTTCTACAGTCCAGTCCTGTAGAAGGGGGTAGTAGGAGTGGAGGGATTCGAACCCTCACGCCCGAAGACACCGGGACTTGAATCCGGCGCGTCTGCCAATTCCGCCACACTCCCATATGCGCGCCAAGAGTACCCGCTTGGGCATGCCGTGTCACACGGGCAACGTTCAATTTTTCGGCAA
>Ga0164243_10015151_pt1 | contig 10676 bp, 8 predicted proteins | sample OricompcompostOP_FD_108781 | JGI IMG/M metagenome (GOLD analysis project Ga0164243, IMG submission 108781) | Organic Plus compost microbial communities from Emeryville, California, USA - Original compost - Organic plus compost (OP) | ecosystem: Engineered > Solid waste > Mixed feedstock >...
AACGAGCCGATGAGGAAGTACATCGGCACGAGCATGACCTCGAAGAACACGTAGAAGAGGAACACGTCCGCGGCCGCGAACACCCCGACCATGGTGGTCTCCAGCGCCAGCAGCAGCGCCAGGTAGGCGTGCGGCGAGCGCTTCGCGGTCTGGCCGGTCTCGGCCGCCGTGTCCTGCCACGAGTAGAGGATCACCAGCGGGACGAAGACCACGATCAGCGCGATCATCACCAGCGCGATGCCGTCCACCGCGAACGTGAAGCGCGCGTCCCAGCTCGGAATCCACGGGTACGACTCACGCAGCTGCAGCCGGCTGCCGTTGGCGTCGAAGGCGAGCCAGGTCGCGACCCCGAGGCCGAGCGTGGCGAGCGAGAACAGCAGCGCCACCACCCGGGCCAGGTTCACCGCCGCGCGGGGCAGCAGCGCCACCACGATCGCGCCGACCAGCGGCAGCGTGGTCAGCACGCTCAGGTAGGGAAAGTGATCCATCTCTACTCCGCAACCGCAGACTCTGCGTCAGTCACTGTGTTGTCCGATCCGCGCGACTCAGCCGAGCTGCACGACGAGGAAGGCGATGGCGACCAGCAACGCGCCGCCGAGCATGGACAGCGCGTAGGAGCGCACGAACCCCGTCTGCGTCCGCTTGAGCCGGCTCGACCCGCCACCGACGAGGGCGGCGAGCCCGTTGACCAGCCCGTCCAGCCCTCGGTTGTCGAAGTAGACCAGGGCACGGGTCAGGTAGGTGCCGGGCTTCTCGAAGACCGCCTCGTTGAACGCGTCGCCGTACAGGTTGCGCCGGGCCGCGGTGACGATCGGACCGGCCGGCTTCTCCTCCAGCGCGGTGCCGTCGCGGAACAGCGCCCAGGCGGCCACCACTCCGAGCAGGGTGATGGCGATGCTCAGCAGCGTGATCGTCAGGTGGCTCAGGTGCTCGGCGGGCTCCGCCTCGTGGGCGCCCTCGAAGACCGGGGTCAGCCAGTCGGGGATCGACGTGCTCAGCAGCCAGCCGGAGAAGACCGACCCGAACGCCAGCAGGATCAGCGGGATCGTCATCACCGGCGGCGACTCGTGCGGGTGCTCGATGTCCTGCGTCCACCGCTTCGGACCGTGGAAGGTCAGGATGAACAACCGCGTCATGTAGAAGGCGGTCAGGCCGGCGCCGAGCAGGGCCGCGCCGCCGTAGAGCCAGCCGGTCCAGCCGTGCCGCTCGAACGCCGCCGCGATGATCGGCTCCTTGCTGAAGAAGCCGGACAGCGGCGGCAGGCCGATGATGGCGAGCCAGGCCAGCCCGAAGGTCGCCCAGGTGATGCGCATGTACTTCCACAGGCCGCCGAAGCGACGGATGTCGGTCTGGTCGCGCATGCCGTGCATGACCGAGCCGGCCCCGAGGAACAACCCCGCCTTGAAGAAACCGTGCGCCAGCAGGTGGATGATCGCCAGCGCGTAGGCGCCGCCGCCCAGGCCGACGCCCAGGAACATGTAGCCGATCTGGGAGACCGTCGACCAGGCGAGCACCCGCTTGATGTCGTCCTTGGCGCAGCCGATGATGCAGCCGATGACCAGGGTGATCGCGCCGACCGCCACCACGAACGCCTGGGCCGTCGGGCTGGCGTTGAAGATCGGGTTGGCCCGGGCGATCAGGTAGACGCCGGCGGTCACCATCGTGGCGGCGTGGATCAGGGCCGAGACCGGGGTCGGGCCCTCCATCGCGTCGGGCAACCAGGCCTGCAGCGGGAACTGGCCCGACTTGCCGCAGGCGCCGATCAGCAGCAGCAGCCCGATGGCGAGCGTGAGGCCGCTGGAGACCTTGCTGATGTTCTCCGCCACGCCCTGGTAGTCGACCGTGCCGAGCTGGGCGAACATCAGGAAGATCGCGATGGCCAGGCCGGCGTCACCGACCCGGTTCATGAGGAACGCCTTCTTGCCCGCGGTCGCCGCGCTGTTGCGCAGGTACCAGAACGAGATCAGCAGGTACGAGGCGAGACCGACGCCCTCCCAGCCGAAGTAGAGCATCACGTAGTTGTTGCCCAGGACGAGCAGCAACATCGCCGCGACGAAGAGGTTGAAGTAGGCGAAGAACTTGCGCCGACCCGGGTCGTGCGACATGTAGCCGACCGCGTAGACGTGGATGAGGAAGCCCACGCCGGTGATCAGCAGCACGAAGACGGCCGAGAGCGGGTCGAAGAGCAGCCCGAACTCCACCTGGAACGACCCGACATCGAGGAAGTCGAACAGGTGCAGGGTCGCGAAGCGGTGGTCCTCCGGCAGGTCACGCAGCTGGAAGAAGTACGTGACGGCCAGGACGAACGCCGCCCCGATGCTGGCCACGCCGAGCAGGTGGCCCCACCGGTCGGCCAGGCGACCGAGCACCAGCAGGACCAGCGCGCTCGCCAGGGGGATGGCGATCAGCAGCCAGAAGGCGTTCATTCAGAGTCCATTCCGACAAGCTTCAGGGAGGCCATGGCGTCCTCAGTACTTCAGCAGGTTCGCGTCGTCGACGCTGGCGGAGCGCCGCGTCCGGAAGATCGACATGATGATGGCAAGTCCGACCACGACCTCGGCGGCGGCCACGACCATGACGAAGAAGGCCATGATCTGCCCGTCGAGCGTGCCGTTGATCCGCCCGAAGCTGACCAGGGCCAGGTTGGCGGCGTTGAGCATGAGCTCGATGCACATGAACAGCACGATCGCGTTGCGCCGGATCAGCACACCCACGGCGCCGATGGTGAACAGGATCGCGGCGAGCACCACGTAGTAGCCAGGCTGCACGGTGGGTTACCTTCCCTCATCGACGGGGATGGAGCCGACCCGGTCGGACTCGGTGGACCGCGCGGTGTCGGTCCAGCCCGCCTGGGTGGCGTGCGCGGCATCGGTGCGACCCTGCTCGCCGCGGCCCAGCGCCGGGGCGCTGCCCTGCGACGCCGCGCCGAACGGCGATGCCGTGCCCTTCGGCGCGACCTCGGCCTCGGTGAGTTCCCGCCGCGGCAGGATGGACGAGACGCTGCGGTCGGAGAGCCGGCCGTCGGGCAGCAGACCCGGGGTCGCCACCGAGTCGGAGGTCGCGTAGACGCCGGGGCCGGCCTTGGGACCGGGGTAGTTGCCGGGCGCGAACCGGGCCCGCATCCGCTCGGGCTGGGAGACCTTCTGCTCCTTGCGGCGCTCGATGTGGGCCAGGATCATCGCGCCGGTCGCGGCGGTGATCAGCAGCGCCGAGGTGACCTCGAACGCGAAGATGTAGCGGGTGAACAGCTGCGCGGCGATGCCCTGGACGTTGCCGTCCCGGTTGGCCTCGGCCAGGCCGGTCGCCGACACCCCGTCCAGGGCGCGGAAGAAGGCGGTGCCGACCAGGCCGGCGAAGCCCACGCCCAGCGCCACCGCGGCGACGCGCTGGCCGCGCAGCACCTCGATCAACGAGTCGGTCGCGTCCCGGCCCACCAGCATGAGCACGAAGAGGAACAGCATCATGATGGCGCCGGTGTAGACGATGATCTGCGCCAGCCCGATGAACGGCCCCGACTGCACCACGTAGAAGACACCCAGGCTGAGCATGGTCAGCACGAGGAACATGGCCGAGTGCACCGCGTTGCGGGCGAGCACCGTGCCCAGGCCACCGATCACGGCCAGCGGCCCGAGGATCCAGAAGATCCAGACCTCGCCCGTCGAGATGGCCTCGGCGGCCAGCGTCGTCGTCATGACTTCCTCCTGTGCGAGCCGGTGTGGCGCTCAGGCGCGGCGTGCTTGGCCGTTCGTGCCCCACCGGCCGGTGCCGCCGCGTCCCGGCTCTTGCCCGGCCGTACGGTCGGCTCACTCGCCGCAGCGGCCTCCGCCTCGGCCTCGGCGAGTCGCGACGGTGACGTGGGGGCCACCTCCGCGCCGGCCGAGGAGCCGGGGTTGGTCATCGCGCCCAGGTAGTAGTCCTTCTCGGAGTCACCCAGCCACATCGGGTGCGGTGGGCGCTGCATGCCGGGCAGCAACGGCGCCAGCAGCTGCTCCTTGGTGAAGATCAGGTCCTGCCGGCTGTCGCGGGCGAGTTCGTACTCGTTGCTCATCGTCAGCGACCGGGTGGGGCAGGCCTCGATGCACAGTCCGCAGAAGATGCACCGGGCGTAGTTGATCTGGTAGATCGCGGCGTAGCGCTCACCCGGCGAGTACCGGGCGTCCTCGGTGTTGTTGGCGCCCTCGACGTAGATCGCGTCCGCCGGGCACGCCCACGCGCACAGCTCGCAGCCGATGCACTTCTCCAGGCCGTCCGGGTGCCGGTTGAGGATGTGGCGGCCGTGGTAGCGCGGCGCGGCGACCGGGTGCTCGAACGGGTACTTGGTGGTCACCACCTTGCGGAACATGTGGGCGAAGGTGACGCCGAAGCCCTTCACCGAGTCTGCGACGGCTCCCATGTCAGCTCTCCTCCCCGCTGGTGGTAGCGCTGCCCTCGATCACGCCGGAGACGTTGGCCGGCGTGCGCCCGGCCACGATCTGACGTGCCCGCGGGCTGGGTGGCACGGTGAGATCCAACGGTGGCAACGGGAAGCTGCCCGTCGGTCGCGAAGCCACCTGCTCGGCGAGCGTGCGTTCCTTGGCCGGCGGCTTGCGCGAGGCCCAGATCACCGCGAGCAGCAGTACGGTCACCACCACCCCGGCGATCAGCAGCGTCCGGGTGCTCGAGTCCACGTCGCCGCGGGCCGTGCGCACGGCACCGAGCAGCAGGATCCAGAGCAGGTTGATCGGCAGCAGCACCTTCCAGCCGAACCGCATGAACTGGTCGTAGCGCAGGCGCGGCAGGGTGGCCCGGACCCAGATGAAGACGAACAGCAGGAGGACGACCTTGAGGAAGAACCACAGCAGCGGCAGCCAACCCTCGTTCGCGCCGTCCCAGATCGAGATCGGCCAGGGCGCCCGCCAGCCGCCGAGGAACAGCGTCACCGTCGCCGCCGACATCGACAGCATGGCCACGTACTCGGAGAGCATGTAGAGCAGGAACTTGATCGAGCTGTACTCGGTCATGTACCCGGCGACCAGCTCGCTCTCCGCCTCGGGCAGGTCGAACGGCGCCCGGTTGGTCTCGCCGAAGGCCGAGATGACGAAGATGACGAAGCTGGGCAGCAGCAGGATCGCGTACCAGGCCGGCCAGTGCAGCCAGCCCGGGTTCCAGCCGAAGAACGACGCCGAGCCGCCACCGGCCTGCGCCGCCACGATGCCCGAGGTCGACATGGTGCCGGCGCTCATGAAGACGGCCACGATCGACAGGCCCATGGCGACCTCGTAGGAGATCACCTGGGCCGACGAGCGCAGGCCACCGAGCAGCGGATAGGTCGAGCCCGACGCCCAACCGCCCAGCACGATGCCGTAGACACCGACGGCCGAGCAGGCCAGCGTGATCAGCACCGCCACCGGCACGTCCGTGACCTGCAGGGCGGTCGTGTGGCCGAAGATGCTCACCACCGGCCCGAACGGGATGACCGCCAGCGACGTCAGCGCGAAGATCGCCGGAATGGTCGGGGCGAAGAAGAAGACGAACTTGTCGGCGGCCCGGGGCAGCAGGTCCTCCTTGAGCATGCCCTTGATGCCGTCGAAGAGGGTCTGCAGCAGACCGAACGGGCCGGCCTGGTTCGGACCCGGCCGCACCGCCATCCGGGCCACGACCCGGCGCTCGAACCACACGCCGAGCACGGTGCCGATCGCGCCGAAGATGAAGGCGAACAGCACCTTGATGAGGATCAGCCACCAGGGGTCGTGCCCGAAGTCGGCCAGCGTCGGATCCACCGCGAGCGGCAGCGTGGAGTCGGTCGCGGGCGCCATTACGCCTCCCCAGTCTCTTCGTTGTGCGCCCCCGCCGCGCTGCGGGCGACCGTGACGAGCGAGCCCGCCCCGGCCACGAGCAAGCGGCGCAGCGGAGCACCGACCGCGTTGGTCGGCAACCACACCACGCCCTCGGGCATGTCGGTGATCGCGACCGGCAGCGTGAGCGAGCCCCGAGCGGTGCTCACCGTGGCCAGGTCACCCTCGGCGAGGTCGCCGAAGCCCGCCGCGGTCGCCTTGGCCATCCGCACCACCGCCGGCCGGGCCGTGCGGCGCAGGACGTCGTCCCCGTCCAGCCCACGCCCGGCGTCCACCAGCTCCGGCCACGTCGCGAGCACCGCCTGCCCGGTCGACGCGGCCACCGGGGTCGCCGGGGCCACCTGCGGCGCCAGCGCGCGCGCCGCGGCGGTGCGGGCGAGCTGGGTCAGTTCGCGACGGATGCCGGCCACGTCCCGGGTGTCGATCTCCACACCCATCTCACTGGCGAGCGCGTCGAGCACCCGGGCATCGGGCATGGCGGTGGTGTCCAGCACCGTGTCGAACGGCCGCAGCCGCCCCTCCCAGGTCAGGAAGGTGCCCGACTTCTCGACCACCGGCGCGACCGGGAAGACCACGTCGGCCCGTGCGGTGAACTCGGACCGACGGATCTCGAAGGAGATCACGAACGGCGTGTTGTCCAGCGCACGCTCGGCCAGCTCCGGGTCGGGCAGGTCGGTCGGGTCGACGCCGGCCAGCACCAGCGCGCCGAGTTGACCGGCGGCCGCGGCGGCGATGATCTCGTTGGTGTCCCGGCCGACCGTCGCCGGGATGGCGTCGGCGGCCAGGCCCCACGCCGCGGCGAGTTCGGCCCGGCCCCGCTCGTCGGTCACCGGACGCCCACCGGGCAGCAGGTTGGGCAGGCAGCCCGCCTCGACCGCGCCCCGATCACCGGCACGACGGGGGACCCAGGCCAGCTTCGCGCCGGTCTGCTCCGCCAGCCGTACGGCCGCCGACAGCGCACCCTGCACCTGGGCCAGTCGCTCGCCCACGAAGAGCAGGGCGCCGGGCTTGCCCAGCGCGACGCGCAGGTCCTGCGACGCGTCGAGCACCGCCGCCTCGTCCCCCGGCCTGGTGGCCAGCAGGGTGCCCTTGAGCTTGGTCAGGCCCCGGCTCGCGAACGGCGCGACCGCGGTGACCTTCAGCCCCTTCTTGCGGACGGCCTTGCGCAGCCGCAGGAACAGGATCGGGCACTCGTCCTCGGGCTCCAGGCCGACCAGCACGACGGAGGACGCCTGGTCCACGTCGGCGTAGGTGACGTCGATCGTGCCGGCCACCACGGAGGCCAGGAACGCCGCCTCTTCACCCGTCCCCGGCACGCCCACCGGTCCGGTCGGCCGGGCGCGGAAGTCGATGTCGTTGGTGCGCAGCACGGCCCGGGCGAACTTGGCGTAGGCGAAGGCGTCCTCGACCGTGAGCCGGCCGCCGGTCAGCACCGCCGCGCCCCGTGGCGCGGGAGCGTCCGCCTCGCCCGCGGCGGACTCGCCGGCCAGCGCCTTGCGCAGCCCTTCCGCCGCGATGTGCAGCGCCTCCGGCCAGCTCGCGTTGCGCAGCCGGCCCTGAGCGTCGCGGACCTGCGGTGTGGTGATCCGGTCGGTCGCCGTGGCGTACTGGAAGCCCCACCGGCCCTTGTCGCAGTTCCACTCCTCGTTGACCGCCGGGTCGTCACCGGCCAGTCGGCGCAGCACCTTGCCCCGGCGGTGGTCGGTGCGCTGGGCGCACCCGGCCGAGCAGTGCTCGCAGACGCTGGGTGCGGAGACCAGGTCGAACGGGCGTGAACGGAACCGGTACTGCACGCCGGTGAGCGCCCCGACCGGGCAGATCTGCACGGTGTTGCCGGAGAAGTAGGAGTCGAACGGCTCCTGCGCGTCGATGCCGATCTGCTCGTTGGACGAGCGCTCCAGCAGGTCGATGAACTTGTCGCCGGCGATCTCCTCGGAGAACCGGGTGCAGCGCTGGCAGAGCACGCAGCGCTCGCGGTCCAGCAGCACCTGCGCGGAGATGTTGATGGGCTTGGGGTACTCCCGCTTCTGCTCGTGGAAGCGGGTCTCCACGCGCCCGGTCGACATCGCCTGGTTCTGCAGCGGGCACTCACCGCCCTTGTCGCACATGGGGCAGTCGAGCGGGTGGTTCACCAGCAGCAGCTCCATGATCCCCGCCTGCGCCTTCTGCGCGACCGGCGAGGTGAGCTGGGTGCGCACGACCATGCCGTCGGCGACGGTCTGGGTGCACGAGGCGACCGGCTTGCGCTGCCCCTCCACCTCGACCAGACACTGGCGGCAGGCGCCGGCGGGCTCGAGCAGCGGGTGGTCACAGAACCGCGGGATCTCGATGCCGTACCGCTCGGCGGTGCGGATGAGCAGCTCGCCCTTGGGCGCGGTCACCTCGATCCCGTCGATGGTCAGCGTGACCTCACCCGTCGCGGGCTTGACTACCTCTGAGGTCATCTTTAGTGCGCCCCCACCAGTTGCTTGGCCGACAGCCGCGGCGGTGTGCGGCCTTCGATGTAGTCCAGGTAGTCCTGCTTGAAGTACTTCAACGACGAGGTCACCGAGCTGGTCGCACCGTCGCCCAGGCCGCAGAACGCCCGGCCCAGGATGTTGTCACAGGTGTCGAGCAGGGTGTCGAGGTCCTCGTAGGTGCCCTGCCCGGAGAGGATCCGCCGGTACGTGCGCACCATCCAGTAGTTGCCCTCCCGGCAGGGAGTGCACTTGCCGCACGACTCGTGGTGGTAGAACTCGAGCCAGCGGTAGGTGGCGTAGACCGGGCAGTCCTGGTCGGAGAAGATCTGCGTCGCCGTGGTGCCGAGGATCGACCCCGCCGCGGCCACGCCCTCGAAGTCCATCGGCGTGTCGATGTGCTCGGCGGTCAGCAGCGGCGTTGACGACCCACCCGGGGTCCAGAACCGCAGCTGGTGACCGGGCTGCATGCCACCGGCGAGCTCGATCAGCTCCCGCAGCGTGATGCCCAGACCGCACTCGTACTGGCCGGGGTTGTTGATGCGTCCCGACAGCGAGTAGATCATCGGCCCGGAGGACTTCTCGGTGCCCATCGAGCGCCACCAGGCCGCGCCGCCGAGCACGATGTGCGGGACGCTCGCGATGGTGCCCACGTTGTTCACCACGGTAGGGCTGGCGTAGAGGCCGTGCGTCGCCGGGAACGGCGGGCGCAGCCGGGGCTGGCCGCGGTAGCCCTCCAGCGAGTCCAGCAGCGCCGTCTCCTCACCGCAGATGTAGGCGCCCGCTCCACTGTGGACAACCACGTCGAGGCTGAACTGCTTGCCGAGGATGTTCTTGCCCAGGTAGCCGGCGGCGTAGGCCTCCTGCACGGCGTGCCGCAGGCGCCGGGCGGCGTTGACCGCCTCGCCCCGCAGGTAGATGTAGGCCCGCTCGGCCCGGATCGCGTAGGACGCGATGATGACGCCCTCGATGAGCGCGTGCGGGTCGTGCGTCATGAGCGGCAGGTCCTTGCAGGTCCCCGGCTCGCCCTCGTCCGCGTTGACCACGAGGTAGTGCGGCTTGTTGTCGTTCTGCGGGATGAAGCCCCACTTCATGCCGGTGGGGAAGCCCGCGCCGCCGCGCCCGCGCAGGCCCGACTCCTTGATCAGTGCGATCAGGTCGTCGGGGTGCACCGCCAGCGCCTTGCGCAGCGCCCGGTAGCCGTCGAGCTGCTCGTACGTCTCCCGCCGCCAGGCGTCGGGCACGAGCCAGCGCCGGGTGAGCACCGGCGTCAGCTTCGCCAGCACCGCCGAGGAAGGGGTCACAGCCATGGCGGTTCAGCCCTCCTTCGGGGTGACGATCGGGGTGGTCGGGTCGTACTCGGGAGCCGAGACGCCGTTGGCCTGCGCCAGCCTCACCCCGGCCAGCGTGGCGTCGCCGGCGACCCCGTCGGCCAGCGCCTCCGGCCGGTCCTCCGGGAAGCCGGCGAGCTGACGGGAGATCTCCTTGAGCGTGCACAGCCGGGCACCGCGGGTCGGCATCGGGCGTTCGCCGTTCTGCAGCGCCCGGACCGTCGCGAGTGCACTGTCCACTGTGGCCTTGTCGAAGAACTCGTAGTTCACCGTGAACACGGGTCCGTAGTCACAGGCCGCCAGGCACTCGGCGTGCTCCAGGGTGATCTTGCCATCGGCGGTGGTCTCGTCGTGCCCGACACCCAGGTAGTCGGAGACCTCGTCGAAGATCTTCTGCCCACCGAGGGTGTCGCACATGGTGTTGGTGCAGACGCTGACCAGGAAGTCGCCGGTGGGCTCGCGCTTGTACATCGTGTAGAACGTGGCGACCGCCGCCACCTGGGCCCGGTTCAGGCCCAGGATCTCGGCGCAGAACCCGATCCCGTCCGGCGACACGTACCCCTCGTGCGACTGCACCAGGTGCAGCAGCGGCAGCAGCGCCGAGCGGGAACGGTCCGCCGGGTAGCGGGCGAGGATCTCCTTGGCCTGCTCGCGCAGCGACTCCGGGAAGTCCTTGCCCGAACCGGTCAGGGTCGTCGGAAATCCCAGCGACACCGGGCGAGCGGCGTCCTCGGATTCAGTAGTCATCAACGGTCACACCCACCCATCACCGGGTCCAGCGAGGCGCCGCCCGCGATCACGTCGGCGATCAACCCACCCTCGGCCATGGCCGGGATCGCCTGGAGATTGACGAAACTCGGCTCCCGGAAGTGCACCCGGTAGGGTCGGGTGCCTCCGTCGGAGACGACGTGCGCGCCGAGTTCGCCGCGCGGCGACTCGATCGCCTGGTAGACCTGGCCGGCCGGCACCCGGAAGCCCTCGGTCACCAGCTTGAAGTGGTGGATGAGCGACTCCATGGACTGGCCCATGATGTGCGCGACGTGCTCCAGCGAGTT
>Ga0164243_10015152_pt1 | contig 10675 bp, 8 predicted proteins | sample OricompcompostOP_FD_108781 | JGI IMG/M metagenome (GOLD analysis project Ga0164243, IMG submission 108781) | Organic Plus compost microbial communities from Emeryville, California, USA - Original compost - Organic plus compost (OP) | ecosystem: Engineered > Solid waste > Mixed feedstock >...
CGCGTGCGGCCGGGAACGCGCATCGCCTTCAGATAGGCCTCGCTGCCGGCGAGGAGCGCGGCAAGCGGGGGCGCATCCGCCGGCATCCCGGCTTCGATCGCAGCCGCCACGGCCCCGGCCTCCTCCCCGATCACGGCGCGAAAAAGCGCCTTCTTGTCCTCGTAATGATGATAGAGCGCGCCGCGCGTGATGCCGGCGGCAGCGGCGATCTCCGGCGTCGACGTGTCCGCATAGCCCATCTCGATGAACAGGGATCGCGCCGCCGCGAGCAGGGCTTCGCGCGTCGCCTCGGAGCGCTCCCGGTTGGTGCGGGAGGGTTTTTCCACTTGCATACATACAGCCTGTATGTTTTATGAAAGATACATACAGACTGTATGTTATTTGCGTGACGAGGAAAAGTCGGGAAGGAGGACGGCATGAAAGCGACGAGCTACTACCCTGTCATCATGACCGAGAAGGTGGCGGAGACGGCGGCCTTCTACGAGAGGCATTTCCGCTTCCGGCCGCTCTTCAGCAGCGACTGGTATGTGCATCTGCAATCGGCGGAGGACGAGACGGTCAATCTCGCCATTCTCGACGGACGGCACGAGACCGTGCCGGCGCCGATGCGCGGGCGGAGCGTGTCGGGGATGATCCTCAATTTCGAGGTGGAGGACCCGGATGCGGTCCATGCCGCCGCGAAGGCGGCAGGCCTGCCGATCCTGACCCCGCTCCGCGACGAGGCCTTCGGCCAGAGGCATTTCATCACCGCCGACCCGAACGGCGTGCTGATCGACGTGATCAAGCCGATCCCGCCCAGCGCGGAGTTCGCCGCGCAATATGAGGACGGCGCGGCGGGAGGATGAGGCTGGGTGGGCAGGGATTTGCCCTTCTGCCCTCGGCCACCCCCTGCCTCTTGGCCCTCTGGATCCCCGCCTGCGCGGGGATGAGCGGAGGATGGGGCTCGGGATGAGTGTATAAAGGGAGCAGGACCAGGCAAGGCTTGGGAGGGAAGACAGCGTGTTCTCTATCCTCCTGCCTATCCTCAAACTCCGCTCATTCCCGCGCAGGCGGGAATCCAGACGGGCGGAGAAAGGGGAGATTAGTCCACTTCGCGCCAGACCTTCGGCGCTTCTCGGTCTCTTGCCTACTCCGCCGCGACCGGGCCGCAGAAGTCGAAGTCGCAGCCTTCGTCGGCCTGAAGGATGTGGGACTGGTAAATCCGGTCATAGCCGCGGCGCTCGATCTCCGGCGGCTTCGGCAGGGCGGCGCGGCGCCTCGCCAGCGTCTCCTCGTCCACCAGAAGATCAAGGCGCTTCTCGGCGACGCTGAGGCGGATGCGATCGCCATTCTGAACCAGCGCCAGCGGGCCGCCGACCGAGGCTTCCGGCGTCACATGCAGGACGACCGCGCCATAGGCGGTGCCCGACATGCGCGCATCGGAGATGCGGACCATGTCCTTCACCCCGGCGCGGGCGAGCTTCTTCGGGATCGGCAGATAGCCCGCCTCCGGCATGGAGGCCGGGCTGAGCGGGCCGGCATTCTGCAGGACCATGATGTCGTCGGGCTGGACGTCGAGATCGGGGTCGTCGACGCGGGCGGCGAGGTCCTCCAGCGAGGTGAAGACCACGGCGCGGCCGGTATGCTCCAGAAGGCGCTTGTCGGCGGCCGAGCGCTTGAGGATCGCGCCGCCGGGGGCGAGCGAACCGAACAGGGCGACGAGGCCCCCCACCTCCTCCAGCGGCTCGTCGAAGGCCTTGACCACGGTGCGGTCGACCGGATCGGCCGGCGGCTTGGCGAGCCATTCGCCGAGCGTCTCGCCGGTGATGGTCATGGCGTCGAGATTGAGGAGCGGCTTCAGCTCGCGCAGCACGGCGTCGATGCCGCCGGCGGCGAACAGGTCTTCCATATAGTGGCTGCCGACCGGCTTCAGATTCACCAGAACCGGAGTCGTATCAGAGAGTTCGTTGAATTTGTTGAGATCGATCCTGATGCCGCGGCGGCGGGCGATGGCCGTCAGATGCAGCACGGCATTGGTCGAGCCGGAAATGGCGAGGAGCACGCGGATGGCGTTCTCCAGCGAGGCCTCGGTGATGATCTTCGCGGGCGTCAGGTCCGAGCCGATCAGCTCGGCGGCACGGAAGCCCGTCTCCTCCGCGACCCGGAGCCGATCGGCATGGACGGCGGGAATCGCGGCCGAGCCGGGCAGCGCCATGCCGAGGGCTTCGGTGATCGAGGCCATGGTGCTCGCCGTGCCCATGACGGCGCAGGTGCCGGCCGTGGTGGCGAGCCGGCCCTCGACCTGCTCGATCTCCTCCTCCGACACGTCATTGGCGCGGAAGCGCGCCCAGAAGCGGCGGCAATCGGTGCAGGCGCCGAGACGCTCGCCGCGATGGCGGGAGGTGGACATCGGCCCGGCGACGAGCGAGATGGCCGGGAGGTCGGCCGAGACGGCGCCCATGAGCTGGGCGGGGACGGTCTTGTCGCAGCCGCCCATCAGCACCACCGAATCCATCGGCTGGGCGCGGATCATCTCTTCCGTGTCCAGCGCCATGAGATTGCGGAATTTGAGGCTGGTCGGCGACAGGAAGACCTCGCCGAGGGAAATGGTCGGGAACTCCAGCGGCAGGGCGCCGCCGGCGAGGACGCCGCGCTTCACCGCCTGCAGCATTTCCGGGAAATGGCGGTGGCAATTGTTGAAGCCGGACTGGGTATAGGCGATGCCGACCACGGGGCGGTCGAGCATGGCGCTGGAATAGCCCATGGATTTGGCGAAGGAACGCCGGAGATAGCGGGCAAAGTCGGCGTCGCCATAATTTGTGAGGCCGCGCGTGATGCCGCGCCCCATCTTCTTTTCAGGCTTGTCTGACATGGAATAATCCCAGGGAAGCAAACTTTCTTAGCACGGAAGGCGGCTGTCGCAAGCCTTCGAATTCCTATCCGCGGGTCGCCTGGACGATCTGGTCGACGGCGCTGTCGAGCAGGCTTTCCATGGCCGTCCGGGCCGTGACCGAGTCCCCGCCCTTGATGGCGTCATAGACGGACTGGTGCATGGAAAGGACGAGTTCAGGCGGGACATGGCCGGCACCGTGCTGGAGCCGGAAGCTCGCCTCGAGGAGCGGGGCGAGGATGGTGCTCAGATAGTCGATGAGCGTGTTGCCGCTGGCGGCGAAGACGGCGAGATGGAAGGCGACGTCGGCGGCATAGAGGCGCTCGACGTCATTGGCGGCGGCCCGCATGGAATCGAGCGCGTCGGCGATATGGGCGAGCTTGAGCGGCTCACCGCGCGAGGCGGCATAGGCCGCCGCGGCAGGCTCGATCAGGCGGCGTATCTCGACGAGATCGTCGAGAAAGCCGGGCGGCAGGGTATCGGAGGCATGCCAGGCGAGGATGTCGGGATCGAGGAGATTCCACGAACTGCGCGGCAGGACCTGCGTCCCGGCGCGGCGGCGCGACTTCACCAGCCCCTTGGCGGCGAGCACCTTCAGCGCCTCGCGGACGGCCTGGCGACTGACGGAAAATTGCTGCGAAAGCTCGGCCTCGCGCGGCAGAGTCTCGCCTTCGGCGATGCTCCCCGACACGATGCGCCGGCCGATATCGTGGGCAACCTGTCCATGCAGGGCCCCCGACGGGTATAGGCGCTTGTCTAACACTCCACCCCGTTCCTCCCGACTCCCTCCATAATTCATATTCGCGGCGAGGGCCAGCCATCGCAAGCATCGGGCCGGACTTGGAAAAGGCCGGTTGTCGAGGCCGCAAGGCCATGCCAGTTTTGCTGGCGATGGGAACCCGACAGCGTCCGGCGCGGAAATTCGCATGGGCCTCGTATAGCGACGAGGACCTCCTGCAGATGCGCCTCAAGGACCTCCACGTCTCGCTCCGCGGGACATGGCTGGAGGACCGGCTGGCGCAGCTCAACGAGGAGCTTGTCCAGCGCGACCTCCGGGTGAGGCCCCATGCCTGGATCTCGGACGAATGGTTCAGCCCGACCAATACGCCCGGAATCGCCATCCCCTTCTACCTGACCCATCCGCGCCTCATGCGGATGGAGCGGAAGAAGATCATCGATGTCGAGGGCGGCACCGAGCGCGAGTGCCAGAAAATCCTGCGTCACGAAGCCGGGCATGTGGTGCAGCACGCCTTCCAGCTCCAGAGGCGGCGGCGCTGGCGGGAGCTGTTCGGCAATTCCTCGACGCGCTACCCGAAATATTACCGGCCGAACCCGGCGAGCAAGAACTACGTCCAGCATCTTCGTCTCTGGTATGCGCAGAGCCATCCCGACGAGGATTTCGCCGAGACCTTCGCGGTGTGGCTGACGCCGCGCTCGGACTGGCGCACGCGCTACAAGGGATGGCCGGCGCTGAAGAAGCTGCACTATGTCGACGAGCTGATGACGGAGATCGCCGGCACGGAACCCGACCTCGCCGAGCGCGTGAAGGTGGACCCGATCAGCGAGCTCGATTATACGCTGGCCGAACATTACGAGAAAAAGCAGGCCCTTTACGCTTCGGAATCCCCTCGCATATACGATCGTGACCTTCGCCGGATTTTCTCCGACGACCCGACAAAGAAAAGCTCTCCCGCCGCATCGACCTTTCTCCGGCAGAACCGCTCCAAGATCCGCCAGATGGTCGCCCGGTGGACGGAGGAATACCAACTGACCCTCGACCTCGTACTCGACGACATGATCCAGCGCTGCCGCGAACTGAAACTGAGAGCCGTCGGGCCGGAGCGGCAGCTGCGGACGGATTTCACATTGCTGCTCACCGCCCGCACCGTGCACTCGCTCTACGATCCGTCGCGGCGCAAGTGGTTCGCGCTATGAAGAAGCTGCGCGTCCTCGTCCTCTCGCATCCCGACCTCATCCCGCCGAAATCGCTGAAGGGACGGAGCGAGAAGGAAATCTACAACTGGAAGACCGTGCGCGACGTGGTGAAGACGCTGCGCGCCCTCGGCCATGACGTGCGCGCCCTCGGCGTGCAGCTCGAGCTGCGGCCGATCCGCGACGAGGTGCGCGGCTGGACGCCGGACATCGTCTTCAACCTGCTCGAGGAATTCAACGGCCAGACCGCCTACGACCAGAACGTGGCGAGCTATCTGGAGCTCTTGCGCATTCCCTATACGGGCTGCAACCCGCGCGGGCTGATGCTGGCGCGCGGCAAGGACCTGTCGAAGAAGCTCGTCGCCTATCACCGCATCCCGACGCCGACCTTCGCCGTCTTCCCGATGAACCGGAAGGTGAAGCGGCCCTCGCGGCTCGATTTCCCGCTGATCGTCAAGACGCTGAGCGAGGATGCCTCGCGCGGCATTGCGCAGGCCTCGATCGTCACCTCCGACGAAAAGCTGGTGGAGCGGGTCGCCTATATTCACGAGCGCATCGGCACGGCGGCGATCGCCGAGCAATATATCGCCGGGCGCGAGCTCTATGTCGGCGTGATCGGCAATGAGCGGCTGCGCGTGCTGCCGGTCTGGGAGCTGGAATTCGGCGAGAGCGGCAACCGCATCGCGACCGAGCGGGTGAAGCACGACCCCGACTATCAGGAGAAGGCGGGCATCGTGCAGGGGCCGGCGGAAAACCTCCCGCCGGAGATCGCCAGCCGGATGCAAAGCCTTGCCAAGCGTATCTGCCGGACGCTCGGCATTGACGGCTATGCGCGCATCGACTTCCGGCTGGCGGCTGACGGGACGCCCTATTTCATCGAGGCCAACCCCAATTCGGAGATCGCGCAATTCGAGGAATTCGCGCTCGCCGCCGAGCATGACGGGCTCGCCTATCCCGCCCTCCTCCAGCGCGTCCTCAATCTCGGCCTGAGCCGGGCGAAGCTGCTCGGCTAGAGCAGCCTCGCCCGAAGCCCGTCAGGCGGCTTCCGTCTCGACCAGCGAAGCCATGTCGATGACGAAGCGGTATTTCACGTCCGACTTCTGCATCCGGTCGAAGGCGGCGTTGATGTAGTCGATCGGGATCGTCTCGCAGTCGGGAAGGATGTTCTTCTCGGCGCAGAAATCGAGAAGCTCCTGCGTCTCGGCAATCCCGCCGATGGCGGAGCCGGAAATGCGGCGGCGGGCGCCGAGGAGCTGGTAGGAGTGGAAGCCCGGCATCGGCGCGATGGCCCCGACGATGACCAGCGACCCGTCCACGTCGAGAAGCTCGAGATAGGGCGAGAGGTCGTGCTCGACCGGCACGGTGTCAAGGATGAAGTCGAAGCCCGATGCCGCCGCCTTCATCGCCTCGGGATCGGTGGAAAGGAGGACATGGTGGGCGCCGAGCGCCAGCGCGTCCTTCTCCTTGGACTTCGAAGTGGTGACGACGGTGACATCGGCACCAAGGCCGACGGCAAGCTTGACTCCCATATGGCCGAGGCCGCCGAGGCCGATCACGCCGACGCGCGTGCCGGGACCGACATTCCACTTGCGGAGCGGCGAATAGGTGGTGATGCCGGCACAGAGAAGCGGTGCGGCGCGTTCGAGATCGAGGCCGTCCGGCACGCGGAGGACGAACTCCTCGCGCACGACGACTGCCTTGGAGTAGCCGCCATAGGTCGGCTCGTTAGTGCGGCGGTCACGGCCGTTATAGGTCACGGTGCAGCCGTGCCGGCAATACTGCTCCTCACCGGCATCGCACTGGTCGCATTCGAGGCAGCTGTCGACCATGCAGCCAACGGCAACCGTGTCGCCAACCTTGTACTTCGTCACGCCGCTGCCGACGGCGGATACCTTGCCGAGAATTTCATGTCCCGGAACCATCGGGAAGATCGAGCCGCCCCAATCGTCCCGCGTCTGATGCAGGTCCGAATGGCAGACGCCGCAATAGAGGATGTCGATGGCAACGTCCTCGGGACGCAGCTCGCGCCGCTGGAAATGGAAGGGAGCGAGAGGCGTCGTCGCGTCCTGAGCCGCATAACCGATGCACTGCATGGAATTGTCCTTTCCGCCGGCCCCGTGCCGGCAAGACTACATTATTGAATTTTCGAGATGGCCTGAAAGAAGTCCGGACGCGGCACGCGGGAAGACGCGCGGCCCGGCACACGCCACAACTAGGGCGAGGCAGGCGGATGTCCAGCACCCGCCCGCGAATATAAAGCCGAAAAGCCGAAAGAACGCTCAGATGATGAGGTCGGTCATCATCTCGTTGTCGGTGATGTCCTGATAGGACCAGCCGGCCTCGTGGAAGCGCTTGCCAAGCACCTCGAAATTCTTGCGGTTCTTCGTCTCAATGCCGATCAGCACCGAGCCGAAATTGCGCGCCGACTTCTTGAGATATTCGAAGCGGGTGATGTCGTCCTCGGGACCGAGAAGCTCCAGGAAATCGCGCAGCGCGCCGGGCCGCTGCGGGAAGCGGAAGACGAAATATTTCTTCTTGCCCTCGAAGCGGAGGGCGCGCTCCTTCACATCGGGCAGGCGCTCGAAATCGAAATTGCCGCCCGAGACGACGAGGACGACCGTCTTCCCCGCAAGGTCCTTGCGGGGATAGTCCTTGAGCGTGTCGATGGCGAGCGCGCCGGCCGGCTCCAGCACCACGCCCTCGACATTCAGCATCTCGATCATGGTGGCGCAAAGCCGGTTCTCCGGAACGAGATGAACCGCGGAAGGGTCGAAATCCTTCAACTGGCGGAAGTTCTCGCGGCCGATCTCGGCGACGGAGGCGCCATCGACGAAATTGTCCACCTTGTCGAGGCGGACACGCTTGCCAGCGGCAAGGCTCTCACGAAGGCTCGGCGCGCCGAGCGGCTCGGCAAAGACGAATTCGCAGGTCGCGCCGGTCGCCTGCATGTAGCGCGTGACGCCCGAGGCGAGGCCGCCGCCGCCGACCGGCATGATGACGAGGTCGGCGCTGACATTCTTCGGCAGGAGGGCAACGACCTCATGGGCGACGGTCGCCTGCCCCTCGATGATGTCGGGATGATCGAAGGGCGGAACCATGCGCCCGCCCGATTCCTCGGCAAAGGCGATGGAGGCGGCGTAGCACTCGTCGAAGAAGTCGCCGACAAGACGGATCTCGACGAACTCGCCGCCGAAGAGGCGCGTTTTGTCGATCTTCTGCTGCGGCGTCGTGACCGGCATGAAGACGACACCCTTGCGGCCGAAATGCCGGCAGCTATAGGCGAAGCCCTGCGCATGGTTGCCGGCCGAGGCGCAGACGAAATGGAGGGTCTCGCCGTCCCCGGCGATCGCCTTCCGCATGAAGTTGAACGCTCCACGAATCTTGTAGGAGCGGACGGGCGAGAGGTCCTCGCGCTTCAGGAAAATTCGGGCGCCGTACTTGCGCGAAAGGAAGTCGTTCCGCTGCAACGGCGTCGGGGGAAAAAGCTCACGCAACGCCAGAGCAGCCTGTTCGACGCGGCGGACAAAGCCGTCGGCGGCGGTTTTCTCGATCATCTAAGGCTAGGCTCCGTATGGCTGGACGGCCAATGCCATAGTCCCCTCACCCGCACGAATCAAACCTTTCCCAAGACAGAAAGTCGCAGGCGGTTTATTTCGCCATGCCGCTCCAGAGCAAATATCCAGCGCCGGGCAGCCCGACTATAGTGCGCGCCGGGGAAACGGACCGGAATCGCCCAAGCCATGAACGACGCCATCACGGAGCCTTCGCAGCCGAAGGCCACCGAACAAGGATACCCGTCCTTTGGAGAGGCCGCCCGGGTCTGGGGACGGATCGCGCTTCTTTCCTTCGGCGGACCGGCCGGGCAGATCGCGCTGATGCACCGCATCCTCGTCGACGAGAAGCGCTGGATCGGCGAGGAGCGTTTCCTGCACGCGCTGAATTTCTGCATGCTCCTGCCGGGGCCGGAGGCGCAGCAGCTCGCCACCTATATCGGCTGGCTGATGCACCGGACGGCAGGCGGACTCGTGGCGGGCACGCTTTTCGTCCTGCCCGGCGCCATCGCCATACTGGCGCTGAGCTGGGTCTATGCGCTCCATGGCGACGCGGCGCCGGTCGAGGCCTTCTTCTTCGGGCTGAAGGCGGCGGTGCTCGCCATCGTTTTCCAGGCGGTCATCCGGATCGGGCAGCGCGCGCTTCGCAACAGGGTCATGCTCGGCATCGCCGCGGCGGCCTTCATCGCCATCTTCGCCTTCGGCGTCCCCTTTCCGCTCATCATCATTGCCGCCGGACTAATCGGCTTCCTCGGCAGCAAGGCCGGAATCGCCGCCTTCCGCGCCGGCAATGGACATGGGACCGGGCGTGGGCTCAACGACGCCGACAGCCTGCTCGGAGAGGGAATCCCCGCCCATGCCCGGCCCGACCGGGCGCGCTCGATCATCCTTTCCCTTGTCTTCCTCGCACTCTGGCTCGGCCCGACCGCCCTCCTTATCGCCGCTCTCGGACCGCAGAACGTTTTCAGCGAGATCGCAATCTTCTTCAGCCAGATGGCAGTCGTCACCTTCGGCGGCGCCTATGCGGTGCTCGCCTATGTGGCGCAGGCGGCCGTCGAGACCTATCAATGGCTCCGGCCGGGCGAGATGCTGGACGGGCTCGGCATGGCGGAGACGACGCCGGGGCCGCTGATCATGGTGACGCAGTTCGTCGGCTTCATGGGCGCCTTCCGCGAGCCGGGAACCCTGCCGCCGCTTCTCGCGGGGACGCTGGGCGGGCTGCTGACGACCTGGGTGACCTTCGTGCCCTGCTTCCTGTGGATCTTCCTCGGCGCGCCCTATATCGAGCAGCTTCGGACCAATGCGGCCCTCTCGGCCGGGCTCGCCGCGATCACGGCGGCGGTGGTCGGCGTCATCCTCAACCTCGCGGTCTGGTTCGGGCTGCATACGATCTTCCGCGAGGTCACGAGTTTCCGCGCCATGGGGCTCGATTTCGACCTGCCGGTGCTTTCCTCGCTCGACCCGCTCGCGCTCCTCCTGGCGCTGGCGGCGGTGCTGGCGCTTTTCGTCTTCAAGGCGGGCGTGGTGACGACCCTTGCCGGCTGCGCGGCGGCCGGACTGGTGCTTCATTTCGCCGGCCTCGCTCCGGCTTGATCGGCCGGCGGAGCGGACGCAGGATGACGGCGGGGAGGAAAGCGGGATGAGCGCACGGCCGGAAGTCCAGGGATTCTACGACCGGCGCACGGGCAGCATCCAGTATGTCGTCCATGACCCGGCGACGATGCGCGGCGCGATCATCGACCCCGTGCTCGACTTCGAGGAAAAGTCCGGTTCGGTCGCCACGGAAAGCGTCGACAAGCTGCTCGCCTATATCGAGGAAGCGGAGATCGGCATCGACTGGATCCTCGATACCCACCCCCATGCCGACCATTTCTCGGCGGCGCGCTACCTCAAGGAAAAGACCGGCGCGCCGACCGCCATCGGGGCGCATGTCAGGGACGTGCAGGCGCTGTGGAAGGCGATCTACAACCTGCCCGACTTCCCGGCGGACGGCTCGCAATGGGACCGGCTCTTCGAGGATGGCGACCGCTTCGCCATCGGCAATCTCGAAGCGCGGGTGATGTTCTCGCCGGGGCATACGCTCGCCTCGATCACCTATCTGGTCGGCGACGCCGCCTTCATCCACGACACGCTGTTCATGCCGGACAGCGGCACGGCGCGGACGGACTTTCCCGGCGGCGACGCCGCAACGCTCTGGGATTCCATCCAGGCGATCCTTGCCCTGCCCGACACGACGCGGCTTTTCACCGGGCACGACTACCAGCCCAAGGGACGGGCCGCTGCCTCGGAAAGCACGGTGGGCGAGCAGAAGGCCGCCAACACC
>Ga0164243_10015153_pt1 | contig 10675 bp, 8 predicted proteins | sample OricompcompostOP_FD_108781 | JGI IMG/M metagenome (GOLD analysis project Ga0164243, IMG submission 108781) | Organic Plus compost microbial communities from Emeryville, California, USA - Original compost - Organic plus compost (OP) | ecosystem: Engineered > Solid waste > Mixed feedstock >...
CGCACACGGTGACCAAGATGCCGCTGCCCACCGGGCGGTGCGCTGGGAAATATACCGAGGCGGCGCGCCAGGCGGGCATCGAGGGCGTCGTCGTGCTCGAGCTCGTCGTCGACGAGCAGGGGCGGGCGCGCGACATCCAGGTCGTCGAGGGGCTGAGCCACGGCCTGAACGAGGCTGCGATCGCGGCGGCGCGCGCGTGCCGGTTCACCCCCGGCGAGAAGGACGGTCAACCGGTCCCGGTGAGGTTGCGCACGTTCAAGATCCGCTTCGTGCTGGACGAGCGATAAATCGCACGGGCCGCTGGCGATCCTCTCGGAAATCGCAGGAAAATAGCGAACCATGGCTACTGAGAAGGTGATCGGTATCGACCTCGGCACCACGAACTCGTGCGTGGCGATCGTCGAGGACGGCACACCGTCCGTGATCCCCAATCGCGGCGGGTACAAGACGACGCCGTCGATGGTCGCGATCGCGGAGAACGGGAAGCGCCTCGTCGGCCACATCGCGAAGCGCCAGGCGATCACCAACGCCGAGAACACCGTGTACGCGGCCAAGCGCCTGATCGGACGCAAGTGGGGCTCGGCCGCCGTGCGCAGCTCGCTCGAGATCATGCCGTACCGCATCGTCGAGGGCCCGCACGACGACGTGCGCATCATGCTGCGCGACCAGGTGTTCAGCGTGCCCGAGGTCTCGGCCTACATCCTCCAGGAGATGAAGCTGATCTCGGAGGAGTACCTCGGCGAGGAGGTGCAGAAGGCCGTGATCACCGTGCCCGCGTACTTCAACGACGGGCAGCGCCAGGCGACCAAGGACGCGGGCCGGATCGCCGGCCTCGACGTCATCCGCATCATCAACGAGCCCACCGCCGCGGCGCTCGCGTACGGCTTCGGCCGCAACATCGAGCGCAAGGTCGCGGTCTACGACCTCGGCGGCGGGACGTTCGACATCTCGATCCTCGAGATCGGTAACGGCGTGTTCGAGGTCATCTCGACCGCCGGCGACACGTTCCTCGGGGGCGAGGACTTCGACCGCCGGATCATCGACTGGCTCGTGTTCGGGTTCGAGAAGCAGTACGGCATCGATCTCCGCAAGGACAAGATGGCGCTGCAGCGGCTCAAGGACGTCGCCGAGAAGGCGAAGTGCGAGCTGTCGAGCGTCAAGGAGACCGAGATCAACCTGCCGTTCATCATCTCGACGGGGCGCAACGAGGCGCTCCACCTGCAGACGATGCTGACGCGCGACAAGCTCGAGGAGCTGACCGGCGATCTGATCGACCGCACGATCGAGATCTGCGCGCGGACGCTCGAGGAGTCCGAGATCCAGCGCAGCCAGATCGAGGACGTGATCCTCGTCGGCGGCATGACCCGCATGCCGCGCGTGCAGCAGGCGGTCGCGGAGTTCTTCGGCCTCGAGCCCTGCAAGGGCGTCCACCCCGACGAGGTGGTCGCGCTGGGCGCGGCGATCCAGGGCGCGGCGCTGACCGACGACAAGAGCGACATCCTGCTCCTCGACGTCACGCCGCACTCGCTCGGCATCATGATCGTCGGTGGCTACTTCCACAAGCTGATCGAGCAGAACACCACCGTGCCGACCAGCGAGTCGCACGTGTTCACCACGGTCAAGGACAACCAGACCTCGGTGAAGATCCTCGTGCTCCAGGGCGAGAGCGATCGCGCCGAGGAGAACGAGCTGCTCGGCGAGTTCGTGCTGACCGGCCTGCGCCGCGCGCCGCGCGGGGAGGTCGAGATCGAGGTCCAGTTCCACATCAGCGCCGACGGCATCGTCAGCGTGAAGGCGCGCGATCTCGAGACCGGGCTCGAGCAGTCGATCACCGTGACCGCCACCTCGGGCCTCACCGAGGAGGAGATCCGGAAGATGGTCGAGGCGAACAAGGACTACATGGTCGAGGTTCGCTCGGGCCAGGAGTTCGACAAGGCGCGCCACGCCGCCGAGCGCGCGCTCGAGGAGATCGAGTCGCTGTTCCCGCAGGTCACCGACATCATCGCCGGCTCCGACTTCGGTCAGGACGCGGTGAAGAAGGCGCGCGGCGTCGTCGATCGCACGAAGCAGTCGATCGCGGCCAAGGACCTCACGGCGCTCACCGAGGCGACCGAGGCACTCAATCGCACGCTCAACATGTTCCGTGGCGTGGTGTCCAAGACCCGCGGATGAACATGTCGGGTGATTCGACGGAGCTCGACCGTCTGCTCGAGGAGGGCCTGCTCCTCTACGGGCAGGGCGACGTCGACGGAGCGCTCCGCGCGTGGGAGCGGGTCCTCGCGGCCGAGCCGCATCATCGCCAGGCGACGAGCTACGTGCAGTACGTGCGGAGCAACTACCGGATGCTCACGAGCGATCAGACGAACGAGCCGCCGGGGCCGTTCGGGATCGGGCCGGAGGAGCCGGAGTACCAGATCGAGGTCATGCCGGGCGAGGTGCCCGCCGCGCCCGCGGCCGCGCCCCCCGCACCGATGTACATGGACCCGGGCGACGCCGGCTGGGTGATCGAGGCCGAGCGGGCGCGCGCGCGGGTCGACGATCCCAACGAGCCACTGACGCTCGAGCTCGAGGCCGACGAGCCGGACGAGCCCACCGACGGTGGCGAGGTCGGCTTCGACGACGCGACGCGCGAGTACGGGATGATGCGCCCGGCGGAGGCACGCCCGTCGTCCGAGGGCATCGTCGAGGCGACGACGACGGAGTTCTCGTCGGAGGGGACGCCGGGGTTCGGCAGCCCGCAAGACGTCCAGAGCTTCGGCACGCAGATCACCGGCGTGCGCCAGCGCGACACCGGGTTCGTCCGACCGACGCGCGAGTCGCTCGACGGGTCGGCGTCTGCGGCCGAGCCGCGGCCCGAGCCGCGCCCCGAGCTGCGCGCGGCGACCCGGAGCATGCGCGAGGAGTCGTCCGAGCTCGAGATCACGCTGCGCACGCCGAGCCCGGCGCCCTCGGCACCGCGGCCGCGGGCGTCGTCCTCTCAGGAGCTCGCGTACGCCGAGCTCGAGATCGAGACGGCGACGGGGCACCGCCTGCCGCTGCCCGATCCGCTGGGCGGCCAGATGCCGCCCGATCCGCCGTCGCACCTCGAGCCCTCCGCCAGCGAGCCGCTGGAGCTGGCGCCATCGGGCGCGCTCGGCACCCTCGACCTCGCGGTGTCCGCGACGGAGACCACGGATTTCGAGCCACCGACCCAGGAGCGCAGCCGGTTCGACGCGCTCGTGTCCGCGCCGACGCGCGAGCTCGGGCTGCGACCGCCGTCCACGACCCGCGCGCCGACCGAGGATCAGCCCACGTTCACCGCCGGGCAACCCGTGGAGCTCGAGGCGAGCCCCCCGCCCCGGGACGCCAGCCTGGACCTCGATCCGATCGCGGCGCGCGGCGAGCAGATCCTCGAGGAGATCGATCGCGGCGCCCCGACCGAGGAGGACAAGGACGATCGGACGCGGCGCCGGATCCACGCGCTGCTCGATCACGCGGCTCGCTGGGCGAACGCCGGCGATCTGGATCGCGCGGTGACCGCGGTCGACCTCGCGCTCGCCGAGGATCCGAACAGCGCGCTCGCGCAGAAGCTCGTCCACCGCAACCGCGAGACGATCCTGAGCGTGTTCCAGGCGTTCCTCGGCGACCTCGATCGCATGCCCGAGCTCGCGCGGCCGCTCCACGAGCTCGGGAGCGCGCCGATCAGCCCGCGCGCGGCGTTCCTCCTGTCGCGCATCGACGGCACGCTCTCGCTCGACGAGATCCTCGACGTGTCCGGCATGCCGCGGCTCGAGGCGTATCGCCATCTCTCTCAGTTGTTCCTGCGCGGAATCCTGCGGTAGAGACGGCCCGTGATCGTCACGCGGGTCACCAACGCCGTCGCCGCACGTCCGAGGGTCGCCGCGGCGCAGCTGCGCGTCGTCGACGGGCCGGACCGCGGGCTCGAGATCGAGTTGCCGCCGGTGGGCGTCGTGCTCGGCACGGAGCGCTCGTGCGACGTCGTGCTCACCGATGCGTTCGTGTCGCGCCGCCACTGCTCGGTCGCGCCGGCCGCGGGCGGGTTCGCGATCACGGATCTCGGCTCGCGCAACGGCACGTTGATCGACGGCGTCGCGGTCGGCAAGGTGGTCGCCCCGCCGGGCGTCGTGCTGCGGCTCGGCAAGACGCTCGTCCAGGTGATGCCCGCCGACGAGGTGCTCGACATCCCGCCGTCGGCGAGCGACCGGTTCGGTGGGCTGTACGGCACGAGCCAGGCGATGCGCTCGGTGTTCGCGGTGCTCGAGCGCGCGAGCAAGACCCACGCGCCGGTGCTGTTCCTCGGCGAGAGCGGCACGGGCAAGGAGCTGATGGCGCGCGGGGTCCACGACGCGTCGCCGCGGCGCGACGGGCCGTTCGTGGTGTTCGACTGCGGCGCGTCGACCGAGACGCTGATCGAGAGCGATCTGTTCGGCCACACCAAGGGCGCGTTCACCGGCGCGGCGAGCGATCGCCAGGGCGCGTTCGCGGCCGCCCACGGCGGGACGCTGTTCCTCGACGAGATCGGCGATCTCCCGGTGAGCCTGCAGCCCAAGCTGCTCCGCATGCTCGAGGCGGGCGAGGTCGTGCCGCTCGGCGGTCGGAGGCCCGAGCGCTACGACGTCCGCATCGTCGCGGCGACCCACCGCGACGTGTTCGGCGAGGTCGCGCGCGGCGGCTTCCGCGGTGACCTGTACTACCGGCTCGCGGTCGTCGAGGTCCACGTGCCGCCGCTCCGTCAGCGGATCGAGGACCTGCCGGTCCTGATCTCGATGTTCCTCGAGCGCTCGGGCGCACCTCCCGAGCGGGCGCGCGCGCTCGCGGCGCAGGTCGGCGGGCCCGCGCTGGAGCGGCTGCAGGCGTATCACTGGCCGGGGAACGTTCGCGAGCTGCGCAACGTGATCACGCGCGCGGTCGCACTGGCCGGGCCCGACGACGACTTCCAGTCGCTGCCGTTCGTGCTGCGCCCGACCGCGGCCGCGCCGGAGAGCCAGGCGATCCGCGCCGATCGGCCGTTCCACGAGGCCAAGGACGAGATGGTCGCGCGCTTCGAGCGCGAGTACCTGACGGATCTCGTGCAGCGCGCGAACGGGAACCTCTCGCAGGCCGCGCGGATCGCGGGCGTCGAGCGAAAGTTCCTGTACAAGCTGCTCGAGCGGGCGGGGCTGAGGTCGAAACCCACCGCAGATCAGGAAGACGACGTATGAGCCGGATCTATCGAACGCTGCCCCCCACGGGCACTCGCCTCGCGATCGCCTACTCGGGCGGCCTCGACACGCGCTGCGCGGTCGCGTGGCTCGCCGAGCAGGGCATGGAGGTCTACGCGTACACGGCCGACCTCGCGCAACCCGACGAGGCGAACCCCGCCGACATCCCGCCAGGCGCGCTCGAGCACGGCGCCCGCGTGGCGCGTCTCGTCGACTGCAAGGACGCGCTCGCGCGCGAGGGCATCGTCGCGATCCAGTGCGGCGCGTTCCACCTCTCCGTCGGCGGCAAGAAGTACTTCAACACCACGCCGCTCGGGCGAGCGGTCACCACGACCGCGATCGTCCGCGCGATGGTCACCGACGACGTCCACGTGTTCGGCGACGGCTCGACGCACAAGGGCAACGACATCCAGCGGTTCTATCGCTACGGGATCCTCGTCGACCCGTCGCTGCGGATCTACAAGCCGTGGCTCGACGCGGCGTTCGTGAAGGCGTTCGGCGGCCGCAAGGAGATGTCCGAGTACCTCGCGCGCATCGGCAAGCCGTACAAGATGGGCGTCGAGAAGGCGTACTCGACGGACGCCAACCTGCTCGGCGCCACGCACGAGGCGAAGGACCTCGAGCGGCTCGACACCGGCATGCGGATCGTCGCGCCGATCATGGGCGTCGCGCACTGGAAGCCCGACGTCGAGGTCGCCGCCGAGGAGGTCACGCTCGGCTTCGAGCAGGGCCGCCCGACGACGATCAACGGCCGCCGGTTCGACTCGCCGTACGAGCTGTTCGCCGAGGCCAACCGCGTCGGCGGCCGCCACGGCCTCGGCATGAGCGACCAGATCGAGAACCGCGTGATCGAGGCCAAGAGCCGCGGCATCTACGAGGCGCCGGGCATGGCGCTGCTCCACATCGTCTACGAGCGCCTGCTGTCGGCGATCCACAACGAGAACACGCTCGACCTCTACGCGACGCTCGGCCGCCGGCTCGGCCGCCTGCTGTACGAAGGGAAGTGGTTCGATCCCGAGGCGAGCATGCTGAAGGACGCGCTGACCCGCTGGGTCGCGCCGAGCGTCACCGGCGAGGTCACGCTCGAGCTGCGGCGTGGCGACGACTACACGATCGTGGCGACGCGTGCGGCGTACATGGCGTACGGCCCCGACAAGCTGTCGATGGAGCGCGTCGAGGCGCCGGCGTTCACGCCCGAGGACCGGATCGGCGCGCTCGAGATGCAGAACCTATCGGTCGGGGACAACCGCGAGCTGCTCCTCCACCACCTCGACAGCCTGCGCCAGCTCGCGCCGGATGGCCGCGATCCGCTGCCGCGGCTGCTCGGGACGGCCGACGTCGACGAGTAGCGGCGCGGCGCGGCGCCGGGCTCAGTCGAGCGGGTCGGTGATCTCCTCGGGCGGCAGCGGGGCAGGGCGCGAGACGTCGAGCACGTAGCGCACGAGCGTCGGCAGGTAGTCGGTCAGCGACGGGCAGCGGATCGTGGTGCCCGCGAGCGCCTGCGCGGTGTTGGTCTGATCGTAGTGGACGGGGTGATCGAGCACGTCGACGAACGCGGCCGGACCGCGCCCGAGCCGCGACAGGCCCGGCGTGCGCAGCACCGCGCGCGCGAGCGGACGCGGGATGTGTCCCCGCGGCTTCTCGGTCTTGGCGTGCTCGGCGACGCCCTCGAACACCGCGCGCGCGGTCAGCGGCGCGGGATCGACGAGGTGGAACGTCTTGCCTGCGGCGTGCTCGCTGCGCGCGACCTGCCACGCGGCGTCGACGACGTAGTCGATCGGGACGAGGTGGAGCGGCGCCTCACCGCGCCCGAGCAGCGGCAGGCGCAGACCCGAGGCGTTCGTCGCGATCAGCACCATCAGGTAGTAGGGCCCGTCGAGCTTGTCGATCTCGCCGGTCCGGCTGTCGCCGACGATGATGCCCGGGCGCAGCACGGTGATCGGTAGCTCGCGCATCGCGGCGCGCACGACGCGTTCGGCCTCGTACTTCGTGCGCTCGTAGTCGTTGTGGAAGCGCTGGCCGCAGTCGAGGTCCTCCTCGTAGAACGTGCCGCGCCGGTCGCCCGACACCATCGCCGTCGACCAGTGGACGACGCGCTCGAGGCGGTGCGCGTCACGCGCGAGATCGAGCACGCTCTTGGTGCCGGCGACGTTGACCCGCCACGCCGTCTCCGCGTCGATCCCCATGAAGTAGATCCCGGCGAGGTGGTGGATCCACGTCACGTCCTTGGTCAGCGCGCGGTACTCGACGCTCGACAGCCCGAGATCCATGTCGCAGATGTCGCCGATCAGGATCTCGACGCGATCGCCGCCCGGCAGCGAGCTCACGAACTGCTTCGCGTCCTCGGCGAACTTCGTCTGCGCCAGCACGAACAGCCGCGTCTCGGGCTCCGCCGCGAGCAGCTTGCCGATCATCCGCTTCGCGGTGAACGCGGGAAATCCGGTGATCAGCGCGACGTCCCGCTTCGCGAGCGCGACCCGCCCCGTGGCCGCGTCGCGCTTCGACGGGTGCGGGACGCGGATCGGCCCGAACTGTGCCTCGATCTGCGCGACGACGCGGTCGACCTCGGCCGTGAGGGCGGCGAGATCACCGTCGTTCTGGATCACCCACGTCGCCGCCGCGAGCTTCTCGGACAGCGGCGCCTGCGCGGCGATCCGCGCCTGAGCCTCCTCGGGCGTCAGGCCGTCGCGCTCGACGAGCCGCGCGAGCTGGACCTCCGGTGACGCGGCGACGACGATGAGCCCTGCGAGCCCGAGATGCGCGCGGTTCTCGACGAGCAGCGCGGCCTCGTAGAACACGACGCTCGCGCCCGCGTCGGCGAACGTCGCGATGGCCGCCGCGCTCGCGGCCGCGATCCGCGGGTGCGTGATGCGCCCGAGGTCCGCGCGTGCGACGGGATCGGAGAACGCGATCGCGCCGAGCCGCTTGCGATCGAGCGTGCCCTCGGGCGTGAGGATCGCCGTCCCGAACCGGGCGACGAGCTCGGCGAGCGCCGGCTGCCCGGGCTCGACGACCTGCCGCGCGAGCTGATCTGCGTCGACGACGGCCGCCCCGCGCTCGGCGAGCAGGCGGGCGACCGTGCTCTTGCCCGAAGCGATTCCGCCGGTGAGTCCGATCACGTGCACCGCCACGTGGCTTCCGTAGCACGACCGAGCACGGGCCTGGTAGCTTCGGCGCCCATGCTCGCCCGCTCGCTCGCTGCCCTGGCCACGCTCGCGCTGATCGCGGGCGTCGCGCTCGCGAGCCGCCGCGACTGGACCGGGAGCGCCCGCTGCGGCTCGTGTCACCCGGCCCAGCTCGCGTCCTGGCAGGCGACCCGGCACGCCCTGACCCGGGACCGGTTCGCCGCGGCCCCCGAGCCGCGCTGTCTCGCGTGCCACGGGACGGGCGAGGCTCCCGCGGGGGTGACGGTCGCCGTCGAGGTCGGCTGCGAGGCCTGCCATGGTGCGGGCGCGGCCTACGCCGAGGACGACCTGATGCGGAACCTTCCGGTCGCGCGCGCGCTCGGACTCTCCGATCTGTCCACGCCGAAGGCGCGCGCTACGCTGTGCGCTCAGTGCCACGCGCGCTCGACGCGCGGCATCCCGTTCGATCCCGAGACCCCGGTGCACCCCGTCGTGCCCGCCGGCCCGGGACCTCAGCCTGAGAAGCCCTCGGAGAAGTGACGCCCCATGAGCCGCGGTAGACCTCGCCCCAGAGCCACGTTCCTGACCTCCGCCGCCGCGCCGCGCGACTTCCCGCCGCCGTCGCTCCCCGAGCTCGCCGTGGTCGGTCGCTCGAACGTCGGCAAGTCGAGCCTCATCAACGCGCTCACCGGGCACGACGGGCTGGCGCGGACCTCGCGCACGCCGGGGCGCACCCGCCTGCTCAACTGGTTCGAGATCGACGCGAAGCCCACGTTCTACCTCGTCGACCTCCCGGGCTACGGCTACGCCGCCGTCGACGCGAAGACGCGCGAGAGCTGGAAGCCGCTGATCGAGACGTACCTCTCGGAGCGCAAGACGCTCGCGGGCGTGCTCCTCCTGATCGACATCCGGCGCGGTCCCGGCGAGGAGGAGCTCGACTTCGTGCCGTGGCTCGCCGAGCGCGAGATCCCGGTGCTCGTCGCGCTGACCAAGTCGGACAAGCTCGCGAAGAACAAGCGCATGCTCGAGGTGGGGCGCGCGCGCAAGACGCTCGATTTGACCCGCGACCCGTTCGCGGTGTCCGCGCTCGACGGCGAGGGCATCGAGGCCCTGTGGCGCGCCGTGATCGCGATCGCGACGAAGCGGTGAGCGGCGGTGCGCGCGCGATGCCCGGTGCGATGCCCAGTGCGCTGTTCATCGAGCCCGCCACGGTCGCCGATCTCGACGCGATCCACGCGATCGAGCGCGACGCGTTCCGCAAGCTGTGGCCGCGCGACGCGTTCGAGGCCGAGCTGACGCGCGAGCATGCCCACGTCGAGGTCGCGCGCGCGCCCGAGGTCGTCGGGTTCTGCAACTACTGGATCGTCGACGTCTCCGGCGAGGTCCACATCCTCTCGATCGCGACGCACCCGGCGCACCGCCGCGCGGGGGTCGGGGCGCGCCTGCTCGCCCACGCGCTCGACGCGGGCCGGGCGCGCGGCGCCACGCTCGCCACGCTCGAGGTCCGGCGCGGTAACCGCGCGGCGATCGCGCTGTACGAGCGCGCCGGGTTCCGCACCGTGCACGTGCGCAAGGCCTACTACCAGGACGACGGCGAGGACGCGCTCGTCATGCTCGCCGAGCTGTGACCGTCACGTCGACGTCGACGTCGACGACCACGCCGGCGTTGTTCGCTACTCGAGCGTGCCCGTGACTGGCACGCTGTCCGCCGCGTCCGCGCGCGTCCCGAAGTAGATCGCGGTGCCCGCGGCGCCGGCGATCAGCACGCCCGCGCCGGCGAGCACGTACCAGCGCTGGTACCAGGCCGGCTCGCCGCCGCGCCGCGACAGCGAGGCCTCCACCTTGATCTCGCCGTCGGGAGGCAGCGCGATGCGCGTCGTGAACGGGACGAAGCCCGCCTTCTCGACGCGGATGTCGTAGCTCGCGGGCGCGGGGAGCTTGAGGGGCTCGATCGGCGTGGTGCCCCGCTGCTGGCCGCCGACCGTCACCGCGGCGCCGGTCAGGTTCGCGACGATGCCGATCACGCCGTAGCGCATGAAGTCCGTCGGCGCGAGCAGGCGCGTGAGGTAGCCGTTCATCTGGTCGTCCGACGGCACGGAGCCGGCGCCGAACGAGTCCGCGATCCGGGTCACGACCTCGCGCCGCGCGACGTCGATCCGCTGCATCGTCAGGATCACGTCGCCGAGCTCGGAGATCGCGACGAGCAGGACCTCCGCCGCGCCGACCTCCTTGCCGATCGCCGCGAGGCACGCGGCGTCGCCTCCGCAGGTCGCGACGGCGGCGTCGAGCCGATCGCCGTACACCGCGCGGGTCTGATCCGGGCCGAGGAGCTGGAGCGAGGTCAGCTTC
>Ga0164243_10015154_pt1 | contig 10675 bp, 9 predicted proteins | sample OricompcompostOP_FD_108781 | JGI IMG/M metagenome (GOLD analysis project Ga0164243, IMG submission 108781) | Organic Plus compost microbial communities from Emeryville, California, USA - Original compost - Organic plus compost (OP) | ecosystem: Engineered > Solid waste > Mixed feedstock >...
TGAGGAGCCCGCGCGGAGGACGTCCCAAAACTATCGCCATGGCTCGGCTTCATACTTATCCCGGCCACCCACGTCTCGCGGAGCCATCGATTTTCAAAAGATATTATCTTTACGATCTTTCGGCCTTGCGCTAGGCTACCCGGACTAGGGCAGGAAAAGGCTGAAAACAGCCGTGAATACGCAAAGCTCACTCATCGCGCGTACGGGCGGGCCCTTTGTGGCCGGCCGCTCCGGGTCGCTCTCGGCGCAGATCGTCGGCGATGTGCGCGAGGCGCTGTTCGAGAAGCGGCTGAAGCCCGGCGAGCCGATCGGCACGGAGAAAGACCTCGCGGCACGCTATGGCGTCAGCCGCATCGTTGCCCGCGATGCGCTGCGCACGCTGCAGGCGCTCGGCATTGCCGAGATCCGCATGGGCAAGGGCGGCGGTGCGCGCGTCGCGCGCGGCAATCCGCGGCTTTTTGCGGAAGCCCTGGCGGTACAGCTCGATCTCACCGGCGTCAGCGCAGCCGAAGTGATGGATGCGCAGCGCGCGATCGAGGCGCTGGCCGCCGAACTCGCCGCTGAGCACGCGACACAAGCCGATCATGCGCGGTTGAAGCGGCTGCTGGCCGAAGCGGAAAGTCTCATCGATCATGGCGACGCGTACACGCGATCCTGCCGCGACTTTCATCTCGCCATCGCCGAAGCCTCACACAACCGCGTGCTGGTGGTGCAGTTCATCTCGCTCAATCATATCTCGTGGCCGGCGCATAACCGCACGCTGACGCCCGAGGTCGCGAGGCGTGTGCTTGCTGTGCACAAGGAGCTCGCATCGCTGATCGAGATGCGCGATGCCGCCGGCGCGCGAAAACTCATGGATGACCATGTGAAGATGATCCGGGCGCGGCGTGTGTCCGAACGCGATCATCATGATGAGGACTGCTGCTGATTCATGAAGATGGATCAACTGAAAGGAATCCATCCGCTCGTCCCCGCGAAGGCGGGGATCCAGAGTCTAAACACTGGATTCCCGCCTTCGCGGGAATGAGCGGAGTGGTGGTGGCTGCTGGATCCAAGACTTCAACACGAGGCGCAAAGGGAGAAGACGCATGACGACCAACCACAAGTTCATCATCGAACCGCACTTCCGCCTGCAGGAATGGATCGCCGAGGAGAAGGGCTACTTCAAGGACGAGGGGCTCGATTATGTGTTCCGCGAGCTCGTGCAATCGACCGACGGCAAGATCCACGACAAGGGCAACAAGGTCGGCGCCTATCAGTCGTTCGAGGAAGGCCGCAAGTCCGACGTCAGTTGCGCCTGCCACTGGGCGGTGAATGTCGCCGCGGCATCGGGCCATGGCCGGCTCAACCGCGATGTCTATTCGGTTGCGCCCTCAGGCATTTTCGTTGCCCCGGATTCGCCGATCAAGACGCCGGCCGATCTTGCCGGCGTGCCGATCTCGGTCGGCTTCCAGTCCGGCAGCCATTACGCGTCGATCCAGGCACTCGAAACCTACATGCCGAAAGAGCAGATCAATCTGTCGTTCAACGACGGCATGCTGTTCAGGCGCATGGAGCTTCTGCTCGACGGCAAGATCCCGGCAGCGACTTTGTTCTCCGGGCCGTATTACCTCGCCGAGCAGCTTGGCTTCCGCAAGATCATGGACAACACCTTCATGATCGCCAACATGATCCACGGCGATCCCGATCCGGAAGACCTGCGCAAATTCTTCAAGGCGCTGAAGCGTGCGCAGCGCGATCTCGACCTGCGGCCTGAGCTTTACACGCACTATTACAAGAACGAATTCCCGGTGCGCTGGCACGAGGTCATGGATACGCGCCGCTGGGGGCCGGGCGAGCGTATCGTGTTCGAACCCTACACGGAAGAGACGTTCAACACCTCGCGCGACTGGATTGCCACACACGACATTTTTGAAGGCGGCGATCTCGGCAAGAAGCGTTACGAGGAAGCGACCGTCAGTGTGATGTGACCCGCTGGTCCGGGGCGCCGCTGTTGCGGCGCTCCGGATTGCGCTTAATGCGCCTGCGCCACTTTCAGCCCGATCAGGCGATCCAGTGTGGCATGATCCTTCCAGAGATCGTCCGAGCGCGCGCGATGCACGATATTGCCGCGCTCGAGCACGATCGCGTTCTCGGTCAGCGCCAGCGCCATCTGCGCGTGCTGTTCGACCAGAATGAACGCTGTGCCCTGCTCCGCCAGCATGCGGCGGATCGCAGCCGCCAGTTCCTCGACGATGATCGGCGCAAGGCCTTCGAACGGCTCATCGAGCAACAGCAGCGATGGATTGGTCAGGAGCGCGCGGCCCAGCGCCAGCATCTGCTGTTCGCCGCCGGACAATTGATTGCCCTTGTTGCTGCGGCGTTCCTTCATGCGCGGCAACAGGTCGTAGATGCGCTCCAGAGTCCAGTGGCCGGAACGCGCGGTGACGGTGAGGTTTTCCTCGACCGTCAGCGACGGGAATATCTCGCGCTCCTGCGCCACCCAGCCGATGCCGCCGCGCGCGCGCTTGAACGGCGCGACACGGGTGATGTCTTCGCCGTGCCAGTGAATCGAGCCGCGTGTCATGCGCGTGAAGCCCATGATGGTCAGCAGCAGGGTCGATTTGCCGACGCCGTTGCGGCCGAGTATCGCCAGGCTGCTCTTGTCGGCCATCTCGAGCGAGATGTCGTTCAGCACCACGGCGTCGCCATAGCCGGCGCGCACGCCCTTGAGCTGCAACAAGGCTTGCGTCATGGATGCGCTCCGCCGAGATAGACCTCGCGCACGCGCGGATCGGTCGAGATTTCCTTCGGCGTTCCTTCGAGCAGGATCGCGCCGCCGACCATCACGATGATGCGGCTGGCAAAGCGGAACACCACGTTCATGTCGTGCTCGATGAACAGCACCGAAATATCCTTGGAGAGTTCGGCGATCACCGAGAACAACTCGGCGCTTTCTTCCGGCGGCACGCCCGCCGCGGGCTCATCGAGCAACAGCATCTGCGGCTTCGAAGCCAGCGCCAGCGCGATTTCAAGAAGGCGCTGTTGTCCGTAAGCGAGTTCGCGCGTCGTCCTATAGGCGTGGTCGCCGAGGCGCAGCGATTTCAGGATCTCGTAGGCCTCATCGGCGTCGTTGCGATAGGAGGGCAGGGCCTTCCACCATGTGCCGGCCTGATTGTTGCGCTCGCAGATCGCCAGCGTCACCGCTTCCAGCGGTGAGAGATTCGGAAACAGCGTGTTGATCTGGAAGGTACGGACCAGGCCGCGCTTCACACGCTGGTCCGGCTTGAGATGCGTGATCTCGGTGTCGCCGAGCATGATCTGTCCGCTGTCCGGGCGGATCATGCCGGTCATCAGGTTGATCAGCGTCGTCTTGCCGGCGCCGTTCGGACCGATCAGCGCGTAGCGTTCGCCGCGCGGCACGGAAATGCTGATGTCGCGGGCGACGACGAGCTGGCCGAAACGCTTGTTGATATTGCGGGTGGCAAGGGCCGGCGTTGCGGATGCGGGGGTGGTCATGAGCGGCGTCCCCGGATCATGCGATAGAGATGGGACAGGCCGCCGAGGATGCCGTTCGGCAGCAGCATCACGACGAGCACCAGCAACAGGCCGATCCAGAAATACCAGTATTGCGGATTGATTCCGGAGAACTGGTCGCGCGCCACCATGAAGATGATCGCGCCGATCAATCCGCCATACAGCATGCCGGCGCCGCCCAGCACCAGCATCACGAGGACGTCGGCAGAGCGCTGGAAGTCGAGGACGCCGAGCGACACGGTGGAGGTGGTTTGCGCCAGCAGCGCGCCGGCGATACCGGCGATCGCCGCCGACATCGTATAGACCTTGCGGATATGCGCGGCGCTCGGTGCGCCGATAGCGGGCATGCGCACGGAATTCTCGCGAATGCCGCGCAGTGCCAGGCCGAATGGCGAATTGGTCAGCCGTCGCACCGCAAGGAACATGATGAACAGAACCACCAGCGAATAGACGTAAGCGGTATGGCCCCAGAGATCGAACTCGAACATGCCGAGCAGCTTGCCGATGCGGATGCCCTGCAATCCGTCGGCGCCGCCGGTCAGCCAATGCGCCGAGTTGGCGAGTTCATGTACGAGGAAGCCAAGGCCGAGCGTGATCATGATCAGCGCCAGGTGCTTGAAGCGCGCGATGATGAAGCTCGTGGCAAAGCCGACAATGCCGGTCAAAGCGGCGGCAATCACAAGGCCGAGCAGCGGATCGCCGATGCCGTATTTCGATATGATGCCGGCAGTATAGGCGCCGATGCCGAAGAAGGCTGCATGCCCGAGCGAGACGATGCCGGCATAGCCAAGAATGAGATCGAGCGACAGTGCGAACAGCGCCGTGATCGCGATCTGGCTGGCCAGTGAGAGATAATTCGGGAACAGCAGGAACGGCAGAAGCGTCGCCAGCCAGAACGCATATTCCAGCGGGTGCCAGCGCGTCTGTGCGCGAAGATAATCGTGCGGGGTCATGGGTGTGCCGGGCTTGCTCATGGCTTATCGCTTTCCGAACAGGCCGGCCGGCCGCCACATCAGCAGCAGGATCATCACCAGATAGATCAGGAAGGCGCCGACCTCCGGCACGTAATATTTGCCGGCGATGTCGCTGATGCCGATCAGCACTGCGGCAATGAACGATCCGAGGATCGAACCGAGGCCGCCGACCGAAACGACGATCAGCACATAGACGAGGTAGATCAGCGCAAAGGATGGATCGAGGCCGACGATCTCGATCGCCAGCGCGCCGCCAAGACCGGCAAGGCCGCTGCCGAGCGCGAAGGTAGCGGCGAAGGTCGCATCGACATTAATGCCGAGACCGCGCGCCATGCGCTGGTTGTCGACCGCGGCGCGCACCTGCTGGCCAAAGCGCGTGTATTCCAGCGTGAGCACGAGGACCAGCGTGACAGCCAGGCCGACGGCAACGAGGAACAGCCGGTAGACACCGAAATTGATGCCGAAGTACTGCACCGAGCCGCGCAGGAAGGATGGCGTCGGTGCGGCCTGGTGCACGGTCCCGAAAATATAGGCCGCCGTCGCGATCGACATGAAGGCGAGACCGATGGTCAGCAGCACCTGGTCGAGATCGCTGGCGCGATAGAGCTTGCGGTAAAGCAGGCGCTCGAACACGACGCTCACCAGAGCTGCGGCGAGAAAGGCCATCGGCAGGGTGGCGAGGAACGGCCAGCCGAAGCGATTGACCAGCGTCACCGTGACGTAACCGCCGAGCATCGCGAAGGCGCAATGCGCGAGGTTGACGAAATTCATCATGCCGAGCGTGACCGACAGGCCGACCGACAACAGGAATAGGAGCATCCCGTAGGCAAAGCCGTCGAACAGAACGCCGATAATAGGCCCGAACATTCCCGCCCCTCGATAACGCGCCGGGTGGCACCGTCGCTTTCCCCGTAGCGACTGATCTTTCCGTTGTTATTGCTGGACGTTTGCGGGTTTGTCTACCCGGGTCGTAGCCGCGCTTCTATCTTTGGCTTTCGTCCAGATTTGGGGTCTTGCCCACAAGACAACGCCCGGAGCGCGAGGCTCCGGGCGTCGATTTTACCGAAAGAAGCTGGATTACTTCTTCATCCGCGCCTTGACCGGGTCCTTCACGGCCTCGACCTTGTCGAACTCGACATTGACGACCTTGCCGTCGACCTTCTCAACGCGACGGATATACACGTCCTGGACGATGTCGCGGGTTTCCGGATCGATCGAGATCGGACCGCGTGGGCTTTCCCACTTCGAACCCTTGGCGGCGTCGATCATCAACTGCGCATCGGTCTTGCCGCCGGTCTTCTTCAGGACGTCGTAGATGAGCTGCATGCCGTCCCAACCACCAACCGAGAAGAAGTCCGGGTTGCGCTTGTAGTCTTCGTTGAAGGCCTTCACGAAGGCCTGGTTCTTGGCCGACTTGTGGGTCGGGTCATAGTGGAAGCCGGTGATGATGCCGAGACCTGCATCGCCCATGCTCTTCAGAGCGGCGTCATCGGTGATTTCACCCTGGCCGAACACCTTGATCTTCTTCGGATCGATGCCGCGCTCGGCAAGCGCCTTGCCAAAAGCCGGCGGCTGCGCACCGCCGGGCACGAAGACATAGATGCCTTCCGGGTTCAGATCCTTCGCGCGCTGGACATAAGCGGAGAAGTCCGGATTGGCGACCGCCATCTTCACCGAGCCAATGACCTCACCGCCGGCCTCCTTGAAGGCGCGGCTGAAGCCGCCTTCGGCGTCGAGGCCTGGGCCGTAATCCGAGGCCATGGTGTAGACCTTCTTTACCTTGCCGGTGGTCGCGGCCCACTTGCCGAGCGCTTCGTTGATCTGCGGCGTGGTGAGCGAGACGCGCGCCATGTAAGGCGACTTCGTGGTGATGATCGATGTTGCGGCATTCATCACGACCATGAACTTCTTGGCCTGATCCGACACGTCACCCGCGGCGATCGCGTTCGGCGTCAGCACGAAGCCAGCGAGGATATCGACGCCGTCACGGACAACGAGTTCCTGCGCCAGGCGCTTGGCGACGTCCGGTGCGATGCCGCCGACATCCTTGCGGATGAATTCGATCTTGCGGCCGGCAACAGTGTCACCATTCTGCTTCACGAACAGCTTGATGGCATTGTCCATCTGCGTCGCCGCATCGGCAAACTGGCCCGAATAAGGCAGGATCAGACCGATCTTGATCGGGCCCTGCTGCGCTGTGGCTGCGCCGGCGAACAATGCCGCGGCAGCGAAAGCGCCCAGTCCTAGCAGTCTCTTAGACATTGTAATTTTCCTCCAGATTATTGGTGCAGCAAATTGCAATTCCGTATCGGATCTTGGCCGTTATTGGCTCATGCGCGCCTTCACCGGATCCTTTACGTTTTCGACCTTGTCGAACTCTACATTCACGAGCCCGTCGGGCGACTTCTCCACCCGGCGGAAATATACCGTCTGGACGACGTCGCGGGTCTGCGGATCGATCGACATGGGGCCGCGCGGGCTTTCCCAGGACATTCCTTTCGCGGCGGCCAGGAAAGCGTCGCCGTCAGCCTTGCCGCCCGTCTTCTTCAACACCTCGAATACGAGGTGCATTCCGTCATAACCGCCGACCGCGAACAGATTGGGATTCACGTTGCCCGAAAGCTCGCGATAGCCCTTCACGAATTCCTTGTTCACCGCCGAATTGTGATGATGGTCGTAATGATACGACGTGATGACGCCGAGTGCGGCATTGCCGGCGCTGGCGAGCGCGGTGTCGTCGGTGATTTCACCCTGGCCGAGAATCTTGATCTTGTCGGGCGTCACGCCACGCTCGGCCATCGACTTCATGATGGCGGCGGGCTGTACGCCAGCCGGCACGAATACGAAGATCGATTCCGGATTGGCGTCTTTCGCGCGCTGCACAAAGGCGGAGAAATCCGGGCTCGCGATCGGCATGCGCAACTGGCCGACAATCTCACCGCCGGCTTCCTTGAACGAGCGGACGAAAGCGGCTTCGGCGTCATGGCCCGGGCCGTAATCGGAGACCATCGTGAAGGCTTTCTTGGTGCCCTGTTTCGCGACCCAGGTGCCGAAAGGCTCGATCACCTGCGGCGAGGTGAAGGAGACGCGCATCGCATAAGGCGACTTGGTGGTGATGATCGAGGTCGCCGCGTTCATGATGATCATCGGCTTCTTGGCCTGCGCCGACACATCGGCCGCAGCGAGCGCATTCGGCGTCAGCGCGAAGCCGGCCAGAATATCCACGCCGTCGCGCACGATCAGTTCCTGCGCCAGCCGCTTGGCGACATCGGGATTGGCGCCGCCGGTATCCCTGCGGATGATCTCGATCTTTTTGCCGGCGACGGTGTCGCCAAATTTTTTCAGATAGAGTTTGACGCCGTTGTCCATCTGCGTCGCGGCATCGGCGAATTGGCCGGAGAATGTGCCGATGAAGCCGATCTTCACGGTGCCTTGAGATTGAGCATGGCCCGGCGACGCAAAAACAGTGACAGCGAAGAGGCTTGCTGCGAGCCAAGTTAATCCGGCGAACCGTGCCGATCGCATCGGGGATCCTCCCAAGCTTTTGGATAAGATAGCTTTTTTTGGAAATTAGCGGGCGGAGGTATCAACGTCAATTTGGCGGCTGAATGTCGCAGCGGCCAAGGGATTAACGTGATTAACGGGGGCATTGGGCAGCGGTGTGGGTGGGCTGCATGTCTTTTGTGCGTCCTGTAATTTGCATCCAAAATTGGCAGTTAATGCGCTCTGGGGGGATGTGGGCAAACGCGTTAGGATTCGCGTTATCGTCCTGCCCGGCGAAGACGGATTGTGCAGGTTTGATGTGGCTCTGAACTTTGAATTGAACGGCCAGATGCGGTCGGAGAACGACGTTTCTCCGAGCATGACAGTGCTGGATTATCTGCGGTTGAAGGCGCGTCTGACCGGAACCAAGGAGGGCTGCGCCGAAGGCGATTGCGGCGCCTGCACCATCGTGATTGCGCCTTTGGGCGAAGACGAACCGCGTTATCGAGCGGTCAATTCATGCCTCATGGTCGTGCCGCAGCTCGATGGTCATGCCGTGCTGACGGTGGAAGGATTGGCTGAGCGCGACGGTACGTTGCATTCGGTCCAGCAATCGCTGGTGGAAGCCGACGCAACGCAATGCGGTTTCTGTACGCCCGGCTTTGTGATGGCGATGTTCGCCTTTGCGCAGGGCGGCGAAGAGCGCAGCGATGAAACAATTCACGAGGCGCTCGCCGGAAATCTTTGCCGCTGCACCGGTTATCGGCCGATCGTCGAGGCCTGCCGCGTCATGCGCGCCGACCCGCCCGGTTGCGGCAGCGCCAACGCTGGCGCTCAAAGCCCGGCGGAGGAATATCGAAACGGCTCGCAGCTCTATCTCACCCCGCGGACACTGGATCAGATGGCGGACGCAAAAGCGTCCCACCCGGATGCGATCATTCTCTCCGGTGGGACCGATCTTGGGCTGCGTGTCAGCAAGGATCGCATCTCGTTTCCTGCGGTGATTTCCACGCGTGGCGTTCCGGCGCTCGGCGAGGTCTCGGACGATGACGGCAGGCTGACGATCGGCGGCGGCGCGACCTACACGCAGGTGCTGCCCTATCTCGACAGGCATTTTCCGTCTTTCGCGACGCTGGTGCGCCGCATCGGCTCACGGCAGATCCGCAATCTCGGCACCTTCGCCGGCAATCTCGCCAATGCCTCGCCGATCGGCGACACGATCCCCTGCCTGATGGCACTCGGTGCCGAAATCAAACTGCGCTCGAAAAACGGAACGCGCCTCGTGCCAGCGGAGGATTTCATTCTCGGCTATCGCAAGACCGCTTTGGCAGCCGACGAGTTCATCGAGTCGATTTCGATCCCATTGCTTTCAAGTGGAACCAGCTTCACCGCCTACAAGCTGTCGAAGCGTTTCGATCAGGATATCTCGACCGTGGTTGCCGCATTTCGGCTGCGCACGGACAACGGCACAGTGAGCGAGTTGCGCGCCGCCTATGGCGGCATGGCCGCGCAGGCCGCTCGCGCGAAGACGGTCGAGGCGGCCGTCATCGGCAAGCCCTGGATTGCTGACACGGTGAAAGACATCGATGCCGCTTTGGCGAAAGACTTCCAGCCGATGACCGATCATCGCGGCACAAATGCTTATCGCATCCGCGCTGCGGCGAATCTGATCCGCCGTTTGCAGATGGAGATGACCGGGCCGGCAGCTTTGCAGGTGTGGGACCTATGAGCGCGCCCCTTTCCCGGATTCGCGGTGGCGTTCACGCGTCGATCCGCCATGACAGCGCGGCGGGCCATGTCACCGGCGCTGCGCTCTATCTCGACGATGTGCCATCCGTTCCCGGTTCGCTGGAATCGGCATTGGTGCTGTCGCCGTATCCGCATGCACGGATCAAGAGCATCGACATATCGCGTGCGCTGGCCGCGCCCGGCGTCGTCACCGTCATCACCGCCGCCGACATTCCCGGCAAGAACGACATCGCACCGATCCGCAGCGACGAGCCGTTGCTGGCTGCCGGCATTGTCGAACATGAAGGGCAGATCGTAGCCGCCGTTGCGGCACAAACGCTCGATCAGGCCCGTGCTGCCGTCAAACTTGTCGATGTCGAATACGAATTGCTCGAGCCGATCCTGACGCTCGAACAGGCGATCGAACGCGAGAATTACGTCGCGCCGCCGCAGAGCATGGTGCGCGGCGATGTCGATGCCGCGCTGGCCTTGGCGCAACATCGGCTCTCCGGCGAATTCCAGTGCGGCGGACAGGAGCATTTCTATCTCGAAGGCCAGATCGCTATCGCCCATCCGGGCGAAAATCGCGATATTCACGTCTGGAGTTCGACCCAGCATCCGACCGAGGTGCAGCACGGTGTCGCCCATCTGCTTGGCATTCCCTTCAATGCTGTGACGGTGGAAGTGCGCCGCATGGGTGGTGGCTTCGGTGGCAAGGAAAGCCAGCCGACCATCATCGCCGGCATCGCCGCGGTGCTCGCATGGAAGACGCGCTGCCCGGTGAAGCTGCGATTGCCACGCGATGATGACATGCGAGCCACCGGCAAGCGCCATCCGTTCCTGTTCCGTTATGACGTCGCCTTCGATGGCGACGGCGCGATCAAAGGGCTTGATCTGCTGCTGGCCGCGAATGGCGGCCATGTCGCCGACCACACGCCGGCAGTGATAACCCGCGCGCTGTGCCATTCCGACAA
>Ga0164243_10015155_pt1 | contig 10675 bp, 10 predicted proteins | sample OricompcompostOP_FD_108781 | JGI IMG/M metagenome (GOLD analysis project Ga0164243, IMG submission 108781) | Organic Plus compost microbial communities from Emeryville, California, USA - Original compost - Organic plus compost (OP) | ecosystem: Engineered > Solid waste > Mixed feedstock >...
GAGTCGACGTCCGGCAGGTCGCGCAGCTGCCTGCGCGTGATGTCACCGGCGGGCGCCTCCAGCTTGACGACGTCCGCGCCGAGCCAGGCCAGCAGCTGGGTCGCGGAGGGGCCCGACTGGACGTGGGTCATGTCCAGGACGCGGATGCCCTCGAGTGCCTTCGCGGTCATGGGCGTGCACCTCACTTGTACATGGTCTGGTTCATCGTTCCGGGGGCGTACGCGTCCGGGTCCACCCAGACGTTGATCAGCGACGGCTTGCCCGACTCGCGGGCGCGGCGCAGCGCGGGGCCGATGTGGGCGGGGTCGCGGACCTCCTCGCCGTAGCCGCCGAGCATCCGCGCGAACTCGTCGTAGCGGACGTCCCCGAGGGTGTTGCCGACCCGCTCCCGGTCCTTGCCGTACTTGACGGCCTGGCCGTAACGGATCTGGTTCATCGAGGAGTTGTTGCCGACGATGCCGACGAACGGCAGGTCGTAGCGGACCAGCGTCTCGAAGTCCCAGCCGGTGAGGGAGAACGCGCCGTCGCCGAACAGCGCGACGACCTCCTTGTCCGGCCGTGCCTGCTTGGCGGCCAGCACGAACGGCACCCCGACGCCGAGCGTCCCGAGCGGCCCCGGGTCCATCCAGTGGCCGGGCGACTTGGGCTGCACGACCTGCCCGGAGAAGGTGACGATGTCGCCGCCGTCGCCGATGTAGATCGAGTCCTCGGTGAGGAAGTCGTTGATCTCGCTCACCAGCCGGTACGGGTGGATCGGCGAGGCGTCCGAGCGCAGCTGCGGCAGCCGCTTCTCCAGGGCGGTCTGCTCGGCCGCGCGCAGCTCGTCCAGCCACTCCTTGCGCTTGGACGCGCCGCCGTTGATCCGCCCGGAGGCCGCCTCGGTGACCGCCTTCAGCACCAGCCCCGCGTCCCCGACGATGCCGAGGTCGATGTCGCGGTTCTTGCCGACGGTGCGGTAGTCGAGGTCGATCTGCACGACCGTCGCGGCGGGGGAGAGCCGCTTGCCGTAGCCCATCCGGAAGTCGAAGGGCGTGCCGACGATGACGATGACGTCGGCGCCCGAGAACGCGTACCGGCGCGACAGCTGGAAGTGGTGCGGGTCCCCGGGCGGCAGGGTGCCGCGGCCCGCACCGTTCATGTACGCGGGGATGTTGAGCGTGCGCACCAGTTCGGTCGCGGCCTCGGTGGCGCGGGTCGTCCACACCTGGCTGCCGAGCAGGATGGCCGGCTTCTCGGCGTGCACCAGCAGGTCGGCCAGCTTCTCGACCGCCTCCGGGTCGCCGGGGGAGCGGGTCGAGGCGCGGTAGGCGCCCGGCTTCGGCACCCGCGCCTTGTCCGCGGGCACCTTGGCGTCCAGCACATCGCGCGGGATCTCCAGGAAGGAGGGTCCCGGCGCTCCGTGGTAGCACTCGCGGAAGGCCATCGACACCATGTCCGCGGCGCGCGCCGTGTCCGGCACGGTCGCCGCGAACTTGGTGATGGGGTTCATCATGTCGACGTGCGGGAGGTCCTGCAGCGACCCCATCTTGTGCTGAGTCAGGGCCCCTTGGCCGCCGATCAGCAGCATGGGCGACTCCGCGCGGAAGGCGTTCGCGACCCCGGTGACGGCGTCGGTGGTGCCCGGTCCGGCCGTGACCACGGCGCAGCCGGGCTTGCCGGTGATGCGCGCGTAGCCGTCGGCGGCGTGGGCGGCGACCTGCTCGTGCCGTACGTCGACGACCTCGATGCCCTCGTCGACGCAGCCGTCGTAGATGTCGATGATGTGGCCGCCGCACAGCGTGTAGATGCGGTCGACGCCCTCGGCCTTGAGGGCCTTGGCGACGAGATGACCGCCGGAGATGACGTCCTGGGTGTCGTCGGGCATGGCGAAGTCCTTGTCCCTTTCCTAGGGGGCGGGGAACGCTCTCGCGGTACATTGCATACAGTCGACGAATACTGTATGAACCTTGTTATCCCGCATCCGATGGGTGGTGTCCAGGGGGTGCGCGGCACTTTTCGGTCGCCGGTTCCCGGCCCCCACCGGAGCCTTTGGCGACGTCACAGACAGGAGCCGAGATGGACCTGTACGAACACCAGGCAAGGGAACTCTTCGCAGACCACGGCATCGTGGTCCCGCGGGCCGAGATCACCTCCTCGCCCAAGCAGGCCCGCGAGATCGCCCGCAGGCTGGGCGGCCGCGTGGTCGTCAAGGCCCAGGTCAAGACCGGCGGACGCGGCAAGGCGGGCGGCGTCAAACTCGCCGCCGACCCGGCCGCCGCCGAAATCACCGCACGCCAGATCCTCGGCATGGACATCAAGGGCCACGTCGTGGAGACGGTGATGCTGGCCCGACCGGTGGACATCGAGAGCGAGTTCTACGTCTCGTACGTCCTCGACCGCGCCGCCGGCACCTTCCTCGCCATCGCCTCCGCCGAAGGGGGCATGGAGATCGAGGAGGTCGCCGCGACCCGCCCCGAGGCCGTCGCACGCGTCCCCGTCGACCCCGCCGAGGGCGTCACCCCGGCCGTCGCCGCGCGCATCGCCGACGCGGCCGGCCTGCCCGCCCGCACCGTCGACGTCCTGGTCCGCCTCTGGGACGTCCTGGTCCGCGAGGACGCCCTCCTCGTCGAGGTCAACCCGCTCGTCAGCACCCGCGACGGACAGATCGTCGCGCTCGACGGCAAGGTGACCCTCGACGACAACGCCCGCTTCCGCCAGGCACGCTGGGGCGACGAGGCCGAGGCGGGCCACGACCCGCTGGAAGCCGCCGCGGCCGCCAAGGGCCTCAACTACGTCAAGCTCGACGGCGAGGTCGGCATCATCGGCAACGGCGCCGGACTCGTCATGTCCACCCTCGACGTGGTCGCCGGCTGCGGCGCCCGCCCCGCCAACTTCCTCGACATCGGCGGCGGCGCCTCCGCCCAGGTCATGGCCGACGGACTCTCCGTCGTCCTGTCCGACCCGGCGGTGAGGTCCGTCTTCGTCAACGTCTTCGGCGGCATCACGGCCTGCGACGCCGTCGCCGACGGCATCGTCCGCGCGCTGGACACCGTACGGCTCACCAAGCCGCTCGTGGTGCGCCTCGACGGCAACAACGCCCAGCGCGGACGGGCACTCCTCGACGAGCGCGCCCACCCGCTCGTCGAACAGGTCACCACCATGGACGGCGCCGCGAGCCGGGCCGCCCACCTCGCCACCACACCCTGAGGAGACGGACGACATGGCGATCCACCTCACCAAGGAGAGCAAGATACTCGTCCAGGGCATGACCGGCGGCGAGGGCATGAAGCACACCCGCCGGATGCTCGCCGCCGGAACGAACGTCGTGGGCGGCGTCAACCCGCGCAAGGCCGGCCGCACCGTCGACTTCGACGACCGTCAGGTCCCCGTCTTCGGCTCCGTCGCCGAAGGCATGGACGCGACGGGCGCCGACGTGACCGTCGTCTTCGTGCCGCCCGCCTTCACCAAGGCCGCGGTGACCGAGGCCGCCGACGCCGGCATCGGCCTCGCCGTCGTCATCACCGAGGGCGTCCCCGTCCACGACTCCGTCGCGTTCCTCGCCCACGCCCGCCGCCGCGGCACCCGCGTCATCGGCCCCAACTGCCCCGGCCTGATCAGCCCCGGCCAGTCGGGCGCGGGCATCATCCCCGCCGACATCACCAAGCCGGGACGCATCGGCCTGGTCTCCAAGTCCGGCACCCTCACCTACCAGCTGATGTACGAACTGCGCGACATCGGCTTCTCCACCTGCGTCGGCATCGGCGGCGACCCCGTCGTCGGCACCACCCACATCGACTGCCTCGCCGCCTTCCAGGACGACCCCGACACCGACCTGATCGTCCTCATCGGGGAGATCGGCGGCGACGCGGAGGAACGCGCGGCCGCCTACATCCGCGACCACGTCACCAAGCCCGTCGTCGGCTACATCGCCGGCTTCACCGCCCCCGAGGGCCGCACCATGGGCCACGCCGGCGCGATCGTCTCCGGCTCCTCCGGCACGGCCCGCGCCAAGCAGCAGGCGCTGGAAGCGGCGGGCGTGCGGGTCGGGCGCACGCCGACGGAGACGGCGCGGGAGGTGCTGGCGGTGCTGGACGCCTGAGCCGTACGCGCCCTTGGCCTGTCCACAGGCCCCCGGCTCCTGATCTTTCGCCGGCCCCCGATCTCCTGCAGCCCCCTGATCTCTCGACCGTGCACCGAGAGCGGAGCGAACCGTATGCCACCCACCCTCACCCTCAAGTCCGGCACCTCCTGGGCCGATGCCTGGCAGCGCTGCCTGACCGTCGCCCCGGAGGCCTTCCGTGACGACCGCGTCCTCAACCTCTGGAACGCCGCCTGGCAGACCGACGGCCGTGCCCTGCCCGCCGTCAGCCCCGTCGACGGCACCCCCGTCGCGGGCCCGCCCCGCCTGGACCGGGCCACCGCCCGGCAGGCCGTACGCGCGGCCCTGGACCAGCACCGCGCCTGGCGCCACGTCCCGCTCCCGGAACGCCGGGCCCGCGTGGCCGCCACCCTCGACGCCCTCGCCGAGCACCGCGACCTGCTCGCCCTCCTGCTCGTCTGGGAGATAGGAAAGCCCTGGCGACTGGCGTGCGCGGACGTCGACCGGGCCATCGACGGCGTGCGCTGGTACGTCGACGGCATCGACACCATGCTGGAGGGCCGCGCCCCGCTCGACGGGCCCGTCTCCAACATCGCGAGCTGGAACTACCCGATGAGCGTGCTGGTCCACGCCCTGCTGGTGCAGGCGCTGGCCGGCAACGCGGTGGTCGCCAAGACCCCGACCGACGGAGGCGTCGCCTGCCTGACCCTGGCGACGGCGCTCGCCGCCCGCGAGGGCATCCCGGTGACGCTGGTGAGCGGCAGCGGGGGAGAGCTGTCCGAGGCGCTGGTGCGGGCGCCGGAGATCGGCTGCGTCTCGTTCGTGGGGGGCCGCGACACGGGCGCCGCGGTCGCAACCGCCGTGGCTGACCTGGGGAAACGGCACATCCTCGAACAGGAGGGCCTGAACACCTGGGGCATCTGCAACTACTGGGACTGGGACGCCCTCGGCGCGCTGATCCCCAAGCTCTTCGACTACGGCAAGCAGCGCTGCACGGCCTACCCGCGCTTCGTCGTCCAGCGCAGCCTCTTCGACGCCTTCCTCGCCGCGTACCTCCCCGCGGTCCGCACGCTGCGGATCGGCCACCCCCTCGCCGTCGAGCACCCGGACGACCCGTACCCGGCGCTCGACTTCGGCCCCGTGATCAACGCGGCCAAGGCGAAGGAACTGGACGACCAGGTCGCGGAGGCGATCGACCGCGGCGCGGTCCCGCTGCACCGCGGCACACCGGCCGAGGCCCGCTTCCTGCCCGGCCAGGACACGTCGGCGTACGTCCAGCCGGTCACGCTGCTGAACCCGCCCCGCTCCTCCCCGCTGCACCACGCGGAGCCGTTCGGGCCGGTCGACACGATCGTCCTGGTCGACACGGAGGCCGAACTGCTGGCCGCCATGAACGCGTCCAACGGCGCCCTGGTGGCCACGCTCTCCACGGACGAGCGGGCCACCTTCGACCGGCTCGCCCCGCAGATCCGCGCGTTCAAGATCGGCCACGGGGTGCCTCGCTCCCGTGGCGACCGGGACGAGCTGTTCGGCGGCTTCGGCGCGTCGTGGCGCGGCGCCTTCGTCGGCGGCGAGCTCCTGGTGCGTGCGGTGACCCGGGGCCCGGCGGGGGAGAGGCTGCCGGGCAACTTCCCGGACCGCCGGCTGACCCCCTGAACCGGCCGACACCTGAGCCGCGCGGGAGTGTGTCCCGCGCCTCCCCGGGACGACGGAAACGCAGGTGAAAGGCACTCCGAAACCTTGGTATGGTTGTCCATGTCGCCGCCGGGGGAACACCTCCGACAGCGACAGACACCTTGTCCGGGTGGCGGAATGGCAGACGCGCTAGCTTGAGGTGCTAGTGCCCTTTATCGGGCGTGGGGGTTCAAGTCCCCCCTCGGACACTCACACCCGCGGGACGTTCGCGAGATCGTCCCGAAGCGTTCACGAATTACCGGTCGAGTCATGTGACTCACCGGTAATTCGTCGTTTCCGGGCCTAGGGCTCATGATCGGCTCGATGAGGGGGTGAGGCGGTGGCGGTCCAGGTACTGCGCCCCTCACCTGCCGAAACCCCACATGCCTGCGCGACGGCTGGCAGCCGTCGCGCAGGCATGTGGGGCTTCCAGGGGGCGGAGCACGGCTGAGGTGTGTCACTCGCGTGGCGGGGGGCTGGACCTGCTCCGGTCGGAGGCGGTCGCGCCCTCGGTGGATCAGAAGACGCCCTGAGGGAGAGCGGGAGGGCGGCCGGACCGGGTTCGGTGCGCGGGGTGTGAAGATAAGGACAACGGTTCGATCTCTGTGCGTTCCAGAGGCTGACACCGAAGCCCTGGTGCGCGGTACCGTGCGCGCTCAACCTGATCATCGCACTGTCCAGGGACTGTCACGCCCGAGCCTTCCACGCCGCCGGACGACCGGTCGGTAGCGCCCGCGACCGCCCGTGCGACGGCCGAGTCGCGAGCCGGGTCCTTGAGGCGGCGTCAGATGCTGTGGTCGGTGCTGCCGCCGAGCGTGGTCGCCGCGGCCGGTGCGGTAGCCACCGCGCCGGCCAGTGATGGCCACCTGGACCGGACGGACCAGGCGGCGATGTGCGGCAGCGTGGTCCTCATCGGCGCCATGGCGGCGGGAATCGCGGGGGTAAGGGCTTCGGCGGAGGCGCGAGCAGTCACCAAGCACTGGACGGAGCTGTCCCGTGCGGCTGACCGGGACCGTGCCGAGCTGGCCGAGCTGATCCGTACCACAGCCGAGGGCAGAGCCGAACTGGAGTCGCTGTTCCGTCGGCTGAGAGCCGGGGAGCCCCCTGTGCGGCGCCGGCCGGAACTGCCCCCGCAGACCGGCCCGGACCAACTCTCCCGCCTCGGATTCGAGATCGCTGCGGCCCGGCACGAGGCGGAGGCAGCCCTGCTGGAGACTGCCGCCGGTGCGCTCGGTGCGGAACACAGTGCCAAGCTCGAGCAGTTCGAGGTGTTCGCCAACCTGGCGCGCAGGCTCGAGTCACTGGTGCACCGCGAGATAGGCCTGCTGGACAGCCTGGAGAACGAGGTCGAGGACCCCGACCTGCTCAAGGGGCTGTTCCGGGTGGACCATCTGTCCACCCGGATCCGCCGCTACGCCGAGAACCTGGCCGTGCTCGGCGGCGCGAAAACCCACCGCCAGTGGACGCGTCCGGTCGGCCTGACCGACGTGCTGCGTTCCGCCGTCGCCGAGATCGACCAGTACGCCCGGGTCAAGCTGGTCCCACCCATTGACGGAACGGTGAGCGGTCACGCCGTGGTCGACGTCGTCCACTTGCTGGCCGAACTGCTGGAGAACGCGACGGTCTTCTCGCCGCCTCAGACCACCGTGCACGTGCGGGTCGAGCCCGTCGCTGCCGGGGTGGCGATCGAGGTCGAAGACCGGGGCCTGGGCATGTCAGCAGCCGAGCGCAACCAGATGAACACGGTGTTGGGCGCACCCGACAAGGTCGCCCTCGGCGAACTGCTGCAGGACGGCCGGATCGGCCTGTACGTGGTCTCGGTCCTGGCCCAGCGGCACGACATCGCTGTGCAGTTGCAGAGCAACGTGTACGGCGGCACTCAGGCCGTCATGGTGTTGCCCACGGCACTGCTCGGCCCGCAGCCGGCAGCTCCCGCGCCCGAGCACCCCGCTGTCGCGTCCCCTGACGCGGTGCCGCGAGACCCGCTGGAGCCCGAGGCGACGGACCCCCCGGCGACCGGGGTGACCGTCGTCGCGGATCCGCTCGTGTCCGATCCCGAACGGCAGCCCGCCCCGATGCCCTCCGACGGCGACGACGACCGTCCGCGGCTGCCTCAGCGACGCCGGGACCACGCCGCCGAACAGCCGCGCCCGGTCCCCGGCGCCGGCAGTTCCGAGGACATCGCACACGACCCGGGCCTGATGGCCGCGTTCCAGACCGGACTGCGCAGGGCCGAGGAAGCTGAGACGCCCTGACACCCGAGGGCCACCCTGGAGGCCTGGGGCCCCGTCCAGCAAGCCATTTCCTTCTGCCGAAAGAGGAGTACACGATCGTGGCGAGCGAAGACCTTTCCTGGCTGTTGACAGGTCTGGTGAACCGGGTGCCGCACACCCGAAGCGCCTTGTTGCTGTCCTCGGACGGACTGGTGAAGGCAGCGGAGGGGCTCGACACGGACGCCGCCGACCAGTTGGCCGCGCTCGCGAGTGGGCTGTACTCATTGGCGCGCAGCGCGGGCCGGCACTTCGACGACGGCGGCGACGTGCGACAGATAGTGACGGAGCTCAGCACCTCGTTGCTGTTCGTCTCGAGCGCCGGGCACGGCGCGGTGCTGGCGGTGCTGGCCGGACGCGAGGCGGACGCGGCGGTGCTGGGCTACGAGATGGGCATGATGGTGAAGAGCGTGCGCCCGCACCTGGCCACGCCGCCGCGCCACGTGGTGGGGTAACCGATGACGCCGGTCCTCCCCGACGGACCGCTGACCAACGAAACGGTCGGGCGGCTGGTCCGTCCCTACACCGTGAGCGACGGCCGGACCAGGGCCACGTCCCACTTCACGCTCGTGACCGTGGTGCGGGCCACGGGTGCCCCGACGCAGGGCACCTTCGGCCTGGAGCATGCACAGGTCCTGGCGCTGTGCGAGAGCCCTGTGAGTGTCGCCGAGGTCGCGGCCCGGATGCAGGTTCCGGCCGCCGTCGTCAAGGTGCTGCTGTCCGATCTGGCCGAGGGCGGCGCGGTGGTCACAGGCCACGCGCCCCCGCCCTCCGCGGACCACTACGCACTACCTGATCGAGACCTTCTGGAAGCGGTGCGCGATGCCCTCCTCAAACGACTGTGACCAGCCGCCCGCCGAAGCCCTGCCGGTGGGAATCAAGGTGCTCGTCGCCGGCGGGTTCGGCGTGGGAAAGACCACCTTCGTCAACACGCTCAGCGAGATCGAGCCGCTGAGCACGGAGGAGATGCTGACCGCCGTCAGCGCGGCCACGGACCGACTGGACGGAGTGGAGAACAAGGCCACCACCACCGTGGCCCTGGACTTCGGCCGGATCACCCTCAGTCCGTCCCATGTCCTGTACTTGTTCGGCACACCCGGACAGGAGCGCTTCTGGTTCATGTGGGACGAACTGTCCGAGGGGGCGCTCGGGGCGGTGGTCCTCGCCGACACCCGCAGGCTGGAGCACTCCTTCGCGGCGGTGGACTTCTTCGAGCGGCGCGGCATCCCCTTCGTCGTCGCCGTCAACGAGTTCGACGGCGCGCACCGCTACCACGCGGAGGAGGTGCGGACCGCGCTCGACCTCAGGCAGGAGGTGCCGGTGGCGCTGTGCGACGCCCGCGTCCAGAGCTCGGGCATCCGCGTGCTGCTCGAACTGATCCAGCACCTGATCACGACAAGGAGTTCCCATGGCAGCGACACCGCCCCACCCGTCCTCCGGGCCTGAGTCCGGGATCGCCGTGCGCCATCTGCTCCTCCCCCCGGAGGACCCGCAGGTGCGCACCCGGTCCGAGCGGCTGCGCGCGCTGGGCATCGAAGCCCGTCCGGACCCGGAACTCGACGCCTTCGCCCGGGAGCTGGCACAGCGCACCGGCGGCTGCTATGCCGGAGTCAACTTCTTCCTGGACGCCGACCGTCAGTTCTTCGCAGGGTTGTACAGCGCCGCACAGGACACCCCGGTGCACGTGGGATCGTCGTTGCTGGAGGACCCGGTGCCAGGCCGTGTCATGCCCCGCGACATCGACATGGGCATCTGTCCGCACGTGGTCAAGCGTCGCCGGGCGCTGGTGCTGGAGGACATCCGGGATTTCCCGCGGTTCGCCGGAAACCGGGTGGTCGACGCGATCGGCATCCACTCCTACCTGGGCGCACCGCTGATAGACAGCACCGGCGTGGTGCTCGGCACCATCTGCGTCGTCGACCAGGACCCGCAACCCTGGGGGCGTAAGGGGCTGGAAACCATCAAGGCCATGGCTGCGGAACTGGTGGAACGGCTCGAGGAGTCGGCGCGCCGCCGCAGCTGACCGGCGCTGCCGACCTGCAAAACCATGTGACCCTTGCCAGGGTGCTCTGTCGGTCCGCTGGACGAGGTATGCGTCAGGCCACTGTGTGCGGCTGTCGTCCAGGATTGCCTTGGCCCGGTGCTGGGGGATCTGTCCCAGGGGCTCGACGCCCTCAAAGGACTCGGAGGTCCGTCGAGGTTCAGGTGCGCGGCTTCAGCTTTGATCAGGCGTACGGGCTCCCCGTCGAGGAGCAACCGGTCGATCAAGTCGTCGGTGATGTCGTCGTGTTCGCCCTGGGGCAGATCGAGGGTGACGTGGAAGTCGCGCAGCGCGGCATCTTTCGTACCGACGGAACGCGGGCCCGGTCTGATCAGATCGCGTACTACCTCGACCGTTACGGGTTCGCGCCCGAGCTCCGGCGGCACTTTTGCCAAGCGCCCGGAGCGGAAACCTCAGGTCACGGCTCGGCTTCGCAGCGGCCGGCCGGCCGGCTGGTGCCGGCCGGACGCGAGGGTTCCCTGACGGGACGTCCCCCCTGCGGAATCTGCTCGTAGGGATGCGGCATCAGCTCGGGACCCCACGGGTCCGGAGCGTCGCGGGGCCCCGGGCCATGGGGGTTCCTCAGATCCTGCTGCCCGAGGCGGTGTCGGA